>WNFX01000628.1_pt1 | contig 63686 bp, 64 predicted proteins | sample 5400111 | NCBI WGS metagenome assembly WNFX01 (sample SAMN13153363, study PRJNA577476) | soil metagenome | isolation source: 40 cm soil or saprolite under grassland replicate 1 | place: USA:California | collected 2016-06-15
AAAGCTTGACAACGACAGAAGAATGTGGTATACTCTTCCTATCAACCCGATGAACTCTCATCCGGCTAACTATCACGAGAAAGGGCACCTATGAGTCATATTGTGGAAGCGAAAACCGCCATTGTGCAGCCAGACACGGGGTCCCGACATTTTTCCCCCCCGTTTTCCCCGCTAAGGCTTCGTCGAGGTGATTCTGTCTGGTTTTCTCCCCGCTAAGATTGGGAAAGATGGGCTTCCTTTCCTATCTCAGGCAGTTTCATTGACGCGCGAGCAGGCAGTGTGATACAAACGAGGCAAAACGGGAGAACGATCCACTGTGCCTCGATACGACAAAATCCCTACCTATCTCAATCTGGAACAGCGCCAGACACTGACACAGATTCCCTCTGACCTCTCGGAGCGAGACATCGCACGCCATTACACGTTTACCGAGAAAGAGCGAAAGTTAATCAATCGCCGCAGACGAGCTTCTAATCGCCTCGGCTTCGCGGTCCAGCTTGCCCTTTTGAAGTTTCCCGGTCGCACCCTTATGGAAGTCAAGGAGGTTCCCAAGCCCGTGCTTGCCGCCATCGCTGAGCAAGTTGGTGTTCCGGCCTCTGCCTTTGCTGGCTATGGTGATCGAGAGAATACGTTGTATGAGCACCTGGATGAACTGCGGCGGGAGTGTGGCTTCCGTGCCTGCGGTTGGCGTGAGTATCTGCTGGTGGCCAGGTCGTTGCTTCCCGATGCGAGGGAAAGTGATCGTCCGCTCCCGCTGATCGAAACCGCCCTGGAGCGACTGCGCACGAAGGGCATTCTCGCGCCTAATATGATCCATATCGAACGACTGGTCTGGATCGTCCTCAAGATCGCGGAGCGACGACTGTTGTGTACACTCACCGAGCTACTCACCTTGGAGCAGCGTACCAGGTTAGATGGGCTTCTCTACGCCGATACCAGTATTGGCGGTGCGACGCGGCTGAGTTGGTTGCGGCAACCCCCCGGAGTGGCCTCTCCCAAAAGTATCAAGCGAGTCGTTGAGCGCCTCTTGTTCCTGCGAGAACTCTCGCTTCCTGCATTACCGATCGCACTGCACCAGAACAGGATCTTGCAATTGGCGCGCAAAGCGAGCCGCTATCAAGCACAGCCACTTCTCAACTTTTCGCGGGATCGACGCCACGCCTTGCTGGTCGCGCATCTTTTCGAACTCTCACAGGATCTGACCGATCAGGCGCTTGATCAATTTGATCGGTTACTGGGAGAGTTGCTGCGCAAAGGAGAACGTCGTCAAGAAAAGCAGTTACGAATGAACTCGCGTCAGATGAATAGCCATCTCACGATCTTCACGAAAGCGACGGAGGCCTTTCTTAAGGCTCGGGCTGAGGGGAACGATCCCGCGCAAGCCCTTTTGGATACGGTGCCAGCCGTCCAACTCCAGGCGACGGTCGATTCAGCGAAGCAGTTTCTCCGACCGGAGGACTTGGACTCCCTGGATTTGATTGGGTCAAGATACGTTCCGATGCGACAAAGCTTGCTGATCCTGTATCAGGCGCTCAATTTTCAGCCCTTTCGTCGAAGCGAACCCTCTTTACAAGCGTTGGAATACATTTCCAATTTGTCCAAAATGCGCCGACGAGTGACCGCGAAGGAGCAGCGGGTAGGCAAAGTGAAGATGAAAGCACCACTGGGCCACCTCTCCAAGCGGTGGCGCAAGCATGCGCTCGATGGGGAGAAAATTACCCCCAATTATTATGAAGCAGCAGCATTCGAGGCTCTCAAAGGGCGGGTACGCTCAGGAGATGTAGCTGTCTCCGGGAGTCGGCGCTACCGTTCGTTTGAGAACTACCTGTTGCCTCCAACTCATTTTGAGCAACTCACGCAAAAGCAACAAACCCGGCTCACCGTCAGCAGCGATGCAGAAGCCTATCTCACGGCAAAGCAGCAGGAGATTGTCCAGAGGTTTGTGGCCTTACAAGAGAGTATCGGCAAGGTCGAAGGCAGCCTGGTCCTGGATGAAAAAGGACGTCTTCACCTTCCGCCGTTGGAAAAAGCGGTGCCCGAAGAAGTCGAACGCCTGAAAAAGCGTGTCTATGCTCTCTTGCCCCACCTGCCGCTGGCTGATCTACTGCTGGAAGTGGATAACTGGACCGGATTTCTGCAGCACTTCACGCATCTCACCAGTGCAGATGCGCCGATGGGCGTACAGAAGCTCGAATTGGTCGCGGCGTTGATGGGGATGGGGATGAATCTGGGGCTGGAGAAGATGGCAGAGTCCTGCCCGTACTCCTATCGACAACTTTCTTGGTCCATTGATTGGCACATCCGAGAGGAAACCTTGCTAGCGGCGCTGGGCAAGCTGGATAACTTTGTGCTCTCTGCCCCACTCTCGCGTGCCTGGGGAGATGGAACGACCTCCTCTTCTGACGGCATGCGCATGCAAGTGGGAGTCAAAGCTGCCAACGCCGAGTACAACGCCAAATATTTTGGCGTAGGGCGAGGCACCAACATGTATATCCACGCAGCAGATATCTGGGTTCCCTTTGGCAAACCTCAGATTATCGGGACGAACGAGGAAGCACTCTATGTGATCGATGCACTGTGCCATCATGAAAGCGACCTGCATATCCGCGAGCATTACACCGACACTGGAGGAAGTACCGAGCAGGTGTTTGCTCTGGCATCGCTGCTTGGCTTCCGCTTTGCTCCACGCATCAGCGATGCACTCTCCAAAAAACTGTACGTGCTTGATGAGGTAGGAGCATCTGAATCTCTGAGCACCTTGTTGTTTGACCAGGCCAACAGGAAGCTCATTATCGGGCAATGGGATGAAATGCGGCGCGTGGCCTCTTCGATCCGTCATGGCACGGTCTCTGCGTCATTGCTGATGCGCAAACTGGCCGCCTACCCACGCCAAAATCAGGTCGCCCGGGCACTGACGGAATTGGGAAAGCTGGAACGGACCGCGTTTCTGTTAGAGTATTTCCGCGATGTGGCACTTCGCCGCCGCATCCTGATTGGACTCAACAAAGGAGAGGCGTTGCACGCGCTCGCTCGCCAACTCTTCTTCGGTCGCCTGGGAGAACTACGCGACCGTGCTCTAGAAGATCAAATGCATCGAGCCAGTTGTCTCCATTTGCTCATGGCCGCTATTGCCGCCTGGAACACCGTCTATCTTACCAAAGCCATCGAGACGCTGCGTAAGCGGGGCGAAGACATCCCAGAAGCGACTGTGGCCCATATTGCTCCCCTGGGTTGGGAGCATATTCGCTTCATCGGCGACTATCATTTCGCCCCACAACCGGGGCGTTCTTTGGAGAATCTTCGCCCTCTGCGTCTGCAAGAGGAGCAAGAGAGCGCCTGAAAAGGGAAAGGAAATCGATCGTTTTTAGGGCTCACTTTCGGACACAAAAGACACTGGCATATTTGCCCACTTTCGGGTAAAATAACTGGCATTGAAGAGGTTTTCATTCCCATCAACGACGAAGCAAGGAAAAAGCATGTCGGGACAGACGTTTGCCTACTTACGGGTCTCCAAACTGGACCAGGATCTCGAAAAGAACAAATCGGACATTTTGAAGCTTGCCAACGATGCACACCTGGGCCACGTCTCCTTCATTGAAGAGAAAATCGGAGGCTCGATCTCCTGGCGCAAGCGGCAGATCGCAACCATCCTGGAGAACGCTGAGGCGGGAGATACCATCATTGTCAGCGAGTTGTCCCGCCTGGGCCGCAGCATGCTGGAGTGCATGGAAATTCTCTCTCTGGCAATGCAGAAGGGTATCCGTGTCTACGCCGTCAAAGGCAACTGGCAGCTCAACAATAGTATCCAGAGCAAGATCGTGGCAATGGCTTTTGCTATGGCCGCAGAGATTGAGCGGGACCTGATCTCGCAACGGACCACGGAAGCCCTTGCCGCACGCAAGTTGCAGGGGATGCCATTAGGTCGCCCCAAAGGCGTTGGCAAAAGCAAGTTGGATGTATATCAAGTGGAAATAGCGGCACTCCTCAAGAATGGCGCGACCAAAACCTGGATCGCTGGGAAGTATGGAACAACACGCCGCAACCTGAGTCACTGGATAAAGCAGCATCGAATCATAGCTGAACCAGGAGACTGAGCGTGAAGGTTATTTACAAAATCACCTATCCAAACGGGAAGATCTATATCGGTCAAGACATCACCGATACGCTCAACTACTTTGGTAGTGCCAGCAGCAAGCTCATCGAGCAGGACTTTACCAGAGAGCAAAGACGGGACTTCACCATCCGGAAGGAAATCCTTCTGGAGTTCCCTGGCGACACAGACAATTGCGAAATTACTCGTCAGGAAATTGCACTCATCAGAGAATATGGTTCAAACGATCCATCGAAGGGCTATAATCGAAACCCGAAATTCAAGGAGCAAAGTCCGAAAGACATAAAAAAGGAGAACCTTTATGATATTTTATAAACCTATCGATTCCATTACTGAACAAGATATTCAAGAGTTGATAGATACTCAAATTGATGCGCAAAAGGCCGAACGCAAAACAGTAGAATACAAACAAGCCTTTCCGAGTGGAGCAGATAACGACAAAAAGGAATTTCTTGCTGATGTATCCTCTTTTGCTAATACTGCAGGAGGGAACTTACTCTTTGGCATTGAAGAGCGGGCCGGTATTCCCGTGAAGATCACTGGAATCCAAGTTGATGATGCTGACGCCTACAAACTTCGGCTTGAAAGTATGCTCCGTGATGGAATCGCACCTAGACTGCCACGGGTAGATGTACATCCAGTCGCATTAAACTCAAAGCCAAACCATTATGTCTTTATTTTGCGTGTCCAGAAAAGCTGGCTTACTCCGCACCGAGTAAGTTTCAAAGATCATGGTCACTTCTACGCGCGAAATTCTGGGGGAAAATTTCGACTCGACGTCACTGAATTGCGTACAGCATTTGAGCTTTCAGGAACAATAGTTGAGCATATCAGAGATTTTCGCACTGAGCGTCTGAGTAGGATTAGTACAGGAGAAGAGACACCCATCCTTCTTGATGAACAGGCACCAAAGCTTATTCTTCACATGATTCCATCGAGCGCTTTTAACCCCTCGATGTCTGTGGATATTAAATTATTAAATGATTATTCTAAGTGGGATTTAATGAGGCCCTTGGTCGTTTGGGATATGCAGCCTCCTACTTCCCTACGTTTCAACCTTGATGGGATAGTACGCACTGCACAATGGACAAAAAGTGCAGCAACGCCAACAATGATACCAGCAGGATACGTACAGGTCTTTCGCAATGGTATTGTTGAAATTGTCGACGTTACTATCCTGGGAATTAATGATGATAAAAAGGTGTTGCTTGGCGAGGTGTTTGAAATAAGACTCCTTCAAGCCGTGAAGAAGCATATGGAACTCCAGCAATTTCTTGGTATTGAGCCGCCTGTGTTTATCATGGTAAGCTTCCTTGGGGTAAAAGGTTACAAAATCAATCGTGGCGCTTCTTCTTTTAACCACATAGGAAATTATACGGAAGAGATTGATAGGGCGAATCTTATCATACCCGAAGTCATGATCGATACTTTTGATGGTGGAAATAATCATATCACAGAAGTTATGAGACCAATCTTTGATACAACCTGGAATGCTGCAAACTACGCTTTTTCTCCCAACTATGACGAAGATGGGAAATATGCAAGAGGGTGGAATTAAACACCCTCTTATCCTCACTATGGAGAATACCAAGCATCCCTATTATGATGAATGTTTGGTGTTCTCCATGGTTCGCTTGCAATGCTTAACGGGGAGGAAACATGCCCAAATCACCTCGACGAATCCTTAGCGGGGATTTTGGGGGGGAAAAATGTTGGGACCCCGTGTAGGACGCGCCTGTGCAGGCTTATAAAGGCATTCAGTGACGAGCGTCGCAATTGAAGGGGAGCAACCTACCATGGATGGCGGCACCTGGTTCAGATGCTGTTGTCGATACTCAGGACCAGGGAATGGCCGACGGCCCTGGCGTTGCATGCTCACCCCGCCATTGCTCCGGTGCGGCATATTGAGCAGTGAAGGAGTATTTGTGCGTATCCGGGGCTGTTGTCGCTTCCGCGTACCGTGCAATCCCGAAATCTGCCAGGCACCAGCGGCCCTGGTAGAAGAGAATATTCTCCGGTTTCAGATCACGGTGTACGACATCCTTCTCAAGGCTGGCAAGCGCTTCAGCCACATCGAGAAGAATGCCCAGGGACTCGTTCGTGGGAAGCTTGTCTCCTGCCTCATTGAGATGCTGACGGAGAGATTGCTCAGCGCGTGGCATGACGAGAACGTAGTAGCCTCCCCATTCGCCGGTGTCCACTACCGGAATGATGTTGGGGCCAGATAGCGACTCAAACAGTAACTCGCGGGATGCACCTGGTGCTTTCGGCACGAACTTTATCACGGCTTGCAAGCCATCCTCATCTTTGGCTTCGTAGATCCTGCCAAAACCGCCCGCCGCGATCTCTGGGCCAATACTCCATTTGCGCTGAAGTTCAATTGTCTCGGAATCGGTTGAAAACACTGTTTCTCCTTATTTCTCTGCGCGTATCAAATTCATTGGTACTCGCTCAAATGTCTATCGGTTCTTGAGTCAAACAGATGTTGGCTCTACATCTTTCATCTCACTCTATAGCTCTTGCTTGAACAAGGCAAGCGCTGTGGTACTAAATGTGAGGCATGGCATTCGAATAGAAGCACAACATGTAGGTCACCGTTGTTTTCTCCTTTTTCGTCATTTGACATGTACTCCTCTGGCTTTCTGTCCTGCTGGAAAACCAGAAAACTGGCTATGTATTCGTGTTGGGAGATTGCGGTGGCTCAAGCTGCGCCACCGTGTCGCCTGGTTTAGCCTGGGCCGCGTTGTACCAGTCCTCCAAGAAGCTCATCACACCCTGATAGTCTTCCAGGTGGATCAACTCGTAGCGCGGCGCTCCCGTGCGATTGTAGATCTCGACGAAAATCCCCTGGTAGTAATTCGGAAGCGGCTGATCTGAACTGGCTCTGGCAGCTTTCCTGGTCAGCAATTCACCCAGGCGTTGCACTGCCAGTTTGATATCGCCCGCCTGCTCAGGAGAAATACATTCATAGGGCATCACCCTGCGCTCGACAGCTGTCAGGCGGCGATTAAACTTGACGACAACTTCCGCCGCCAGGTCGAGACGGCTGTGCGCACGCTCAACCTCACCGCTTACCGTGTCGATATGCTCTTGCATGGCAAGCTGTTCTTCTGCCATCTGGGCGACCGCTAATCCCAGGTTTCTCGTGTGCTGAAGGACAGCCTTCGACGCCGAGGCCGCTGGAGTCGTAAGCTGTTCCCTGCTACCAAAGGCATGCCAAAGCACTTTGAAGCATTCACGCCGATAGCGCTTGAGCTTCACGACCGTCTCAGGGGCAGGATTTTTCAAGCGTTTCGTGGTAACGGTGAAGATCCATCCGGGTAACAGTTCGAGGGGTAACGAGAGCATATCGCGCTGTTTGTTGCTCTTGTCCGTCATGCGGACCATACGCTGCTCTTCTTCGAGGATCTCATCATCCTGGATGCGCCGGTACTGAGCGCTCCAGTCAATCTTGAGAAAGCCCACAATGGGGCGCACGGCGACATAAGGGACGCCATCGACGAGGGCAACCAACAGCTCATCTCCATAGAAGTCAATCTGTTTGACTTCTTGTGGGATCAGCACGTCGAGCTGCTTCTTTGGTTGGTCATTGGGGGGATCTGCTTCCATGTTTCGTCCTTTCCATCTATCAACTCTGCTCTCTGCTTGGCAACCGTTGTCGTGAGAACAACGGTTCACTTCCAACCGTTGTTCTCACGACAACGGTTCACTTCCAACCGTTGTTCTCACGACAACGGTTCATGGCTCACAGTCTCGCCAGGCTTCTCTGCATTCACTGTAATATAGCCGTCTTCTATCCAGGTGTCCACAAACTCTTTCGCTTGAGCGAGAATGTATTCAGCCTGCTTGTAGACGCTTTGGATACGTTCACCCTGATGCCCCGGCCAGGTGAGCGTAAACCACCCTCGCTCATTGGTCTGAAGGTTGCCGGGTTCAATGGTGATGCTTACTCCTCTATATTCCTCTTCCATTTGTTCCTCCAACTAGGATATGCTCATCTGATACCATGCTGTAGAGCGTTATGCATGTTCCTGTTTGCTATCAGCCTGCTGGGGCGCAACGAGAGCGAAGGGATCGCTTCCCTCGTCAAAGCACGTCATGCCATTCCAGATCGCGACCACCAGCTGCTTCATATGAGCAATCTCCTCAGCGTCTGGCTCGCGCCCGGTACCCTCGACAAAGCGATGATGCATAGCGCTGGCCATGCGATGAAGCGCCGTGCCACGCAGCTTGACGATAGCGTTGTAGTCTCCGGACTACCAGACGAACATGTCCCTGGCAGCCTCATCCAGCATTTCATCGAGATCGCTCTTGCTTTCGTGCACCTGGACACTTCCTGCTTTTTTTTCACGCTCTACTTTCACCTGGAGGGTATGGCCCCTGGCTTGGAATTGCCACACGATCTCCTGCGCGATCCTGGATCGACGTTTATCTTCCATCTCCGATTCAAACACGGTTGAGGTCAGATAGATCGTCATTGCCTGTGGTATGAGCAGGTCGTCAAAAGCCAGAAAAGCATATTCGGGATGAACGACGGTGCAGCGTGGCTCCTGGGTGCTTGCTGCACGGGAAGGGTTCTCTGATAGGCGACTGGCCTGATCGTTGTCTCTTTGCATCATCTCTTCCTTTCGTGGTCCCCTTTGGCCTCCCCTGGATTTCCAGAAAGCCAGAAAACCAGGGGAGGGATAGCGCATCCGTTACCGGTGCAAAAACATGTCCACAACAACCTTGATAAGCCAGTAGAAAAGGGCGAGCCCAATGATAACGCCATACACGATCAGACCAATATGCTGATAGATGCCTTGTCCCCACACCGCAAACGGGGTCACCGCCAGAAGGGTCGCGGTGCTATATGGGACGGTTGCCACGGCACGAGGTGTCCCGAGGAACTCCTCGGTGGTGCGAAACACCACAATCTCCCCTATGCTAGCAAACAGGCACACCAGGCCCCATTCTTTGAATGGTGATGGGGTCAAGTAGGCGACCAGTACGGACACGCTGGGCACAACCACCGTGAAGAAAAACCGGTAGTCGATTTTGCGTGATGCAGTGGCCGGTGCTGTGGTGGCAGATGCTTGTTGTTCGCTGGCTGGAGGCGTTGTGCCTGCTTCTTGTTGTTGCTCACTCATGCGCTGTTTGCTCACTCCATACTCCATTCACACGCTTTATTTGGATCTCACTACTTGCGGCGAGGCGTTCGGCAAGACTCATGCCCTCGTCGGTTGGCACCAGGAGGGCATAGCCAGTGGTGCCGGTCAGGTCGATCCCGTTGATCTCCCCGTTAACAGTTGTGCCATCTTGTAACTGGATAGGCTCCATTGATGTTTCCTTTCATGGTCTCACTCAGAAGGGATGATTGTCGTCAAATTCGCCTGGGATCTCGGCCCAACCCGATAGTTCCTCTCGTTTCTCCTCCGGCCAGCATGCCTGTGTGACCTTCTCTGCCGCCAGCTCCACTGCATGAGTGTGTCGATAGGCTATCCCCTCCACCTCGCGCAGCAACGCAGCCTCTGCACGCTGACGCTTCAGGCGTGCCTCAGACTCCTCTTGTCTTCTACGAAATTCTTCCATATATTGGCGCGACTGCTCCGCCAATTCAGCTCGTCTCATTTCTACCCACTTGCGAAAAGATCGAATGTCAGGATGGACGATGGTACAAACCTTAAACGGCCCGATTTCTTCAAGCGTCCCCGCTATGATAGTAGAGCTGATAGTGCATTCAATCGCAAAGGTTGTGTAGTAACGCCGCTCGACGATTTGCATCCTCATTCGATCATGGCGATATGAGGAACATTCAGGAGCGTACTCACGATGAACCTTTGTTGGCGTTAACATTGGGCTGCCAGATTGCGCGCCACACACTGGACATCGATACCATGCAGCCAACCATCGACGCGCTTTAATCTCCATCTCCATAGAACCTTTCCTCCTCTTATGGCAAGCAAGCCATATGTCTGGTTTTCTGGAAAACCAGCACATTTTTACGATTATCCGGCTGTAACATGTACTAGCTAGTGCCTGTCACAGTTCCATTTTCTTCTGGCCCTGGGCGCGGCCTTCTCGCACTGCTGGGCTACTCGTTTCTCGTTGCGCTCCTCAGCCGCCTGAGTGTAGCAAGTGTCGCTGCAATACTTTGGTTGAAAACCAGGATAGCGATATTCCGTCTTGACCTTTCCGCACTTGATGCAAGTAAATGTGACCGGCTGTGCGTCTGAGCGGCGTTTATAGGCCAGTTGGGGGCTGCTCCCATAGACAGCAACCTTCTTTGATGCGCCTGGCCGCTGTGGCCCTGCAATCGGCCTCTGCCAGTTTGAGCGTTTCTGTCCTTCTGTCATCGGTGCTTCTCCTTGTAACCAGTACAAGTATGTACTGGTCACAGTCTATCGCAATCGAGAAGATTTCTACCTACGCTGCCGGATCGTTCTTTTTACTCATCCCTCTTGCCTTCTCCACCAGCCTCATCTGCCAGTTCTGCCAGCATTGCCAGCAGATCAAGCTCATGAGGTGCGTCAGCGCGGTACGCGCGATCTGTTTTCAAATCAGCGTTGCGCCAATCCAGGTACTCCTGCTCGCGTTGACGTTTGTCCGCCAGCCAGGTGCACTTTTCCTCGATCCATGCAATGCGTTCTGCCCGGTTCATCTCAGTCCATTTTTTACGATTGGGCAGCCCGAGCGTCATATATGATGAGGGTGGTACACTCTTCCGTCTCTGCTGCTTCATGTCTTTCCTTATAAAATTTCCTATAGGCATAGACTCTCTCACTACCCACTCACGTAACATCGCCATTGTATGTAGCCTCAAGGCTATAAGATCACTGTCCCAACTCCATCTCGCGAAAGTCCTGGGCACCCGTCAGAGTAACGATCCGGACCAAGCGTCGATCCCTCATGCGCGAACGCAGGCGTGGTGCAATCCCTTCCAGGTCCACCATGTTCGTCGTAATAATCGTTGCCATGCGCGCATTGTAGCGGTAGTTCAGGAGTTGAAAAAGCTTTTCCATCGCCCAACCGGTACTCTGCTCGGAGCCAAGATCATCCAGGATGAGGACTTCCACCTCGCGCATCCTTGCAAACTCTTCGTCATACGTCTCTTCTGCCGTCGGTGCGAAGGCGGCACGCAAGCGGTCGAGAAGATCTGGTACAATCGCGAATAGGACGGTTGATCCATTCTCCAGGCAACGCTTGGCGATAGCCACCGCCAGGTGCGTCTTCCCACATCCATTGCTCCCAGCGAGCACAAGCCAGCCCTGCGGCATCGAAGCCCAGTGAAGCGCTGCATCATAGGCTTCCTGGACACCCGGAAGCCAGAGCTGGAACGTCTCGAATGACTCCTCCTGGAACGCAGCCAGCGCATCGAGCTGTGATTGTTCGCGCAATCGTTGGCGGTGCTCCTCATGCTTTTTCGCCCGCTTACACTGGCACTCTAATGGCTTGCCAAAGTGTGGATGGCCGTAAGGAACATCCGCACGCACGTAGCCATACCCTTTACAGTGTGGACAGGACGGCGCGGAATCTGGCAGCGGTGCTGGAAGCACGCCAGTGGGAGGTGGTAGCTGCGGCAGCGGGCGCAATCTCCGTGTCGACGCAGTAGTCTGGTCCACTGAAGGAGGCTGAACTGGCGGATCAGCATCGACGAGGCGCACACCCTCTTGCCCGGAGTCTTGCTGCTCTCTGGAGAACCGGCGCTGCTGGGCCAACTGCATGATCACCGGGCCCACAATCTTATTGAGTTGTTCCATGGTGTTTCCCTCTCTCTCGTTGCAGAGCCATGCTCCGCTGCACTTTCTCTAAGTGGGTACGCCATTGTTGTGGCGTCTTCATGATCATCGAGGACCCGTGCCAGATCAGCATCACGACAAAGATGCCGTGTTCTTGTTGAGCTACCGCCCTCGACACACCCAGCGGACTCGCATCTCTCATGATCTCTTCGGCGAGGGCCTCCGCCTCGTCCTCATCCATCCAGGTCTTCTCTGCTCCAGCGGGGGATTCTGGCTGAGGCGCAACCAATGGCAAACCATTCGCCGCGACCGCTGGCAATGTGAGGGGCTGCTGCGCTCTCTGAGGCTGCCTCTCCTGGGAAAAAGCACTGGTCTGCAACGCCTCATCAAGCACCGGTTGCTCAACCTCGCCACGCAGCCACTGACGTACCAGGTCAGCAGTGCTCCTGTCGGAAATCATGAAGCGCTTGTAGCGCAACGCTGCCTCATTCAGCTGGCGCTCGATCTCATCCCACGAGAGATCTGTCTTGAGCCACATCTCGACAAAGGCGGGGATGCGGGTACCAGGCTTGGCATATCTTTTGCAGGCGTCATGGAACCAGCTCGCCCGGTTTTTCGGGCGGCCTCGCTCATCTGCTGGATCAACCTGGGGGAATGCCGCGTGAACCAGCATGTCGATCACCGAGGCCCGGATCACGGTACGCGAGCACTTCTTGCACTTGTTGACAAACCCCCCGGTGTTCTCCGGCGTTTTTTCGAGGAACAGGGCCAGCTGGCGGCCCACCTTCGCGGCTTCCCCGGACGAATAGTGGTCCTGAGCACGGGCGCTGGCCGCTGCCTCGTTATCGCTATCGTAATCCTCTTCAAGAGATTCGTTAAGTATGGTAATGACGTTATCGTTAAACGATGCGGCGAGGGCTGCGCCCTGAAAGTCTCCCTTTTGTGCCACAGCGACGGCGCTTTGCCCCTGAAAGTCTCCCTTTTGTGTCAAACCAGAGGACATATCCTCCTGAAAGTCTCCCCTTTGTGCTGCCTGCTGACCATTGGTGCCATGCTGCACTGGCTGAAAGTCTCCCTTTTGTGCGAGGTGAGTACCATTACGGTTTCCTTGCCCGTTCTGAAAGTCTCCCTTTTGTGCAGTACGAACACCATTCGCTAGGCTTGAGCCAGGGTGAAAGTCTCCCTTTTGTGCATTCTCCTGTCCATTATGGGTGCCCTGCCCAGAGTAAAAGTCTCCCTTTTGTGCATCCGACTGCCCTTTGTGAGGGCATTGTTCGCAGCGAAAGTCTCCCTTTTTCGCAGCAACTTCGAGTCGGGCCTTGAGATTTGCGACACGCAGTTGGAGCAGCTGGCGCTTTGTGCGACCAGGGCGATTGTTGAGGACTTCTTGGATGTCGGTGAGGGTGCCATCGAGATCGTCGAACAGGGAAGGCCAGGAGTGCGGCGATCCATATAACAGGAGGAAACGAGCCTTCACCCCACTGGCAAGTTGTTGTAGCTTCTCGCGGGCAGCATCCTCGACGAGCAACTCGTCGAGGGCAGCAAGCGCTTTCTCAGAGGGGGACCAGGAGATCAGCGGAACATGGAATTCGGTGTAGGAGGCATGGCGATACCGTTGCAGAATCTGCAGCGCCTCCAGAACGGCGAGATAGCGCAGTGCCGTATCTTTGCTCCAGCCCGGCTGGGCACGCGCAAATAGTTCAATGCTGGGGAGCCGAATGACCACGATATCCACCTCGCCATGGCCGTCCAGCGGAAGCTTCTGCACTTCTCCAGAGAGCAAGAGGAGTGTGAGTAAGAGCAGGCCGCGCTCCTTTGGGAAGAGGTAGGCCGCGGCCTGGCGCGTGGAGAGTGCTAATTGCTCCACTGCAATGCCGACCACCAGTGCTGCCCGGCCAGGCAGTCCCCCATCGGTGGGTGCTGTGTCTGTGTCTACTGGGCGAATCATACGATGGTTATCCTTTCCTCGTTTGGCTCAGGATAACCGCGCAGTGAGAAATCAGTGCTATTTTTGCCGCAAAATCATTGCTATTTCTGTGTGAACATGCTATGATCTTCTCAATAAGCGCACTGATGACATATGCGCGGTTATCCTGAGAGCGGCACCAGAAGTTAGCCAGACTTGTAGAGGTGTCGCTCAATCCATTTTTGGATGGCTTGAGAGTGCAGGGCACTCGTGCTGCCAGCCAGGTTATGGGTAATGTACGGCTTTCTTTTCCTCCTGTCAAGAACATGTGTTTCCTCTCACGGTTAGTCCTACTTATTCACCTGCTTCGATGCCCCCTCGGGCGCGTCCGAATGGATAGTCTTCTTCCAGGTCCAGCTCCTCCGAGCTTGCCGTGTACACTGCCGGGATCGCCTCCTCGCGCCAGATGCTGCGTTCAACTGCAAAGCCTTGAGGATAGCGTCTACGCAGCTTCTCCACGTTGCCTCGCATGACTTCTTTGAGCGTGGAGCCGGTCGCGTGGCAAATGAGCGCGAAGTACCAGAGGACGTCACCCAGTTCGTCGCGCATTTTGGCTCGGTCGATCTCGTGGCCCTGGTAGATGAACTTCTTCACCTGGTCAACAACCTCGCCGGATTCTCCGGCCAGACCCAGCGCGCCGAGACACAGCTTGTCGCGGGCCTCGTCTGAGCCTGCGTAGGTGCGCAAGATCTCCTGGACGTAGAAATGCTCGGTCAAGAGCGGCTGTTCACGGAGGATGTCACCGAGAATGGTGGCGTGATCGAAGGCAAGCGCCGGTAGCTCAGTGAGCGGAAACCACTGCGCTTCTTTCGCGTCGTCACCGGCCTGAATGTTGATGGTGTCTGCATCCAGGAGCGCAACGTAGACAGTGCTGATAAAGTGGCCGCGCGGGTCGCGCTCAGGGTTGCTGTAGACCCGGAACTGTGTCAGCGCCAACCCCTGCACGCCCGTCTCTTCGCGCAGTTCACGCAAGGCCGTCTCTTCTAGAGACTCTCCAGGGTTCAGTTTCCCACCTGGCAGCGCCCACATATCGGCGAAGGGCCATTTCCGTCGCTTGATGAGCAGGACCCGTTGGTCTGTGCTCAGAAGGGCGATGTCCGCTGTGAGCGTTGGGTGTGTCGTGATTGCCATGAACCTTTCCTCTTTTCTGATTTACAACTGGCCGCGAGCCTGATCAATCTGCGCGAGCTGGTGCCGGTACCGGATCAGATAGCCGTAGGCATCCTCAATACCGGCCTGATTCTTGTTCCAGGTCCCGCCGGTGGAGCGGTCACCGCGCTTGTCCAGGTCAAATGTCCCGTCCTGCTCGCCGCCACCGCGAAAATCGAACTCCAGCTGGGTGGCCAGGGCCTTGATATCGTTCAGCGTTGGTTTTCCTTGTGGTTGTGGTGTACTCCTCATGCTGTCTTGTTCCCTCCATTTCGCTTCTAGCCAGGCTGCGAGATCCTGGGCGACGATTTGATGCTGTTGCATGAGCGCGAGCACCTGGTTCTGGCCGATGGTTTTCATGCGAATCTGGAGCTCTTGTACAAGCTGTGCCCACTCGGCCTCGTCTACGACCAGGACCGGCTCCGTCTCTGGCTGTTTCCACTGGCCCTGGAGGACCTGCTGTGCAATGACTGCCGGAGCGACCGAAAGCAACCGCTCTTCGCGATCCAAGATGAGCCAGTGACGAGCCTCATCCTCACTCGAACCCAGGTCGTATCCGTGTAGATGCCATTCAACAGAGCGATGGCGTACAAACAATAAAAATGCGTCCCATTCGCCGGTGGTCATGCACCGGCCATCATTGACATAGCTCTCATCGCCCACGCCCCAGTAGAAGCCAACATAACGGGCCGTTTCCTGGTAGCCGAGCGCTTCCTCCAGCATCGGAGGAACAGGGATGGACAAGTGAACTTGCCCATCAGTAGAATGAGTGTTGCCGGTCATACGTCCTTTATCCTTTCGTATGGCTTGTAGAGCAGGGTGAGCACTTCTCACCCTGCACGTTCACTGGTAGACAATCTACGAAAACAGCACCGAATGGCCTGGCCGGGGGATCGCACCCCGGCATCCTGCTAGCCAGGTCTGTCCATCAGGGCAGACAATTACAATCTGCATTACACAGCCTCAGTGCTCGTCGGACGCTGTGTGTTTCTTTGCAGAGGCTGATGCATCCTCGCGGGAATTCGCGCTGGATGAGATCGCGTACGGTCGCGTAGATCTCGATGCGGCGGGTCTCCGGCAGGTGGCGATGCGTCCCCTCTTTGACCAGCTCACCATCGTTGGGCTGCCACTCCATCGCCGGCAGCTTCCAGCGCTCACGCCAACCGTCGAGCTGCGTGTTCTTTTCCCGGTAGGTGCCCAACGTCCAGTAGGTGAAACTGACACCCGCTGCCCTGACCTGGGCCACGAAGTCGGCATAGTGCTCTTCCCAGCGCTCGATGGTGAGAATGGGGTCTACCCGCACGCGCACCTCGTAGCCGAGATCCTGGGCGTACCTGGCGGCCTCTAAGCGCCTGGCGATGGGAGGAGTGATGCGCAGGCCGTCATCCCACTTGCCCTCCCAGGCGTCGGCAGCGGCCTGCGGGTTCAATGAAAAGCTGACCACCACCTGGCGGCGCTGATCCGGGGCAACGTCGGCCAAATAGTGCGTATTGGCCGACTTCGTGAGCAGAATGAGCTTGTTGCTACGTTGGTTTACGTTGGGATCGGCGAACAGCGGAGCCAGGCGACGCACGTGGCCCGTAACGCCTTCATAGAGCAGGGAATCACTGCGGTCGATGCCGACACCGAGCGTGTCCTGCCGGCGGCGAGCAGGGTCACGCAGCCAGCGTTCTACCATCGGTGGAAAGTCCTCGACGTTCTCATAGAGGACATGTCGCCTCGGATCGCGCATGGCTCTGAAGGTCAACATAAGGAAGCAGGCGCGGCATTGTAATCCACATGCACCAGAGCCGATAGCCAGGTCCCACCAGCGTGGTGGGCAAAACGTCTCTTTATCACCATGCCAGTCATAGGTGATGAGATTGGAGTTCCGCTGCGCACGCAAGACGCTAATGGGGCGTGCCAGCCCGGAGACCTCTGGCGCAATGATCTCCTCGCGCCAGGCTCCTCGGGCCACCTCTGCATCGACAAAAGAAGTAATTGGTTTAACCATGTCCTACCTCCTGACAACTGGCATATGCTTTTGCGACCGCTCGCGCCTCGCGCGAACAGGAATACGTGCGCAATTTATTCAGCGCGTGCTCTTCGATCTGCCGGACACGTTCGCGGGTGATTCCATGCAGGCTGCCAACCTCCTTAAGCGTTCGCTCACGGCTTCCACCGAGTCCGTAGCGTAACGTGAGGATGGCTCGTTCTCGTTTGCTCAGTTGCTCCAATAACGCTTCGACTTGTAGCTGTGTATTGACCATCTCTTCCTCCTGAAGAGAGGAGAGATCGGGGAGAATATCGCTAAGAACACTGTCCTCATCTTCTCCGATGGGCTGATCCAGGCTCATCGGTGTCTGATCCGCCAGGAGAAGTTCCACCACCTGCTCGATAGGTATGTGTAGGTGGTGGGCCAACTCATCGGTCGTAGGGTCGCGTTGCAAGGTGTCCTGCAGCGCGCTGTGGACACGTCTCAGCTGAATCAGTTCATCCTTCCGGTAAATGGGCAGATACAGTGCATGCGCATCATGCCCCATCACAGCTCGGCTGATGGCCTGGCGTATCCACCAGATAGCATAGGTGGAGAAACGGTATCCACGACGCCAATCGAACTTCTCGACAGCACGGATCAAGCCGATGTTTCCTTCCTGGATGAGATCTGACATCTCCAGGCCGGGCCGGAGATGCTTTTTTGCGATACTGACGACGAGCCGCAGGTTGGCCTCGATCATCTGCGCACGGGCAGAACTGTCTCCGGCCTCGATCTGCTGCGCGAGTGTGATTTCCTCTGTGGCCGACAACAGCGGGGTATAGCCGACCTCAAGGAGATAGGTTCCCAGCGAGGAAATCGCCAGTTCGGGATCGTTCCCCTGTCTTGCTGCGTCATGCGTCCTGTGGTTCTTCTTGGGATGATCTGTCGCCCTCCTGTGCCGCAGGTTGCCCGCTGGTCTCGCGCTGGTGAGGGCCTGAATTGCGTTTTTTGGGCAGATGGAGCGAGTAGAGCTTGCATCTGACGGCATGCTCGGGACAGCCAAACTCCCGCGCCAGTTCGGCAACCGTGTCTTTGACACAGGTGGACTGCTCGTAAGCTGTGCGGATGCGCGTAACCTGCTCGCCGGTGAAGTGTGCGCCGCTGCGTCGCTGTGCAGGGCTCTTTTGCAGTGAAGCAAGAAGCACCGCAGGGGGAGCGGTGGCTGTCTCCATGGAGTCGCGAGGCGTTATGGAGACACCTGCCGTGTGCCCGGTACAGGATGCTTCTGACTGACCCATGCCGCTCAGGCCGAGTTGTGTTGCCTGAGCAACCACGACCGCCGGATCGAGCTGGAGAATGCGGGCCAGCAACCGTGTTGTCTCCTCAGTTCCATCAAAGGCAAGAAGCACCTGGCGTACAAAAGGATCAAGGCGATACGAGGGAATCGGAGGCGTCCCGATTCCCTGTGCCATCTCAAGTACCTGTTGGAAGGCGCCCTGGAGCGTCTGCCATGAACGTATCAGGGATTGCAACGCCTGCCAGCGTGCGAGACTGTCGGCCAGCAGAAGACCAGCTGCACAGGCGGTCGGCTCTGCTCCTGCAAAGGCGTACCAGAACGCAGGTGCCGTGAAGCAGTACATGCCAGCCTCTGTCACGAGGCGCAGATCAGCATCAACCATGCTGATGGTGGAGGGGAGCCATCAAGCAAAAGCGTTTCGTCGCTTAGCTCGATGGTGTGTGTCTGAGCTTGCTGATCCGTGATGGTATGTCGCACCTGGTCAACACATACTGGGAAAATCGTAGTTTCCATGTTATGCTCCTTCTGCATTATAAGAGTAGAGAGAGAAAATGAGGGAGTGAAGCGGAAAGGCCGCAACAATGCGCTGCGCCGAGGCCGCTTTCCCGCCGATCCACTTCAAGGGGGAACTGGTCATGCTGCATTCCCTCCATTCCCACATGCAACCAGCATGGGTGTTCGTGCCAGCTTGCGCGCTTTGGCCTCGTCCTGCAGGCGCTTTTGTTCGATCAGCTCGTCATAGCGATCAAGAATGGCATCGGGATCGGTGTACCGGATGGTCAGGCCCAGGATCTGCGCCACTTCCACGCGGACCTCGGCCAACAGACGAGCCTCGTCGTAGGTCGGTCTGCTGGTGGGCCAGCCTTTGGCATAGAGCATGTGCTTGGGGATGCGGGCCTCAACGGCGGAGCGTCGCACACTTCGCTGTTTGGCCTCTTCCAGCCCGGCTCGCATGTCTTCGCTGAGCAAGTGTGGCGCGATGTCACCAAGCCAGCGTGTCTCCTGAAAACTGAAACTGGAGATGATCTCGATAGCAACCAGCTCCCGGTAGATGGCATGGTTGTCGGGGCAGGTCGTCGAGGCGATCAGGTCCGCCAGGCTGGCCAGGGTACAAAAAGCACAGCTGACCCGCGACATCAAAAAGCGTGTGTATGCTTCGTGAGGCGGGAAATCGCGGACCTGATGGTAGGCAAAGACCTGCTCCAGGGTCCATTCAACCAGCGGATGCCAGTCCAGGCCGGTGGTCTCATAGGTCTTACTGGTGAGCCGTGACTGCGGTGCCCAGATCGGGGCCTTCGCACGGGTCGTGCTCTCATCGCGCCGGATGCCGGAGGCGTTGATAATCGTCTGCTGTGGGAAGCGTTCGACCAGGTAGCGGCAGATAATTGCCGCCTTCAGTTCTGATCGGCAGAAGAGCATGGACGCCGTGCTCCAGGGAAGAATCATTTTCACGCAGGAGAGTGATGCATAGCGCTCACAGTTATTGCTCCACCGAACTTTCCAGCGATCCAGGAGATCGCCGGCGAGCCTTCGCACGACCACCAGCTCCATGCCGACACGGTCCGCCAGGCGCTGACACATCGGGAGGGACTGTTTCCACTCAATCCGCCCCAGGTCACTGTGGATGAGCAGACGAGGGCCTCGGTGCCCAATCTCGTCGAGGTAGGTGCTGACCGCTAGCGACATCGCGGACGAATCTTTGCCTCCAGAGACACCCAAGGCTACAGGTGCATTGACAGCCAACTGCTCCGCAATCTCCGGCGAGAGTGCCAGGGGATAGTCTTGCAGGATCGTGCTATGCATGCTTCACCTCCTGGGGCCACCATGGCCCCATAAGGATCACTCCCAGGCCCACCATGGCCAGAGCTACGCCTGCGATGGCCGAGCGCTTCCGCGTTGGGGATGGAAGGAATATGGCTGCTGGAACTGCTGGCGATGAGACCCTCGCCCTCGAAGCCTGGGGCACAGGTTGTTCCATCTTTGTTGGCACGGATTGAGGCTGAACAGGCGGTAGGTCAAGCACGAGAAAGGTCCGCTCCTTGTGCTGCTCTGCAAACGCCCTGGCCGCGATCTCACTGGGACGCTTTGCGTACTCGATGGCATAGTTCTCCGGGCCGTATTTTCCTTTGGTCATGAAGTGATACAGCTCGTGGAGCAGCGTGCTATTCAGTTTGTGGGCGTCCTTCGGATGCTGCCAGGTGCAGACCACTACGCTATTGAGGTGGCTGACCCCCAACGTCGTCTCAGCTCGGCATTCTTCGGAGACGTAGCTCTTGGGAACGCGTGGCCGGATACGAATGACTAGTTGTTTGATTTTCGCCTCAGAGACGCTCTGCTCACGTAAAAAGGTCGCCAGGGCCTCGCGATCAATGCGAACGTAGCGAACGGTGGGATCATCGTAGTAAATTCTCATCAGGCTCCTCTCGTGAACGCTGGTGGTCACCCCCAGGGCGATCACCAATGTTCATGCATGCGTTAGCACAACGGTTCTTCCGTCTGGTACGTCAGGAGCCGAACCCGCATTTGTGGGCAGAGGCCACAGGGCCTCTGGTCGTCCTGGGCAATGAACTGTGCGACGGCGTGAGGATGGTGCTCAATGAAGCCGGCGATCCAGTGTCCACCGAGGAGCACCTCAAGCGCCTGGCCATCGCGAAGTTCGCGCCCATCCGGGCTGCCGCAGGCAAATGTCCCTGCATCGGTGGTCGGGTAAATAGTCCACTCTACCGTTGTCATCTGTGCCGCCAGGCGTTCGAGCGTTGCTGATCTGCTGCTCATCATGTTGTCTCCTTCATTGGGAATGCTATGCGCTCAGGTAATCCTGTAGTTGCCGCGCTCGTGCTTCCTTCCGCAATTCCAGCAGGAGGCGGGTTTCAATCTGCTGAATGCGTTGACGCGAGACGTGGAGCATGGTTCCGACTGTCTCCAGGGACCGTTCGCCTTGACCGTCCAACCCGTATCGCAGCGTGATGATCAGGCGATCACGAGGGCGCAACGTATGGAGGAGGTTCACGAGCTGTTGACGAAGGTCGAGGGCCTCGACATGGCTTTGAGGAGAGGGGGCTGATGACTCCAGGGTGTGACCGAGGTCGAGATCTCCGCCGGGTCCAAAGGCCGGTGTATCCAGGCTGTAGAGGTCTTGAGAAGCCGCAAACAGCTCCTGGGCGCGCTCTAGACTGATGTTGAGCCGCCTAGCTATCACCTCAAGGTCCTCACCCGCATCTTGCAGCAACAGTTGGAGGTCGGAGATCTGCTCTTGCGCGCCGACGGGCAGGCGAATGGTTCTCCCCTGGTTCATCAGCGCCCGGCTCACCGTCTGGCGTATCCACCAGGCGGCGACCGTGCTAAAGCGCCAGCCCCTCTGCACGTCGAAAATGTCGACTGCATGCATGAGGCCGAGCGTGCCTTCCTGGATGAGGTCGAGGAGGTCGAGCGTTCCGCGCGACCTGGCTGCGTAGTGTGTGGCGACCCGCACGACCAGGCGCAGGTTCGCCAGAATGAGGAGATGCTTCGCCTCCACATCGCCCTGCGCTGCCCTCTCTCCGAGGAGACGCTCCTGGTGATCGGTGAGGCGAAGGTATTGCCCCATTTCACTGAGGTAGGTGCGCACAGAATCGACGGTCATGCCTGTTGTGCTAAAAACGACAGCCGGCCCTTTCTCGTCGTCGAGGGTTTCCAGCGTGAACATCCCGTGGCGAGACGCTGCCGGAGTTGCGTGTTGACGTGGGCGCGAGCGCCGTGTCAGGCCAAGTTTGCTGGCCCAGGCTCGGATGGTGCTGTCTGCAACTCCATATTGCTGCGCCAGGTGATGAACACCTGTGGCACTGCCATCATAGGTGGCGCGTAATGTTTCCTCGATTTCGGAGCTCAACTGCATCGCGGGGCGGCCCTTTGCCGCTTTTGTACAGATAAGTGTCACCATTTAGATGTCCTCCTCCTCGTCAGAGCCTTGAATGGGAAGCCAATAGACTGGGTGTGTATCGTTGCTGGCCGGAACGTCATAGGGGCGCTGCGGCGAAAGGTTGTAGGGGTGGTAGGCAGGGAGATCTGACCTGCCATACCGGTGGGGTTGTGGCGGAGATCCTCGGCGCTGAAATGCAGGACTGGTCTCGGCGCTCGGGCGACGTTGACCGGGTTGGTGTGGGCGCGCGGCCCGTTCAGCCTGTGCCTGCTGCTGCCACTCAAGGACCAGGGCCTGGGCTTCCGCGCGACCTGCACGCAGGGCGTTGCGGAAAAGACGACGCTGCCTTCTTGGAGACCAGGGTTCTCCAGCCTCGTCGCAAAAATCGTTGGCTGCGGCGTAGATGACATGAAGCGGGTGCTCTAAGGTCATCCCGCAGTGCAGCTGAGCCTGGACGCGTCCGACCTCGGCAAGAAACCCCTCATCAGTGGGCATCTGTGGCTGGGGTGCCAGGTTGGCCCAGATCGCCTTCCAGACATACAATCCAAAGAAAACGCGCTGCTGCTCATAGGTCAATGGCACGCCATTCGGCCCATACAGCTGCTCAGGGAGCAAAAATTGCACATGGTCTGGACTCAACAAACGTAAGCCGGAGGGGGCACGCATGTAAGCAGATTGTGCTCTGAAACCGTCTGGCGCAATCTGACGGTTGTGCTCTACAAACGATTCTTGCTGGGCGCGACGGCGGCCAGCTTCGATTTGATATTCCGGGGTGAACTGCTGGGCGCGACGGCGGCCAGCTGCACGCTGCTGATCGATACGTCTCCTCATGCCACCACCACCTTTCCGCTCCGCCAGGTATCAACCGCATGTTCAACGACGGCGATGTAATTTGCCTCGTCGTTGTGATCGCTGCCAGGCGCATACCGGGGAATGATGGTCGCGACGGTGGTCAGGCCCGCGCCTTTGTAGAGCGAACCCGTAATGAGCATGTACCAATGCTCGAAGCCGTCTGCCCAACTGTAGAACTGAGCATAGCAGCTCTGCCCCGCCTGGCAGGGCAAGCCTTGTGTGTTGACGCACGGGCGGTCGCTCAAGCAGCGCTCATTGCCCAATGCCAGGGTACTGGTCGCCATGCCCTGCGTTCCAAAGGTGCTTTCATTCATAAAGAATGCCAGCGCGAACGCCGGATCGACGCCATATTTGACGCCGAGGTCGTACAACGCCTGTCCCTGGCCCGCTGCCGGAGAGTGATAGTAGTCGAGCACCTGGTTGATCATCCCCGCGCTGATGGAGGGCGAGCCTAGCACCGAATAGCCGGTAGCTGGCACGACCGGTGCTGACGTATCGTTTGGAGCCGCGTTGTTGGGTGTGACGACAACGGCAAAGCCATCATAGAAGTGCAAGAAGCGCTCGCGCGTCAAGGATTGCAGATTGAGCTTGGAAGAATCCACCAGGTCTACGGTGTCCCCGCTGCCGCCCTTCACCACAAGAATATGGCCGGTCGGAAAGTCCACTGGGTCCATGAACCCAATGATGACCGGCGTCCCGCTATTGGCTGTCGCAAGCACGCTGTCCAGCGATGTACTATCGAGGGAGTGTGCCGAGAATCCGAATGAGGCGACGGTGCGGGCAACACTCGACTCTCCATAGAGCAGCCCCAACTCAGGAGTGATTTGCTTTTGATCCGCCTCGACTTTGAGGATATCCGCAATCTGGTAGTTGTGCCCGTATGCGTTAATGACCTCTGTCATTGCCGCTGCAGAACACGTTGAATAAGCCCAGGTATCGTAGGGCTCTTGATTGTCGTATTGGCCAGGGTCAAGTTGATTGATCCGCCTGATCTGTTGTGACGCTGAGGCCCTGGGTAAGGAGGACGGGACAAGTTGGCTGCCAACCCAGGCGCCGATGATGACGATAGCCAGGATGAGACAAGCCGCTGTGACAAGAGTGTTGTTCCCGTTGCGATCTGCCCCTTGCATCGATGGTGTCTCGCTTGATGGTGGAGAGGCCGGTAAATCTTCGGTGATGGCCTGGCGAAGTGGCGCTAACTTGTGCAGATATGCCGACGGGATCTCGTGTGGGATCGGCCCGTAGGTGTTATACATACTGCGACTCAGGCGTGTGTACGTCTTGTTGTAGCGCTGTGCCAGTGTCGCTGCTTCGGTGTATCCAGGTGGAAGCAGTAGCGCGCCTCCAGGCTCCGTTGTTGGCTCCCGTCTTTCCACGACTGGCCCGGTCCGGCGAACCGGTCGCCGGACCGGAGGCGTGAGTTCCTCAGAACGAGGTGTGAAGCCTTGTGTGCGTAATCTTGCCATCGCCTACGCCTCCACCGCTTCTCGACAGCCATTCGTCTGTTCAAGCTGTTGAGCGTGCAGCTGCGCCCGGTGATCGAGAAACTTTTTGGCCGTGCGCCAGTTCACCTGGGCTGTCTCGCTAAGGCGCTGCACATTGATGTGTAGGTTCTGCTCCTGTAAGTGATGGTAGGCATGGAGCAGTTTTGTGTAAGTTTTCTCCCCCAGAGCGCTGGTCTCGGCCTTTCCAGTCGTAGAGTCAGCTTGCTTGATGCGCTCCAGGTAGGCGGCAGCGGCATCATCGCTGACCCTGGCCGCGCGGGCGAGCTGTCGGCTGCTGATTCGCCTCCGAGCCTGCTGTAGGAGCGCGTAAGCGGCATGGAGGCGACTCTCTTGTGCCATGTGTCGTAACTGGTCGCGCTGGATGCGCTTCCCTTGGAGAATGCTGAGGCCACTGTGCTCTAGCTTGCATGCTCCCATTCGTGAGATGCCAAGTTTGTCGGCAATCTGAGCGTAGGAATGTTCTCGCTGGTCTTCCTCATCGAGACCATAGCGCAGTTCAATGACCACTCGCGTCATCCCAGGAAGAGTATCTAAAAGTGCATCAAGCGTCTGTACAGAAGCGTGTGTATGCTGTTCCTGTTCACTTTCTTCCGCGGCTGTGGACTCAGGAGCCGGGAGCGTGTCGGCTAGGCACATGGTGGTATCGTGTTGGAGCGGCTTTTCTAAGCTGATCGGCTGCATCGCATAGAGCTTGTCAGCAGTCCCCCGCTGTTTGGCGACGCGCAGGCTGGTTCGGGGAATACGGATCGGCAACACGTACGCCATTGCATTGGCAATGGCGTGCCGGATCGCGACCGTAGCATAAGCAATAAAGTCGCCGCCCTCGGGGAAGTCGTAATACTCAACCGCTTCCATCAGGCCGATGTTGCCCTCTTGCACGAGATCGTCGCGGAGATCCCAGGGATAGCGTTGTGCGAGGGTGAGTACGAGATAAAGATGGCCCTGGACCAGGGCATCGCGCGCGGTCATGCCTTCTGCCCAACTCATCTGGCCCTCATTGGCTTGCAGGATGCGTTGGCCCAACGCTGCGACCTCTTCCGCATTCAGGCGTGGCAGTTGATCGACTTCATACGAGTACTGAGTCAAACTGAACGTATCGACAATGTAGCTTTCCATGCAGTATTTCTCCTGCTTTTCGCTACGCCGTTCATTTGAGCCTGGAGGGGAGCCCGCGTCCTTATAGTTGTCCGTATAATTGGACTGCATAAAGCAGCGTGTTATAATGTGCGCAGAACCCCCTTGGCCAAGTGAACAGCTCGGCTTAGGGTCGGTTTGGATTCACGTTGGGGGCGGCTCTTGTTCCGGGATGACGCCCCTGACAACCTACTAGGCGACGCACTACCTGATATTAAGACCTTCAATTTCCCAGGATTTGATCTCACGTCCATACGCTTTACTCAGTGCTTCAGCAATGGCTTTTGCAGTATCCGCTTGTATCAAACCTCCTCTTTCGGCGGCTGCTACAGATTGGCGCGCTACATTCGCCTCTTGAGCTAGTTTGCTCACGGTCCAACCCAAGTCAAGCCTATATTCACGAAGAGTCATCGTTAACTGGCCTCCTACGATACACATTAAGTCATAACGTAAGAGTACACAAATTAACAAAGTATGTCAAGGTTTAACAAGTTTCAACAAAAAACACGTTAACGTTTTCCATTTCTTTCCTGAAAACCGGCTTACCGGATATCTGAGAAGCTATGTAGCCAGTGTTCAAGACGAACTAAGCAATAGCTTCCTCACGCTCGCACTCTGTGCTCAGTAGTGGAGGCGGTCCTTTACGCTGGCTCACCAGGGCGGCCAGCCTGTCGAGAAGTTTAACTACTTGGTCGTGACCACATGTTCGCTCTTTTATAGTGCGCATTTCTGTTGCGTGCTCAAGTGCCTCAAGAACAGTCGTGCGGCTATCTCCTCGCGATCTTACGTCGCTAGATATCCTCAAAGACATACAACATTCTCCCTTCCCTCCCACATTTGCCCTCCAGACCGAGCGCCTTCAACTCCCGCTCGGCTCGCTTTGCTCGCTCAGATCGTGCAGGATACCCTTCCACGTTGATCACATCCAACAGAGCTTGAGTACGCAAAGCTCGCGCACGATCTACACTGAATACATACTGCTTCGCAACCTGTTTCCAGGCTTCGAGGAACGAAAATTGTTTCATCCAATCTGTGTAAAGATCCTTCGCGAGACGCTCCCCTTCTGTCAGAAAGACATTTCGTCTAACCGTTGGATGCTCATTGAGATACTTCCTGGCGAGTTTGGAACCGTTATCGCCTGCGTTCAGTGCCATTTTTCGCCTCCATTTGCAAAAGCGTATGTATGCATTTTTCCTCTAAGCAATAGAGCAGTTTACAGGTCGGCGCAGGTTCCTGCGTGGTTTATTAGCCTCATAGGAGATTGCGAACGCAGCGTTATACGCATCGACATCTTCCTGGCCTTCAATAAAGCCATATGAGTCCGGATAGGTGTCATTTGCCTGATATCATGGCGAATTTCTGCCAGTAAGAGATGGCGCGCATGAACTTGAAGCAGCTTGCCATCTCAATTGTCGGAAAAACGGCACTGGCTCATAACTTGATGTACCTCTCTTCAGCTTTCTCTCGCGTTAACATGAGAAGGATTGTGTAGAGATCTAACGCCAGCAAATGCGTCATTTTTGCCAGGTAAAATGGCGTATTGCTTCTGTAAAGCCGCTTCTGAAGCGCTATCAACTTTTTGCCAGATAAAATGGCGCACTGTCAAAAAATGAGAGAAAAAAGATCACTTCTCCTAGCCGTTGAGCTACTGCAAGGTGTCTCGCCACTTTATGCAGCACTGCTTGCTTGGCTAAAGCCTGGAAAAATGCGAGCATTTTATCTGGCAAAGCCGCCAACAATTGGATCTTACGCAACCTTGCTGATCCCAGTTGTGATATGCTGAGAGGTTGCACCGTTTTTCATGCTCTTCGGTTTCTTCAGATGAACCACCTGTTGTCCTTGCTTCTTTTTCTGCTTGTCCTTTCTGTCCTGATTCGCAAAGGGTTGAAAGGCTTCGAGATGACTGGCTTGCGCTGCTTCCAGCCAAGCGTCAAGCTGTTCCCCTCTACGCTCACGCGCCATGTGCAGAAACGCTTTCACCAACTGATAGGCGATTTCCAGGTGTGGGCTTGCTTGTCTCAACTGTCGCAGAGTCTCCTGCTCTTCGGCTTTCAAATCTGCATCCTTGCGGAAAAAGAGCCAGGTGGCTTGTTGCGCGGAGAGGGCCAAGAGCGGATTGGGCAAGCTCGTGGCTGAGACAGAACCACGCTTGCCAGCAGAGAAGCCAGTTGGCTCTAACGTCTGCAGATAGCGATACATCGCTCGCCCGGACCCTTTGTAGCCTTTTGTCCTCAATTCTCTTTCCAGTTGTGCTCCCTTGCGGCATCCTTGGTGCCAGCGCGAAAGCAGGTAGGTCTTGTATGGATCAATGAGACGAGGTCTTTGCCTGCGAGGACGAGAGTAAGGGATGGTTTCAGTCGCGATCCACCGTTGAATGGTTCGCTGTGTCACCCCGAGCTGGAGCGCAATTTCAGCGATCTTCACACCTTGTTTTTGCAACGCCACGATGTGCTCATACCGAGCCATTCGCTCGGCCTGACGAACCAACTGCGCGTGTTGGATAGCTCGTGTTTGGGCCGGGTGCCGTTCTTCTGACACTTGCCCCCTTTCTTGTTTTTCTGATTGGGCTTTCACCTGTTCTGCGCGGCGAAGCTCCGCCAGGCTCTGAGCGAGCTGCACCGAGACACATGCGGCCAGATTCTTGACCAGGTGCCAGCGGTCACTCACCTGTCGAGCCTGTGGAGCCCCTTTTTTGATGGCTGAAGCATACTCCGAAGAGCCATCGCGGCTGATCGTGTCAATGGAGGGATGCTTTTTCAACCAGGCTGAGACCGTCTCCACTGAGCGGTCGGCAAGCAGGTCAATGGGCAAACCCCGCTCCAGGTCACAAATCAGGGTTCCATAGCGGAGTCTGCGTTTCCAGGCCCAGTCGTCCAGACCAATGACGTGTGGTTCTGCTCGGGCGGACGGTTGCGATTGGCGAAGCAGACGCAGGATAGTATCGCGACTCCCACTGATGCCAAGCTCACTTGCCGTGTCTGCTCCTGCCTGGCCTCCTCCTCTAAGCCCAAGCCGACAGAGGGCTTCTTGCAACTGTTTGGTGCGTTGAGCGTGAGGATGACAGAGCGCGGGGAGTCGCTCGACGAAGATCTTTTGAGTACAGGTGCGCTTTTTACAAAAGAAACGACGGACATGCATGATAAGACGGATGGGACGCCCACCGGAGGGAAGATCACGGAGCGTGCGTGTATACCGACTTTGTATCTGTGAAGATTGGGTCCCACACGAGGGGCAAGAAGCCGTTGGGGATGTGGTACGCAGGGTTAGGGTGATCTCCTCCGCTACGTCTACTCCCTCAACTTGAGCCTCGGGAAGGTCGAGAAAAATGATCATTTTGAGCCTATGCGGCTCGCCAACGACTTTCTCATAGTGGGCGGCGTTGCGTCCATCCTGGTGGCCTTCCTGTTGTGCTGCTGGGAGTGCCATGATCAATCTCCTCTCGTGATCTTGCGGTCAGTGTGCTTGTCTCACTGTTTTTAAATTCTTTTTGATCTTTACTCCGCAACTACACCTGGTGGCAATAGATCATCATGCCCCTGCGGAAATTCCGCATTTTCGCTACCTGGTACGGTTGCGCGTCATCACCACCAGCACCGCTGAGGACTATTCGCCGCCGAGGTTGAGCGGGATCTGTCCATATCTCGTGGGAGCCACGTCCACGTCGAGCCTGGAAACCGAGTCGCTGCAATTCAGCCCGCATTTCACGCAATTTCATTGATGCACGCTCCCATCTTGTTCTGACTGAACCAAGAACAATGCTTTCGTACACCAGAATAAAAGTGTACTTGATCTAGTGGTGGGGGTCGAGAGGAAAATGTGCAGGAAATGTGCAGGAGTTTCTGCATGAGGAAGCACGCCATTGTGTCCCTCAAAAAACCGGCGAGCAAGAAGGGAACGAATCCCTCCCGTAAGCGGACGGTGGTGGAAGATCGCGCAGGTCCCCGTGTTTCCAATGCTCGTTTCTGCCATCAATGAAGACCTCCTCTTACACCAGGCCCAGCTGATAGACATCCAGGCTGAAGTAGCCACACAGCAAGCGCTGCGTGGCAGGCTGGGGGAAGCACTGGCCCTGCTCTATGCAGACGATGGTCCGTAGTGAGACACCCGTTGCTTGTGCCAATGCTCCCTGAGAGAGGCAGCGGAGCCTGCGCGCTGCTTTGAGCGGGTGCGTGCCGGATGCGACCAGCTGACGATGTGCCGTGTCAAAGTCGGCTGCATATCCAATTGTTCCCTTCTTCATGAGACATTCCTCCCATTCGCCGGTGCTGCTGGTGCGTTTTTGGCACTGGCATGCCTGGCGAGCCAGCAGGACAGGCAGAGGATGTCAAAGCTAGGAAGGTTGGGGGAATGATTGTGCCTCCGGCAGAGCGATCCCCGGCAGTCGTGGCAGTACATCTCGGCGTGTTCTGCGCACTCCTTACACCTTGGGATGGTCATTGGAGTGGAGACAACTCTTTTGCGCGTGTGCTGTATCGTCCTGGATCTCTTTGTCATGCGACGCCTCCCTCCGAGATCACTATTCCTGCCAATACCGGTGGCTCCCTGGGTAGGTATAACGCGGGCGAGCCATGCTCACACCCTCCAACATGCCAATGATAAAAGCGATCAGCGCGACGATCACCATGACGAGCACTGTAGTATCCATAGGGACCTCCTCATCTTGTTGGATAGAAATGATGAAGCCTGGCCAGCCTCATGCTATACTGCTCTTAGCAGGGAGGCCATGCTCTTGTGTATTTCTATGCAAAAGGGTACAAGATGTGTCGTCTGAGTACCACGACGGAGGAACGTCATCATTGCGGCAAAAGCCCGACACTGTTCAGGCTGCAAAACATGACACCTTGACGACACTTTTCCTGTAATGTTACTTCTGCCTGTTTTGCCCTTGTGAAAATGGAGTGCCGTTCTTATACTGAGAGAGTAGGTTAACCCATGAATGCAAAACTTCGATCTGCTCGGCTGAAAAAGGGATGGTCTCAGGAAGAGGCTGCTGAAGCAGTAGGCGTGGCAGTGAGAACGTACCAGCGATGGGAGCAGGAAGACGTTGTTCCGAACTTTGCTTCACGAAGGTTACTGAGAGATGCCTTTGGCTGTTCTGATAGTGAACTTGGGTTTGAGAGAGGATCTGAATCACCTGAGCAAGATAGCCCTCTACGGACATCGGTGTCTGCACTGCCGAAGAGGGAAATCCTTGTAATTCCTTCGGAGACCGACATCGTTGCACCAACTAGAGAGAGCGGAGTGTTCGTTCCTTACTCTTTGGCTACAACTCTAGAAATGGAACTGGATGATTGGCCCACGTGGTTTGCTTTGAAGCAGACGCAGATCCTTACGATGATCAGCTCGTGGAATGGCCGGGCGCTCTTCTGTGGTGAACTCCAGCTGTTAGTAGATCAGGAGATAAAGGTGCTCAACGAAATGAAGCCGCAGGATAACGATGAAGCATATACCCTTTCACGGCGGCAGTCTATCATTGCTATCGCAGCCTTCCCGCTAGCATTGCTCTCGTCAATCCAGGGTTCAGTCTCTACGATCATAGTAGAAGAGCTTCTATCGCGTTGTGCTGCGAGTATCACTGCGTGTTGGCATCTGCTCAAGGGAAGCGAACTCTCTATTGTAGGGCGTACTGTTGCCGGCTATTTGCCGACCTTAGTACAACTCGCACAACAGCCTTCTCGCTACCAAAAGGCGGCTGCATGTCTGGCCACACAAGGCTATCGCTTGAAAGGGATTGTGGCACTCCATCAAAATAATGTCAAGGCGAGAGAAACGTGTTGTCAACGGGCGTTATACTATAGCGAAGTAGCTCAGGACTCCAGCTCGCTTGTTGCCGCACTCATCTCGTTAGCTAGCACATCTTATTACGACAAAAATCCGATAAAGGCTGCGTTCATCTACCAAAAAGCCTTACCGCACCTGGATAAGATTCCCCCTCTCCAGCGTGCTCGGCTCTCCATCGAGTTAGCGGTTGTCTATGCACAGCAGGGTCAGGAACAGGAAGCCCTGCATTTTATGGAGCTTGCTCAAAAATCCTATCCTGAGCATCCTGAAAACGATCCGAGTTTCCTCTACGCAGAATTTACTCCCGCATCAATGATCCTGGAAGAAGGACTTACACATCTTGCGTTGGCTCAGCATTATCCTGACCGTGCGTATAGCAAGAATGCTTGGGGTACTTTTGCTCGTATCGAAGAACCCCAATCGTTGGTTTCTGTTCCCAGACGTATTTTTTTCGAGATCACGAATCAACAAGCAGAGACAGCATTGGCGTTAGGGGATCAGGAACTTTTCCGAGCCTACCTGGAGAAAGGTATACAGGGAGCTAACGCACTGAACAGTAAGCAACGCCGGCGAGAAGCGATAGAAACCTATAAAAAGGCTCAAAGCATATGGCCTCGTGAGCCACGTATTAGGGAGTTAGCAGATCTTTTCTTGTAAATGTCAGAGAATAGAGAGAGAACGGAGATGTGATGAGACAAAGGAAAACGGTGGTCATCACAGGAAGTACAAAAGGGATAGGGAAGGCGATTGCGCTCCATTTGGCTCAACAGCCGTATAACATCGTGTTGAACTATGCCTCGGATACAAGGCAGGCGCAAGAAACCTTAGCGCTCTGCCAGCAAGCCACTCCACATGTCTTACTGGTCAAAGCGGATGTATCTAACAAACGTGCAGTGGAGGCACTCATGCAGGAAAGTGTCCAGGTATTTGGTTCGCTGGATGTCCTCATCAATAATGCAGCCTGTGTCATTGATAAGTCGGTGCTTGAGATGAGCGAGGATGACTGGGATCAGGTCATTGCAACAAATATGAAAGGGACCTTTCTCTGCTCCCAAGCCGCTGCCTCCTATATGCTTCGGCAAGAAGAAGGTGGCAGTATTCTCAATATCGGCGCCTCAAGTGGCCTACGAGGGAGGAAGAACGGTATCAACACGTGTGCCTCTAAAGCGGGCATCATCGTAATGACCCAGTGCTTGGCCTTGGAGTTAGGCCCCAAGATACGGGTCAATACCATCATCCCTGGATTAACAAAAACGGAAGAGACGACAAAGCGTTTCCACTTAGATGATCCCGCCGTTGTTCAAGCAAGAACAGAAACCATTCCACTTCAACGAATCGGCACTCCGCAAGATATAGCTCATGCTGTGACCTTGCTACTTGCAGATGATGCCGGGTTTATCACTGGACAGAAGCTTGTGGTGGATGGCGGCCAGTATATGTGGTAAGGCATAGAGAAGGCGATCCTCAAGTAAATCTTGGGTATGAGTGCCCGCGCATGCCGTTGTCAGCAGTCTGTGAGTGTACAAGAAAGAAGGAACTTCTTATGGGTAATTTTCAACGAGAGCCAGTGATGCCACCAGAAACACACGTTGGCTATGTAGAGGGATATCTTGATGCATTAGAGAAGGTACGCTCATTTTCACAGCGCAATCCCGAAATGCCCATCGCAGATATCTGCTTTGCTCTGGAGGTGAGTTTGAGAACGACCATCGTGGGTGGCGACGGTATCGTGCTTCCAACGGATCTCTCTCAATTCCCTTCAACATCACGCCTGCTCGGTCACACATCTTCCCATTAAGGCTGCAGAGCCAGGGCTCCGCATCATCAATGAGGCGGGGTTTCGCCAATTTCCTTACCTCATCCCGCCTTGCCACTCTCAAAAGTAGTTGCCGCAAGGCGGGAAAACAAGAAGCATTCTTCAGTTGTAAAGGTGCACTTCTCTGCAATCGAGTGTACCCGATGAAACCGGCGAAGAACTGGCGTGAGTACGCCAATTTTCTCTATACATCGCTATCTGCATTCGGTATACTTTATTCAAATGTCTCGCAGCGATTTTGCCATCGATGACCAGGCAAGGACGATTGTTCGGGGAGAACTGGCCGTAGGAGATTTATTTGCACGAAGGGAGGTCTGCGATGCAGCTACCAACTGCTTATGATTTTACTGCACAGACGTCGCCCGACCATTTCGGAGCGCTCCTTAAATGGCTTCGCGACCGGCATGGCATGGCACAGGCGCAGGTCGTCGCGCATTTACCAGGCACGATTGACCAGCAGCGCTACTCCAGTTTCGAACTCAATAAGAGATCTCCTGCGTTTAATGAGCTATCCGTGATTTACAAGGCCCTCAGCGATGCGGGCGTTCGCCTCTCCCTTCGTGACCGGAATCTCTTCCTTGATCTCGCCAAACAGCACCTCGAAACCAAAAAGACCCATAAAGTACGCAAGTCGCCCCAGGAGTGGGATGACTTGCGTAGGGAACTGGCAGCGACTGACCAGGTACCTGATGCTCCATCTGCTCTTGCGCAAGTCAGTACTACGCGCGGCATTCCTCTTCCATCCAGGATGGAGATCAGTCACCTGGTTGGTCGACAAGATTGGTTGGCTTCGCTCTATGGGGCTATTGCCGGACAACCGTCCGTCAAGTGGGTCATCCTACAAGGCCCGCCAGGAGTCGGCAAGACCTCTGAGTTGCATCGTATCGCCAACTACTTTCAGCAGCATATCCCCCGTTATTACGTGATTCTCTGTAAGCTGCCTGAACGCAACCAGGAAGCGCTCAGCGCCGACATTGCGCTAGAGATCCTTCTGAGTGATATTCTCCAAGGCATTGGGCCTACCAATGCGCCTATGCCAGTGAGTACCCTTCAGGCGCGTCTGAAGTATGTTCTGGATTGTGTGGCCCACGCTGATCGGTATATACTTATTCTGCTTGATAATGCTGAACACATCCTCGACGAACAGGGGAATCCAGCGCCGATCTGGCAACAATTTTGTGAAAAATTCGTCCATGTGCGCCATCATGCATCCCTCGTCCTGGGCACGAAGGAATGGCCAGCTCGCTTCACGATTGAAGCCCAGTGGACCATGCAAGCCGTCGTGCCCACTCTCACGCAAGACGAAGGCATCGAGCTACTCCGACGATTAGGACTCCACGGCCTTCCAGAGGAACTCCTTGGCCGAGTTGTGGAAGCGGTGGGAGGAGTACCCATCTGCCTGGAGTGGATCACGAAGCTGATGAAGGAACCGCTCTTGCAGAAAGATTGGTCCGCGTTCGAGGAGGAAGAAGACAGTGATGCTGCTCCGCTGGATACAACGAAGAACGTACAACATCTCGCGCACCTGTTGGAAGATGCTTCGCTGTTTGGTGGTCCGGTGGCAACGCGGCTGACCCCCCTACTTGATCGGGTGCTCGCACGTCTCTCGCCGGATGCGTCTGCCGCACTCCGGAGTCTCGCGCTAGCGCCTGTTCCCCTGGGCGCGGCAGCCTTAAAAGTGCTCTATCGGGACCCTACACCCCTCCAGGAGTTGCGTGATGCGTCCTTACTGGCGGCCTATCGCAAACGCGTGCAATTGTTGCCCATGGTCGCTGCTGCAATCCGTGCCAGGCTTTCAGTACAACAGAAGCAGGACGTGGAAGAGCGATTGGTGAATGCCCTCCTTTCCTGGGTAACAGGAAGTCGCGCACTCGACAACCGAGAAATGGGCATGATCATCTCAGCGCTTGCCGAGATGTATCTGAGACGCCATCGATTGCTCGATGCTGCCCAGTTCATCCTCCGATATGGCTGGCTTGCGTTCAATCTGGGACATACACGAAAGATTGCTCAGCTGGCTCTCGCATGCATTGAGGAGGTCCGCCAGAAGACAGGAGGACAGCTCGAACAAGAGCAGCACTACGGTGCCATCTTGCTCTCCTCTTTCCTTGCTCCGTTCCTTGGTCAGAAGGTCGATGAGAGACAGAAAGTCGCAGACTACCAGAGTGTCCGTAAAGCATTTCTCACCGGTGCTCTTTCCCTGCACCCGTCAATAGAAGTAGCCGTGGTGTATACCTTGATGACTGCTGAGATGGATGCGCTCCACTTTGAGGCAGCTCAGACAGTGTACGATGAGTGTTGGTTACGTCTGCAAGCACAAGCAATGACTGATGCTGATCTCCAGGGGTCGTTGATGGAGAAGCAGGCGTGGCTTTGGGCACGATGGAGCGAATATGGAGAGGAACTGGGAGAGAAACAGAAGTCCCTGGCTTTGGAGGAACAAGCGATTGCACACTATCGAGCTATGGTTCCTCTCTTAACCCCAACAGAGCGCTGTACCTCACTGGAGCGGGTCTTTCTGCAAAAACGTCTCGCCCGGGCACTCAATAACCTGGCGTATCAATTGAATCGTCGTGGGCAGTATACCGGGGCCCTGGAGGCTATTGAGCAGAGCGTTGAACTCAAAGAACAAGGCTGTATGGAAGTTGATACCCTTGCTGATGCCTACGGGGAGATGTCGCAGATTCTGGCGCGGCTCGGACGGTTTCAAAAAGCCTTGTTTTATGACGAAAAAGCCTATGATGAAGCGTTGCGCCTTGCGAATGCCGGGTTCTACTATTCGCAGGAAGAACTCCGTGTCTATCAGGTAAATAGGGGTTGCCTGTATCTGCGTCTTGGGAGGATAGAAGAGGCGGAACAATGGTTGCGCGGGGCGTTTCCACTACCATCAAGAAGGAGAATATATGCTATGGTGGCAGAACATGCACTAGATGAGATCAACCACTGGCAAGAGGTGAGCGTCACGGATCATTACCAACTAGATTGGCGCTGGATTGATCGTTATCGCACACTGGCGTCGTTTGACTCCTATTGGTGGCTAGCTCCAACAGGACCGTTTACGTCGGAGGAGCAGCAGGTGTGGAATACAACTTTTGTACCCAATCTGGACGAGGCGAGCAAAAAGAAGCTCGGAGACCTGCTTTACGAGGCTCGCCAGCGCGAACTGGAAGCAGCTCTAGTCGAGCAACGCGAACCTCAGCTGAGCTATCCCGCTCTGGTTATTGATGAAGTCCAGGAGCACATCGCGAGGTTGGAGGCGTTACAAGAAGAGATCGAGCGCGAGGAACCACATCCGATTGTGCGCCGCCTCTATCTTGATGCCATCGAAGAGGAACTTGATTTTCTTTTGCTCATCAAAGCAACATATGAAAGAGACACGGAGCACTATTGGGAACGGAGTCGTCGCTTACATTCGATCCCTTCATTGGAGGAAATGCAATACGCGCTTGATAGAGTGCGCTTCTACGTGCAACAGGGTCTGCTCCAGCCTGATCCAGAAATTGTCGCAGTGGGCCGACGGGTGGCTGAGATGCTTTCAGGTTTAGGTATCACCGTTGATTTGCCCGTTAATCCAGCCAGGCTGGAGGAGTTGCGTCAAGCAGTTCCTTTAGCGGCCCCAGGGCAGCAGCGAAACATGATTTCCGCTCAGACGGCGAAACGTTTTTATGCGGCGATTCTTTGCGAGAATGGTTATGCGGAGTGGCAAGTTGTGATTGACCCGAATGCTACTTCGGCGCGCATTGAGCAGGGCCAGCGCTGTATCTATCTTCCTGACGAGCCACTTTCAATTGACCAGATAAAAGCGGATCTGTCGCACGAGCTAGCAGGTCATGTTGCCCGATGTATCGCAGGCGAGCGCTCAAAGCTCGGACTTCTTGGAATTCATACCAAAGGATCACTCGAAACAGAGGAGGGTCTGGCAACCTACTATGATCGCCAGACGGCTGCTCTTCAAGGAGCTGTCCACGACGAGACGGGGATCTGGTTTGGCGCGTTAGCCACCGGACTTGCCAGCGGCGTTCTTGTTCCTCCTCAGACCTTCCGCCCCCTGGTGATGTTTTTTGAGGAGTTCGTCTATCTTTATCGTCTCCTGCGCCGTCCTGACCAGTTTGCGACGACTGCACGCAAATGGGCACATAAAATTGCCCTGGAGCGAGGTATACGAACCTATCGGGGCGTGCCCGATCTCACCGTGTCTGGCATTTGCTATAGCAAGGATGCACTCTATCTGCGTGGCCTGCAAAAAATTGAGCGGGCAGTGGCGAAGGCGGGGGAAGGTGTGCTAGATCGCCTGGCTGTTGGGGTAGTGGCTCTGGAGCAATTGTCCGATCTGGCAGAATTAGGAATTATTCAGGCAACTCAACCATTGCGAAAACTTGTCCAAGATCCAGATCTTGCTACCTATATTCTCTCGTTCGATGTACAGGAATCGTAAAGCCCGTTTCGTAGTGTGTTTACTTTTGTATTGATGTTTGTCCAGCAATGGAAGGAGAAGAGCATGCGAATGTGGGAAAATGAGTCGGAACCACCTGATGGTGGTGGCTCCGGTGGTGGCGGCGGCGGGCCTGACCGGAAATAACAACTTGTAGTGTTTTTCTGGAAGGGTGGGAAGTAAAGCGTAAGCCCTACCGGTCTCGAGAAGAAGCGATCCTGGTAGGACTCATTTTCTGAAAAGATCAGATTTCCAGAAAACCAGCAAACAAGAGAAATGGCAAGCCGTATTCCCAGAAATTTAGAAAACCGCGATGCGCTGAGGGAACGCAAACATGGAAGGATGCGTTCCCTTTTACCGTTCTGGCGGCTACCCATCGGTTGACTTCTCCTGTTGCGCACTCTCAGACGAAACGATCTTGTAGTATCCACACCGGTAACAGATATCGACCTGTCCATCAAAGAGGACAACCACCTGCGCTCGCGTGAACCTTCGGCATCCAGGGCACCGTCTTCGTCCTTTCTTGGTCGCGGAAGGCTCGTTTTTGCTGAGACATCTCACTCCCCCACCTCTTTTTCCACCACTTCCCCAGCGATCCCCCCAGGTCTGCATCCCCACGTCTCTTTTTGGACAGGTACGGGAGGTATTACAGGGATGCTACGCTCAAAATCTCACGAGAGAGGGGCTCCCGAAAGAGGTGGGGAAGTGGTTCTCTTGATTCATGCCTTTTGTTGCTGAGATTGTCGTTTAGCGGCTTGCAACTTTTTCGTCGTGGTATTCATTGCATACACGGCAATAGACTCCGTTTGTTTATCAAGCATCTGCCAGCCTTCAATAACCAGGGCATCTTCTGGGTCATTGATAGCTGCAGCAACCTCTTTCCACTGCTTTGCAGAAATATACACCGCGTAAAGAGATGGCTCGATCTGATCCGGCTTTGGTACAGGAAGTCCCTTTGGCAGTGCTGGCACCTTTGATGATTGTTGCATGGTGGTGACAACGCACTGACCTCGTTCGACAATCCTGCCCGGTCTACCAATAAGGGTTACTTTCACTGTCGTTTCTCCTCTTTCTGCGATTGCGATCTCGGCCAGCACGGCGAACCGATCCTCCCAGGTGAATGGTGGTGGTTCCGCCTCGGGGGCTACCGGGGGGGTCGTTGCCTTTGCCTGCTGGGGCTCCTGAGAAGGGGCCCTTTTCTTGAGATGTGCAGGCAGCCGCTTGGGGAAAATATGCTTCGCAATCTCTGGTGGAGCGTCTTCTTTGACCAGAAAAAAGAAGACGCCACCGGTGGTGCGCCGACGAGATTGATCTGGAAGCATCAGGCCACCGGCACGTTCGATCGAGAGCGTTTTCTCTACGAAGCGCAATGCTTCGTCACGACCCAATTTCTTGACGATCTTATAGATCGTCCTTTTTGGTCCGGCCTCGGTTTCCCCCAACTGTTCTGCTATGCGGTCCGCAACCTCTCTGCGTTGTTCATGAAGAACACGCTGCGCATCGCTTCCGTGTTCGTCCATGCGTTCCTCCTCCATTGTTGGTGTGATCCGTTCCGACATTGTATTTCTCCCGTTTCTGGCTTGTCAATGTGACGCACGCCGCGCCAATCGTAAGGGCTATGCCTATTATACTCACCCCGATCTGTATTTCAAGAAAAATGGATCTATGGAGGACTTTTATTCTGGTCCTCTGGATGTATGGCAAGCCATCTCTCTAGAGAGCCAGAAGTACAGAGAACCAGAAATATGGCAAAATTGCAAGCTGTATCTCTGGAAAGCTGGTTCTCTGGCTTGCCAGAAAGCTGGCAAGCTGGTTTGCTGTATCTCTACGTTTCGTGCCTACTCTGCACTTTTTGCCGCTCAAAGTGGTTTACAGCCTGCCGTGTAAGTTGGTGATGACTGAAAAATACGTGCAGTCCTGGCAAGTCCGGTACTTACACGTACCTGTCTTTATCGCCGGCTAGCAACCGACGTTGCTATGATAGCAGTACGGGACTTGGTAAAGCAAGTACGGGAGTGTACCGGACTTGCGCAGATTTTGAGGGAAGGAGCCGTTCTCATGTTTTACAGCAACTATCAAACGTATGCGTATGGCCACGATTATGGGAATAGCATCACCTGTGGCGTCGTATGGATCAACAACCAACAGGTTGCCTTGACCATGCCCTCGGCGCTTACATCTGGGAGCTATGAGGCCCTACAAACGAAAATCAGCTCGTCTTCATCGGTGAATCTGGCGGGCATTCTCAATCAGCGTGCTCATACCGTGAAGGTGAAGGGCAAGTCCTTTTATGCAGGCAACCTGGCTATTGAGCAGAGTCCAGGCGCGAATATCGCTGACCTGACGGGGCGTGGGGATGTGGGTCGCTACTGGTCAGATCGTAACCTGGCAATGCTTCTGTCCACATCAGGCTCGCTGATCCACGATGCCGAGTACGGCCTGGCAGTCGTGGCGAACCTGCCCATTGCAACTCACAATGAGGTCAATATCAGATCCGTCAAAAACGCCCTTGACGGTGATTATGAGTATTACCTGGATGGTGTCAAACGTGTGGCACACGTGATCGTGAAAAAGACCGTTATGGAAGGTGCGGGGGCCAATATTGCCTTCGGACCCGGCGGGCAGACGAAAGTTGGTGTTATCGATATCGGCGGGCGTACCACTGATGCCTATCTCGTGGTTGGCCAGATCCCGGTCGCAGATATGTGCAAGAGCCTGGATGTGGGTGTGGAGTCGGCGTTTGATGAACTGGTGACGCGGTTTGAAGCGGAGTTCCGGTACCCCCTCTCGGCAACGGATGCCCGCGCCATTCAGGAGTGCTACGTTCACGGCAAGCGGTATGATGTGGTTCCGACGGTCGTGAATGCGGAGGTAGACCCGATGAAGGTGGATACGATGGTCGACGAGATCCTGCGCGAGACCGGTGAGCAAATTGCCTCTTTTATCAAGCGCGCCTGGTCCAGTTCGCTCAAGACGGAGGTGGTGGTGAGTGATGCGCAAACCATTTTGTTGATCGGCGGAGGCGCTTACTACTTTGAGATGGATCTCAAGCAGCTCTTCAGGCGCCGCCTGTCGGTGCCGGCTAGCCCGGAGTTCGCGAATGCTGCCGGTTTTGCCAAGTTAGCCCAGCACTACCTGCAGCGTGAGCAACGTGTGCAACACGTCTCATAGGTGGTGCTGGTATGCCGAGAGATTACGAGAAGAGCCGCTACTTCGATTGTGCGGTGCCCCGCACCAACACGTCCCTCTTGAGTTACCTGGCGGAAGTCCATGATGCTACGAACATCGCAGAAAGCCAGGTGCTGGTCCAACTGGCGGTGGAAGGCTTGAAGCACATACGCGGCGACGGACAGTCAGCCGCGTTGAAAGCTCTCGGTCCTCTACAAGCGGCGATGGCATCGATGTTTTCTGCCACGCTGCCAGCTTTACAGGTTTCGACGAACGGGGCCACATCTTCAGTGCAGCACCAAGGAGGTGTCCAGCCTCTTGGCTACGATCTCATGCAGAGTGGCGCAGCAGAGGAAGATATGGATAATGCCTTTGGCGACCCCGATTAACTCCTTGCATTTTCGGCTCACCAGTAGTCAGGAAGCAGAAAAGCCGCCACTCTTTACCTTTTCCAGAAAGATGGAAAACCAGAAAAACAGTAAGCTGGTCACCTTTGTAATGCTTTTGCTGTAGTGCTGGTGGAGCGCCTGCTCTGCCGGAGGACCGTATGCATTGTAGAAATCCTCTTGTTGAACGTGACCGCGCGCAGGCGCGCAGGCTGGAGCAAACCGTGCTTCAACGCCGACTTCGTACCCCGGCGAAGGTTGACTCCTTACGTGTGGAGGAACTGGAAGACCTGCAAGATAGCGAAGTAGAACTGCGGCACCGGTTGTCTCTTTCGCCACGTTGGAAACAACTCCGTATACGGCGCTCTGCCTCTCGCCGCAGCTGGAATGTACACACATTCTCGTAGCGTTGTTCGTCAGCTCACCGAGCTGAGTACTGCTGGGCCGGTTGGTGTCTACCCGTTTGTTGCGTGTTCCCGCAGTCTTCTTCCTGCGGCAGCCTTTCCTAAGAGGAGCAGACCATGTCGATAAAACCAGGTGCGATGTTGTGGTTCTTTGTATGGTTCTTTGTGAGTGCCGTCGTGACAGCGTTTCTTTCCTCGCTTGGGTGGAACACCAATGCGAGCATGCTCGTTCTCTTGTTCCTGACCGGTGGTATCTCTGTTGCCGCACGGGAGGTGAACGAACTCCATCTCCACTTTGTTCGGCTCCGAGAGGCAGCGGTCCAGCTCGATCCCTCTCTGGCAACGCGGCCAGAGAGTTCGATGCCCATGACCCTCATTCCTTTCCTGCTCTTGATAGGGATGCTGGCTATCAACGCGTTCATCGCGCTGGTCGTAGGTCCCTTGTGGTGGGTGATGTGTCTGCTTGCGAATCTGGCCCTCGGTGCTTTCGGGGTCGCCTTCACCTTCAGTCAGCTTCAACGCCTGCACGTGAAAGACCGTTTAAAGTTGCTCTACTTGCAGTTCTGTTGCGCAGGTGCTGCCTTTTGCGGTCTTCCCCTCCTCCTCCAGTTGGAGGGGGCACCGTCATGGCTGGTCAGCTCTCTGATCGCGTTCAGCTATATATTCCTTTCAAGCGCGATCCTGCTACGCGCCTTGATCTGGTTGAACATCCCGTGGCTCTGGCGGTTCATACGCATGCTGTACTTTGTCTCCTCCATGCATCGCGATGCTCCGACACCGCCAGCTCCTCCTGTGGTCTGGGCACAGGAACCGATAGTCGAAGAGGCGGGTGAGGGGCGTGCACCAGGCACAGAAGTAGCACTGAGTGTAGTGCTTCGTATCGTCACAACTGCTGGGCCGCCTGCTCAAAGCCTGAAGCAAGAGCCAGAGGCACCGCTCCCACTCTACCCGCAGGGCTACCAACCCACGACAGCCTCTCAGCTGGGGCTGGGAGAGGTCTATACGTGCTCATCGCAAGAGTTGAGCCAGGGAGAGTATGAGCGGCCTCATGCATTCTACCCAGAGATAGAACAGCCACAAGCGTAGTGTGTTTCTTCGGCGTTGGCTGGCCGCCCGTTCTTCTGTCAGTCAGGTTGATGCTTGTCTCTCGGGGCCTGCCTGGGAGCTAGGCATGAGCCTTTTTTCTGGGCTCGACTGTATTCGTAGCACTTCTCCCCTGTAGTTGTCACTCGAATAAAAAGCACCTCTGGCAAGCCATAAAGCTGGTTTTCTGGTAAGGAGGAATACCAGAGAGCCAGAAAACCAGAAAACGAACACATTGTTGAGAACACCTTTGTAGGAGAGGAGACGTATGGAAAGACAAAAAGCCGCGCAGCGCACACTGGAGAAACGTGCCAGCGAACTCTGGTTCGGGGCCAGAGTCGCAATGGTGCTGCCAACACCGGTGCCTGCTGTTCTTCTCATTAGCGTTGATGAACCGCCGGACACTGCCTATGATGCGATGCACTTTATCAAGTCCACAGAGCACTATATCTCATCCAGTGAGTTGTTGCAGGTAGCAACGGGTGGCCGCGGACTCACCGAGGAGGAGACTGGCACACTCCTGGCCGGGCTGATGGGGACGAGATATGCACTGGCTCGCCTCGTGGAGACATTTGACCAGGCGCACCTGGCACCTCTTGTTGATCGGTTGAGCGGCACCGATGAGTGGAGCGCAGCGCTCAAGTTTGCGCGCCACGTCCTCGGCCTGCCGCTCATGAATCTTGATGAATTAGAACAGGAGCACGCGTCAGGTACCCAAACCGCCTGAAGGAGGTGGACCTGTGTCCCTACTTGACCAGTCCCCTGTGCGCTTGCGCACAGGAGCCGTTCGAGAGAAGTGCCCAGACTCGCACTCCAGAGTGACCGGTCCAGCTCTGGACCCTGCAAGGTGGATGTTAAACAGACCTGGTGGGCAAAGTCAGTGCATCTGCCAGAAGGCCGCTTTCGAACTGGACGAGGACCACTTCACCTGGCAGGCAACTGTCAGCGACTCCCCATTATCGGGGACCCCGTAAGGGGAAGTAAGGAGACGATCTATGTCACGAGTGCTTGTCGTGGATAAAGAGCGCCGTCCGTTGATGCCTTGCACTCCTGCTCGTGCTCGCATCTTGCTCAGCCAGGGCAAAGCGGCTGTTTTACGCCGTTTTCCGTTCACGCTGATACTGCAAGAGAGACGATCCGAAGCAATGCTGCAGCCACTGCGCTTGAAACTCGATCCTGGCAGCAAAACGACAGGGATTGCGATAGTGAATGAGCACACTGGTGAGGTACTCTGGGCGGCTGAGCTGACTCATCGTAGTGAGCAGATCCACAAGAGGCTCATTACGAGGAGAATAGTACGCCACTCCCGACGCAACCGCAAAACGCGCTATCGCCCCAAACGTTTCGCCAATCGCAGACGGCCATCCAAATGGTTGTGTCCTTCGTTGCTGAGTCGGGTACTCCAGGTACTTACCTGGGTCGGGCGTTTGCGTCGATGGTGTCCGATTGGAGCAATGAGTATCGAACTGGCGCAGTTTGATACGCAACTGCTCCAAGATTCTAACGTCACTGGTCTGGCCTACCAACAGGGGGAACTGGCGGGCTACGAAATGAGAGAATATGTCCTGCTGAAGTGGAACTATACCTGTGCTTATTGTCAGGTATCAGGTGTGCCCTTCCAACTCGACCACCTCGTGCCTCGCTCGCGTGGTGGCTCAGATCGGGTGAGCAACCTGGTGCTCTCCTGTAAGCGGTGCAATCAACGAAAGGGGAATCAAGAGGTCGAGAAGTTTCTTACCGATCGGCCCGGTGTGCTCTTGCGGGTGCTCGCTCAACTGAAAGCTCCTTTGCGAGACGCGGCAGCTATAAACAGCACACGTTGGGCACTCTACGAACGGCTTCAGGCCACAGGTCTCCCTGTGGAGATGGGAACTAGTGGTAGGACAAAATATAACCGTACCAGGAGAGAACTACCAAAAACACATTGGGTGGACGCAGCCTGTTGTGGAGCTAGTACGCCTGAGCGGCTGTGTGTGCAGCATGTGCGCCCACTGCTGATCCAAGCTACTGGCTGGCAGCGACGGCAGATGTGCCTGATGGATCGCTTTGGTTTTGTTCGCACGTCTGCGAAGCGGCAGGGCCGAGTGAAGGGCTTTTGTACCGGTGACCTCGTACGGGCTGTGGTCACAACAGGGAAGAAAGCAGGGAACTATGTTGGGCGCGTAGCAGTGCGTGCTAATGGATTCTTCAACGTCACCACGGCTTCCCGAACAATACAAGGAATTTCCCATCGCACCTGCACCATGCTGCATCGCTGTGATGGCTATAGTTACACGAAAGGAGAGGCGGTGCTATTCCCAATGCTTTAGGAATGGGCCTCCGCCGTATATTCTGATGAAGCGCACAAAATCTCGCGCGGTTCAGCAAGGGTCGACCACCGTCTTGCAGCCGCAGCAAACGCAATCGCTCGTTGTCCCCAACGCTGTTGATGGCTATAACGATGGCTATTATGATCAGCAGGCTCCCGCGGATGGGGACGGTGAAGATCCGATGTTGCATCCGCCTTTGTGGCTGTTTATACTCGGTGGCATTGAGGTCCTCTGGGGCCTCTGTACCAATTTCTTTCAGGTCGTGACGAGCGTGACCGGTATCCTGGGTTGGCAGCAGCACGAGCTGATGGATGCCTATGGCTATGCTAGGGCGGGCCAACTCATCTTAAATAGGAATATGGGGCTTCTCCTGGTTGCCGTGGTCCTGGGTGTCGGTTCGCAGATCGGCATCCAGGCATTTACCCAGCAAATTAAAAAGGCGTGGAAGCAGAAGCGGGTCCTTGAGCACGAATCTACAAAGCAGGCGCTTGTAGAAATTGCCAGCGAGATGTCTATCGGGCAGGTGATCGGCTACGCCAGTCTCCTGGTCTGCGGCTTCTCCGACTACCTGTATGTGACGCAGGTCGATAGTACCAATTCCCTGGGGAGCTACGTCATCATGACCTTCTGGGCGCTGCTTCTCGCGGGAAGCTCAACGTATATCATGCACGATGGCATTCAGCGTATCTACAGCGGCGTGCTCGCGCTACGCGCCTGGCGTTTGTGGCAGGATGCGTTGAAAGCTCACTTCGAGGAACTGGCCCGACAGTATCAGCAGTAATGTCCTCGTAGGAACGACACGCGGCTTTCTGGAATGAAGCCGCGTGTCTCTCTTTCTCTGCGCTCTTCCAGAAAGCGTGTGTATGCATTACTTGAAGACTCTCTCGATCCGGTCTTTCGGCTGTCCGCTGGATGCCCGCAATGGGGAGAGCTTTCTCAGATGTCTCTGCATTGTCGCCTCACGGAAGGAGTCACCATGCTTTTGTTTTCACTCTTCGCGCTACTGCATGCGTGTATGTTGTTCATCTGACAGGAGAAAGGGATGCGTTATGCACAATAAAGGGCTGAATCTCTTACTGTTTGTTCTGGTCATGGGGCCGCTCATCTGGTTCTCGCAAAAGATGCAATGGGGTGACACCGGAACCTTCGTGTGCGTTGTCCTGGGGATCGTTCTTGGGTTTGTCATTCTAGTGAGCGGGAAAAAAGTCACGCGGGACATGCGTCGTACCTTTGGAAATACGCAGAGCCACGCGGGAGCAGATTTCTTGCTTGGCCCAGCCAATCCAGGAACACGCCAACTAGAAATGTATCAGATGCGCCAGCAGGTCGGCAGTCGAGTGGGCCAATGGAATGCACCGTCGTTACAGGCACCGCCGCTGCAGCAGCCAATGCTGCCACATCCCTCCAGGCGACCTGGAAGCTATGAGCCGGATGCATCGTATCGACCGCCGATGACCAGAATCACCACGCAGACATCCCAGATGCCTGCATACTCGCTTCCCGCTGTAGCCTCGCGTCCATCGCAACAGCCGGCAGCACCACGAACGCAGCCGCAAAATAATGGCCCTCGTTTGGAATTGGGGCCAGGCGCGCAAATGTACCTTCAGACCTCGCTGACTGGCATGCTCGTGGTCGATGCTCAGCTGCGTCGTCCAGATACACCGGTCTTCCTGGAAGAGTGGATGAGGCTTGGCCTGGGGCTCCTAGTCGTCGATGTGTATGGACAGTACACCGGGTACCTGGCCCACATGTCGCCGAGCTTCGGTTTTCTCGCCGGTGGCGTGGAAGGTCAGGATCAGCTTACTTCTGCCCAGCAGAGCAGGTACATGGCAATTGGATCAAGCAGGGATGCGACGCACGTAGGACGCAATATCATTGACGAGGGGCTCCAGGTCATCTTCAACTTCTCTTCGTATCGCGATACGACGGAGGCGGGAACATATCTGCTGACTCTGCTCGCTAGGATCGAGCGCACGGCTCAAGAGTTCACTGCGAAGCCGTGCGTGATTCTCTTTACTGATGTGCGACCATTCGCCCCGGCAAACGAGGAAGAGTGTCTCATTGGAAACAGTGGTATAGCGCAAAACGTCTATGATCTGCTCATGAGCCTGGTTGAGCATGCAGGCCAGCCAGGTCTCAAAAATTTAGGTATCTGCCTGGCCGTTCCCTCGGTGGAAGGTGTGGAGGAAGAAGTGCTCACCACGAGCCGTCTCTGGGCTGTGAACTGCGTCAATGAAGAAGAGCTCGAACGAATCTGCTGTTACCTGGAACTGCCGGATCAAGAAATCGACCAGCTCCTGGATGGAGATACGATGCTCTTTGACACGATGAGCGATGGCGATCCCAGCTTCGTGCGATTCCGGCGACCTGGGCTCGTGCTCTCCAGTAAGCCACTCAGGTCTGTAGATCGTCAGACGGAAAAATTACCAGAGGAGGAGATCCTGGGGGGAGAGTCGGGGCTGCGGACAGAGGAGCCGAAGGAGAGGGGGATGCCTCAGCCCCCGGCCAGCCTCCCTACTACTTAACACTACCGTACCTGGCCTACGCGGTCTCCGTGCTAGGCGCTGGATACGAGGAAAACGCGCTCCGGCGTGTGCCAGTCGCCTTCGTGGGGCTGGCACAGGAGCTAAGGCTCCGCAATGCCGGGACGAATAAAGACATGCTGAATCCATCACAGGTGAAGGACCTTGCCAGGGCTGCAAAAAGTCTTTCGACTGAAGATCGTGAGCAAGCTGTGGCCTACGCGAAAGCCGCACATGCTGCGATTAGTGCGGGCACAGCAGGTCCAGCTGCAACAGAGTTCCTGGATACGTCTTCTCCACCGAACCCGGCATCGGCCTGGCGACCTGCATCGGTTGATCTTTTTGAGACACCTGAGAAAACGCCTCGCATCACTGCGGATGAGATCCGAGACATAGAACAGTTGATAGATGCAACCATTAATAGTTTTGTTCCGGCGGAAGTGAGACATGATTTTACCAAGGTCGGCCCCAGGATTATGCGCTTTGGCGCGTTGCCTACAGGGGTTCCGGTCCTCGTCAATGGCGTGCCAAAGCGTGATGCATCGGGACGTGTGCTCTATGCGAAGCGAACAAGGATTGAACAGATCACGAATCGCGAAAAAGATATCCAGGCTGCGCTCGGTGTCAAGACGATCCGTATGCTTCCTCCGGTGCCTGGAGAACATCATGTCGGCATTGAAATACCGAATCCGCGCCCAATGACTGTCTCGTTGCGTGATGCCTTAGCGAGTCCAGAGTATCAGGCAGCGCGAGCGGCTTCAAAGCTGGTGTTTGTGTTGGGGCAGAATGTTGCTGGTAACGTGCTTTTCTGTGACATTGAAAAGGCACCGCACCTGCTTATTGCCGGCGCGACCGGCGCGGGCAAGAGCATGTTGCTCAATACATTGCTTGCCTCGATTCTCACCCAGGCAACGCCTGATGATGTACGCCTATTGATGATCGATCCCAAATTAGTAGAATTGACCATGTATAAAGGCATTCCTCACTTGCTCCGGCCAGTGGTCACCGATGTTCAGCAGGTAGTGCCGTTGCTCAATAACGCCGTCGCCGAGATGGAGCGGCGCTATCAGCTCTTCTCAGAGCTGGGAATACGCAATCTCGCCGGCTACCGTAAACTGCGTCTGGAGAGGCTAGCGAAAGGTGATACCTCGCTTGCCAATCTTCCTGCCATCGTGATCATCATCGACGAGCTGGCGGACCTGATGATGACGGCTCCTGAAGAGATCGAGGGACTGATTTGCCGCTTGGCGCAAAAAGCGCGTGCCATTGGTATTCATCTCGTTGTTGCCACACAACGTCCGTCGGTGGACGTGATCACCGGATTGATCAAAGCCAACATTCCAACGAGAATCGCCTTCATGGTGGCCAGCTGGCGCGACTCTCAAACCATTCTGGATATGAATGGAGCCGAGAAATTGCTTGGGCGCGGTGATATGCTCTATCTCCCGTCGGATGTCTCTGAACCCGAACGCATTCAAGGAGCATATATGACAGATGGGGATGCGGCGAGCCTCGCAGCCTATTGGCGAGAGACCCAACCCTCCGCAACAAGCAGAGAAGTATGGCCGGACGAAACTGAAGAAAAGGAGGAGGAGATTGAAGAGATCGACCCGGATCGCCCTGCTGGCGAGAATACCGATGATGAGCAGCTGATCGCTACCATCATCGAAAAACTGACTCAGCAGCGTATGGAATTGCTCTCGAAGTCGTGGTTGCAGAAGGTGCTTGGTGTGGGCTATCAAAAAGCCGACCGGCTCACGAAGAAGTTGGTTGAACGGGGTGTAGTCACTGAGACGGCGGAAGGAAAGCGAGGAGAGCGTCGAGTGCTGCTTCAGTACGGCCAGACCGAAGATCCAGTAGATGGCGGAAATGTAGCACAGAGTGGAGTCGTATAGCACGTTTGTCGTCTGGTTTCTGCTCACCAGGTCCCTGATGAGCAGGCGCAAGCCGATAATCAACGAGCAGCTTGGAAAATCATAATGAGGGGCGGCCCGCATGGCCGCCTTTTTTACGCGACAAATATTTTCTGGAATTCTGGTTTGCCAGTATTATGGCTATCAAGAAAGAGGTGTCATGTCAATCATCCTTTGTTCAACGGGAGCGGGAACGCGGTACTCCAGCCGTGGTACCGATCCCCACACGATCCTCGGCTATGGCCACCAGCTCGGCGTCGATCTCGAACTCCTGCTAGATCGTTCCTGGATCCACGATCTTGAAGCGGTTGTGGCCCTTCTGCGTGTATCTGACCTGCACTTTCCGGTGATCCATGCGCAGAAGGAAATTGGACCCGCACTGGGAAGCGCCAACCCAGAAGAACAGGCTCAGGCGCTGCACTGGCTCGACGCAAACTGTCAACTGGGTGGCAAGCTCGGTGCGCGCCTGGTCGTACTGCATCTGTGGGGAATGCCCCACTCTGATGCGCATCTCGAACGCAACCTTCGGATGTGGAGTGCCTGCATTGACACGGCGGAATGCCATAACCTGGCGCTGGCCGTAGAGACAATTCCATGCCGGCAGTCCGATCCGCTGAGCAATGTGCTCAGGGCAGTGGAGCGCGATGGTCGCTGCCGGGTCGCCCTGGATACCGAGTTCCTGGCGAAACACCAGCAGATCGAGACGGTCTTTACGACCGATTGGTTATGGCGGGAGCCGCTGGTGCGCCACATCCACATCAAAGATTACGACGGAGAGGGATGTTCCGCCGACGGCAGGCGCAGGTACCTCCAGCCCGGCGAAGGAAAGATCAATTTTGAGCGCTTCTTCGCGGGGCTTTCGTGGTGCGGCTTCACTGGCACTATCAGTCTGGAGGCACCTGCGCTCTCCTCGGATGGTTTGGCCGATGTTCGGCGATTACAAGAAAGTATTGAGGTAAGACTAGGATCACTGGAAAAATCGATCACAAAGCAATTTGCTATACGGGGTCGACATAGTATTTCGCATTTTTTGTACGTTGAGATTTAGCGTCCCTGAGGAACTACTTAGCCTGACGCCCGGAAGAGAGATCTCTACTACCCGATCATAGAAATATCACTCGCTCAGAGATTGCGATTTTCACGCGCCTAGTAACGGAGGCGGTTCCCACCATGCACTTGCTATCTGTTCTAATCGCCTGCGTACTTCTTCAGGTTGTAACTGGCCGTGTCCACAGTATTGCAATTGGCGAATGAACCCCTCAAAATCTTCCTCAGTCCACATAGGCTGCCCACGCCGAGTAAGCGCGAGCCGACGCTCTTCTTCAGTGGGTTCCCGGTTCTGGGGCAGCAAAGCGGCAAAGGGAGTGTGCAGAGTGAGAAAAGCTTCCAGCAAGCGATTTGCTCTTTCGTCCCAAACAGCAGGCGTAGACGCATCTAGCTCCCAGTCGAGCATCCATACCTGCACCAGGCCGCCAATTCCCAAGAGAGCGAACTGTCCATCGGCACTTAGGCTTACCGAACTCGCTCCGTCGGAAATCAAGGTGTGGAGGCAGCGCTGGCTAGTCACATCCCATAGCCGAGTGATTTCGCCAACGTTTCCTGAGAGAGCAAACCGCCCATCGGCGCTCAGGCTCATCGATTGCGCCCAATCGCGCCCCGAGTTGAGGGTACCAAGGCAGCGACCACTGCTCACTTCCCACAACCATAGTCCTGCCTCCACTGCCGCAGTCAGCTCACAACCATAGATCACCAGCTTTCCATCGCTGCTCAAACTCATAGTAGTCACCTCATGCACGAGTTCTCCGAATGTACTCAGACGGCGTCCGCTCGCCGTTTCCCACCGTTCTACAGGACCATGCTTAGGCATAATCTGGGGGCTGATCCTATTATTCGCGTATCCCGCGATGATCTCTCTCCCGTCCGCACTCAGGTTCGCCGCTGTGATCCCCATCCACTGCTCTCCCTCGATGACCCGTAAACAGCGTCCCGTAGTCACATCCCAGAGACGTATAGAGGAAGGATCGCTTGAGAGCGCCCACCGCCCATCAGCGCTCAGACTCACAGCGGTCACTCCACCAGTATGCCCCTCCAGGGTGTGCAGGCAGCGTCCACTGGCTATCTCCCACACGCGGACCGTTGTATCCCGACTCCCTGAAAGGGCGAGCTTTCCATTGGCGCTCAGGCACACAACTGTCACTGCTTCGGTATGCCCCTCCAGGGTGTGCAGGCAGCGCCCACTGGCTATCTCCCACACGCGGACCGTGGCATCCCAACTCCCTGAAAGAGCCAATTGCCCATCAGCGCTCAGGCTCATTGAGTTGATGTTTTGCTTATGTCCTATAAGTGTTTCTATCAACCACATCGCACGCAGGTTCGTTTTCCGGCATAAGCGTCCCAACCGTATCCACGCCTCCAGACTCTGAGGAGCACGCCCCCACCCTTCCAGATCCCGCATCGCACGTACCTGTTCCAACGCCTCGGTAATCCGTGCCTCTTTGAGCGCCTGTTCAGCCTGTTGCAGTAATGAGAAAGCTTGTTGCTCGACTCTGGCTATTTCAGTAGAGGAGCGTACCTGAGTCGGCGTCAAAGGACACAGCCATGATTCCTGGGGAATCTCCCACACGCTCGCGATTGCTTGATCGATGCCAGATATTCTCCCACTACTCTCCAAGAGAACTCTCTGGTCATCGGCGCTCAAGCTTACCTTGATCTCCCGATTTAAAAGCGCTTTCAAAGTAAGAAGGCAGCGTCCACTGGCTATCTCCCATACACGCAGTGTCTTATCGCTGCTGCCAGAGAGAACTCGCTTCCCATCAGCGCTCAGGCTTACTGAGGCTACGGACCCATTATGTCCTTCTAGTGTGTGCAGGCAGCGCCCACTGCTCACCTCCCACACACGCACTGTCTGATCATAACTCCCCGAGACTGCTAGACGTCCATCTGCACTCAGGCTTACCGTATCCACCGAGCCGGTGTGCCCTTCCAGCGTGTGCAGACAGCGCCCACTGGCTATCTCCCATACCCGCAGTGTCTTGTCCTGGCTCCCCGATATTGCCAGCCGTCCATCGGCGCTCAGGCTCACTGCGTTCACCTCACTGGTATGCCCTTCCAGCTTATGTACGCAATTCCCACTGGCCAAATCCCAGATATACGCCGTCTTATCCCAAAGATCTCGACTTCCCGAGACCGCCAAGCGTCCATCTGCACTCAAGCTCACTGCGCTCATCTTATCGGTACGTTCTTCCAAAGTGTGTAGACAACGCCCACTGTCTACCTCCCATACACGTCGCCTCCCATCAGCATTCCCCAATAAAGCCAACTGTCCATCAGCGCTCAGGCTGGCCCACAAAGGAATTGCAATCTCTTCCAGCGTCTGCAAGCAACGCCCACTGGTCAGATCCCAGATGCGTGCGGTCCTGTCAGCACTTCCCGAGATAGCTAGTTCCCTTCTGGCGCTCAGGCTCACCGCGGTCACCGTGCCGGTATGCCCTTCCAGCGTGTGCAGACAGCGCCCACTGGTCAGATCCCAGAGCCGCACGGTCCCATCGTAACTGCCGGCGATTGCCAACAGCCCGTCGGCACTCAGACAAACTGGCTCTACCCATTGTGCGGGGAAAACGTGCAGGCAGCGCCCGCTACTTACCTCCCACAGCCGTACAGTTTCATCCCTCCAACCGCCTCTGGAGATAGCCACTCGCCCGTCGGCGCTCAGTCCCACTGTGGCCACCACATCGGTATGTCCTTCCAGCGTGTGCAAACAACGTCCGCTGCTCACCTCCCACACGCGTAGTGTTTGATCGGAACTGCTAGAGATCGCCAGCCGTCCATCAGTGCTCAGGCTCACCGAGGTCACCCGATCAGTATGTCCTCCCAGGACATGCAGGCAGCGCCCACTGCTTACCTCCCACACGCGTAGCGTCTTGTCCAGACTCCCTGAAAGAGCAAGCTGTCCATTAGCACTCAGGCTCACCGAGGTCATCTGATCGGTATGCCCTTTCAGCGTGCGCAAGTCGTGACCGCTGGCCAGATCGCGCACCGCCAAGCTGCTCCCCTCACTCAAAAGGGCTAGCCACCCATCCCTGCTTACGCTCATCGGCCAGCCACTCCGCCCTGTCGTGTTAGTAAAAGTGTGTAGTCTGCGCCCACTCACTACATCCCACACCCACACTTCGTAATCGTACGTGAACTCTTGAGCCACGGACCTCTTTGTAAAAGCCAACTGTCCATCGGCGCTCAAACCCACCCACTCTAGTTTATTCATCGGTGCTATCAGTCCCTGAACAGGTAGCGTGAAGGTGCGCAGACGGCGGCCATTGGTTACCTCCCACACATGTATAGTCAGATCGGAACTCCCCGAGATCGCCAGTCGCCCATCAGTACTCAGACCCACCGAGGTCACCTGATCGGCATGTCCTTCCAGGACATGCAGGCAGCGCCCACTACTCACTTCCCACACACGCAGTGTCTTGTCCTGGCTCCCCGAGAGAGCCAAGCGTCCATCGACGCTCAAGCTCACTACGCTCACCTGATCGGCATGTCCTTCCAGGACATGCAGGCAGCGTCCACTGCCTACTTCCCAGATGCGTACAGCCTTACCCACACCTGCAAGTAGCTGCTGCCCATTGGCACTCAGAGCGATTGGGCCGATATAGATAGATTCCCGAAACGTATGCAGGCAGCGGTTCACAGGGATCGCGCCAGCCTGGAGATGGGCTAAGAGGCGCTGCACTTCTGTCTGATCAGGAGCCTGCTGCAAGATCTTTTCCAGCAGTGCTTGCGCCGCCTCACCATCCCCTCGCTCCAACTGTACCTGGGCAAGCAGGTAACTCGCTTGCCACGGCTCGCGTTGTACTCCCCGTACTCCTTCCAGCTGCTGTACCAAGGCGTCATCGGTCAGCGTACCTTCGTGCCAGCGAACCAACCCCCAGTTGTAAGTGGTTTCTGGATGATAGGGATCAATCGACAGCGCTTGCTCCCAAGCATGCTGAGCCTCCTGACGCCGGCCCAGGTCCAATAGCGACAAAGCTCGATTGTTCAGGCTATCCGCCACCGTTCCGACTGCTCGTGGAACCTCTCGAGGATATGGCCCTAGCAGGTGAGCATAAATAACTTGCAGCTCAACCGCTACCTCCTGCATCGTGGCTGGGCGGTTTTCGGGTAGGAACTGGAAGCACTGGTTCAGCAACTTCATCACTTCGGGCGGCATTATCGGGATCACAGTATCTCGTTCCTCGTAATTGTCCAGAGCCTTTCGTGCCTCCGCTCCGGTCCTCCATGTGATATCTCCGATGAACATCTCCAAGATGGAGACAGCCCAGCTCCAGATGTCTGTCTTACGGCTCAATGTGCCTTTAGACGCTTGTTCTGGTGAGCAATAGGCGGGTGTCATTCCTCCCCAACTCACCACGATACTCTCCCCAGCATTCGGGCTCGGGATTTCCCCCTCGCCGGCCATCGCACGCGCTTTTGCCAGACCAAAATCGGCTACTTTTACTGTACCTTTGGAAGTTATCATTACGTTGGCAGGTTTGACATCCTGGTGGATCAGCCCCTGCTCGTGGGCAAAGTGCAGTCCCCAGGCGAACTGGATCGCTGCGTCCAGCATCCGTTCAAGTGCCTGTTTGTGTCCGCCTTGATACAGGTAACACTGGCGAATCCAGCCGGAAAGGCTGCCACCCTCCACATACTCAGCGAAAACCCGCGGGATATCCCCCAATGTGCGCACGTAATAGCAACTCACGATGTTCGGGTGGAGTGGAAGCTTGACCCACGTCTCCGCCTCGCGGATAAAATTCTCCTTCCCGCCAGCTCTAGCGAAGATCCCTGCTTTGGGACTCTTCACGGCGAGGTCAGTGTTCCACCCCCGATGGTGGACTCTGTACACGGTGCCCATGCCTCCCTCGCCCAGGATACCCATCACTTCATACTGGTCGAGGAGGACGTCGCCGATGTGCCAAATGTCTGGAATGGCTGCATCAGGACCTCTTGCAGAGGAAGAAGCGAAGGCCGAAGGTACGGACAAGGCGAGCAGGGTTGGCGCTTCGGGACGTGGCTCGTACGAAGACGAATCGGTTTCAGTCGAGTCTCTCCTGCTAGCAGAAATAGGCACATTTGTCTTTGACTGCGTCGTGGTTGTCTCAATGGTCTCACCGCTCCACAATCGTTTGATCCAGCTCCGTATGTCCATGTTGCATTCTCCCGCCAGTCAAATAAGTAGGAGGTCGGTATAGGATCACAACCTTTTACGGCTCGTCGGCATCCTCAGATTCTGTGGCATTGTAATCCTCCAGGCGAAACACGGTCCGTCCGCAGCGCAGGTGATCGCCAAGACGCAGTCTCGTCTGCTCTATTCGTTTCTCGTTCACAAACGTTCCATTTTTACTCTGCAGATCGAAGACCTCGACGCCTTCGGCACCCCAACGAATCCGGCAATGGTAGCGAGAGGCTTTTTTGTCGTCTTCTGCAAGGTGAATGTCTGCTCGCTCGTCTCTTCCAATGAGCATCATTGTGTCAAAGGAGAGAAAAGAGCGCGCCACTTCTTGCGAAGCGTTCACATGGAATAACGCGTAACGACGGGAAATATGGAGTTTTCGTTCATCGTCAGTTGCTGTCTGCATCGGTGGCACAAGCCGTTGTTGCTGTCGGAATCCCTGAATGACGCTCCGAATGCCTTCTTCAACATTAGCCCAAGCAGCATCCTTGACCGTCCAGCGATCCACCGGCTTCCCATCTTTGGGGAGCGCCTGGAGCTTTCCCAATTCGGTGGTCTGCCAATTCACCGTGCGAACAATGATAGGAACGACTCGTGCCGCTCCTTCCAGATGACGCGCGAGTGCTCGCTTCATCTCAATGCTGTAACAGTAGTCTGAGGCGATGAAGTCTGGACTGATGAGAAGGAGAATGATGTCTGCGGCCTCTAATTGCGCATCGATCTCCTCTCGCCACTCTTGCCCTGCACCAATCTTCCGATCGTGCCACTCTTGAATCAACCCCTGTCGTCTGAGGAGTGCAAGAGCGATCTCCAATTTGTCACGCAGCCGCTCGTCTTTATGAGCATAGGCATAGAAGAGACGGAGGGCTTTGTGGTCGGGTGTGGGAGAAGCCATCTTTTTCACCTCATCAGAAGATAGGATAGCCAGAACGCTATCAATAGAGCTTTCGGGGCTGGTCTCATCGCGATTCTCTCTTCTTAATAGTCCACCCGCAACCCTTCCATCGCCAGCTCACGATCCTCGAGCGAGGGCAAACTATAGCGACGTGTCGTTTCCAGGCGTTTATGTCCCGCAATCTCGGCAACTAGCACCAGATCATTGCCACGACGAACAAGATTCGTAAGGCAGGTGTGACGCAGCACATGAGCTGAAAGTTCTAGCTTTGCATCAATCCCAAGCTTGCGAATCACGAGATCAATGGCACGAGTAGAGAGCCGTGTCCCCTTCAGATTCAGAAAGAGAGCGGTATCAGAAAGTTGAGGAAAGCACCTAGTACGCTCATTGAGCCATCTCCTCAGTGCATCTCGTGCGTCCGCATTCAGGGGGACTTCCCGATATGTATCACCCTTGCCGGAACGAACGATGACCAGTCCCTTGCGTGCTGAAATGCGCACATCATCTACATTAAGAGCCGCACATTCACTCAGACGGATAGCCGTGTAGAACGGAAGCCGTGCAATGGCCTGATCTCGAAGAGAAGGAGTACGCTCTACGGCGCGTAAAAAAGCAGTTTGTTCCTCCGGTTTAAGTGCTCGTGGCGATTGCTCTGGTAAGTCTTCCCTTTGCACCTTTAGCCGGTCGCTGCCAAGAAATTGGTAGAAATGGTCGATAGCCGCAAGTGCGAGGTTCACCGAGGTTGGTTTGGCCTGGCGTTCGGTTTTCAAATAGGTCTTGTAGTCCCGAACGGCGTAGTCACGGGCAAAGGGGGTGTGCAACGGGTCATCGGCTGTCGGAGGGCGCTGCGCAAGGTAGGTCCCATACTGATGCACCTGGAGCCGATAGGCCACGCGCGTTTTTGCCGCCAGCGGTTGCCGGTCCAGCCAGGCGTCGTATGCCGCGAATGTCTGTTCCAGAGTTTCCATCATCCCTGCTCCTTGTTAGTGGAAGTGCTTCTGGCTCTTTATCAGTCTCCAAATTCCGCATTAGTAGAAGTATAGCACAGGTTGAGCTTCCACTAACAAGTATTAGTCGCAGCACTTTTGTCCTGCGTGATAAGTCAATCTTCCTATGCTTTTGCTGCCTGCTTGCCCACTCGCTGTTTCTGCCGGTAAGATGCGAGCCGAGACCCATTGCTTTTCTCATACAAAGAGGAAAGCCAATTCTATGGGTCAGAAAGTGGTGGAGAGTATGACTGCGATTGAACGAACGATTTACCCCCGTTTTACGCGTACTCCCTCGGCCAAAGAAGTACGCGCGCTCTATACCCCTGGCCCTGCTGACAGAGCCTTTGTGGAAAAGCACGCTCGTGGCCCGGCACAAAAGTTTTCCCTGATGATCATGTTGAAGGTCTATCAACGTTTGCACTACTTTCCCGACCTTCAGACGATTCCCGGACCAGTGATCGGCCACATCCGTTCGGAGATGAAGTATCCAGATGATCTGGTGCCAGATATTGCTTCCGCTACCTTGTACCGCTACTATCTGGCGATTCGAGAGGAATTGGAAATCAAGGGCCAGAGCAAAGAGACACGCCGTACCGCTGCGGCTGCCATGCGAGATGCAGCGCAGATAATGGAAAGTCCAGCCGATCTCATCAATGCCGCGATAGGGACGTTACTCCAGGAGCAGTATGAGCTTCCCGCTTTCAGCACCCTGGACCGCATCGCCAGCCGCATTCGTTACCTGGTGAACGGTGGCATCTACCAGCGTGTGTTTGCCCGACTCACCGCAGAACAGCAACAAACACTCTCCTCTCTTCTCCGGCTCGATGGACCGTCTCCGTTCACCGCCTTTGATCGTCTCAAAGAACCACCGAAAAGTGCCACCCTCACGCACCTGGATGAATGGCTCAGTCGCCTCATCTGGCTTCAATCCCTGGGAAGCATGGAGCCTCTGATCAACGATCTCCGCCCTGCAAAGACCATCCATTTCGCGGAAATCGCTCGAAGCTTGTACCCTTCTGATCTGCTGGATTTCACCCCTCCCAAGCGATTCACCCTGCTGTCGTGCCTCATCTTTCAGGCGGTGGTTTCGACGCGCGACGAGATTGTCCAGATGTTTCTCAAACGGATGAGGACGCTGACAGACAAGGCGCAACAGGAACTCGAACGACTGCGCAACGCAGAACGAGCCATCACCGAGCACCTGGTCGAGGTGTTCGCAGAGGTGGTCCGCGCCAGCGCAGACGCGAAAGGTCCGGCAGACGGTGGTATAGAGGTCAGCAAGATTCTCAACCGAGAAGGGGGAACCGAGCACCTCCTGGAGCAATGCGACCAGGTGAGCGCTCATCACGGAGACCGTTACCAGCCCCTGGTGAAGAAATTCTATGGCAGTCACCGCAAGGCCCTTTTTACGGTCATTAAAACGCTCGATTTGCGCTCAACTACGGCTGATCAAACGCTGATCGACGCGATGCAGTTTATCGTCGCCCATGAGCAAAGTCCGAAGCAATACCTGGAAGCCACGTTTGATCTCCCTTTTGCCAGCAAGAAATGGCAGCGGACGGTCCTGGTGAAACGCAAAGGCAAACTGTGGTTTGCACGTCATCATTTGGAAATCTGTGTTTTTTCGTCCCTGGCCGACGAACTGAAATCGGGAGATATCTGCGTCCAAGGTTCTGAGCAGTTTGCTGATTATCGCACCCAACTCCTGAGCTGGGAGGAGTGCGAACCGAAAGCCGCAGCCTACTGTCAACAGCTCGGTCTCCCCGCAACAGCAGAAGGCTTTGTTGAGCATGTGCGCACCTGGCTGACGGAGGTGGCCGCAGAAGTGGATCGAACCAGACCAGCGAATCAGAGCTTGATGATCAATGAGAAAGGCGAACCATCACTCAAGAAGATCAAAGCCAAACCGCAACCGGCTGGACTGGCCCAATTAGAGGAAGCGTTATACGAGAAGATCCCAGAGAGGCACCTGCTGGATATCGTCGTCCGCATCGAACGCTTGACAGGCTTTAGTCGCCATCTAGGTCCGCTTTCGGGCAACGAATCAAAGCGAGATGATGCTTGGGAACGGCAACTACTCGCGATCTTTGCCTACGGAACCAATCTGGGACCCCACCAGATGGCCAGACATTTGCGAGGCACGCTTGATGCGGACCAAATTGCCCATATCAATCGCCGTCACATTACGACTGAGAAGCTTGAAGCTGCCTTGCGGGATGTCATTAACTGCTTTAATCGATACACGTTGCCTCATTATTGGGGTGAGGAGAAACGGGCCGCTGCTGATGGAACGCAGTATGAGCTGGGCGAGGACACCCTTTTTGCAGAGAAACATATACGGTATGGAGGTTTTGGCGCGATTGCCTATCATCATATAAGCGACATGTATATCCTGCTTTTCACGCAATTCATCAGCAGTGGGGTGTGGGAATCAGTGCATATTCTCGACGTGTTGATGCGGAATCGTTCGGATGTGAAACCCACCGCTATTCACGCGGATACGCAGGGACAGAATCTCCCGGCTTTTGGACTGTCTTTTATGTTAGGTATTCAGCTTTTGCCACGAATTCGCAACTGGAAAGACCTCAAGTTCTATCGCCCCTCGAAAGAAGTTATGTACCAGCATATCGCTTCTCTCTTTCGAGATAACGTGATCGATTGGAATCTGCTCCAGACCCATTGGCAGGATCTCTTGCAGGTAGCAATATCCATCCAGGAAGGAAAAGTGTTGCCGTCGATGCTGCTGCGCAAACTGACCACTCACAGTCACAAAAATCGTCTGTATCAGGCATTTTACATGCTCGGATGCGTGAATCGCACGGTCTTTTTGCTCACGGTTCTTTCTGATATGAAGCTACGTGAAGTGATCCACCGAACCACCAACAAAGTAGAGCAGTACAATGCGTTAGAGGATTGGGTGCGGTTTGCAGGTGGAGGCACGATGTACGCGGGTGCATTTGAGCAACAGGAGAAGTTGGTAAAATATACTGGGCTTCTGACAAACTGTATTATTCTCGATAACACGCTCGAAATCAGTGCGGCGTTGAATGCACTGGCTGCTGAGGGTTATCGTCCTTCCCTCGACCAGTTGGCAGCACTCTCGCCGTACCAAACGCGGCGCATCAAACGTTTTGGCAACTACGAGATCGATTTTTCCGCAGTTCCTGCCCTTATCGCTGATGATCTGACTTTTACTTTGGAGTCACCTTCAGAACCCACTACCGTTGAGGCTACTCCAGAGGAGTAATCTGCTCTGCCAGCGCGTCTAAAAAGCAGAGATCCCTACCAGAAGCTCTCTTGTGGGAATCTGTAACTATTCAGGAGGGGGTTAAAAAGCTGGGAGGACCGGATGACCGGACAGGGTCTCTTGGAGGGCTGACAAGAGCTGCATGCCCTGTTTGCGTAAGGTCGAGAGATAGCTACGGATGCGGCAAAAGAACGTGACTCCGTCCTCGGTGCGGAAACAGCCCGAGACCTTCTGCTGCACTTTGATCATGCGCAAATCGCGTTCGGCTTGATTGTTGGACGAAGCCGTCAACTACACCGTCTCCATCTCTAGCGGAGGGACTTTTCACGGTCACCCATCCCTTCCATCCCTTGTATGGCCAGCAGTTTGAGATCCTCACCTGCCGACACAATTGGGGAGAATATCGTGTCACCTTTTACGATACTGCGGACCACGTGCGGGGGCTGCCAGCAGCCTGGACGAGCATTGTTCCTCCTGACCCCACTGTGGTCCTTGCAGCTGGTCGAGCTGCCTTTCGCGTGGCTGATCTGCTGCAGCTTTCCCACCTCATTGGGCGCATCGAAGAGGGGCGAAAGGAAGAGACAGAGTGTTAAGCCAATTTTGCCGGATGTGTAAAGGAAATTACGCCGGATATATCGAGATTATGTGGCATTTTCATGTTGTGAAGAGCGCATCTCTCTTAGGGAACCTGCCTTCACTTGCCTTGACAATGAGCCAGAAAATGGTCATACTAGAAAGAAGAACTTTTCTGTCTCAGGAGTCGATCATGTCGGACGAAAAACTCAAGGCTTTGCGTCAGTCTCATGCCCTTCATCCCCATCCTGATCAGGTACGAGACCCGCTCTTTACCAGCGGCTCGCCCTTCTTTGACCCGCGCGACCTGGTGCAGGTCAAGTATGAACTCTTGCGCCGCGTGCGGGTAGACGGGGATTCGGTTTCCCATGCCACATCGCTGTTTGCCCTCTCTCGTCCTACCTTTTACACTGCACAAGCTGCCTGGGAACGCTGCGGCCTGCTCGGATTGTTCCCTGAGCCGACCGGTCCGCGCCAGGCGCACAAATTGACCGATGCGATCGTCGCAGAACTGCAGCCTCTGGCGAAAACGATGTCAGCTGTCGAGCTTGCCATCTGGTTACGGGAGCAGCGGAGCCTTTCGGTTCATCCTCGCAGCATTGAACGCGCGCTCGCCCGGCAGGCGAAAAAAGGGGGCTCATGATGAAGAGCTCAGGACTGGAACCAGCGTATGAAGCGGCACGCACCTGGGCCTTGCATCCCGTTTCTCATCCACCATCGGGGTGGGTTCAGATCCTGCGCGGTGGGATCGCTACCTGGATGCGAGAGAGGCATCCACCGATGCCATCCCCCTCGCCTCAACCTGCTCGTCTCAGCGTTTCTCCGCTGCTCACGATCGTAGCAGCTATGATTGCGGAGGTAGGTCAATGATCTCAGTTCAGCCATCTGCAGTGCAAAAAATCACCGCACGACATCTCTCGCGTCAAGCGATGTTGTATGTGCGGCAGAGTACCTTGCATCAAGTCCTGGAAAACACGGAAAGTACCGCGCGCCAATACGGCTTACGTGAGCGCGCCATTGCTCTGGGGTGGGAAGCTTCGCGCATTGTCGTCATCGATCAGGATCTGGGCCAGTCGGGAGCCTCCGTGGTCGATCGGCTCGGTTTCCAGCACCTGGTAGCTGAGGTGGGACTCGGCCACGTGGGCCTGGTCATGGGTTTAGAGGTCTCCCGCTTAGCGCGCAGTTCGCTCGATTGGCATCATCTGCTGGAAATCTGCACCATGACAGGAACCCTCATCCTGGATGAAGATGGCCTCTATGATCCGGCCACGTTTAACGATCGTCTCCTGTTGGGGTTGAAGGGAACCATGTCGGAGGCCGAGCTTCATGTTCTCAAAGCTCGTTTGCGAGGTGGTATTTTGCACCAGGCACAACGCGGTGCCTTGAAGGTGCCGTTGCCGGTAGGCTTGGTCTACGCCGAGGATGACACGGTGATCCTGGACCCTGATGCCCAGATCCAACAAGCCATCCATCTGCTGTTTGCGACGTTCAAACGCATCGGGTCGGCCTGGGGGACGGTGAAGTTTTTTCGGAACCAGGGACTGCTCTTTCCTCGCCGTGTTCGCACAGGACCACATAAAGGGGAGATCCATTGGGCGCCCTTGGTCCACAACACGGCCCGCCACGTGTTACGCAATCCCCGCTACGCTGGCGCTTTCTGCTATGGGCGCACGCATACCAGCAAACGTCCTGATGGTTCGCTTTCGACCGAACTGGTCTCCCAGGAGCAGTGGCCGTTTCTCATACAAGATGCCCATCCTGGATACATCGGTTGGGAAGAGTACGAAGCGAACCTGCGCCAGTTGCGAGAGAATCGTGCCTCCCACGGAGAAGATCGCCGCCACGGCCCCCCGCGCGAAGGACCAGCCTTGCTCCAAGGGTTAGTCATCTGCGGACGCTGTGGCCAGCGGATGACGGTGCGCTATCATCAGGTCAAGGGTGGCAGGCGTCTCTACCCTGAATATCTCTGCCAGAGAGAGCAGATCGAGCAGGCAAACGACAAGTTCTGTCAGCGGGTGCCTGGAGCTGGTCTGGATGTGGCCATCGCTGATCTGTTGCTGGCTCAACTTACTCCTCTGGCCGTCGAGACGTCTCTGCAGGTACACGAAGAACTTCATGCTCAGGTGCAGGAAACCCAGCGGTTACGAGCTCAACAGGTGGAGCGCGCCCGCTATGCCGCAGAGTTGGCACAGCGCCGCTTTCTGCGGGTCGATCCAGAGAACCGTCTGGTGGCTGATGTGCTGGAAGCCGACTGGAATGCTCGCTTGCGCGAACTGGCACAGGTCCAGGAAGAAGTCGAACGGCAGCAAGAAGCAGAACAACGCAAGCTGTCTGCCCTCGAAGAGCAGACGATTAAAGAGCTTGTCGAGG
>WNFX01000093.1_pt1 | contig 63509 bp, 60 predicted proteins | sample 5400111 | NCBI WGS metagenome assembly WNFX01 (sample SAMN13153363, study PRJNA577476) | soil metagenome | isolation source: 40 cm soil or saprolite under grassland replicate 1 | place: USA:California | collected 2016-06-15
TTGCCCGTCCGGGGTGATGTATTCGATTTGTGCGCTTATCCTTGCCGGACTCTCGGCATAGCCACAATGACTGGCAGCAACAAATCCGACAAAAGTGAGCGCGGAAATGACCAGGGAAATCTTGGCCGCCTGAGGTTTAGTGCGCCGCAAACCGGAACCCATGTAAGAATTAGCAGCTTAGAGCGGGCCAAGCGGTGAAATTTTGCGGCGAACAGTCCCTGACACCAGCGCCCGGTCGCGCCGGATTTTTTAAACTAAACGCGGTAAAAAGATCCCTCGATTTCTCTTGCCTCGACGATGGGTTTTCTCGTAAAAGAGAACACCGAAAGAACTGGTAACGAGACAAGGAAATTACGATCTCGAACGTAAGGCAGACGTGCAGTGGGCGTCACCCGCTTGGGATTTTTGAATTGGTAAATACAACTACTTGAACCTTAACCTGATCAACCTGCCTATGAGTCGTAGCCGTGCTGTCTCCTTACACCGCGACCAGTTCCGCAAGTCGGTCACGTTCTTATTTGTGACGTCGATCTTGGTCGCGACCGCGGGTGTTTACGGGCAGGACACGGTGCGTCCGTCATTGGCTGGACAGGCAGCGTCCGAAGCCAGGCAGGAAGATGTCTCTCGTATTCCCTACAATTTGTTGCTGGGCCCGGTCCGATTTCGACTCGGTATGAGTGTCGGCGCCGAATACAACGACAACGTTAACTACGCCGAAATTAACACGCAGGATGATTTTATTATTACCCCGAGCCTGAGCCTCGACGCGATCTGGCCAGTCACCCAGCTCAACACCCTGCGCCTTGATCTTGGCATCGGATACTCTTTTTACCTTGATCATTCTAACTACAACACGAACACCATTTTAATCGCGCCGAAATCGCAGATCGCCTTCGATATTTTCGTAAGCGATTTCCGCATCAACATCCACGACCGGATGCAACTGCAACAGGATCCGATTCAAGAAGGAGCGTTGAGCAACGTGGCAAAGTATGGACGCTTTGAAAATACCGCCGGCGTTTCGGTTCTCTGGGATCTGAACAAGCTGCTCTTCCAAGTTGGCTACGACCATTATAATTTCGTCTCGACCACATCCACCTTCGATTATTTGGACCGCAATGCGGAAATCGTCTACGGGTCGGCTGCGTTTATCGTCACCCCAACGATCACCGTCGGCCCCGAAGCCAACGCTGTCTTTACGCGCTTTAACCAAAGTGTGCTCAATGACAACACCGCTTACAGCGCGGGTGCATTTGTTGAGGCGAAATTAACCAATAACCTAAGGGTGCGCGCGGCCGGCGGCTATCAGTGGATCGATTTCAACAACAACTTCGTGCTCTTTCCGTTTGGTCCTTTCGGCCTTGTTCCGTTTCCCGACCACAAAAACCTCGAGGATTACTACGTCAACGGCTCGATCGGACATCGGATCAACGCGCAACTCAGCCAAACGCTGAGCGCGGGGCACGAAAATCAACTCGGTATTCAGTCCAATTACATCACTCTCAACTACGTCCGGCATACCCTGACCTGGAACCTGATTCGAAATGTGCTGCTTTCGACCGAGTTCTTCTTTGAAGACGGGGAGGAATCAGGCGGTCCTTTGAATGCCACTCTCTTCAGCGTTCTTACCGGTCAGCCGGCTGGCGAACATTTCCAGCGCATCGGTGGCGCAATCACTCTCGGTTATCAGCTCACCCCACATGTCACGCTCGGCGCCCGTTATCAAGGCACCAGCAAGGATTCGGACGTCTTCCTGCGTGATTACAATCAGAACCGCATTTCTGTCGACGCCACTTACAGTTTCTAAAAAACTTAAAAGGGGTAAATTGGGGGGACAATATGAGAGTTAGTCTGTCTGCATTGGTCGGTGCTGCCTGCATTCTTTCGGTCAGTTCGATATTCGCTCAGGACGCCGCGAGTCCCGCTCCGGCTACACCGAAGCCGCCATCGCCGGACGGGCCATCAACCGCCACCGCCACGGTGATGCGGACCAATTCGATGACCGTACTCGATGATAAGAAGAAGCTCGGATCGAACGATTACGTGAGCTTCAGGGTAGTGGAAGATCGCGACAATGATTCGCAACGCTTGCGGGTCAACGACAACGGTGAGTTAGAGGTCCCTTATGTAGGACTCGTGCCCGCCCGCGGCAAATCGTGCAAGCAACTTGCTTACACAATCAAATCGTTGCTGGAAAAAGAATATTATTATCACGCGACCGTGATTCTGGCGGTCGACCGGGTAAGTGAAAAATCGCGAGGTCGAGTTTATGTATACGGCGCAGTTAAAGGGCAAGGACCGCAGGAAATTCCGGCCGATGAGAGTTACACCGTCAGCAAAGCGATCATTAAAGCCGGGGGCTTTGGCGATTTTGCCAACAAACGTAAGGTGAAACTGACGCGTAAGGCCGGTCAGGAATTTACTGTGGATCTCAAGCGTGTGATCGAAGAAGGAAAAACCGAAGAAGACGTAGAGCTTCAGCCCGATGACCAGATCTACGTTCCGCAGCGCTTGATTAACATGTAGTATGCCGGCACCCACCGCTGCTAAAAACCTTTCTACGTCCTGGTTGGCCGCTTTCATCACGCGGCTGCACCGCTACAAATCGCTCTTTCTGCGGCGCTGGTGGATTCCGGTTTTAACGATCTGCCTCGGCCTGTTTGTTGAGGCGTTTCTCATTTATCAAACGCCACCCTCTTACCAGTCCACCAGTAAAATGATGATGGCCGGTAAGTTAAATATCGCTCAAGGCGCCGTTTACAGTGAGGACGCCGTGAATTTCTACGGCACACAAATTCAGCTAATGCAAAGCGCGGAAGTTCGACGGAGCGCCGAATCGCTTGTTCGCTCAACCCATCCCGAATTGCAGCCCGCCCCGGTGGACATATTCGTCATCCAAAAACCGCGAACCTCGATTTTCGATCTTTCGGCGATTGGCAGTGCACCCGATTACACCCAGGCCTATCTGAACGCGGTCATGCAGAAATATCTCGATTTCAAGCGAGGCATGCGTGAGGGCCGCGGCCACGAAGTTACCACCGGCATTACCGAACAGCTCATTCAGGTCGAAAAAGATTTGCGCAACAGCGAAGACGAAATGCTCGAGTTCCAGAAGCAGAACAACATCGGCTTCATTCAGGAAGAGGGAAACAGCGCCGCTGCTTACCTGGTCAAATTGAATCAACAATACGCCCAGCTGAAAACCGAGTACGCCTTGCTCAACCTGCTCGATCTCGATCAAAACCTCGACCGCGCGCAAAATAGGACCGAAACGGCGGCGAGTAACCAGTCAGTTGAAAACGGCGGGTTGCCATTTCCCGATGTTGGCCCCGAAGCGGACTACCTAAAGGCGAAGCAACAAGTCCAGCTTCTCAAGGCCGAGCGCGATACGCTGGCCAAGGATTTGCGGCCTAATCACCCCAAGATCATCAAGCTTAATGATGAAATCACTAAACAGGACAAGTTGATCGAGCTGTTCCGTGCCGACACTCTGGAAAAACTGAAGACGCGACGTGAATCCATCGGCAAGCAGATGGAAAATCTTCAGGCCAATACTAAGGAATGGGAAGCCAAAGCGTTGGATCTCAGTCAGCGCCTCGCGCAGTTCAATCGAATTAAAGGCAAAGTCGACCGCCTCAAAACGCTCTACGATCGCCTCACCAACAACCTCAAGGAAATCGATGTTTCCCAGGTCGTGGGCGGCGAAGATCAGGTCTCGATCATGGAAATGGCGACGGCGCCGATTTCAGTTCGACCGGGTCTGATCAAGAGTCTACTGATCGGATTCGGCATCGGTGCGCTGGCCGGAGTGGCTATTCTCATTCTGCTCGATCGCATCGACGACCGGATGGCTTCCTTCAGCGAATTCCAACATCACTTTTCTGAAAACGTGCTCGGTCAGATTCCGAAGGAGAAAACCAAGGGCAAAGTCGATCTGCTCCAACCCGACGACGCGCGCCACGTCTTCGCCGAATCGTATCGCAATATTCGTTCGTCCATTTTCTTCATGCCTTACGAGGGCGCGCGGCCCAAAAGCTTTTTGGTCACGAGCGCCGTTCCAGGCGAAGGCAAGTCGACTGTGTCCGCCAATCTTGCCATTACCATGGCGCTCTCTGGCGCGCAGACGTTGTTGATTGATTGCGATCTCCGCCGGGGCGCATTGCGCGAAGCGTTCGGAATCACTTCAAAAATCGGGTTGTCCGAAGTGTTGAAACAGGAAGCCAATTGGCGCGAAGTCGTCGTCCCGACCGCCGTTCCCACCCTATTCGTCTTACCGCGTGGTAGGCCGTTGTCCCAGCCGAGTGAACATCTCTTGCATGAGTCTACTGAAGCGCTGTTGAGAGAAATCTATCAACAGTACGATTACGTCATCATCGACAGTTCGCCGGTTTTGGCGGCGGACGATACCACGAGTCTTGCCCCGAAAATCGACGCCACCCTCTTTGTCGTTAGGCTCTCCTACACCTCTGCCCGTTTGACCAAGAAAGCGCTCGAGCTTCTCTATGGCCGGCAAGTCAACGTTCCGGGAGTGATTCTGAATTTCGTCGATACTTCGTTGCCCGAGTATTACTACTACCAATACTCCGAATACTACTCGACGCCGGCTGCCCCCGATGGCGAGGCGGTTACGTCCGTGGGTCGAGAACACCCGAAGCCGATCGAGACCGCATAACGCGGCCGCCGATTAGATCGACATCTCAGGATTCGGCAGCAACCGAAGAAGCTGCAGATTCCTCTTGGCACTTGGGTAGCTCGTTGCTCTCTTGAACACATGATTTGCCCATGAGCTTCTTCGTCCCGGTCTCCACACCCGTTTTGGACGAGGGTTCGGTTCCGATCATACGCCGAGCGTTCGATCACGCCCGCCGCATCGGCAGTTATGCGATGGTCCAGGTAATTGGGCAGATCATCGCTTTCTCAAGTGGAATTCTTCTCGTGCGCTGGTTGCCCCAGAGCGAATACGCCTTCTTCACCATCGCCAACTCGATGCAGGCCACGCTCATGTTGCTCGCCGACATCGGGGTCAGCGTTGGACTCATCTCGATCGGCGGCCGCGTCTGGCAGGATCGACATCGTTTCGGTGAATTGATCAACACCGGTTTGGCCGTGCGCAAGAAACTTGCCGCCGTCGCCGTCGTCATCGTCGCGCCGATTTTGTACGCGATGCTGACCAGGAACGGCGCATCTTCAATTTACACGGTGTTGTTGATCGGCGTCGTTCTGGCCGGTTTCTCGATCCAGATTTCGGTCGACATCTTCAGCGTTGTGCCGCGGCTGCGTTCGGATATCGGCCGCATTCAAAAAATCGATTTCACCTGCGCGATCGTTCGGCTGCTGCTGATTCTCGGATTGGTTTATCTGTTCGCCACCGCCGGACTTGCCGTCGCCATCGCCAGTGCCACTTTCCTTTTGCAATATTTCTTGCTCCGTTCTTATGCCGCGAAGGTTGTCGATCTAAAGGCGGGCGAAAATGCGGAAGATCGACATGAAATTGTTCGGTTGATCAAAAGCCTGGCCGCGAACACGGTGTTTTATTGTTTTCAGGGACAGATCACCGTCTTCCTGATCAGCTTTTTCGCGCGCCGCGCTGCTTCAGTTGCGGAAGTGGGCGCTCTTGGACGACTCGCCATGATTTTCACCGTCCTGACGAATTTGCTCATCAACATTTTTGTCCCGGCTTTTGCCAGGTGTCAGGAGAAACGCAAATTGCGTTACCTTTATGCTGCGATTGCCGGGGGCGTGACTCTCTTCAGCGCGGTTGTCCTCGGTGGCGCTGCATTGTTTCCGGATCAATTTCTTTTTGTTCTCGGCAATCGTTACACCCACCTCCATCGCGAACTCCTCTTAATGATCGGTGTCGCAGTGACCACCGCTTTGAGCGGCACGCTTTGGCTACTCAATGCTTCCAAAGCGTGGATCACCGGAGCGTGGCTTTACATTCCGCTTACTTTCGCCACCCAAATCGCGCTCATACCGTTCACCGATTTTTCCAGCGTTGCCGGCGTCCTGATTTTTAACCTGATATCGGCCACGCCGAGCCTGCTTCTCAATCTGGCGCTGAGTTATCGAGGCTTTCGCTCTTTCGCTCCCGCTGCAGGATGAACGTGCCTTACCATTCGGCGCGGCTCGAAGGAAAAAGCGCGCGCTCTCTTTATCGAGCTGCCCTGCCGATGATTGCTCGCCGAAAGGTTCGCGTCTCGCGTGACCTTCTGTTGGATGTATTCGCGTATTCTGGAGAAAACACCCTGCCGGAGCAGGTCGCCTCGATCCGATCATTTCTTACTCACGCAGGTCGGCCCAAGCAATTCACGGTTGTGTCCGACGGTTCTTACACCAGCGCGAGCGTTGAGTTGTTGGAAAAGATCGACAACTGCGTGCGCGTCCAGAGAACGGCGCCCGATTTGCCGCTGGGATTGCCGGAAAAAGTACGGTCGTATCTCACGAGTCATTTTACCGGAAAGCAACTCGCCTCGATCGTGTCGCTCCCTACTGATGGTCCAACGCTTTACACCGATTCCGATGTTCTCTTTTTTCCGGAGGCAATCGGGCTCGCCGATTTAGCGCGGACCAAGTCCGCTTCCGCTTTTTATCTGGCGGACTATCAATTCTCGGCCGACGAGCGCCTCATTCGGTACCGCGCTGAAAAAGAAAATCCGGTCAATATGGGCTTCCTGCTGCTGTTTCAAAAACTCGACTGGTCGCTTGGCCTGGAGCGACTGCAGATGTTAAACGGCACACCGAATTTTTTTACAACCCAAACCGTGGTTCATTTATGCATGCACGCCAATGATGCGGTCGCGCTCGACCCACGAAAGTACGTTTTGCAAGTGGACGACCAGTTTATTTACCGCGACCGATACGCCAGCAACTCTATTGCGATGCGGCACTACGTGAATCCCGTGCGACACAAATTCTGGACCGGTCTCGCGCGTCGTTTTTCAAAATAAAATCGTGGAGAGACCACTTCGCATTCTCGGCATTGTGAATCTTCCGTGGGATCCACGACTCGGCGCGGCTCGGGTTTGGTTTGAATTGTCCGAGCAATGGACAAAAGCCGGGCACAAGATCGACAAGTTCTGTCTCAGTGACGCCTTTCCGATGCCGACCCGTTCGCGCGCGCTCTCGGCCTGGCGGCAAGCGGTCTTTCCGTATCGAGCGGCTCGTTACGTTCGGCGCAACGCCGGAAAATTTGATGTCATCGATTGTTTGATCGGAACGCTTCCATTTTCGAAAAAATCGTTACGCTTCGACGGTCTTTTGGTCGGACGCTCCATCGGATTGTATTTGGCTTATGACGAATTCATCCGATTCAGTCGGCGGCATTGGCCCGATCAACCGCGCGGAAAATTTCTGGGCCGGTTTTTTTACACGTTTACTTCATGGCTGCTGCGGCGCAGTGCCGGCCGCGCGCTCGCTCGTTGCGATTTGTTCAACGTTCCAAACGAGGACGAAAAGCAATTGCTCAAAAAATGCTCTGCTGCGCAGACGATTGTTCTGCCCTACGGCTTGAATGAAGCAGAGCGCGCCGCGCTCGCTGGCGCCGCCCAATCTGCGTCGGGGCGTCTGGCCCAAAAGGAGATTTGCTTTCTCGGGATGTGGAGTGTGCGAAAAGGTTCTCGCGATTGGCCGGAAATTATTCGCGCCATTTTAAATTCAGTGCCATCGGCGCGGTTTTCGTTTCTCGGCACCATGACTGATCAACAAACTGTTCTCCGCGATCTCCAGCTCTCGTCGAGTGAGTCCATTCGTTGTCTCACCAGTTACGATCCCAAAGAACTGCCGCGGTTGATCGGCGGCTCGATGGTGGGACTTTTTCCAAGTTACATTGAAGGATTCGGTCTTTCTGTGCTCGAACAGCTCGCCTCCGGCATTCCGACGATTGCCTACGACGTGCCGGGTCCACGACATATTTTCGCCGCCACTGATGCGCAGTTTTTGGTTCCGGTCGGAAACACGAAAGCGATGGCTGGCCGTGCCTTGGAAATTTTGCAGATGAATGAAACCGACTACAGCGCGCTGTCGGCCAAATGCCGGCAAATCGCCGCGCAGTTTCGTTGGGAACAGATCGCTTCTGACACTATCCGGGAGTACACCGCAGCGCTCGCCCGGCAAAAATCGCGAAGCCAGCCGCGCGAAGGGCAAACCGTTTCAGTTTGAGCACCATTCTTCAAATCGTTCCCAAAGTTCCCGGAGGAATCGATGGCGTCGGGGATTATGCCCTCGTCATTGCCCAAAAACTGCGGGACAAATTTGGGTTCGACACCGTGTTCGCCACTTTCAAAACTTCTTCAGCGGAAAATGCGGCCGGCCTTGAAGTTTTATCACTCGATAGTTTGCTCGACGACTCGCCCCGAAAGTACGATCACATCCTTCTGCATTATGTGAACTACGGATTCCAAAAGCGCGGCGTTCCGTTTCGTTTGTTGTCGATCTTGCGTGAGTTGCGCCGCCGGCATCAGGGAAAACTAGTCACGATTTTTCATGAGCTTTATGCGTCCGGCCCACTCTGGGCGAGCGCGTTTTGGTTGCGGCCGCTGCAAATGCACTTGGCGAAGTCGGTCGCTCGTTTGTCGGACGCGTGCATTGTGAGCAGCGATAATTTTTATGCCGAGCTGCGGCGCATGGTCCCGAACGCACATGTTGAATTGCATCCGGTGCCTTCCGGACTGGAAGAGCCTTCGCTTTCTCCAAATCAAATTGCCGATCGCGATCCACATCGCTGGGCGATTTTTGGCGGCACAGCTCTGGTTGAGCGCTCTCTGCGATCCTTTCGTCAACTCCTGCCGTGCATTCCGGACTCAATTGCTCCGCGCCACTTGTTTGTTCTCGGCGGCGACGACAATCCAGTAACGCGTTCCCTCCTTGTCGATCTTGCGGTCGAATCGGATTATCGGCCGCGCATCGCTGCAACCGCTGCATCCGAAATTCTCAAGACTTGCTCGTTCGGGTGGTTCAATTATTTCCACCGCCCTGACGTCGAGACCTCAGTCATTTTGAAATCGAGCGCTTTCGCTTCCGCGTGCGCGCACGGCGTGATTCCCGTTTTTCCCCATCGCGGCTCAGCCATCTCGCTCGACGGCGACCGCTTGCCCGGACTGTTTTTTGTTGAGCCGGATCGCTCTGAAATCCCCAGCGCGCCGGACCGCGCCAAAATCGCGGCTGACATTTACAGTTGGTATCAACGGCACGCTTCTTCGGAATCCCTGGTCCAAGGCGTTGCCGAGACGCTCGGTCTGAGCGCTGGCCGATGAGTCAGGGTTCTCCCGAACGACCGGTCGAATTGGTCGCAATTATCAATTCATTTAATCGCCGCTCGCTGTTGGAGCGCGCGATCGCATCGCTGACCGAGGGGTTACGAAGCGCGCGATTCGGCTCTGCCATCATTGTTTTCGAAGCCGGTTCCAACGACGGCAGCGCTGAGTTTCTTAGAACCTGGCGCGAAAATCGTCCCGCAGACAATCTTATCGTGATCGAAGCTCGCGCAGATCGTCGCTCGTTCAGCGAGGGCGTGAATACCGGATGCGCTGAGGCGATTGCTCGCTTTCCGAGGTGTCGATGGCTTTTGCTTTACGAGACCGACAATTGCCTAACGAGCGCCAAACCACTGGAGAAAGCGATCGCACTGCTCGAGTTGGAGCCGCAGCTAGCCGCTGCCGGCTTTACCGTCAAACAACATGGCGGCAAGTTCTATGGATACGGAATGCGATTTCCCACTGCTTTATCGTTTGCGCTTGGTCAAAACCTGGCTGCGCGATTGAACCTGCACGCTCCGAACAATTCTGCCTGGCGGCTCAGCGACGGAATTCGCTGGCGCACTTGCGATGTGGTTTTCACCAGCCCTCTCCTGATTCGCCGGGAAGCGTGGGAGCAAGGCGATGGATTCGACGAGAAAAATTTCCCATTTTCCGATGTCGATCTTGATTGGGCATGGCGTTGCGCCAGGCTCGGCTGGAAAATGGCGGTCATCGCTTCCGACAGCGTCGTGCACGATAATCTCGAGCAACTTTCAGCCTGGTCGGCCAACCGAGTCGTCGATTTCCATCGCAATCGTTTTCGGCTTTTAAAGCGTCATCGCGGCAAACACGTCGCGCTGCTCAAGCCCTTCTTGTTTATTCGGCATTGGTTGGAAGCGATGATTCTTGCGCGGAAGTCGGCCGCAGATCCGATGGCAAAAGAAAAACTCGCGAAACGCAAACAACTGCTGCGAACCGTCTGGAGTAATTATTCGTAGCGTACGCCAGATAACTCGACGCGAGAAATGGCGGCTGCGGCCGCTGAAACGGCTCGTTTTACCGTTTCGAAATTTGAAGCGCCGAATTATCGCGTTGGACCGCGTGGTCAGACGAAAGCCACTGCCGCGCATTGAAAAATCGACAGCTGACTACTTGGCGGTGCAAGCGCGCGGGGCAGCGATCGAAATCTACCCAGCGGAACCTGTCCAATCTTTGCCGCATCCATTTGGGGAAAAGGAGGACAGCGCCGGTTTTTCGGAACCGGCCCGCGTGTTTGAGCTGCAGAACATTGATTTTTGGGCGCGTTACGGTGGGTCGGTCGTGACTAGCGACAATAGATTGCTCGCTGAGCTTTCACCGGAAGTGTGGGGAATTGAGAACCATCCGATCTTTTCTACTTTTCGTCTTCCCAAATCGCGGTTGCTTCACGGTCGCGTCGCCATTTGCGTCACGCCCGAAGCGCCAGGCAATTACTACCACTGGATTGTCGATCTTTTGCCGCGTGTCGCGTTGGTAAAAGAAGGTGCCGGCGGCTTTGACGGTTTCGATCAGATCCTGATCAACGGCTCCGGTGCTCTTTACGAAAAGCCTTCGCTGGCGGCGCTGGGAGTGCCATCGAGCAAAGTTCTCTACGTCGACGGACAACACCGGTTTCGTATCCCACGAGCGACAATTCCTTCGATGGACCATTCTTCAAAAATTGTCGCTCCCTGGAAGATTCGCGTCTTTCGCAAAATGCGGGATGCGCTTTTGGATATCTCTCATTCCACACCGAAAAGAATTTATGTTTCGCGTGAGCACGCAGCGGTTCGCCGTGTCGTAAATGAAACTAAATTGGCGCCGATGTTACGCGAAGCCGGTTTTAATTTGATCGAAATCGAATTGCTTCCCTGGGCGGGACAAGTGCGTTGGTTTTCAAACGCCGACGTGGTGATTGCCCCGCATGGCGCGGCCCTGGCGAACATTGTTTTTTGTCAGCCAAATACTTTGATCGCCGAGATTGGAACACGCGCTGGTTACCAGAAATTCTACTGGCGGCTCGCCTCATCGGCATCGCTTCGTTATCGTTTTTTTGCCGCGCGGCCACGCATTGAGCCGGCTCCAGGGTCGCGGCGCGCGGTCGAGAACGAAGATATGATTGTAGATGAACGGGAACTGAAGAAGTTTCTGCGCGAGCTGTGACGTGAAGATCCTTTTTTCTTCCTATCTCTTCCATCCCAGCGTCGGCGGAATTGAATCTGTCTCGAAAATTCTTGCCGAAAAATTCGCGGTTGCTGGCAATGAGGTCCACGTCGTCACTCAAACGAGTGGAGAACAGATCGCCGGTGCGAATTATCGATTAACTCGGCGACCATCGATTACGAAACTCGCCAGCCTACTTCGCTGGAGCGATATTTTTTTCCAGAACAACATCAGCCTTCGAAGTTTGGTGCCGGCTTTGTTTTTGCGAAAACCCACGCTCGTTGTGCACCAGACCTGGCTTCAAGACACCCGCGGCGGAATTGGTTGGAACAACCGGCTCAAGTACGCCCTGCTTCGCTTTGTCACCAACGTTGCGGTTAGTAAAGCGGTGGCCGACCGCATCAGCGGACACTCGTTTGTGATCGGCAATCCGTATGACGACACGCTCTTTCGGTTGATCCCGAACGTTGCTCGCGACAAAAAACTCGCCTTCGTTGGCCGGCTCGTTTCCGACAAAGGTGCCGATCTGCTTTTGCAGGCGATGAAACTTTTGCAAAACAATGGCCTAACGTCTGACCTCACTATCGTTGGCAGCGGACCGGAAGAACAAAAACTGCGAAGGCTCGCCGCTGAACTTGCCTTAGATCGACAAGTAACTTTCGCCGGTCAAAAATCTGGCGCCACCCTGGCCGAACTTTTGAATCGACATCGAATTCTGGTCGTATCGTCGCGCTGGGCCGAGCCTTTTGGAATCGTTGCGTTGGAGGGAATCGCGTGTGGTTGTGTTGTTGTCGGCTCGGAAAAAGGGGGATTAAAGGAAGCGATCGGTCCTTGCGGTTTGACTTTCGAAAACGGAGACGCCCGCGCGCTGGCCGATCAATTGAAGCGTTTGCTCAATGAACCCGAAACGCAGGGAAATCTGCGTCAGCATTCTGGCGAACATCTGGCAAAGTTTCAATCGGAGGCGGCCGCCGCCGCTTACCTTCGAGTGATGCGCAAGATGGTCGCATGATTTTACTTTCTCATCCTACTGGAAACGAATTTGTCCGTGCGGCACTCGAGGCGTTCGATCGCGCCGGAATGCTTCGCGAATTTTGGACAGCCCTGAGTTGGGATTCGAAATCGCCGATGAATCGCGCGTTGCCGGCGTCGCTCCGTGAGATTTTGCGGCGCCGCTCTTTTCCGGATTCGGTTCGCTCGCGAACGCACACGGTTCCGTTCCGCGAAATGGTTCGGCTGTTGGCTGGAGCGATCGGAGTCACCCCTAAACATGAGACCGGAGCATTCAGCATCGACGCTGTTCTTCGCGACCTGGATCGAAAAGTCGCGCAACGACTTCGCAAGATCGACAATTGTGATGCCGTATATGCTTACGAAGACGGCGCGCTCCAAAGTTTTCGCGCTGCGCGTGATCTTGGTTTGAAACGTATCTACGATCTGCCGATCGGTTACTGGCGAGTAGGGCAGCGCATCTTTGCGGAAGAGAAAGAGCGCGAACCAGCGTGGGCGCAAACTTTGACTGGAGGTCTCGACTGCGCGGAAAAACTTAGCCGAAAAGACGACGAGCTGCGACTTGCCACCCGCGTAATAGTTGCAAGCACGTTCACAAAGCAAACTCTTGGCGACGCGCCTTCTACCGCGAAGATCGACATCGTTGCCTACGGCGCGCCGCCGCCGATTTCCGATGAGATCACAAAATCGGCTGGTCGACTCAAGGTGCTCTTCGCCGGTTCCCTTGGCCAACGCAAAGGTTTGTCTTATCTGCTCGATGCAATCGAGATGCTCAAAAACGCGGTGGAGTTGACGCTGCTCGGCCGAAAAGCCGCCTCCGGGTGTGCACCGCTCGAATCCGCCGTTCGAAAGCATCGTTGGTTGCCAACTCTAAGCCATGCCGGCGTGTTACGGGAAATGCAAAGCCACGATGTGCTCGTCTTGCCTTCGCTTTTTGAAGGTTTCGGTTTGGTGATTCTGGAAGCAATGGCGCAGGGGACGCCTGTGATTACAACCGACCACACTGCCGGCCCGGACGTGATTGAAAACGGAATCGACGGGTTCATCGTCCCAATCCGATCGGCGGAAGCGATCACGGAGAAACTCGACATGCTTGCGAGTGATCGTGAGCGGCTCATGGCCATGAAATCGTTGGCCAAACAGAAGGCGGCGTCGCGAGGATGGGAAACTTATCGGCAGCGCCTGGTAGAAGTGGCACGGGAAGTGATGGCGAGCTAAGGTGCGCCACCAATGCGAGCATCGTCGCGGCAGTGCGCCCCTTTGACCTGCAAATGAGCATCGAGACTCCGGAGGAGAAAGCAAAGCATCGCGTTCGCCAGCTGATCTGGCTCTATTTTTGGCTCCTCCTGATTGAAGGCGCGTTGCGCAAATGGGTTATGCCACGCTACTCCAACCCGCTGCTTCTCGTGCGCGATCCAGTCCTGTTGGCGATCTATTTTTACACGCTCCGGGCGCACGTTTTTCCGCGGAACGCCTTTGTCATCTCACTTTGGAGCATTGGCGTTTTCTCGCTGGTGGCTAGCATCATCCAGTTGAGTCCGTACTTGCCGATGACCCCGATTCTCGAAGTCACGCTCTACGGTTTCCGCTGCAACTTTTTGCACCTGCCACTTATTTTTATAATGGCGAGCGTGTTTGATGAGGAGGACGTAAAAAGATTCGGTTGGTGGATTCTTTTGGGAATGATTCCGATGTGTTTGATCATGGCTGCACAATTCGAGGCGTCAGCCGATTCATTCATCAACCGCACGGCCGGTGCGGGTGAAGCGGAACAGCTTACGGCCGGAGGCGGCAAGATTCGCCCGCCCGGAACGTTTTCGTTTATTTCAGGGACGGTTTTTTACATAAGCGTCGCGGCAGCATTTCTCATTTATGGCGCGCTCACTCGAACAGTCTACAAGAACTGGCTTCTAATCGCTTCAGCCGCAGCATTGGTTGTTGGCATCGTTGTCTCCGGTAGTCGGTCGTGTGTCGTTTCCGTGCTCATTGTTGTCTTTTCGGTCGTGGTCATTCTTGCGGTTCGACCAAAAGCCGTGAATAAATTTGGTCGCACTTTGCTGATTGTTGTTATTGGTGGACTCATTATTACCCACCTTCCTATTTTCAAAGAAGGCGCACAGATTCTCTCCGATCGGTTCACCGCGTCCGCCGAAGCCAGCGAAACCACGATCACTAAGGGAATGATCGAGCGAGTAATCAGCGGATTCACTGAAGGTTTGAGCCACATCGATAAAGTTCCACTTTTTGGCTACGGGATTGGCATTGGCACAAACGTCGGCGGTCGTATTCTAATTGGGCGGCCCGCATTTCTCCTTGCCGAAAACGAGTGGTCCCGCGTTTTGGCGGAAAGCGGGCCGATTCTGGGCTTGGCATTCTTGGTCTGGCGAACACTTTTAACTTTCAAGCTTGGATGGTTGAGTTTCATCGCCCTCAGACGGGGGGCCCTTCTTCCCATCCTGCTTTTTAGTTCTGGTTTTGTCCTGCTCTTAAACGGACAACTTGGTCAGCCGACCACACTCGGCTTCGTTGTACTACTCAATGGTCTCTGCCTCGCCGCTACTCGGCCTCGCATTATTGAACCCGCCGACATCGCTTCGCCGTTGATGGGTCAACCAGTTGGAAAACCGCTCCCGCGGAGATCGGTTTACGCAAGTCGTCTGCACGGGCCCGAGATCGGCGCCGAACATAACAATGGTTCTGCTGATCGGTAATTACCCGCTCGATCGGCAGCAAAGCATGCAGCGTTTCGGAACGATGATGCTCCGCGGCCTCAACGCCTCCGGAATTGCCGCGAAGCTGATCGCACCGCAGCCATTCTTCGGAAAATTTCGCGGTGCCGGAAGTTTTATCGCCAAATGGCTCGGTTACATCGACAAGTTCGTTTTGTTTCCGCGCCAGCTTCTGGCCACGCTTGCGAAAGAAAAACCGTCCATCGTTCATATCTGCGATCACTCGAACGCGATCTACGGCGGCTGGATAAAGCACACGCCCGTGATTGTGACCTGCCACGACCTTCTTGCTGTCCGCGGCGCGCTCGGCGAAGAAACAAATTGTCCCGCGTCCGTCACTGGCAAATTTTTGCAGCGCTGGATTTTGCGCGGTCTTGGTCGCGCGAACGAAGTAGTGTGCGATTCGCAGGCCACTGAGGCGGACGCGCGTCGGCTCATTTCACGCGGTGGCGCTACCCCCAAAATTGAATTGGTCCGGCTCGGCCTGAATTATCCATTTCGTAAATTGGCGGAAGCAGAAGTTTCAGCCCGCCTGAAAAACATTCCAGCTTTCGGCCAGGATCTTCCGTTTGTTCTGCACGTCGGCTCCGATTTGCGCAGGAAAAATCGAGATGGCGCGCTTCGGATTTTCGCGCGTTGCAAAGAGAAATGGAATGCGCGCCTTGTTTTTGTCGGCGACGCGCTCACGCCGGAATTACTTTCGCTGGCGGAAAGCCTCGGAATTTCCGATCGGGTAACCCAAGTGCCCGACGCTTCTGACGAACTGCTCGAGGCGCTTTATAACCGCGCCGTCGCGCTGCTGTATCCATCGCGCTTTGAAGGTTTCGGTTGGCCGGTCATTGAAGCGCAAGCCTGCGGTTGCCCAGTTGTCTGCAGCAACTCCGGTCCATTACCGGAAGCCGCCGGCGACGCCGGTCTTTTCCACGATCCGAATGACGAGGCCGGCTTCGCAACCGATCTCCTTCGGTTGCGTGATCCGGCGCAACGCGCGATTTGGAGTGAAAAAAGTTTGCGCAACGCCGAACGATTTTCTACGAGCCGGATGATCTCGCACTACATCGATATCTATCGCAATCTGGGAGCGCAATTGTGAAAACAGTCCTAATGCTGGTCAGTTTCCTTTTGCCTTGGAATTTGCGACGGTCGTTTCTCGAAAAACAATTCGATTACAAAATCCATCCGAGCGCGCGCATTGGATGGGCATGGATTTTTCCAACCCGCTTAATCATGGAAGAAGGCAGCCGAATCGGCTCCGCGACCGTCTGCAAAAACATCGACCTGCTTCATCTCAAAGCGCACGCGTCCATCGGTCGCGGCAACTGGATCACGGGATTTCCGCTGGGTCCATCGCGCCATTTTGCGCATCAAACAGATCGCCGTCCGGAGCTAATCGTCGGCGAACACTCGGCCATCACCAACCGTCACCTGCTTGATTGCACAAACTCGGTCACCATCGGCCGGTTCACGACCTTCGCCGGATTTCACTCGCAGATCATGACTCACAGTATCGACATCGAACAAAATAGGCAATCCTCGAAGCCGGTACGGGTAGGCGATTATTGTTTTGTTGGAACAAATTGCGTGCTTCTTGGGGGGAGCGCGTTGCCCGATTTTTGCATTCTTGGGGCCAAATCTCTGCTCAACAAGAGCTTCACCGATACCTGTCAGCTTTACGGCGGTGTGCCGGCGCGGCCGATAAAACCGCTGTCGCGCGACTGCAAATATTTCCAGCGGACGGAAGGTTTCGTTGTCTAGCGCGTTGAAGATTCTGCAATTAGTGCACACGCTCGATCCGAGCGTAGGAGGCGTCGCGACGTCAGTGCTCGCACTCAGTCGCGGGCTCGTGCGCCGCGGACACAAGATCGACATCGTCGCGCTCGATGATCCCTCCGCGAGGTGGATCGCAAATGTCGATTTAACCCTGCACGCGCTCGGCTCTGGCGTGACGAGTTATCGTTATTCGCGCGCCCTCCTGCCTTGGCTGCAAGAATATGGCGGCGATTACGATCGCGTGATTGTGAACGGAATCTGGCAATACTTGAGCTTCGCCGCGTGGCGACGTTACGTCGATTCATCGATTCCTTACCACGTTTTCCCTCACGGCATGCTCGATCCATGGTTTAAAGAGACATTTCCGCTCAAGCATCTAAAAAAATGCCTCTACTGGCCGTGGGCTGAGTATCGCGTTTTGCGCGATGCCGCCGGTGTGATCTTCACCTCCGAGGAAGAACGCTTGCAGGCGCGCAAATCGTTCTGGCCTTATCGCGCTCGCGAAAGGGTTTCACCGCTCGGAGTTGAAGCGTCGCCGATTTCGGCAACCGCGAAGTCGGAATTTCTCTCCCGCTATCCACAATTGCAAAACACGCGAAATCTTCTTTTCCTCGGACGATTACATCCAAAAAAAGGCTGCGATATTTTGCTGGATGCCTTTGCGCGGCTTGGCTCGCGTGAATCAACTTCACTAATCTTGGCCGGCCCCGATCAGGTTGGCTGGGAGTCGGATTTGCGGGTACGGGCTGCCCGTTTAAATCTGACAGGTCGAGTTCTTTTTACTGGAATGTTACAGGGTGCGATGAAGCAAGGCGCGCTCGCCAGCGCCGATGCATTCGTTCTTCCATCACACCAGGAAAATTTTGGAATCTCGGTGGTCGAAGCGCTCGCCGCTGGCGTTCCCGTTTTGATTTCGAATCGAGTAAACATCTGGCGCGAGATCGACGCCGACCGCGCTGGTTGCATTGGATCCGACGACGTTGCGGGCACGTGCCGTTTACTTCAGCGCTGGATCGACACTCCGCCGGCGGAACGCGAGACGATTCGACAAAATGCGCGACGCTGTTTCGAGCACCGTTTTGAAATCAATCGGGCGGTCGATTCCCTTTTGCAGGTCTTGAACGAACCGCGAACGTGTCAATGAAAATCACAATCGTTTTGGGTGCATTCTTTCCGGTGCCGCCGACAATGGGAGGCGGCGTTGAGAAAGTTTGGTTCACACTTGCGCCAGAATTCGTGAAGCGCGGCGCCGAGGTCGTGATGGTCTCACGCAAAATGCCTGAACTTCCGCGCGAAGAAATGATTGACGGTGTGAAACATTTGCGGGTCGACGGTTTCGATACACCGCGCCCGCTTCTTTGGTTAAAATTTCTCGACCTGATTTATTCACTCCGAGCGATGTCGATCTTGCCCCATGCCGACGTCATTGTGACGAATACGTTCTGGCTTCCGATTTTGTTGCGCGGTTCAACATACGGAAAAGTTTACGTTCAGGTCGCCCGTTATCCGAAGGGGCAAATGCGTCTTTACGGCGGAGCCGCTCGCTTGCAGGCACCGTCGCACGCGGTCGCGCGTGCCATTACCGCGGAAGCGCCGCGACTCGCGAACAAAGTGTCAGTGGTTCCAAACCCATTGCCAAAATCGATGATAACTTCGACTGTAACGCCGGTCGCTGATCGAGACAAAATCATGCTCTTTGTTGGCCGCGTGCATCCAGAGAAAGGCGTCCACGTTTTGGTAGATGCATTCGTGAGCGGCGCGCGGACTGCTTTTGCTGATTGGAGATTGATAATCGTTGGCCCAACCGAAACGAAGCTTGGCGGCGGCGGCACAGATTACCTTGTTGATCTTAAACGCCGCGCGCGTAGCGCAGAGGTTGTTTTTCGAGGACCGATCTTCGATCCGCTTGGGCTGGAAAAGGAATTTCGTTCCGCGCGAATTTTTGCTTATCCCTCATTGGCAGAGCGCGGCGAAACTTTCGGCCTGGCCGCGCTCGAAGGAATGGCGCACAATTGCGCCGTGTTTGTTTCCGATCTCGGCTGCTTCCACGATTTCATTCGCGATGGCGAGACTGGTTTCATCTTTAATCATCGCGCGCAAAATCCGGTCGAATCGCTCCGAGAAAAAATCGCGAGCGCGATTGTCGATCCAGCATTGCTCGCGCGTATAGCCGACGCAGGCTATCGTAGATCGGCCGATTATTCGGTCCCGGGGGTGGCGGATCAATTTTTGGCCGACTTTAATTCCGTGCTTCGAGAATCCGATGCCGCACGAGCAAGTCGTTAATCCAGCTCAAGCGTCTCCCTATGATTCACCGTGGCCGCTGAGTCAGCGTTTTCGGCGCGTGCTCTGGAAATTTTGCTGGACGACCTTTTGTGTTTGGACGCCAAAGCCGCTCAACGAATGGCGGCTGTTTTGGCTGCGCGTCTTCGATGCGAAAATCGACGGCACGCCCTTCGTGCATCAGCGCGCACGCATCGAGATTCCGTGGAATTTGACGCTGCACGATCGCGCTTGTCTTGGCGATCGCGCGAATGCTTATTCGTTAGGCGAAATCGAAATCGGCGCGCGCGCCACCATCGCCCAGGAAGTTTATCTCAGCAGCGCCACTCACGACTTCAATCGACCGGAAATGCCGTTGGTGACGGCCAAGATTACGATTGGCGAAGACGCGTTCATCGGAGCGCGCGCGTTTATCTTGCCGGGGGTAACGATCGGCGCGCGGAGCGTGATCGGCGCTTGCTCGGTCGTGACGAAAGATGTTCCGGAAAATGTAGTCGCCGTCGGGAACCCTTGTCGGGTTATTAAGTCGCGGCTGCCGTCGGCATGAACTTATCCGCCCTGTGTCGTCACGGGGCTTTCATCGCTTTTCTCGTTTTCTACGGCACGCTTCTCGCGTTTCAATTCGATCACGGTCTGGCCAGCGGCGATGGACACGGAATTGTGCGCGCGACCCAGGCACTCGTGAACGGCGGTCATCTCGAGGTCTCGCGGCCTCCCGGTCATCCCACGACTGAGTTTTACCTTTTTGGGGCGACGGGATGGATTTTTCTGAAAATATTTGGCGTCGAGTTTGGCGATAAAGTCTATCTGATTTGCCAGGGCGTTGGCGCGCTCGCCGCCCTGATTATTTTTTACGAACTGCTCTGTCGTCTCGGCGCGAGCCGAGTGCGCGCTCTTTTGGCCACCATCTGTCTGGCATTTTCAGCGCAGTTCTTTTTCAACTCGGTCGATGGCGAGGAATTTATTTTCGGACTTCTGTTTTTGTTGGTCGGCGTCCGGCTGCTGTTCGCTTCGGCGGAATCAGGGAACGTTTGCCGCCTGTTGTGGTCGATCTTTTGTTTCGCGCTCGCGACTGGTTGCCGGCCGGAGCTTGTGTTCGCGGCGATTATTTTTCCGATCTATTGCCTGCTGAATTCGAAACTCGGTTGGAGGTATGCGCTAGCCAGCGTCGCGCTAGCAGCGATAGCGGTCGTCATCGTTTGGCTGCCAGTTTTGTTCATTGGCATTCGCGCGCCCTATACCGCTGGAATGAATTTGCGGGAATCGATTCTCGGCGGCGTCTACCGGATCATCTTTCAAGCTTTTACGCCCCCGGTATTTCTTTTGCTCTGCTGGGTCGTGATTACCGCACTGCGCCATCTCGGAAAGCAAGTGGAATCGAAAAACTTCGTCTTCACGATGTCGTGCGTTGTGCTGCTCATTTTTTCAGCGGTATTTTTTTTGCATCCTTCGAAAGCCGCGCACTTGCTCGTCGCCTTGCCGTTCGTTTTGCTACTCGCGGTTAATCGCTCGCTGGTCTTGCTCCTCGTTCTTACGTTTTTCACTTTGCTCGGGTCGGTAGTGAACATCGACATCTTCAAAGATCGGCAATTGGTGCGCCCGTTTCTCACTGCCGGAAGTTATTTACAAGCAGTCCGCCCAAAGCCGTATTACAAACTGGATTATCTTCGGAAACTTTTAGACCAGTGTGGAAACCGGCCGGCCATGATCATTGGCGACGCTTGGCCGTGGGACTTTGAATATCACATCGACCGCGGCAATTTGCCGGTGCAGGAAAAGGATCTGCACGGCCAAATTAAGCGCGATATTCCGGCGTTCTTTTCCAGTGGCGACCGCTGCATTGTTTTGCCGCCGGAGGCCGTCTATGAGAACGGATTGCTGCAAGAGTGGAAGCAGAAGGGTTACGCCATGAAAATGGACGCGAAACTTTATCGCGCATTGTTCGCGCGCTACGATGTTCGCTCAGCGTTTTCGGCAACGACCGTCGATGTTGGCGGCGTTGCCTTTAGTTTGTTTCGTGTGGAGTGAAATAGCGCCATGCCGGAATCACTCACAATCATCGTTCTGACCTACAATGAGGCCGAAAATCTCCCTCGTTGTTTGGAATCCATCGCCGGCTTCGGCGAAATTATCGTGGTCGATTCCGGCAGCGACGACGGCACGCAGCAGATCGCGCAGACCGCCGGCGCGCACGTTTACGAACATTCGTTTGAATCTTTCGCACGGCAGCGGAATTGGGCGATGGAAAATTGCGATCTGCAAAGCGAATGGGTTTTGTTCCTCGATGCCGATGAAGTTGCCACGCCGGAATTTCGCCGCGCGGTTACGGACGTAGTTCAAACCACGCACAATTCCATCGCGGGTTTTTATTGTTGCTGGAAAATGATGCTGGATTGGCGCTGGCTCCGGCACAGTGATTCGTTTCCGAAATGGCAGCTTCGAATCGTGCGGCGCGACCGCGCCGACTTCATCGACAGCGGCCATGGTCAGAAAGAAGGACGGGTTGACGGCGAACTCGGTTATGTCCGCGAACCGTACCTGCACTATGCGCTGAGCAAAGGTTGGGAAGCGTGGTGGGCGAAGCACAATCAGTATTCCGATGAGGAAGTGGCCGATCGCTCATCGCGCTCTGCTTCCTGGCGCGAATTGTTTTCGAAAGATCCCTCTCGTCGAAATCGCGCTCTCAAACCAATCTTGGGTCGCCTCCCCGGCTGGCCACTCCTGCGTTTTCTGCACATGTATATTTTGAAGGGCGGCTTTCTCGAAGGCCGCGAGGGATTCGCCTACTGCGCTAGCATGGGCTGGTACGAATATCTAATCCGGGCGAAAATGCGCGAGCTGCGCCCCAATCAGTAAGCGCTGCGCGGCGGCAGAATCAGTTGTGCAAACGTGCGCAGAATGATCGCCCACTCGAGCGAGAGGTTCCAGTTTTCGAGATATTCGATGTCGCAGGCGACCCGGTTTTCGATGTCGAAGTTATTGCGCGCTTCCCCGCGAAATCCGCGCACCTGCGCCAAACCGGTGATGCCCGGTTTCACAAACGCGCGCACGTGGTAGTTGCCCATGAATTTGGAAAATTGTTGGTTGTGTTCGATCAAATGCGGGCGCGGGCCGACGATGCTCATGTCACCGCGGAGCACGTTCCAGAACTGCGGCACTTCGTCAATGCTCAGTTTGCGGAACCATTTTCCCAGCGGATAAACGCGCTCATCCGTGGCACTGGCCTGACGCGATAACTCGCCGTTGTTGGAATGCATCGTGCGAAATTTGTAGATCTTAAATTGTCGATTTTGCATCCCGGCGCGGTTTTGCACGTGAAAGAGCGGGCCCGGCGACTGCAATCGCTGTGCGATGAAGACAATCGCGGCCAGAATCGGAAAAATAATGAGCATAACCGGGAGCGCGATCGCGAGGTCGATTGCGCGCTTGAGAAATCGGTTCAACGGATTCTCCAACGGCTCCTCGCGCAATCCAATGAATCGAAAGCCGCCGTCTTCAAAGTGCGTCACCGAATGGCGCAATCGTTCTTCCAGATCGCTCAGAATGAGAAGACGAATGCCGAGCTGATCGCAAATCTGGATGACGTTTTGGTTGGCCTCGGAAAAGAGAGGGAACTCGAGCAGAATCACTTGAGTAATGCCGTGGTCGCGAATGATGTTTTCGAGTTGATCGAGCCGGCCGAGCAACGGAACCTCCGGATTGTCGATCTTATCGTCGTCGGAAATTAAGCCGACTGTTCGCAACCCAATTTCTGCTTTGCGCTGAAGCCATTCGCGGAGCTGGGTCGCGCGTTGGCTGGAACCGACCAGAATCGTTTTGTCCTCACGGCGAAAAATTCCCCACGCCAAAAGCGAGGGGAGATAATAATGCGAGAACAAGAGCGCGATGTAGAGCCACGGAACAAAATTGAACAAAAATACACGCGAAATGAATGCGTCCTTGGCGGCGACGAGATAAAGCACGAGGAGCCCGATGCTGGCCGCCGTTTGGCGGAGACTCAGTCGATGCGGACGAAGCAATTCATTTTGCAGGAAAAAGTTTTTGGAACGGCTCAGCGTTTCCAAGGTCAATCCGAGCACGAGCATTCCGCAGTAAATGCTGTAGCGGCCCCAGGTGAGCGCGCCGCCGGGCGAATAAAAGGTCACCATGATCCAGACGCCGAGCCAGAAGATTGCGGCGACCATGATGATCTGGCAAAACAGGAAGACGCGGTAAAGTCCTTCCGTCCGTTGCGTGAGCATGTTCTATTTCGCTGCGCTGAACGTGAGAGTACGCGATGGCCGCACACCTTCAACTCGTGCTAGGATTCTTGGGCTCATGAGATTTCAATTTCCCCAGCGACTCGCCCCGCCACGGAAAAGCGATTCCCATACCACTGTTTTCCGCAGGTAATGCCACATCCGATACACGAAGTGTCATCTCATGATCGCCACGACACCACTCCGGGCCGTTGGTTGAGTCACGCCTTCGTCGCTTTGTTGCCTCTGCTCGCCTGTTTTTTTGGCGGCGGAACCCAAAAGTGGGGCGAGGGAATTGTCGTTGCGCTTCTCGGAATTTTTTTGGTCGCGCGGCCGCCGCATTTCTCGCTTGGACTGGCGATCAACCTAGTGTTGGTGGCAATTCTGATTTGGTCGGCGATCACATTTTTGCCGGCGAGTTGGTTTTTTCAACCATCGTGGCGTGCTTCGTATGTCAACGACTTTGGCATGTCGCTTCCGACGACGTTGAGTCCGCAGCCGTGGATTACCCTGACTTGCTTGTGCAGTCTCCTCGCCGGCCTGAGTTGGCTCTACGTTGTCTGCGCGCAACAACTCGAACTGCGCGAAGCGCGGCTCCAACTCCGTTTGTTCACCGCCGGCATCGTCGTTCTCGCTGCGATCTGTATCCTGCTTTGGCTTCGGCACGCCAGTCCCCCGTTTTGGCACAATGAACGCAATTTCGGGCCGTTTCCGAATCGCAACCAAACCGGGAATCTTTTTGGTCTGACCGCGATCATGATTCTGGCCAGCGGCCAGGATGATGTTCGCAAGGGACGACAACGCTGGATCCTTTGGGGCGTTGCGCTCGCCCTGATCATCGCCGCGATCATCCTCAATTTTTCCCGCGCCGGAATTGGTATTCTCGTCGCCGGAAGCGCGCTCTGGCTTGGCGCGTTCTCGCTTTGCTGCCAGCGTTCTCCGTCGCGACTGGCGGTGACTGTTTCTTTCCTTCTTCTCCTGCTGACGGCTCTGTTGCTCTTCGGCGGCCAAACGCTAGAGCGATTTCATCTTCGTGATTTCGGAAACGCCGGCGTCTCGAGCGATTTCCGCTGGCGGATTTTCTCCGACGTCATTCGAATGATTCGCGACTCGCCTTGGGTTGGGATTGGTCTTGGCAATTTCGAAGACGTCTTTGCGATCTTTCGCGCTGCTTCCTATAGCGATCGGCGCGCGATCCATCCCGAAAGCGACTGGCTGTGGCTTTGGACCGAGCTGGGTTGGGTCGCAGTCGTTCTCGTCATCGTCGGACTCGTCCTTCTCGTTCGAAAAGTGTTTCCGTTGCGAGAAGGGACCAATCAGCGGTATCGGCTGGCCACGCTGATCGCGGCAATCCTCTTCGCGCTGCACGGGCTGGTCGACGTTTCCGGACATCGCGTTGGAACAATGTTTGCCGCGATATTTTTGCTCGGCCTCTCGCTCCACCGTCCGCACTCATTCAAACCAAGCCGATCGATATCGATCTTGTTTCGGTTGATAGGATTGATCTTGCTCGTGGTCGGTGGTTCATGGGTTGTAGCCGCGCGTGGGCAGAAATTACTTCCTGGTTCGGTCGGCGTTACCAGCGCGAAGCAACTCGCCCCCATCGACAATCGCGAACGCAACTTTACTGAAACGGTCGCCGTCACTACGACCGGGCTGAAATGGGCGCCCCTCGATTGGGAACTCTATTTTTCGCGCGCGATCGCGGAGGCCGAACTGAAACAAACCGAGAACGCACTCGCGGATTTTCGGCGTGCGCGATTTCTGGAGCCGATCTCCTATGAACTTCCGCTTGCGGAAGGAAATGTCTGGCTCACATCCCAACCCGTTCTGGCCGCGACCGCATGGCGCGAAGCGTTGCGCCGGGCAGGGAGCGAACGCGCCGGAGTGTTTTCGAGCATGCTGAGCAAGGCCTCACTTCGCAGCCCACAAGTCAGTCGTATTCTCGCCGAGCTCGGAGTTAGTCGTCACGACCTGGCGTTGCCGTACCTCGCGCGAATTTCCGGCGCCGAGTTCAAGCGCGCCTTGGCCAAAGTTTTGGAGAACGACCCCGACCTGAAGTCGTTCACCGAGACGGAAAAACTCGCGCTCTTTACTTTTTGGTCGGATCGCGGCGACGCCGCAGAACTTTCGCGGGCAACTACACAGCATCCGGAGTGGTTGCCATATGCCTGGTTTGGCGTGGCCAAATACAACGCAAGCAAAAATGATTTTCGCGCCGCCTACGAACTGACGCAGCGTTATGGCGAGCCCGTCGCTCTGCCGCGCATCGCTTCCGGTTCGTCTCTCCAGCAACTCGAAAGTCGATTCCGCGCCGCACCCGACAATTACGCGATCGGTTACGAACTTTATCGCGCGCAAATGCAAAGCGGCCGGGTCGACGACGCGCTAAATACGGCGCGTCATTTCAGCAAACGCGCAAATTCACCCGCCTATTTCCGCTATCTCGAAGCGCAATGCTGGGCCGAAAAACAAAACTGGGAACGCGGCTGGAACGCCTGGCTCGCTTTTCAGTCAGCCCAATCTGCGGCGAAGTAGATCCAAAGATCGACATCTACCCGGCGATGGCGGCTTGGGCGGCGGCAAGGCGAGCGATCGGAATCCGAAATGGACTGCAACTAACGTAATCCAAGCCAAGGCCATGGCAGAACTTCACACTCGATGGTTCGCCGCCGTGCTCGCCGCAAATGCCGAGCTTGATCTTCGGTCGCGTTTTGCGTCCGAGATCCCGCGTCATTTCCATCAAACGTCCGACGCCGCGCTGGTCGATTGACGCGAACGGATTGGTATCGACGATATCGAGCTCGGCATAAGCAGGCAGAAAACTGCCGGAATCATCGCGGCTCATTCCGAGCGTTGTTTGAGTCAGATCGTTGGTGCCGAAGCTGAAGAATTGAGCGTCGCGCGCAATTTCATCAGCGAGCAATGCCGCCCGCGGAATTTCGATCATCGTGCCGACGAGGTAATCGAACTTCGTTTTCTTTTTCTTGGCGACTTCGTCGGCCACACGCCGGACGATGTCGATCTGCAACTTGAGCTCTCGCGGGAACCCGACCAAGGGAATCATAATTTCCGGGCGCACCTTGATTCCGCTCGCCTGCACTTCGGCCGCGGCCTCAAAAATGGCGCGCGCCTGCATCTCGGAAATTTCCGGAAAACTAATGCCGAGCCGGCAGCCGCGATGCCCGAGCATCGGATTGAATTCGTGCAGCTCGTGCACGCGCCGTGAAATTTGTTCAACCGGCACACCGAGTTTATTGGCGAGCTCGCTTTGCTGGGCGTGATCGCTCGGCAAAAATTCGTGCAATGGCGGATCGAGAAACCGGATCGTGGCTGGCAACCCTTTCAACGCCTTGAAAATCCCGACGAAATCTTCGCGCTGGTAGGGCAGCAATTTTTTCAGCGCGGTTTCGCGTTCTTTCTTGCTACCGGCCAAAATCATCTCGCGCATCGCATCGATGCGGTTGCCTTCGAAAAACATGTGTTCGGTGCGGCAAAGGCCGATTCCTTCCGCGCCGAACGCCACCGCGTTGGCTACTTGTTCGGGTGTGTCGGCGTTCGTTCGAATCCCGAGGGTCCGGAACTCGTCTGCCCAATTCATCAACTTTGCGTACTCGCGATAGGTCAGGCTCTTTTTCGCGTCGAGAGAACGGTCCACCAGCACCTGAATAATTTCCGATGGCGCGGTCGTAACTTCACCCGCAAAAACTTCGCCGGCGGTCCCGTCGATCGAAATGTAATCGCCCTGTGCGAGAGTCGTTCCGTTGGCGCTGAGCGTGCGCTTTTGGTAATCGATCTGGATCCCGCTTGCGCCGCAGACGCAAACTTTACCCATTTGCCGTGCGACCAAGGCGGCATGGGAAGAGACGCCGCCGCGCGAGGTGAGAATTCCCTCGGCCGCGATCATTCCGCGCAAGTCTTCTGGCGAAGTTTCGATGCGCGCGAGCACGACCTTCTGGCCTTTTGACGAACGTGCGACCGCTTCTTCCGCGCTGAAAACCACATGCCCCGAGGCCGCGCCCGGTCCAGCCGCGAGTCCGCTGCCGATTTTCTTGGCCTGACTCACTGATCGTCGATCAAAGATCGGCGCGAGCAGATGAGCGAGCGAATCGGCCGGAATGCGACGGACTGCATCTTTCTTGGAAATTAATTTTTCGCCGACCATGTCGACGGCGATGCGAACGGCGGCGTGGCCGGTACGTTTGCCATTGCGCGTTTGCAAAATGTAGAGCCGGTTTTCTTCGACAGTGAACTCGAGGTCCTGCATGTCCTTGAAATGCTGCTCGAGAAGTTCGCGGACTTTCATGAGCGCCGTGTGCGCGGCCGGCATTTCCGTGGCCAAATGCGCGATCGGATGCGGGGTGCGCACGCCGGCGACGACGTCTTCGCCTTGGGCGTTAATGAGATATTCGCCGTAGAAAACTTTTTCGCCGCTGGCCGGATCGCGCGTGAACGCAACGCCGGTCGCGCTCGTCTCGCCCATGTTGCCGAACACCATCGTCTGCACGTTGACGGCGGTTCCCCAATCGTGCGGGATTCCATACTTGCGCCGATAAACAATTGCGCGGTCGTTCATCCAGGAACCGAACACCGCGCTGATCGAGCCCCACATCTGCTCCTTTGGATCTTGGGGAAATGATTTTCCCGTGCGCTCCTTGATCAACATTTTGAAACGCTCTACCAGCGCTTTCAGGTCGGCCACGTTCAGGCGGACATCCGGGAAATCGTGTTTGCCGTAACGCTGGTCTTTCAAATGTTCGATCACGCTTTCGAACGGCTCGTGATCTTCGCCCGGGCGCTTCTGCACGCCCATGACGACGTCGCCGTACATTTGCAAAAATCTTCGATATGAATCCCATGCGAAACGCGCATTGCCGGTTTTCTTCGCGACGATCTCGACCACTTCGTTGTTCATTCCGAGATTGAGGATCGTGTCCATCATTCCAGGCATGGAATCGCGCGCGCCCGAGCGAACGGAAACCAGAAGCGGCCGGTCTTTGTCGCCGAGTCTTTTGCCGACTGATTTTTCGACTTTGGCCAGAGCCGCTTCCACTTCGGCTTTGAGTTGCGGCGGATAACTGCGGTTGTGCGCGTAAAAGTAACTGCAGACTTCGGTTGTGATGGTGAAGCCCGGCGGCACCGGCAAACCGATGCGCGTCATCTCAGCGAGGTTTGCGCCTTTGCCGCCGAGCAACAGCTTCATCTTGCCAGTCCCGTCGGCATGGCCGTCGCCAAAATAATAAACGTAACGCGGCGTCTTTGATTTCTTGGACGCGGTTCGCTTCCCGGATGTCGATCTTCGCGCCGTTTTAACAGTCCGCCGTGAAGGTCGACTTGCCGATTTCCGTTTTGTGGCCATGAAATCTTCCCGATTGGGCAGATTGCCAAACTAATTCCGCAGGTTGAGGTGTCAACGCAGCGGCCCGGAGACCTCGGCAAACCCGCTGATGCGACCTATCTTCTTACGCCGGGGCGCGGGCGGCGTGTTCGATTACTTCGTCAATCGCGGCGGTAAACTCATCCACCCCCGTGCTCGGGACGATGATTGTGTTACGACGACCGTGCGCTTCCTCAGTGATGCGCAGGAATTTCCCACGATCATTTTCGCGGAATTCCACGTGGAAATGCTTGCGTTCGATCTGCAGGTCCCTGGCCTCGATGAGATTATCCATGTCTGCAAAAACCGCGGAGTTTAGGCCGGCTACCGTCAAAAAGGGAAGCAGTTTTTTTGAGGAAAAGGCGGCGCGGCAAAGGCTTTATTGAGAGCAATTTCCGAAGTTCCAATTAACGACGTCGCGAACTTTTTCTCGGCGCCTGATCGGCAATGGCGAAGTCGATTTGATGTTTAAAAGTGTCGACTCGCGCCACGAACACACGAATTTTATCGCCGACTGAAAATCGCCGATTTGTGCGGCGGCCGACCAGGCGGCGTCGGGCCGCGTCGAAGCGATAGAAATCATCGGCCAGCGTGGAGACGTGCACTACCCCGGTGACAAGCGCGTCCGGAAGCTCCACCACCAGGCCGTAATTCCGAACATCCATGACCGCGGCGCGGAAGATTTGCGGATTGCGCTGCTCGAGTTGTTGCTGAAAAAACTGGAGCTTCTTTAGTCGAACCGATTCGATTTCGGCCTCAGCGGCGTTTCGTTCGGTATCCGAAATGTGGTCGGCCAGCGATTCGATTTGTCCGGTGTCGATCTTCGATCGTCGCGGCAAATTGCGCTCGGCCAGCGTGCGATGGACAATCAGATCGGCATAGCGACGAATTGGACTGGTGAAATGCAGATAGTTGGCTTTGGCCAGGCCGTAATGTCCGAGCGGTTGCGCAGCGTAACGCGCACGCTTCAAACTTTTGAGTAAACCAATCTTGAGCGCCTGCTCTTCCGGTTTGCCGCGAATCGAAGCGAGGAACTGCTGCACTTCTTTGCGGTGTGAGAGATCGCCTACTTTGTAACCAAAGCTGAGAATGAATTCGCGATACTCCGCGAGTTTTTCCGGATCGGGATCTTCGTGCACGCGATAAGTCGTGGCGATGGATCGGTGCCGAAGCTCCCGCGCGACCGCTTCGTTGGCGGCGAGCATGAATTCTTCGATCAACTGATGCGACTCATCGCTCTCGACGCGCTCGAGTCTTATCGGTTTGCCCGCTGGATCGACATATACTTTCACCTCCGGAAAATCGAGATCGAGCGAGCCCTGCTCGAACCGTTGGCGGCGCAGGAGTGAGGCAAGCTCCCACGCGCCGTGCAGCCGCCGGCTCAGTTCGCCATTCGGTTTCGTTTGCAGAATTGCGTAGGCCTCCTTGTAAGTCAGTCGTCGCGCGCTGCGAATAACGCTTTTGGCAAACCGCGTATTTTTTGCGCGTCCGCCTTTATCGAGCTCGATGAACACGGAATGGGTGAGGCGATCGACGCCTGGATTCAAGCTGCAAACGCCGTTACTCAATCGCTCCGGCAGCATCGGGATGACGCGATCGGGCAAATAGACGCTGTTGCCGCGCCGCCGCGCTTCACGATCGAGCGCGCTGCCCGGAATTACGTAAGCGGAAACATCGGCGATGTGGACGCCGAGCCGCCAGCCTTGGTTATCGATCTTTTCGACGTCGATAGCATCGTCAAAATCGCGCGCGTCATCCGGATCGATCGTAACGATGAATTTGTCGCGCAAATCTTCGCGACCATGGGCTAGCTTTTGTTCGACAGATTGCGGAATCCGATTCGCTTCATCGAGGACAGTTTTTGGAAACTCAGTCGGCAAATCGTATTTGCGAATGATTGACAACATGTCGATGCCGGGCGCGGTTGCCGGTCCGAGCACTTCGATGATCTCGCCTTCGGGATTAACGTGGCGCGATTCCCACGCCTCCAAACGAACGACGACCTTATCGCCACGCGCCGGAACTTTCGGTAACTTTTCACGCGGCGGGACTTGAACGTAAACGTCGTGGACAAGCCGCGGATCGTCCGGCACGACGTAGAAAAAATTGCGCGAGTGCTGCAGCGTTCCGACGATCGTGTCGCGGGCGCGCTCGAGAATGCGGATCACGCGCCCTTCGCTTCGATTTCGATCTTTAGCGCGTCGAGCCGGCACATCCCGACTGATCCGCGCGACGACGCGATCGCCGTTCATCGCAGTTCCAGTATTTTCTGCCGCTATGAAAACGTCCGGCTCACCCGCTTTTTCTGAGACAAGAAAACCGTAGCCCGCCTGATGGATCGACAACTTTCCGGTGACCAGATCCGCCTCAGCCGGAAGGACGTAACGGTTCTTTCGAATGCGAACGATCTCGCCCGCCTGTTCCAGTTCGCGCAGAATTTTCCGGACAGCCACGCGCTCCCGGCCCTTTAGTCCGAGCGCGCCTGCGATCTCGTTTCTATCACGCGGTCGATAATCAGGCGCACGCAGCAAGGCCAGAACCTTTTTTCGAATTGTGCGACCGTTCTTGGTCATATGGGCGAAAATATATTGGTGATTGTTCGCCACGGCGAATCCGTCCTTTGGCGGATCGATCTAACGAACGAGTTCGAAATATGAAAACATTTATTATTGTCGGATGTATGATCGCGGCCGCAGCCCTGGTCGCGTTTGCGGCAGGAGGAGGGAAAATGAAAATTACCAGTCCAGCATTTCAGGAAGGCGGAACGATTCCGGAAAAGTTCAGCAAGAGCGGACAGAACGTCAGTCCGGAATTGCGAATCGAAGGTGCGCCTGCTGAAGCGAAGAGTTTGGCGTTGATCGTGGATGATCCGGACGCGCCGGTCGGTTTGTTCACACATTGGCTGGTTTGGAACATCGATCCGAAAACAACGGAGATTGCAGAGAACAGCGTGCCGAAAGGCGCGCTCCAAGGAACCAATGATTTTCCGGGTCGTGGCTACGACGGGCCGCAGCCGCCTTCCGGGACGCACCGCTATTACTTTAAGATTTTCGCCCTGGATCGGATGCTCGATCTGAAATCGGGCGCGAAACGCCGCGACGTGGATGCAGCCATCCAGGGACACGTGATCGCGCAAGGCGAATTGATGGGCCGCTATTCAAAGAAGTAACATGGAGGGCGCCGCCTTGTCGGCGCCCTAATATTTCGGACACGACGGCGCGTGTCCCTCCAACGCTTCGAATAAGTGTGTGGGCGTGTTAGTCTGACTCTTGATGGGTGAGCGAATTTGGAAAATCGGCGACAAGGTTGTCGACCTTTCCAAGCGGGGAATGATTATGGGTGTGCTTAACGTCACGCCGGATTCATTTTCTGACGGCGGCGAGTCCTTCCAACCGGACGCCGCAATCGCGCGAGGAGTTCAGATCGCGTCGGAAGGCGCCGACATCATCGACGTAGGCGGAGAATCGACGCGTCCCGGTGCCGCTCCTGTTTCGGTGAAAGAAGAATTGCGACGCGTGATCCCAGTGATCGAGAAGTTGCGCGCGAAGATCGACCCGCCTTCGCACGGCTCCGGCGCGGCAGGCATCGTCATTTCAATCGACACATCAAAGTCTGAAATTGCAAGCGCGGCGCTGGACGCGGGTGCATCCATCATTAATGACGTCACGGCTGGTCGCGGCGACCAAGGCATGTTGCCGTTTGTGGCAACCCGAAAATCCGCGGTCGTGCTGATGCACATGCAAGGCGAACCAAGGACGATGCAGAACAATCCGCGCTACAACGATGTCGTCGCGGAAGTCGCTGATTTTTTTAGACAACAATATGCCCGCGCCCTAGACTGCGGAGTTGATCCCATGGCCATCGCGTTCGATCCCGGAATTGGTTTCGGTAAAACGCTTGAGCACAACTTGGCGCTGCTGAAAAATTTCGAGCGACTGCGCGCGCATAATAGACCGCTTGTGGTCGGCGTTTCCCGCAAATCTTTTCTCGGGAAATTGATTGGCTCCTCAGAAATGAGCGATCGCCTGGCGCCAACAATCGCGCTGACGGCGACGTTGCGCGGTCGCGGGGCTGACATTATTCGCGTCCACGACGTTAAAGAAAATGTGGCCGCGCTGCGAGCGACGGAGGCGCTGCTGCCATGATGCAGGAGCTTCTCCAGCTCTGGTTCAAAAGCTGGCGCAGCATTATCGAGATCATTTTGCTCAGCGTCGGAATTTACTATGGCTATCTTTACTTTCGCGGCACGCGCGGTGCCAAAGTGCTGACCGGGCTGGCGATTGTTTTTCTCACCCTCACTCTCATCTCGACGTTGCTGAACCTGGTGGTGATCGGTTGGCTCCTCCGCAGCTTCTCGGTCTTCCTCGCGATCGCTCTCGTGGTGATCTTTCAACCTGAGCTTCGACGCGGTCTGGCCGAGCTCGGGGGCCATCCGATCTTTTCGCTGACAAGTGAGAAGCGCGAGACGGTGCATGACCTTGTCGAAGCCGTCACCCAACTGGCGAACAAACAATTCGGCGCGCTGCTCGCGATCGAACGCGACACTTCCATCCGCGTTTACGAAGAAACCGGCGTGACGCTCGATTCCGATTTCTCGGTCGAGCTCGTCTTGAGCATCTTCCATCCGAAAGCCGCGCTGCATGATGGCGGAATGATTATTCGGAATGGCCGCATCGCGGCGGCCGCCTGCATTTTTCCGGTCAGCCAGCGCGAGACATTGGACCGCAGCCTTGGTTTGCGTCATCGCGCCGCGCTCGGGATCACGGAAGAATCGGACGCAGTCGCCATCGTTGTCTCAGAAGAGACCGGTGGGATTTCTATTTGCCATCGGCGACGAATTGAGCGCAATTTCACTCCGGAAACATTTCGCCAGCGAATCGGCGAGATTCTATTGCACGGACGTTATGAAGAGACTGCTCCTGAAGAACTGGCGGGCGAAGTTGATCTCCCTCTTACTCGCGACAACCCTCTGGTATCTCATCAAGAAGAACGTAGCAACGACTCCCTCGCCGTCTGAAAGCGCTTCGCCGGCGCCCGCGGCCGAGAAGCGCTAAGAGCTCTCCAACTCCGAAAGCGGTCGGAGTCGGAGTTAACGCAGGAAGCGCGCGAGATTTTGTTCTTCCCAACGTCGGGCGCGATGATAGCTGCGAAACTCGCGCTCACGCCGATTGAATTCGTCGGTGTGCACGCGCCGCCTGCCACTTCGCAAAAGTTTGTCCGGCACGACCGAGTGCAGCATTTCGTGATAGAGGACGTATTTCAAAAACCAGCACGGGACGAATGCCTGATCGAGCAGCGGGTGAATGCGAATCACACGGTCCTCTTCCTGGATGGTTCCAAAAACGAAATGGTCCTTCGGCCGATGCTTTCGCCGACGTCCCCATTCCACTTTGTAATTTCGAAGCCGGCCGCGAAAATAGCGTTGGTTCAATTGAACAAAGATCGCACCGAGATCGAAGTGCTCGCCTTCTTGGCGAAGGTTCAAATGTCGCTGCATCGGCAGCGTGCGATACGCGACTTTGCGTTTTGTTTTCTTCACCATAATCGGAACCCGGGCTGGAAAGAATGTAATTCTAAGTGGGTTCCAACAGGTCGACAAGAAAAGGGGCTCTTTTTCTCGATTTTTTCGTTAACTTGCTTATTTTCAGTTAGTTATGAATAGGATTCTCGCTTTTACCAGGGATAAGCTCGGCCTCGAAATTACGCTCGCGCCGGCGCCATTTTCCAAACAGGGACGGCCAAAACGCGGTTGCGAATTTCTCGGTCTGCGTATACTCGAAAATACTCGTCGCGATTGGCTCAGCTCGCGCCGGGATTAGATCGATATGACGCCATTTCTTCGAAAGCTGCTCGGGCTAAATTGGCTCTTACTCATTGTCATGCTCGCACTCGCGGTCTTCGGCGTGGTGGCCATCTATAGCGCGACCTACATGCGCGAAGACCCGGTGGCGGCCGATTTTTGGCGAAAGCAGGCCAACTGGGTTGTGGTGGGTTTTTTCGCGTTCATGGTCGGCAGCCTGGTTAATTATCACTGGATTCGTTGGGGAGCGCTGCCGATGTACCTGGCCGGCATATTCTTTTTGGTCCTGACCAAGTTCATGGGCCAAAAAGTTTACGGCGCTCGCAGCTGGCTCCATTTGGGGCCGATTAATTTTCAGCCGGCGCAACTTGCGGTCGTTGCCGGCATCATGGTGCTCGCCTTGTTCCTCAGTCAGTTCAAACAGATGCATCCGATGTTGCGTTTGCTCGTGTGCGGCGCCATCGCCGGTGCGCCCTGTCTTTTGATTTTGATGCAACCGGACTTGGGTGAAGTGATCATTTGGGTGCCGGTTCTGCTGGCGTTGCTCTTCGTCGGCGGCATGCCGTTGCGCTACTTGATTTGCATTTTGCTGATTCTGTTCGCCATGATTCCGATCACGGCGAATCTCGTGCTTAAACCGTATCAACAGGCACGGCTCACTGCCTTCGCCCATCCGGATATAGATAAACAAGGCTCCTCGTGGGCGATTAATCAGTCTCTCATCGCCATCGGATCTGGTGGATGGTCAGGAAAAGGATTTAAGGCCGCGAACACTCAGATTGAGCTCGGGTTTCTACCTGCAACGGCAGTCCACAACGACTACATCTTTTCGGCGATCGGCGAGCAATGGGGGTTTGTCGGTGGAATATTTCTCATTAGCGCCTTTGCCGTGTTACTCCTGACTTGCCTTTTCGTCGCATTTTTTGCTGGCGACCAATTTGGTTTGCTCCTAGTGATTGGAGTCACGGCGCTGATTTTCACTCACATTTTTCAAAACGTTGGCATGACTATTTCGATTTTGCCGATCACTGGTGTGCCATTGCCGCTCATCAGTTACAGCGGTTCGTTCGCGCTCATGATCATGTTCGCGCTCGGCGTTGTGAACAGCGTTTGGGTGCATCGGCACGAAGTCGGGCCGTAATTTTTTCGGACTGAAGGTCGACATCGCAGCTATCTCGCGCGATTTACTTCGAGCGCGCGCCATTTACAATTCGTTGAAGCATGGAGACCGATTACAAGGTTAAGCTCGAGGTCTTTGAAGGCCCGCTCGATCTCTTGCTTTACTTGATCAAACGGGACGAGATCGACATTTACGACATTTCGATCGAACGAATCACGGGCCAATACCTGGAATACCTGCAGGCGTTCAAGGAACTCAAGATCGACATCGCGGGCGAGTTCGTCGTGATGGCGGCTAATCTCATTTATCTCAAAAGCCGTAGCCTGCTCCCGCTCGATCAACAGCCGCCGGAGGAAGACGCCGAAGAGGACGATCCGCGCTGGGACTTGATCCGCCAACTGATCGAATACAAAAAGTTTAAGGAAGCGGCCGTGCAGTTGCACGATCGCGCGCTCGAACAGGAACGGATTTTCACTCGCGACGGCGGGAGTGTCGCGATGCCAGACGCGCTCTTGCCGTTGCACGAAGTTGGAATTTTCCAGCTGATCCACGCGTTTCAGGAAGTCATCAAACGGGTGGAGGCGCGGGAGGACTTGCAGGAAATCTTTGGCGAGCGGTTCAGTGTCTCCGATAAGATTGAGAAGATCCTGCAACGCGTTGGCGACGGGACGCCGGTGCGTTTTTCGGAGCTGTTTGGCCAAATCGTCTCGCGCGTTGAGATCGTGGTCACGTTTCTGGCCTTGCTGGAGTTGATTCGCTTAAACCAGGTGCGCGCGTTGCAGCGCAAGATGTTCGACGAAATCGAGATCGTTGCCATCGCAGGGTAAGAGCGACATCATGCCGCAGGTCCTTATCGCCGGGTGCGGTTATCTCGGCCAGGCAGTCGCCGACCTGTTTGTCGCGGGAGGTTGGGAAGTCGAAGGCTGGACAAAGTCGGCAGAATCGGCGCAACAGCTTTCAACGAAACCTTATCCGGTTCGCGCGGTCGATATTTCGCAATCGGATCAAGTGCGCGCGCAAAAAGGAGCTTTCGATTCCGTGATTCATTGCGCAAGTACGCGCGGTGGCGATGTCGATCTTTACCGGCGCGTTTATTTGAAGGGTGCGCGCAATCTTCTCGAACGATTTGGAGGTTCGCGAATTCTGTTCACTAGCAGCACGAGCGTTTACGCGCAGAACGATGGAGATTGGGTTACAGAAGAAAGCGCGGCTGAACCGAAGCATGAATCCGGCAAAATTTTGCGTCAGGCCGAGAATCTTGTAATAGCCGCAGGCGGCGTTGTCGCGCGACTGGCAGGAATTTATGGTCCCGGCCGTTCCGTTCTCCTCAGAAGATTCTTGAGTGGCAAAGCAGTCGTCGATCCAACTCATAATCGCTTTGTCAATCAAATCCACCGAGACGACGCCGCCGCGGCGCTTTTTTGGTTGGTGAACCGACAATCAGACACAGCGACCATTTACAACGTAGTGGACAATGAACCAATTTTGCTCGCTGAGTGCTATTCTTGGTTAGCGGCCAAATTAAATCGTTCGATTTTGCCTGTCGAAAGATCGGTTGGAAGATCGACATCGAAGCGAAAGCGCGGCGAGAGCAATAAGCGTGTCAGCAATGCGAAGTTGCGGGCGATCGACTGGGTGCCGCGCTATCGCAGTTTCGCCGATGGAATGGAACGAAGCGTCTTGCCAAATCTCGGTATTGAGAATGGATAAAGCTCAATCGTGGACGGAAATACCGGTATGGAAGCTGCTATTTTTTTGGGGTTATGCGTCAGGTTAAACTTACCGGCCGGGAAGCGACGGTGGTGCGCGCGATTGGGTTCGCGGAGTCGATGCTCGGTGCCGAAATTCAAGATCACGTGCGAATGGAATCGGAAGATGTTACCGACACCCTCAATAGCCTAATGGCAGCGGGCTTTGTCGAAAGCATTCCGTACGCTGAACAGGTACAGCTCGCCGAAATGCCGGTAACAGCATTCGAATTGAATCCGGCATATACCCACGAGCTCAAACGCGCTCTGATTCGGAGCTGATTCTTATCGCACGCTCGCTCCGTCCGAGGGCATTGCCGCAGTCGTCGAACGCCGGACGCGGCGCTCGCCAAAAAGTTGGCGGATCACTTCTTCGACCGGCACTTCCTGGACGTTGATGTCGCTGACATCGCACGCCTGAAGGACTTCCCGGCAAGTCTCGGTTACTTTTGCCCGCGCCACTTTTAGCTGCACCGACACCGGCGTTTGCTCAATCACTTCGCCGAACCGGGAAAAATCCCGCGTGACCTGTTTGTCGAAAGTGAGGCTGAGAATCTTGTGACCTGAAAAACGGTCGATGATTTCGTCGAGTGGACCGTCAAAGAAAATTTTGCCGTGATCGATGACCAGCACGCGATGGCAAAGTTCCTCGATGTCTTGCATGTAATGACTGGTCAGCAGTGTCACAATGCGATGTTCCTCGTTGTAAACGCGCAGAAATTCTCGCACACGCTTTTGACTAACGACATCCAGCCCAATCGTCGGCTCATCCAAGAACAACACGCGCGGTTCGTGGATGAGCGCGGAAATTAATTCCATCTTCATCCGCTCACCGAGCGAGAGCTCACGGACCATCACATTCATTTTATCCGTGACTTCGAGAAGCTCGGCCAGACCGCCCACGACTTTGTTGAAACGATCGCGATCGATTCCGTAAATCGCGCGGTTGAGCTCGAGCGATTCCTGCGCTGGCAGGTCCCACCAGAGCGCATTTTTTTGCCCCATCAGCAGACTGAATTGCCGCTTCATTTCGTTGCGTCGTTCCCACGGAACAAAGCCGAGCACGCGCGCATCGCCGCCGGTTGGATTGAGCAGGCCGGACAGCATTTTCAACACGGTCGTCTTGCCAGCGCCGTTTGGACCGAGAAATCCGACGAACTCGCCTTCTTCGATTTGAAATGAAACCTGATCGGCGGCGCGCGTCTCGTCGTAGCGCCGTCGAACGAGTCCCTTGATTGCGCCCCGCAGACCGCGCTCCTTGCGATAAGTACGGTAAACTTTTGTTAAATCGCGAGCTTCAATTGCAGGCATGCGTTAGATCGACAATCAACGTGTCGATCTCTTCTGCAACTATGCTACCGAGGTTTTCGCCGTCTGCTTTTTCTTCAGCAGCGGCAGAACTTTTTCTACCAGCGCGTCGGCGGTGATGCCATGCTTTTTCCGCAGAAGCGGAACCGCTCCGTGCTCGATGAATTCATCCGGCCACCCAACTCGGACAACAGGAGTATTGATTTGCTGTGAATGCAGATGCTCCATCACCGCACAGCCGAAGCCGTTATGCAAAACGTGGTCTTCGATCGTAGCGAGGACTTCCGCGCTCCGTGCGAAAAATTCCAGCGTTCCGGTGTCCATCGGTTTAATCCAGCGCGGATTAATCAGCGCCACTGAAATTCCTTTTTCTTCAAGTTTCTTGGCCGCTTCTTCCGCTACTTCGAACATGTTGCCGAGTCCGAAGATCGCGACGTCGCGACCGTGCTTCACCACTTCCGCTTTGCCGATCTCGAGAAGTTTCGGTTCGGGTTTGATTTGTGCGCCGGTACCGGAACCGCGCGGATAACGCACCGCGATTGGACCTGAATTGTAATTGGCCATCGTCCAAAGCATGTCGACGAACTCGTCTTCGTTCTTCGGCTGCATATGAATCCAATTCGGGATGTGCCGTAGATAGCCAATGTCGAACAAACCGTGATGCGTCGGTCCATCGTCGCCGCTCAAACCGGCGCGGTCCATGCAGAGTCTGACGTTTAGTTTTTGAATGGCCATGTCGTGAATGGCCATGTCGTAGGCGCGTTGGAAGAATGTGGAATAGATCGTGAGAAACGGCGTCAAGCCTTGCGTGGCAACGCCGCACGCGAAAAGCGCAGCGTGTTCTTCCGCGATCCCGACGTCGAAGTAGCGGGTCGGATGCGCTTTCGCAAAATGGGAAAGGCCGGTGCCACTGGGCATCGCTGCCGTGATCGCGACCAGCTTTTGATTGTTGTCCGCAAATTTCGCGAGCGTCTTTCCAATGATTTCCGAATAGGTCGGCGTCGGCGTCGGCGCGGTCTCGCCGCTGTCGATCTTGTATTTGCCGAGGCCATGAAATTTATCCGGCTGTTTGATCGCCGGTTCGTAGCCTTTGCCTTTTTTGGTCAAAATGTGCAGCAGCACCGGCTCGTCCTGGGTTTTCAAGAATTCAAACGTGCGGATCAGAAGCGCGATGTCGTGTCCGTCGATCGGTCCGTAGTAGCGCAATCCCAACTCCTCGAAGATCACGCTCGGGACAATCAAACCTTTGACGCTTTCCTCGACCTTGTGCGCGAATTGCACGCCCGTTTTGCCGAGAATCCATTCAACGAAATCCCGCGCTTTGTCGTGCAAGTGCGCGTAAGTCTCGCTCGTTACGATCCGGTTAAAGTAATTCGCAATCGCACCGACATTTTTCGCGATTGACCATTCGTTGTCGTTCAGCACGACGATGAAGCGTTTGGTTTGCGACTTTATATTGTTGAGGGCTTCGTAACTGATCCCGTTGGTGAACGCGGCATCGCCCGCTATCACCACAATGTTTTCGCCGCCGCCGCGGAGATCGCGTCCGACCGCCATCCCGAGCGCGGCCGAGAGCGCGGTACCGGCGTGTCCCGCGCCATAGCAATCGTGCTCGCTTTCGGTCCGCAAAAGAAAACCGTTGAGTCCGCCAAACTGGCGCATCGTCGAAAAACGATCGAGTCGGCCAGTGAACAATTTATGGACGTAACCTTGATGGCTCACGTCCATCACGAACCGATCGCGCGGGGTATTGAAGACGCGATGCAGCGCGATCGTCAGTTCAACCACGCCAAGGTTCGGACCGAGATGTCCGCCCGTTTGTGACAAAACGCGGATCAGCTCGTCGCGCACTTCCTGTGCAAGCTGCGGCAGGTCGCGTTCGCGCAACGCTTTGATGTCCGCGGGCGAACGGATTCCGTCGAGCAGGCGCTGCGGCACGGCGATTGTTGTTGTCTCAGAAGAGTCTGACTTCGTCATTTTTTAGTTCTTTCTCGGCTGCTTTGTCATCGTTCGACGATTCGGCAGCGGGTTCAAAGTTTTTAACTATTGGCTTGCCCGCGTTGTTGCGGGCGATGATCTCGATCTTCTGTTCGGCGTTGGTCAATCGTTCCTGACAAACCTTCACCAGGTTCATCCCTTCTTCGTAGCGCACGATCAAATCCTCCAGCGGCAATTTGCCGGTTTCCATTTGTTCGACAATCGCCTCGAGTCGATCCATCGCTTTCTCGAAATTCAATTCTGGGGCTGCGGTCTTGGCCTTACTGCTCATCGCGCGAAACCGAAAATTAAGCACAGCCCGTCGAAGTTGAAAGCGACGATTCGACTTTGTATTTCCCCGCGCCCCGCGCTCTGTCATCCCGAACACAGTGAGGGATCTCACAGGCGCTGATGGATCACACAAGCCTTCTCGCATGACGCCGTCACTTTGTGCGAGAGATCCCTCGCTTGTACTCGGGATGACCGCGCCGACGGCTTTGCGGGACGACTGGTGGCATGTCCAATGCTCGGGCATGGGAACATCAACCATTCAGCACTATGAAGTTTCCAAAAAAAATCCTCTTAATCGATCACGAACCCGGCGTCACGCGCCTCATCCGGCGAGCCCTGGAACGCGCCGGGAAATATCTCATTCGGGAAGAGCACGACGATAAACTGGCGCTCAATGCCGCCCGTTGGTTCCAGCCTGATCTCATCCTGATCGATACGGCCGGCCAGGACCGCCGCAATATCGAGCGCGAAATTAACAGCGACGCCGCGCTCAAAGGCACGCCAATTCTTTCGCTCAGCAACCTTCGCCCGGAAAGCCAAATGGTTTCCGGCGGAATTCTCAGCGGCTATAGCTTTTTCGCCGCACCCATCCGCGTCGAAGAAGTTCTTCGGGGCGTAGACGACCTGCTTTTCGGCAAAGATTGATCAACCGCCGATTTGCTTTTTGTAGGCCGCCGCGTCTTTCAGATTCTTCAGATCGTCGGTGTTGTCGACCTTGAGGACGAAGATCCAGCCGTGGCCGAACGGTTCGCGATTGATTAAGCCCGGGTCTGCTTCGAGCGCCTTATTTACTTCGACCACCGTGCCTTTGACCGGCGCGTAAATGTCACTCGCGGCTTTCACCGATTCGACGACGGCAATCGCTTCGTTCGCGTTCGCCTGGCGATCCATTTTTGGCAGCTCGACAAAAACAACATCGGTCAATTCCGATTGGGCGTGGTCGGTGATGCCGACGCGGACCTTGTCGCCTTCGCGCTTAATCCATTCGTGGCTCTCGGTGTAAAGCAAATCGCCGGGAACGTTCATGATTTTTTATAGAGCGGTTTTTTCTCGATCGTTGCCGGAAATTTTTGTCCGCGAATCTCGATGTCGATCTTGGCGCCGATCTTCGCGTGCGGCGCATCGATGTAAGCCATGCCGACGCCCCAATTCAAGCTTGGGGAAACCGTGCCACTGGTCACTTCACCGATGCTCTCGCCATTTTCGAAAACCGAGTAGTGCGGTCGGGGCGGCGGACCTTTATCGTTCATCCTGAACGGCACTAGTTTTTCGCGCGGACCGTTCTCTTTTGTTTTCAACAGAACCTCGCGGCCGATGAAATTCGGTTTTGTTAGATCGACAAAGAAACCGAGCCCGGCTTCGATCGGATTTCGTTCCGGCGAAAGATCGGAACCGTTCAGCGGATAACACATTTCAAGACGCAACGTGTCGCGCGCGCCGAGACCGCACGGCTTGATCCCAAGGTCTTTCCCTTTTTCGAGTACGAGATTCCAAAACTTCACCGCGTCGCTCGCGCGAAAGAAAACTTCGATGCCATCTTCGCCGGTGTAACCGGTCCGCGCCATCGAGATAGGCATTCCCTCTAGTTCAAGATCGACGATGTGATTGCGCGCCGGCAGATTCACGAAAAGCTCGCTGACGCGTGGACCCTGAATCGCAACGCCACCAAAATGAGCGCTGCGGTCCCCGAGACGGACATCATTTGTACGATGTCGATCTAACCATTCGAAATCTTGGTCGGTGCACGACGCGTTCACCACCAGCAGAAATTTCTTGTCGCCAATGCGATACGCAATCAAGTCGTCGATGATTCCGCCGCGTTCGTTCAGCAAAAAAGTGTATTGGCCCTGGCCGACCTCCAGTTTCTCGAGGTTGTTGGTCAGGATGGTGTTCAACCAAATGCGCGCGTCGCTGCCTTCAACGATCAACTGCCCCATATGCGAAATGTCGAAGATCCCGGCGTTCTTTCGCACGGCCTGATGTTCTTCGACGATGCTCGTGTACTGGACGGGCATTAGCCAGCCGGCGAACGGCATCATTTTCGCGCCCCGTTTCACGTGCTCGTCGTAAAGCGGAGTCTTTTTTTTGGCGGCTGCTTCGCGCACGAAAACACCGTAGCCGTCAATTAAACTAAGGTAAAGATACCTCGCACGAAGGCCACAAAGGTCACAACGACAGAGAATGCGTTGTGGCCGTCGTGTCCGTTGTGCGAGTAGTTGAACATTGGTAATGCATTCTCTACGGTGCCGCCGAGATGAGTTGGCTCGATAAGCTCGAACGCCGTTTCGGTTTTCTCGGAATCCCGGGATTACCGCGCATTCTTGTTGGCTTCGCCGCACTCGTTTTTGGGCTCGCCTGGTTGCTGCCCGGTTTCAATTCGATGCTTACGCTCGATCCGGTTCGCATCCGTCACGGCGAAGTCTGGCGACTCGTCACTTACATTTTCATTCCGCAGACGACGAGCCCGCTATGGGTCCTGTTTGCGCTTTGGTTTCTTTGGTGGGTCGGCGAAGGCCTTGAACGCGCATGGGGCGCATTTCGTCTGACCCTTTATGTTCTGGTCGGAATGATCGGCACCACCGCCGCCGCCTTTTTCTTCGGCAGTAATTTTTCGAACTCGATGTTGTTGATGTCGTTGTTCCTCGCCTTCGCTCACTTTTATCCAGAGGAAATCATTTACATCCTTTTCATTCTGCCGGTCAGGATCAAATGGCTGGCGTGGATTGCCGGCGCGTTCTTGTTGCTTGGATTTTTTACTAACTCGAACTCGTATCGAGCATCGCTCGTGGCGGCGCTCGCCAATTATCTGATTTTCTTCGGCCCCGAGTTTGTTTATCAAGCGCGGCACCGTCACGAAGTTTCGAGCCGCCGGAAACGCTTCGAAGACACCGCGCGTAGCGAAAGCAAATCGCTTCACAAATGCGCAGTTTGCGGCGCAACCGAACTGACCGATCCGAACCTCGACTTCCGCGTCGCGCGCGATGGCGAGGAATATTGCCTGGCGCATTTGCCATCGGCGCAAACGGCCACGCGCTGAATGTCATTCCGAGCGCAAGCGAGGAATCTCTCATAGACTTCGTGGATCACACTGGTCGCACTGTGTGACGCAAGCTCCGTGGGTGAGGTCCCTCACTTCGTTCGGGATGACAATCTGCCAGTTCGCGGTTTAAACTAGGCTCCGATGACCGACAAGAGCACAACGCTTGTTCCGGAAGAAGGTTGGCACTGTCTGCATTTGCTTTATCACGTCGAGTACGGCCAATGGCAATTGTTCAGCCGCGACGAGCAAAATGCAGCGAAGACCAATCTCGCGAAAATCGTGCAGGACGTTCGCGCGACGGACTCGACGCAGTTGCTGACGCTCAGTGTCGTCACGCCGAAGGCGGACCTCGGCTTCATGTTGATCACGCCCGATTTGCAAAATGCGAACAAGATCGAGAAACAACTTTCGCTTTCGTTAGGCGCCGATGTGTTGACGCCGGTTTACAGTTATTTGTCCCTCACTGAAGAGAGCGAATACATCACGACCGAAGAGGAGTACACCGCCACGCTCGATCAGGCGACGAAACGCGATCCAGCAAAGTTGGAGCAGGCGCTGAACACCTTTCGCGAGCGAATCAAACATTACCGCCAGGAGCGCGTATGTCCGACGCTGCCCGACTGGCCGGTCGTTTGCTTTTATAATATGAGCAAGCGTCGCGGCGAACAACGCAACTGGTACGCGCTGCCCTATGATGAGCGCCGCAAGTTAATGAAAGGGCACGCGACGGTTGGTCGCCAATACGCCGGCAAAGTGAAACAGCTCATTACCGGCTCGACCGGTCTCGATGACGCCGAATGGGGCGTGACCCTTTTTGCGCGCGACACGTTTCAGATCAAGGCAATCGTTTACGAAATGCGTTTTGATCCGGTGAGCGCAGAGTACGCGGACTTCGGCGAATTTTTCATCGGCATTCAACTGCCGCTCGACGAATTGTTCCGCCGCTTGCAACTCTGATTGTCGATCTTACGATTCTCGACCAAAGGATGGGTGACAGAGTGGTCGATTGTGCACGCCTGGAAAGCGTGTGTGCCGAAAGGCACCGAGGGTTCGAATCCCTCCCCATCCGCCAGCTCGGTGACAAAGATTTATCGGGCCTGTGGTCTGTCCTTGTGCAACCGCACGATGGAGATTCGAACGCCGTTCGACCGGTGGGGCGCGTTACGCGCAAGGGTTAAGAGCGAAGCTCTAAAGCTGGAGCCAAAGCGCAGCTTTGGATAATCCCTCCCCATCCGCCAGCACTCGTGCTCGTGATCGTGCTCGAGCGGCTATTTCCTGCGATCGCGTCGTTCCAAAATCTGGAACTCTTGCCGCAGCTTCACGACACTTCCTTCGGGCAGCACACCGCGAAAATTCACGTTTGGATAAACCAGACAATCGCGACCTAAGACAGATCCTGGGTTAATAACTGCGTTGCAGCCAATTTCAGTTCGATCGCCGACGATCGCGCCAAATTTGGTCAGACCGGTAGCGATCAGGGTGTCGCTGGCGGCCACGCTAATCTCGCTGTGGTCGAGTTTCACGTTCGACAAAATCACGCCGGCGCCGAGATGCGCCTTAAATCCAAGAATGGAATCGCCGACGTAATTAAAGTGCGGCACCTGCGCTTCATCGAAAATGATGCTGTTCTTGAATTCGCACGAGTTGCCCATCACCACGCCGTTCCCGACGACGACATTCTCGCGCACGTAACAGCCGCTCCGAATCTGGCAGTTGTCTCCGATCCAGGCCGGTCCTTTCAATACCGCGCCTTGTTCGACAACCGTGCCTCGTCCGACGAAAACGCTGCCGCTGATGAACGGCCGGCCGACGAGCTCGCCGAGCACCGCCGGTTTCAATCGAAATTGCAAATAGCTCGCGATCTGTTTAAGCGCGTTCCAGACGTAGTTCTGGTCTTCGAACAATTTCGGGTGGGCCGTGTGTTCGAGGCTGAGGAATTGTGCGGGCGCAAACATTTCGTCAAGCGCCGGCGCGTCGCGTAATCTTCTGTCCGTCCTTGGTGTCGCGCGCTTCCCAGCCGAGCGCATCTAACTTGTCGCGCAATTCATCGCTTTTTCGAAAATCTTTTGCAAGCCTCGCTTGCGCCCGCGCTTCGGCCAGCTTGGCCACTTCCTCGGGCAACTCCGCGCCACCGCTTTCAAAATCGAGAACTTGATTGATTCGGTTCCACCAATTCAACCACGCGACGGCAGTCGCCAGTTCGAGTTTGTTTTTGTCCAGAGCGCGATTCGTTTCGCGAATCGCTTCGAACAGAAAACCGAGCGCGGCCGAAATATTCAGGTCGTCGTCGAGCGCTTCTTCAAATTCGTGACCGAGCTGCTTGTCGATCTGCCGATTATTGATTTTGTTTCCGGCCGTTTCGCGCAAACGCTCCAGCCAAACATCGATCCGACCTAACGATTCGCGCGCTTCCTTCATTCCATCCCATGTAAAGTTTAATTGCGTCCGATAATTGACGCGGATCAACGCGTAACGGATTTCGCGGCCAGTGTAGCCTTTTGCCAAAACATCAGGAATCGTGTAAAAATTTCCTAACGACTTCGACATCTTCTGACCGTCGACCAGGAGATGTGCACAATGCAGCCACATCCGCACGAATTGTTTCCCGGTCACGCCTTCGCTTTGCGCGATCTCGGCTTCGTGATGTGGGAAAATATTGTCCACCCCACCGCAGTGGATGTCGATCTGATCGCCAAGCAGCGCCGTCGCCATCGCGCTGCACTCGATGTGCCAGCCAGGACGTCCCGGTCCCCATGGCGAATCCCATTTCACATTGCCGTCTTCCTCGTCCCATGCTTTCCAGAGCGCGAAGTCGCCGATGTGCTCTTTGTCGTACTCGTCATGCTTTACGCGACCGGTAGGTCGTAGTTCCGTTAAATCGAAATGCGCGAGTTTTCCGTAATTTGGAAACTTGTTGATCCGGAAATAAACTGATTTGTCCTCGGCCTGATAAGCGAGGCCTTTTGAAATCAACGCGCCGATCATCGAAATCATTTTGTCGATGTAACGCTGATCGGTCGCAGCCGGGTAATCATCCGCGCGTTTGATCCGCAGCGTTTCCGCATCTTCGAAGAACGCGTCCTTGAATTGCTGCGTAAACTCTTGCAGGGGAACTTTGGCTTCGTGCGCGCCCCGGATCGTCTTGTCATCGACATCGGTGATGTTCATGACGCGATGAATTTTGAATCCGCGCTCCTCGAGATGGCGCTGAAGCAAGTCTTCGAAAATGTAAGCGCGGAAGTTTCCAATATGGGCGCGGCTGTAAACGGTCGGCCCGCAGGTGTAGATGTCGATCTCGCGATTCTTCGCGTCGCGCAGCTGAAATTCTTCGAGTTGGCGCGAGTAAGTATTAAAGAAGCGCAGGGGCATCTTAACTTTGTTCGACGGTCGCAATCGCCATCGCGGAAATGCCTTCGCCGCGGCCGATCGGACCGAGACGCTCATTCGTCGTCGCCTTGATGCTCACCTGCGAATCGGAAACTCCAATTGCTTTCGCGATTTCTTTTCGCATCGCTGGAATGTGCGGCGCGATCTTCGGCGCTTCAGCGACCACGGTGGCATCTAGGTTGAGCACGCGCGCTTTTTTGTCGGCGAGCATTTGGCTCACGCGCGTCAAGATTTCGATGCTGCTAATGCCGCGAATCGATTCGTCAGTGTCCGGAAAATGTTGACCAATGTCGCCGGCGCAAATCGCGCCGAGGAGCCCGTCCGCGATTGCGTGGGACAAAACATCGGCGTCGGAATGTCCTTCCAAACCGAGCAGGTACGGAATTTCGACGCCGCCCAAAATCAATTTCCGATTTTGTCCGAGGCGATGAATATCGTAACCGATGCCGCAGCGCGTTGTGCTCACAATTGCAAATCGATCACGCCGTTAGAAGCGACGATGCTGTATTTCTCTTTCATATCTTTACGCGGGCGCAAGTCGACCATGCCGCCGGCAGTTTCAACCAGAATCCATCCGGCGGCGATGTCCCACAAACTGATTCCGCGTTCGATGTAGGCGTCGAAACGACCGCACGCGACGTAAGCCATATCGAGCGCCGCGCTGCCGAGTACACGGCATTTCCGGACTCGATGAATCATCGCCTCCAGCAGCGGCAGATTAGAATCGATCGAGTGATCCGTTTTGGCGAGGCCGACAGAGATGACAGCTTCAGCAAGACTGGTCCGATCGCTTACGCGAAAATGCTGGCCGTTCAAACGCGGCTTCTCTCCTTTTTGCGCGCTCCACATTTCTTCGCGCATCGGATCGTAGATCACGCCGACGATGATCTCGCCTTTCAAGCGGAGCGCGATTGAAACACAAAAGTGCGGAATGCGGTAAAAATAATTCACCGTTCCATCAAGGGGATCGACCACCCATTGATGCTTGCTCGATTGGTCGCCCGCAATTCCTTCTTCGCCATACAGCGCGTGCTCGGGAAATTGTTTCAGCAGCGCTGTGCTGATCAGCTCTTGTGTCTGGACATCGATCGCGAGTTTGATGTCGTGCGCCTCGACCGCGTTCACGTGCTGGGAGCGATGAAAATTTTTGCGAAGCAGCTCGCCCGCCGCGCGCGCAGCGTTTTCGGCCGCGTCGAGATAATGCTTCATGGAAAGGTCGAGTAGTTGAAAAGTTGAGTTGAGGCAGAATAGCGTTTCCTCTCAACCGCTCAACATCTCAACATTGCAACTCAAATAAAAACCGGGAGGAAAATAAATTCTCCTCCCGGGTTGAAGTTTGGGGTTGTGACTCCGAAAGATTTTCGAAGTCGTTAATTAAGCGACGGGCCTCAATGCCTCTTTCTTTTCTTCGCTTTTCTTTTTGCTGCTTTCCTTTTTTTCTTAGCCATCGACTTCTATTCCCCCCTTTCCATCCGCTTTCGCGGAAATTTGTGAAGAGTTGGGAATGACTTCACTTAACGACGAAGTAATCACGAGATTTTTTTTGTCAAACGTTTTTCGCAAACATTTGCAAATACTTTTAGGAGCTCGCGCGCCACAATTTTCTTCGGAGAGCGCGCAATTTTTTTTATTTTGCCGTCACGAAACAACATTGTGACTTCATTTTCGTCGCTCTCCATTCCGAAATCTGGGTGACTCACGTCGTTTGCGACGATGACGTCGCAATTCTTCTCCTCAAGTTTTTTTCGCGCACGCGCTTCGACGTTTTCGGTTTCGGCCGCGAAGCCGACGACAACATAATTTCGATCTTCTTTGGGCAACGACGCGAGAATGTCGCGTGTCGGAATCAATTCGAGAGAAAGATCCGCGTCGCGCTTTTTGATTTTGGTTTTGGAAAGCTGCTTCGGTTTGTAGTCCGCGACTGCCGCGCACATCACCAGCACGTCACAATCGTGCAGATGCTCATGGACGGCATCGAACATGTCGTCGCTGGTTAAAACGGACGTCAGCTCGGCTCCGCGCGGTGGATCGACATCCACCGGTCCGGAAATCAAAACGACATCGTGTCCAGCGTTGATCGCCGCCTCGGCGATCGCGTAGCCCATTTTTCCTGATGAACGATTGCTCAGATAACGAATGGGATCGATCGGCTCGCGTGTCGGGCCGGCCGTGACCAGAAATCTCACGCGATCAAATTTTCCTGACGCGCGAGCAGAAACTCAGCACGGAAGGCGATGTCTTCGACTTTCCACAGCCGGCCGAGCCCTTCGTAACCGCACGCCAACATTCCTTCTTCCGGCCCGATGAATTCGACGCCGCCCGATTTCAACTTCTCCACATTTTCAACCGTCGCTGGATGCGACCACATTTTGCCGTTCATCGCCGGCGCGATTAAAATCGGCGCGCGCGTCGCGAGCACGATCGCGGCCAGGGGATGACTGGCCAAGCCGTGCGCGAGCTCAGCGATGATGTTCGCCGTCGCCGGCGCAATCAAGAGAAGGTTCGCGCGATCCGCCAATTCAATGTGACCTGGCCGCCAATTTTCTTTTTCATCGAAGAAACTCGTCATCACCGGATTTTTAGAAAGCGTTTGCAAAGTGAGTGGCGTGATGAACTCGGTCGCGTCGTGGGTCATCACGGCAAAAACCTGGTGACCTTGTTTCACCAGCAAACTCGCCAACTCGGCGGATTTGTAAGCGGCGATCGAGCCGGTCACGCCGAGGACGATTGTTTTGCCGGCGCCGCGCAAGCGCACAACGTTGCGCGCCGCAGTTTTTTCGGTTCGCCGGTTGGAATTTTTTCTCATGAAGGATCGACAATTACTTTTGGATCAAGCGGCGGCTCAAATATCGCTCGGCATTCATAATGTGTCGAAATTTCTGAAAATCCTCTTTGGTGGTTCGACTGATGATGGTGTAGCGATATTGCGGCCACGATTCCATTTCGCGAATTGCCGTCGCCAGGCGCGCGTCAATTTGCTCAGCCGTTTCGGTGCCGCGTTTGGTCAGCCGCCGGCGCAATTCGCCAACGTCCGGCGGCATAATGAAAACATCCGCCAGTGCCTGACGAATAAATTCGTCTTTAGAACTGCGAATATTGGCGGCCCCCTGCGTGTCGATGTCGATCAAGACATCGCGCCCATTTTTTAAATTCCCGACAATTGGCCTTACCAGCGTGCCGTAGCGATGGTCGTGGACTTGCGCGTGCTCCAAGAATTCTCCGGCTTTCACGCGCGCGGTGAATTCTGATTCCGCCAGGAATTGATAATCCTCGCCGTCCACTTCGCCTGCGCGGCCCGGGCGCGTTGTGCATGAGACCGAGTAAACAAACTCGGAAGTTTCTCGCAGCGCATCGACCAGCGTGGTTTTCCCAGCGCCGGATGGCGCGGAGAGGACGAAAAGGATTCCGTAACGGCTGAAACGGCTACTCAAGGTTTTGGATTTGTTCTCGGATTTTTTCCAGCTCAGCCTTGCAAAGAACGACGCGTTGCGAAATCGCGGCGTCGTTCGCCTTCGCACCGAGCGTGTTCAGTTCGCGAAAAATTTCCTGGGTGATGAACTCGAGAGTGCGACCGACAGGTTCGCGCCGGCGGAGATGATGCGCGAACTGCGCGAGATGACTTTCCACGCGAGTGAGTTCTTCAGAAATGTCGGCTCGATCGGCGAAGAATGTGATCTCTTTAACTAAACGCTCGTCATCGGTCGAAATCGGCAGCCCGGCCTTTTGGATTCGCTCGAGCAGCGAGGCACGATATTTTTTCACGACTTCGGGATGCAGTCCGCGAATCTCTTTAATCTGTTTGCGCATTGCTTTCAGGCGCCGGATCAAGTCTTTGGCGAGATGTTTACCTTCGCGTTCGCGCATTTTGATTAATTCGCCGAGCGCGGCACGCAATGCTCGCTCGATTGCCGGCCACGCGGCGTTCGAGTCGATCGTTTCCTCAGGAGCACGCATCACGCCCGGCGCCTGCAAGATTGCGCCGATGGTAATTTCGCCCGGCGCATCCAAATCTTTTTGCAGTGCGCGCATCGCGTCGTGATAAGAACGCGCCAGTTCCGTATCGAGCGCGAGTTTGTGAGCACTGCCGGAACCGTTGTGATAACTGACGACGACATTGGTTCGTCCTCGTGAAATGCTTTCATTGATCGTTTGGCGAATGCGCGGTTCGAGCTCGGCCAGAACGCGCGGGAGATTGATCACGATGTCGCTCTGCTTTCGGTTCACGGAATTGAGCTCGACGCTGAACTTCGTGCCGTTGTGATCGGTTTCGCCGCGGCCGTAACCGGTCATCGATCTCATGTCTTGGAATTCTTTTTCAATCCGAACGCCGCCGCCGCTGCATCGACATCTTTATCGCCGCGACCGGAACAATTCACGATGACAATCTGTTCGCGCTTCATGTTGGGCGCGTTCTTGATGAGATAAGCAATCGCGTGTGCCGTCTCGAGCGCGGGAATGATCCCTTCGGTTTCGGATAGAACCCGGAACGCATTGAGTGCTTCATCGTCAGTCGCGTAAGTATATTCCACGCGGCCGAGATCGCGTAAGTAAGAATGTTCCGGGCCGACTGCAGCGTAATCGAGACCGGCGGACACTGAATGGGTCAATTCGATTTGCCCTTCTTCGTTGGCCAGCAGAAAAGTTTTGGTGCCTTGCAACACACCGAGGCGTCCGCCTTGAAAACGCGCTGCATGTTTGCCGCCGCGAATTCCTTCACCGCCGGCCTCGACGCCGATCATTTGCACATGTCGATCTTGCAGAAACGGATGGAACAAGCCGATGGCGTTGCTGCCGCCGCCGACGCAGGCGACTAGGAGATCGGGAAGACGTTCTTCGCGTTCGAGAATTTGGCGCCGCGCTTCGACCCCGATCACGCTCTGAAAGTCGCGCACCATCATCGGGTACGGATGCGAGCCGAGGACCGAGCCCAATATATAATGAGTGGTGCGCACGTTCGTGACCCAATCGCGCATCGCTTCGTTGATCGCTTCCTTGAGCGTGGCCTGACCAGCCGTGACAGGAACAACTTTCGCGCCGAGAAATTTCATTCGCGCGACGTTTAACGCTTGCCGTTCCATGTCGACCTTGCCCATGTAAACCACGCATTCGCAACCGAACCGCGCGGCGACGGTAGCGGTGGCAACTCCATGCTGACCGGCGCCGGTTTCGGCGATGACGCGGCGTTTGCCCATTCGTTGTGCGAGCAGGATTTGTCCAAGCGCGTTATTGATTTTGTGCGCGCCGGTGTGAAGCAGGTCCTCGCGTTTTAGATAAATCTTCGCGCTCTCGAGTTTGTGCGTGAGGCGTTCGGCGAAATAAAGCGGGGTCGGGCGACCGGCAAAGTCGCGGAGCAAGATCGACAGTTCATGTTGAAACGTCCGATCTTTCTTTGCGCGATCGTATTCGGCGGCCAGTTCGTGCAGCGCTAACATCAGCGTCTCGGGCACAAACATCCCGCCGTACGACCCGAAATGTCCGCGCGCGTCAGGAACGGTTTCAGCAGTGGGCATAGCCACGGGAAACTTTCAACGTTGAACCCGCCTTCGCAAGCTACTGCGCGGCAGACGCTCAGCGTCCACGTTCAATCGCAGAAGCTGGTGAATCGCACGCCGGTGAGGCGATGGAATGGGGATAGACTGGAGTTTGCGAAACGGGAACCAGCGTTGCCGGTAGTTATAGATTTTGTGCAGCCGGTGGCGAAACAGGTGGAGCATGACGCGATAGTGGGTAAACGGAAACACCGACCGGTAAACCGGACGTGGCCGCGAACTTGACGGCTTTAAGCCGTCAAGTTTGAGGGGCGGTAAAGTCCACAGTCCGCGCCAACGAGTGGTCGATTTTTCGAGCAACAGTTTGTGGTTTCGAATGATGAACGAGCGTTTCTCAACGAACTGCTTTGTTCCAGGACGCGGTCGTTTGATTGGCAAAGACTCCGGGTTTTTGGCGCGACAGAATTTTTTGACCGGGCAAATTCCGCATTTCGGGTCGCGTGGGAGACACACTAACGCGCCGACATCGAGAAGTGCTGAATTATACGCGAGTGAGGCCTCTTTTGGAGCGAGAGAGGCAGCATAATTCCAAAGCGCGTTCCGTCCGGCCGTCGAGTCGATTGGAATTGGCAAATCGAAGAGACGCGATAAAACGCGGGAAGTATTCGCTTCGACAATCGCCACCGGCTGATCGAAAGCGAATGTGGCGACCGCGTGTGCCGTGTACTTGCCCAGACCAGGAAGTTGCTCCATCTGCTCGATCGATTTTGGAAAGCGCCCACGATGTCGATCTACCACGCGCTTTGCGGTCGAGCGAAGATTTCTTGCACGCGCATAATAACCAAGACCTTGCCAGGCGTGGAGTACTTCAGCCTCCGAGGCACGAGCTAATGCAGCAAAATTTGGGAATCGTTGCAGCCACCTTTTATAATACGGCAGCACCGTCGCGACTTGGGTTTGCTGAAGCATGAACTCGGAGACGAGAATCGCGTACGGATCGCGCGTTCGGCGCCACGGCAGGTCGCGTCCATGTTGACGGTACCAGCGAAGGAGGGAACGCCGAAAGGCGCGACCATTTTTTTGGGAGATGTCGATCTTCAGCAAACGCTCAACATTTAACATTCAGTGTCCAACGTCCAATTCTGAGTTGAGCGTTGGACGTTGAGCGTTGAGCGTTGAGCGTTTTCCAGGAATGAATTCCTACACCCATCTGCTGACGAAAGAGCAGGCAAGCAAACTCCGTTCGCTGCTGGATGAGCTGGGTTTCGAATTCTCGCCGAAGCAGTACACGCTTTTCTTCGGTCAGAAAAACAAACTGAGCGTCGCCGTTTACGAAAAAGGGCCAAAAGTGCTCGTGCAGGGCAAGGGTGTCGAAGAATTCGTTCAGTTTGAGCTGGAGCCAAAAATCCTTGGGCAGGCGAAACTCGGTTACGAGGAAGTCCACGCGCCCGAAATGTTCGAGCCGCATTTTGGCGTGGACGAAAGCGGCAAGGGCGATTTTTTCGGACCGCTGGTGATCACCGGAGTTTTCGTTGATCGCGGAATCGCGCGCAAACTCATCGATGCCGGCGTTCAAGACAGCAAACGGATTAGCTCCGACGCGCGAATCCGCGCGTTGGCAGATGCGATTCGAAAAAATTCGATGGGTCTGGTCGACGTCGTATTGATCGGTCCCGCGAAATACAACGAGCTGTATGAAAAATTCGGGAACCTGAACAAGCTCCTGGCCTGGGGTCACGCCCGGGTCATCGAAAACTTGTTAGCAAAGAAACCGGATTGCCCGTGTTCATTGTCCGACCAATTCGCGGATGCCCGGTTAATCGAACAATCATTGCTTCGCCACGGCCGGAAGATCGAGATCCAACAACGGCCTCGAGCGGAATCAGACATTGCGGTAGCGGCGGCATCAATTCTGGCCCGCGAGGCCTTCATTAACTGGCTTGATCGGGAGGGAAAGAAGCTCGGAATGCGATTGGAACGGGGGGTATCCGCAGCGGTGAAAACCACCGCCGAAAAGCTGGTTGAAAGTAAGGGAGCAGGTGTCCTTCGGGAGGTGGCGAAGGTTCATTTTCGAACGGCGCACGCGGTTGCTCCGGAGCACTTTGCCGAGCCGCCGCCGCGGGAAGAGTGGAGAGGCTAGAAGGCGCGCCGGGTCAATGGCCCCCGGCAAGGTTCCTGCTATAGGCTTTAACACCAATTTGGGAATTGTGGAAACTAGAGTACTGACCGTAAACGCCGACCCTGTCTTCCAAGACCAGGCGCTCGCCATTCTCGACCAGATCGAGGATTTGGAGACGCAGATTGTGCGGAACCTATCCGAAGCAGTGCAGGCGCTGCTCGAGGAAAATTTCGATGGTCTAATCATCGAGGGCGATGCGGCGCTGGCAGTTGAGCAGGCGACAAATCTGCGGCAACATTTTCCGTCCCTTACCATCGCTTGTTTGCTCCAAACCGGGCACCGATCAGATGTCGGATCGAGAGCGAAGGAACAAAATATCGAACTGCTCTCCGTGGCGCGGAGCAATCGACGATTGCGCGCAACCTTAACGCGGTTCGTACGTTCGCTGGGTTCGCATGCCGGCACGGCTGCGGAAGGAATCGATCCGTGCCACTCACTCATTGGAAATCTCAATCAATTTTCGGCGGCCGAGATTTTGCAAATGAGCTGCCTAAGCCAGCGCAGCGGGCGCTTTACCTTTAAATCCGGCCGGGGAAACAGCGAGATCTATCTCCAGCAGGGCTCAGTGCGGCATGCCGTATTCGGTTCAGTCGAAGGCGAGGCCGCGGTGGCCGAGATTTTCAGGTGGCGCCAGGGCCGCTTCTATTTTGAGGAAGGGATCATTAGCCAGGAGCAAACTGTGAATCGTCCGTGGGCTCACCTGCTTATTGATAACTTGCAAAAGCTCGATGAAACGCTCGAGCTGGTCAGTGTTTGAGATTATTCCGATGCGCGACAAGAACCTCGAGGCAAAGCTGCGTTTAGTCGCCTTGCAGCTGGAGAACTGGAAAAAACTCCACGATCTGATCACCTACGGCCTGGATAAGGCCAAGCCGATCATATCGACGGAACAAGAGCGCCAGTTCACCGAAATCCGTGCTAATCTGTTGCAAGAGATCGAGTACGTTCTTCGCGAACTGAATATTTTGGCGGAGGTCTCGGGCAAAGCGATGAGCGTTTTGCAGCGAGGTGTGTCCGTCCGTGGCGTCCGCGATCTATCGAATGACGAAGTCCGCCGTCTGGAGACGGATTGGAACGGCGTGTTCACAAAACTCGGTTTGATGCAGGGCCAGCTCAAAGCGCGACGCAAAGAATTGGCCGAGCAGACGGCATTTGATTACTACTTGAACCGCCTTTTGCGGCGCCAGGCGACCGCGCACTGAACGGCGTCAACCGTCCCCCTAGGCTGCTCAGGTCAAAGAATTTACTTTTCTTCGCCAATTTTGCCCGCGATTGTGCCGTGGCGAACGATTCCTCTTTGGAGTATGGGAAAACTTACGAAACGCGACATTGTCGTTGCGATCAGCAACCAGACCGGAATGGTGCAACACCAGGTCTTCGACATTGTCCAACGCACCCTCGATAAAATTACCGACAGTTTGGCCAACAACGTTCCGGTTGAACTGCGCAATTTTGGAATTTTCCAACCGCGATTGACCAAACCGCGGGTGGGACGAAATCCAAATCAGCCCGGCAGTAGTTTCGTCATTCCATCGCGCGCGACCGTGAAATTCAAGGCCGGCAAAGTAATGCGGCAACGCGTGGAAAAACTGTCGCGCGAATTAAAGGAAGCCGCGGCCAAGAAAACCCCGGCGGCGGCGGCGCGGCCCAACGGGCAGTAATTTTTGATAAGATCGACATCTTCGCCGATGGCGGCTCAAGATGTCGATTCAAGAAGGCGACGAATGACTTGCTCGAGCCGGTCAAAGTTAATCGGCTTGGTGAGGTGCTCGGAAAAGCCGGCATCGCGCGCCTTGTTCACGTCGGTCTCCATTCCGAAGCCGCTGAGCGCAATTCCAAGCAAGCCTTTGCTCTGGCGCAATTCGCTCATCAGCTCGTAACCGCTTCGGTCTGGCAAACCGATGTCGCTAATAAGCAAGTCGAAATCTTCGTGCTGAGTTTCTTCGACCGCCTGGCCGGCGGAATGCGCGACGGTTATGTCGTAACCGCGGCGTTCGAGCATCATCTTCATTCCGGTACAGGTATCAGCGTGATCGTCGACGACGAGAAGACGGTGCCTGCGTGAGAGCGGCGGCTTCTTTTCCGAAACGGCGGGGCGCTCGCCGTCCATGCCATTTGTCGCACTGACTGGCGCATCGACCGTTTTCAACTCAACCATAAAGGTGGCGCCTCTATCTTTGCCCGTACTCTCGACGTGAATTTTTCCTCGGTGCGCATCGACCATCGCCTTGGAAATGGCGAGGCCAAGGCCGAGTCCGCCAAAGCGGCGCGTGATGGAGGTTTGTCCCTGCTCGAATGCGTTGAAGATTCTTCCGATCTTTTCTTTCTCAATGCCGATTCCATTGTCGGTGATGCGAATCTCGATCTCGTCCGGCAGCGTGTTCGAAGTCGTGATCGTGATTCGACCATTGGCGGGCGTAAACTTGACGCTGTTTTTAACGAGATTCCAAAATACTTGCTGCAATCGCGCCGGATCGCCTTCGACATGGACGCGTTGAGCGTTGAGTTCAAATTTGGCCTCGATCGATTTCTTGGCCATGTCCTCGCGGCAAATTTCGTAGGCCCGCCGGAGAATCTCATGCACGTCGACGACTTCGAAGCTGAGCTGCAATTTGCCTTTGGCGATGCGCGTCACGTCCAGCAGGTCGTCGATCAAACGGGCTTCCAGTTCGACATTGCGTCGAATGACTTCGAGTGCGTGCCGCAGCTCGGGTGCGCGGGGAGCTATGGCTTCCAATTCACCGACCATCGCGATCACAGGTGAGAGCGGGTTGCGCAATTCGTGCGAAAGCAACGCAAGGAACTGATCTTTGGCGGCGTTGGCTTTGATTAGCTCGTGGCGCAAAGTGACGTCGCGAGTTTTGTCTTCCACGAAATAGAGCACACCTCGAATGGTTTGATTCGCGGTTTGCAGACGCAAAAGCGTGACGTTGACGAAGTGAGTCATGCCGCCTTCGTCCCGGAATGGTTGCTCGATCATTTGAAATGGCGTGCCGAAAGAGAGCACACGCTCAATCGCATCGGCCGGCGCGATCTTCACATCATCGTAGGTCGCCTCGGTAATTTCGCGACGGCGGGGCAAAGCGCCAAACCGTTGGGCCATTTGGCTAAACGCCTCGTTGGCTTGAGAGAATTTTTTCGACACCGGGTCGACAAAGGCGATGCCGACCGGCATGTTGGCGAGGATTTTCTCGTTGAAAATCACTTCCCGCTCGATGCGGCGAGCGGCTTCGGTTTGGCGACGATAAAAAATTCCACCAAGCCATGCAAAGATAGTGGTCAGCACCATCAGCCAGGCAGCGAGCACGGCCATGCGGCCGACGAGGTCGTACACCGGTTTGTAAGCAACATCTTTGGGTTGTTTCACGACTACGGTCCATCCGGTCGATTCTACGGGGCTAAAGGAGTAAAGATTGCCGCCGCGTTCGAGATTACCTTTCTTGGTTTCGTTAATTTCCTTGGGCAGGATCGATTCGCGCGCTGAGGAGGTTCCGGGATTGGGTCGAAAAGCGTTCGTGAACAGCGCTTGTCCGTTTTGATCGATCACTTGGCAGGTTGATTGGTCGGCGAATTGAATCGTGGAAAGACGGCGGCCGATTCGCTCCACCAACACCGAGGCGACGAGATAACCGGCGATGTTCTTATCAGGTGTGCGCACGGCACCCGCGATGTCGGTGACGATTCGCTTGTCGGAAAAACGCGGATGGACCGGCGAAACGAAAGCGCCTGAAATTTTTTCCGCTTGAGGCCGCCATAAATTCGAATCGAAATCCTTTCCAATCATCGCCGGGTTGTGAGGAATCGAAGCGATCAATCGCCCGTCGCGACCGGTGAGAAACATGCCGTCGATCCGCGGGTGCGAATAAAAAGTGGTGCCGAGCCATTGCTGGGCAGTCGACTGCGGATTCGATGAATTCAGAATCCGCGAGACGTCCGGAAGCGTTTGATAATAATCGATAATGCCTTGAGTTCGGCTGAGGTCATCACCGACGAGGCGGCTGATCAGCTGGACGAACGTTTGCCGGTCTCTCAAAATGCGCGATTCCAGCATCTTGGTGAGAAAAGCATAGGAAAACCAAACCGTGAGAATTGAAGGCACCCAACCGGCCAAAAGGATTGAGACAACAATGTTGAAACGCTCGAGCCGGTCGTGCCGGCCTTTTTTCAGGAGGTATCGAAATGGCATACCGCTGGTTGGCTAAGATAGCATAGCAGCAAAGCGCTTGCCGCTGAGCGCCGACGAGAGCTGATTATTCGCCTTGCCGGATCGCGTTGTTCAGCTCACCCGCTTCTGTGCGAATGGCCTTTGTATCTGCGCGAGTGAGCGCGTCGGGCGATTTGCTCAATATCGGCAGTAATTTCTTTATGCTGCCTCGAACCCTTTCAAAGAGCGGCCTGTGCGCGAGCGTCGGCGGCAGCGTTGTCAATTCCGCGCCGAAATAATCCGCCAGATCTGGTTGGGCCAGGACCTTTGCGCGCTGCGGCGAGAATTCCGCTTCCACCGCTCCGGCGGAAATCTCCAATCCGCGCAGCCAGCCTCCGAGACTGATCAAGTGCGCCATCTTTTCGTCGCGCAATTCGACCATTGCTTGTTCGACATCTGCTTGCGTCGCGATCAGTTCCTGACGGACTCGCTGCCAATTGCCGCGTCGACCCAGTTCGGTCAGGCTCGCGCTGTGGCGCATCACGCGATCGCCTACACCAAGTGCGCGCGCATGTTCCAGCAAGATTCGTCCGAAACTTTCGACCAAATTCTTCTTCTCAGCTTCGACAATCAGAAAACCATCGGCAATCAATCCACCAAAGATCAATCCTTTACGCTCGCGCTCGGTACCGATCGGTTGCGGAAGTTCGCGCTTCAGTTGTTCGAACGGCAGCGGTCGAAGCTGATCGAGCTGCGCAAAAATTCTTTCGATGGACGGCGCGGTGTAGGGATTGACGCCGAGCTCTTCGCGCTCATGCTGCTTGTCTTCGTTCGGCTCCTCCTGATTCGTAGCGATTGCGGTCGATACGAGCAACGCCGCAACCAAGATCGGCATCGCGCGAATCTTGACGCGGTTTGACTCCGTTTCGCCGAGGCGAGCGCGCCATTTTTGATTTGACGCTGGCGACGGAAGCGCCATCATGCGCACCTGCTGTCTTAATAACTGGCAGCCAACCATATGCAAGGAAGCCTCGGCTATGTGATTTGGACGGCGTGTTACCTCGCCGTGCTCATCGGTCTCTCTGCCTATGGCGTTCACCGGTATTTCATCATTTATCTTTTCCTGAGGAACCGCAAACGCGCGTCCGTTCCAGTCGGCCGGTTTCGGCAGCTGCCAAAGGTCACGGTTCAGCTTCCGATTTTTAATGAAGTTTACGTGGTGGAGCGCCTTCTGCGTTCGGTCAGCCAATTAGATTACCCGCGCGATTTGCTCCAAATCCAGGTCCTGGATGATTCTACTGATGACACGCGGGAAGTGACCGCTTCGTGCGCTAACGAATTGCGTCAGCGGGGCTTCGATGTTCAGCTCATTCACCGGGTCGACCGGACGGGATTCAAGGCGGGTGCGCTTGCGGTCGGACTCGAATCGGCCGCCGGCGAGTTCGTCTGCATTCTCGACGCCGATTTCGTCGCCCCGCCAGATTTGCTCCAGCGCACAATCCATTTTTTCACCGATCCAAAAATCGGCATGATCCAAAGTCGCTGGGGCCATTTGAATCGAGGCTACTCGCTGCTCACGCGCATGCAGGCCATGTTTTTGGACGGTCATCTTTTGCTCGAGCAAACGGCGCGCAGCCGAAGTGGACGCTTTTTTAATTTCAATGGGACGGCCGGCCTTTGGCGGCGCTCATGCATCGAGGAAGCAGGCGGCTGGCAGCACGACACCCTCTGTGAAGATCTCGATCTGAGTTATCGCGCACAGCTGGTGGGATGGAAATTTATTTTCCTTCCAGACGTCGTCACGCCGGCGGAGTTGCCGGTCGATATGAACGGTTTCAAGTCGCAACAGCATCGTTGGACCAAAGGCTCCATTCAAACGTGCAAGAAACTGCTGCCGCGGATTTGGCGGAGCGAGCTTCCATTCGCGATTAAAGCTGAAGCGACCGGTCACTTGGTCTCGAATTTTGCGTATTTGCTTCTGGCCTGTTTGTGCGTGCTTTTGCATCCATCCACTGGCGGGCCGCAATCGGGCTGGGCCCGCACCTTCTTGATCGACGTCCCGATTTTTCTGACCGCGTCAGTGTCAGTGGCGGTCTTTTACGTTTGTGCACAACGCGAGCTTCATCCGCGCACCTGGATGAAACAAATGTTGCTCCTTCCGTGCCTGCTCGCGCTCGGAATCGGTCTCTCGCTTAACAATGCGCGCGCGGTCCTGGAAGCGATCTTCAATCACAAATCGGATTTCACGCGAACGCCGAAGTACGGGATCGAGCGACGGTCACAGGCGTGGCGGAGTTGCAAATACCGACCGCTAAAATCGGTGCTGCCGATCGCAGAACTGGCTTTCGCGATCTATTTCAGCTACTTCGTCTGGTTCGCAATAACTCATGGGCAGTTCCTGTCGGTACCGTTCCTGCTCATGTTTCAAGGCGGCTTCCTCTATGTCTCCCTTTCGTCGCTCCTGCCTTGGTCGCCGAAATTCACCTTCGGCGCTTCCCGCTCGCCCTCTCCAATTCCCGCGTGACAAAACGGGTTTTCGGAGTAGAAGAGGGCGGATGTTTCGTTCCTCCGCCCTCGTCGTTGCCCTGATTTTGTGCGCTTTGCCTCTTCCTGCCGATACGATCCCGGCCCCAACTCTTTCCACCCGAGTTATCATCAGTGTGCGGGACCAAAAGCTGATGCTGATCGAGAACGGAGCAATTGTAGCGACGTATCCGGTTTCGACCTCGAGATATGGCTTGGGCGATGCGTGGGGCAGTCTCGCCACTCCGCTTGGATTGTTGCAGGTCGCGCAAAAAATCGGCGACCGCGCGCCGTTTGGAGCCGTCTTCCATAATCGTCGCTGGACCGGCGAGATTCTGCAGCCGAATACTCCCGGCCGCGATCCGGTGATGACGCGCATTATTTGGCTGCGCGGATTGGAAGCGTCGAACGCCCACGCTTTCAAGCGCTGCATTTACATTCACGGAACTAACGAAGAGAAAATAATTGGCCGGCCGGCCAGCTTCGGCTGCATCCGCATGAGATCGAGTGACGTGACCGCACTTTACAACCAGCTTCCGCTCGGCGCTCCGGTTGAGATTGTTCAGGATCGTTTGCCAAAAGGTTCGAAGATGGCCGACCCCGAAGTTTACGGTTTTGACGCTCCTGCTTCCGGACCAAGACGAGATTCTTCGCAAATCAAGATCGCGTCCGGTCCGCGTGCCTGATTCAAGATCGACATCTTGACATTTTGGCGGGCTGCGCGACCGTCCACGCCCCGTAAATTTTCGGGAGTAAACCATGGCCAATACCAAATCCGCAGCGAAACGTGCCCGGCAATCGCTCGCTCGCGCTCACCAAAACCGCAGCGTGCGGACGCGTTTGCGAACGCTACAAAAGCGCGTTCGCGGTGGAGCGAAGCCTGACGTCGAAGAAATTCGCGGCCTGATTTCCGCGCTCGATAAAGCAGCTAAGCGCGGCATCATTCATCGCAACGCGGCCGATCGCCGCAAAGCGCGACTCAACGCTTTAATCGCAAGCGGCGGCCGGAAGTAACTTAAGCCGTCCGTAGCACCGCGTCGCGATCCGCGGCGGTGAATGCACTTTGCAGATCGCGCTGGGCGTCTAAGATTTCAGTTCCTGTGAATTCCGACTTCTCGCGTCGTCATTTTATTCGCACTTCGCCGCTCGGTTCTGCGGCCTTGGCCTTAACCGCACGCATTCGAGCGCAACTAGCCAAACTTCCGCGCAAGCTGAACTTGATTGTTTTTCACCCTGATCAATTGCGCGCGGACATTGTTTTTGGTCAGAGCGCGAGCAGCGTTCATGCGCCCACTATTCACAAGCTCGCTTCGTAATCGATAATCTTTGAGCACGCTTACGCGACGCATCCAATCTGCGCTCCGTCGCGTTCATCATTAATGAGCGGGACCTGGCCGCACAGGAACGGCTGCACCAATAATCAGGCTTCTATCGCCCATAAATTCAAATGTCTGCCTCAAATCAGCTTTGCAACTCACGCAGGACGGCTAAATTTCTCTCAATGATTCCGGCGCTCACTCTTATTCTGTCGGCCGTCGCTTATCGTATCGCGGCGGGCCTCTTGATTCACTCCGGTGCGACGTGGTTGTCGAACTTCGCACCGCTGGCCGCGGTCGCGCTTTGCGGCGCGGCTTATTTTCCGACGAAGTTCAAATTTTCAGTTCCGCTCGGCGCGCTTTTC
>WNFX01000325.1_pt1 | contig 63468 bp, 61 predicted proteins | sample 5400111 | NCBI WGS metagenome assembly WNFX01 (sample SAMN13153363, study PRJNA577476) | soil metagenome | isolation source: 40 cm soil or saprolite under grassland replicate 1 | place: USA:California | collected 2016-06-15
GCCATGAACGTACTTCGCGCTTGTGAGTGGCTAATTGGAGGAAAACATGCCTCGACGCCTGTTTCTCGCTTCGCCAAGCTGGTTGCTACTGCGAAATCTGTGGCTGCCGCCTAGCTAATGGCAATTCGCCAACAATATCACGAAGAGGTGCTGCTCAGTGATTTTGGGCTGGCAGCCCTGGCACACAGTACCGGTTCGCTCAGCGCGCAAGAGGCGGTGGGCACCCTGCCCTACATGTCCCCTGAGCAGATCGAGGGCCACCCGCGTGCCGCCAGTGATCAGTACGCGCTGGCCGTGGTGGTCTACGAGTGGCTGTGTGGAGCGCGTCCCTTCGAGGGCTCGGTGAGCGAGGTGATGGTGCAGCACTTGAGCCTGCCGCCCCCACCACTGCGGGAGCGCGTATCCACGATTTCGCCAAAGGTCGAGCAAGTGGTGCTGCGCGCCCTGGCCAAGGAGCCCAGGGAGCGTTTTGGCTCAGTGCAGGAGTTTGCCGAGGCATTGGAGCGGGCCAGCCTGCCTGTCCTCTCCCCCACCGCGCGGCTTTCCAGTGAGCAATCTGTTCCAGGTTCGCCCTCTGTTGTAGACTTTGCCACGATCGCGGTGTCGGCGAATGAGCCTATCACACCAACGGAGGCGACCACACCTGCCGAGCAGCCACCAGGCGACCTCACCACACCACAGAGCCGGGTTGAAGGCGAGACACCCTTGCCGGGCCAAGTCGTGGTACCCACGGCTGCGGTCGTGCCCTCTCCCCTGGAACCAACAATGCCGGTCCAGCAGAGGGCCAGACGTTTACCAAGAACCACCACAGCACTGCTGATTGGATTGGTGGTCGTGATCATTGCAGGAGGCGTCCTGGGCAGCCTCAGCCTGCTCACGCACTTCGGGCTACTAGGCGCACGTAGCGTTCCCCCCGCTGTCACTGCAGTGCGCGGAGGCACCTGGACTCAAGATATCAATATTGATCCACATTCGCTCTTTCCCAATCAGGGTGATGGGGCTGCGATCGATGAGGCGCTGTACCTGCCGCTCTTCGACGGGGACGCGCAAGGCGTAATTTACCCCGCCGCGGCGAGCGAAATCCCGACGGTGCAGAACGGCGGCATCAGCGCTGATGGCAAAACCTGGACGTTCCATCTGAGGCCCCATCTGGTCTGGTCGGATGGGCAGCCCTACGATGCCCGCGACGTGGACTTCACTTGGAAGCTCTGGCTCAAGTTCGGTGCCGCCAATGTTGGTAACAACAATCTTGATCCAACCCTCATCAGCGGAGCAGACGTCTCGGCGGATGATCTCTCGATCACCTTCCACCTCACGCGAGCTTTCGCTCCGTTTCTCTCGCTGTGGGTGGGTGGCTACTATGCCCCGCTGCCTGCGCACCAATTCAGCGCGATGTCGGTCGAGGCCATCGTGAAGTCGCCTGATCACCTGAACCCGCGGGTGGTGAGCGGCCCTTTTCTGATGAGCGAGAGTGTGCCAAGCGATCACTACACGGTGGTGCGCAACCCCAGCTACTACCGAGCCAAAGAGGGGTTGCCTTACCTGGACAAGATCATCTTCCGTCCCGTCGATGAGAACGTCGTCTTCAAGGATCTGCAGGCGGGAACCATCGATGACGCAGCCGACCTGGATGTGACTATGGCACCAGCATACCAAGACCTCTCCCACTATCTGCTCGTCACGCCTCCCGCCGATGCCGGCACCGAGGGGATATACTTCAATTTCCACAACACAGTGCTGGCCAGCCATCTGGAAGTGCGCCAGGCGATGGCGATGGCCATTGATCACCAGGCATTGATCACTATGGCTCGCCGGGGGTTTGCCAATCCGCTGTGCACCGACCATCCATCGGCCTACCATCCAGGCTATGATCCCCATGCACCCTGTCCGGATTTCAATCCGGCAGCAGCCAATAAACTGCTGAATGACAGCGGCTGGGTGAAAGGCCTCGATGGGGTGCGCAGCAAGGATGGGCAGCGCCTGGAGTTCGAGTACTCGACGCAACTCACAAACGCTCCATGGCGTTTTGCTACTGAAGCGATCGTTCAACGCATCCTCATGGCAATCGGTATCAAGCTCGACATTCAAAATTATCCAGCTGGCCAGTTATTTGGCTCCTTTCTGCCTGGGGGGAAGGCCTCACCGCCCACGGGAGCCGTGGCGGGCAGGTATGACATCGCCGAGCTTGCGCAAACCTTTTGGTATGACCCCGACGATTCCTCCTCGCTCTCGTGTGACCAGATCCCGCCGAATGGAGCCAACATTGACTTCTACTGCAACCATGCCCTGGATGCCCTCTACAAACAGGAACTGGCGACAGTGGATCCGGGCGCGCGGCAGCAGATCTTCCGTCAGATCCACGAGATCTATCTGATGCAGTTCCCCTTCATTATCCTCTACAGCCTCCCGCATCTCTACATTGTGCGCAAAGGGACGCACAACTACCTGCCCAGCGACCATATAGCCAACATCAATATCTGGGAGTGGTGGTGCGATGGGGGGAAGTGTTAGGCGAGTCTGCTCCACCCATCACAGCAAAACAAAGAGGAGTTGCGCCTCTTAAAGCTTTTCCCACTCACCTCTGTCAATTTTTGCCTGCTTCAATATTTTGATGAGAAAACCTCCTCCAATGTCCCCTTGATGAGGATTAGGTATCCACAAGGTGGTATTTCCCCTGATCATAAACTGGTGTCTTCTACCTGCATAAGGGCCTTCGAACCCTAGCTGCCTTAAATAGTAGATCAAGTCTTTACGCTTGATCGGACCTATACGCGGCATCAAGCTACTTCCTTGATCGTCAAATCTATTCCATCAACAGTAGGCAGTGGGAGATGCTTGAAAACCCTCAACAAGATCCACTCTTCCAAAATTTCTTCCAACTCTTCCCGGCAACGTTCAAGGGTATCCGCATTTGCATACACTCCATCGAAGCCAGGTATCTCCCCGTAGAAGGTGCCATCATCTGGCAAAATCTCGTATCTTGCTCTTCTCATAGCAGCCCGAATGTAATCGGTAAGCATAGTGATTCCCTACTTTCTTGCTCTTGCCCGGATGCTCCTCTGCTTCAATTTTACCTTATTGTGCCAGATTTTGAAATAACTTGATGGCATTCGCTTTCCCGCTGGCATTGGATCAAGCCAACCGGTGCTCCATGGCGTAGCGGGTGGCGGCGGCTCTGGAGGAGACCTGGATTTTGCTGTATATGGAGGTCAGGTGGTTGTTGACGGTGCGCGGGCTGATAACCAATTGTTCAGCGATTTGAACATCGGTCAGCCCCTGTGCCAGCAGGCGCAGCACCTCGACCTCACGGGCGCTCAGGCCATCAGGATAGCTGGGGGTTGGCTTTGCTGGTGGACTTGCTGGCGGTTCTGTCGCGGCAGGTGTGGGTATAATTACCGGGCCCTGGGCGGCGAGGGCCTGTTCCGGAGTCATGCTGCGCCCCTCGGCCCAGGCGGCGGCAAAGGACTTCTCGCCGAGCTGGGCGCGGGCGGCAGCCACAGCCTGCTCGTAGCTGACACGCTCAAAAGGTGGTCGTGGAGCGCCGATGGCTTCGCGCAGCACTTCCGCTGCCCCCCGGAGACGGGCTGCCCAGGTGAACTCACCTTGTGCAGCCACCACACTCGCGAATTTTTCCTGGTAAAAGGCGATGCCTCCTTTGTCACCTCTTTTCCTGGCAATTGCCAGGCTCTCCTCGTAGAGGGAACGCGCCATCGCATAGTTCCCCTGGCTTGCCTCCACCTCTCCCAAAACAGAGAGCGAGGTCGCAATATCTTGTTGAACGCCCAGTTCCCTGTACAATGTCACACTCTCCTCGGCAAGTTGGCGTGCCCTGACCACATCGCCCTGTAGGAGGGCCAACTGCCCTGCGAGGGAAAAGTAATTGGCCAGGCCCAACTTGTCTCCCAGCTCCTTGGAGAGCGCCAGGCTTTCCTCGAGCAGCGAGTGCACCGTCGCCCGATCACCCTGGGAAACTAAGAGCACCTCTGCCAATTGGCAGAGATCGTGAGCGAGTCCCCCTTTGTTCCCCGATTCTCTGTGTGTCGTCATGCTTTCTTCGCATAAGGCGCGCGCTCTAGCGTACTCGCCCTGTTGGCTGGCCAGCGATGCCAGGAGGTGGAGTGCCCATGGGATGCACTCCTTGTCTCCCACTTCTCTCCAGAGTGCCAGCGCCTCCTCGGCAAGCCGGCGTGCCGCAGGGAAGTTCCCTCTACTCCAGGCTACCCACCCCAAACCATGGATGAAGCACGCGATCCCTGCTGTATCTCCAAGCTCTCGGGACAGTGCCAGGCCTTCCTCAAACAGTAGCTGTGCTCGATCCTGGTCGCCCACGTTAATCGCCATATCACCGGTAGCGTAAAGGGCCTTCGCGCACACCGATGGCGCAACTCCCTCGCTTCCTACCAACGCCTGCTCCAGGAATCTCAGCCCTTCACTGTGATGACCGCGCACGTACCAGAACTCCGCCAGTGCGGAACCCAGGCGCAAGGCCATCTCCCGCCTCTGCTCAGCCCCCCTTTGCTCTAACAACCACTGCATCACCGCTCGCAGGTTATCGTGCTCTCGCTCCAGGCATTCCAACCACATGCCCTGCTGCGCGCCTCTGAATCCCGGTTCTGCTTCCTCTGCCAGGCGCAGGAAGAATTCAGCGTGTGCCTGTCGCATACTCTCCATCTCGCCACTTGCAGCGAGAACCTCCAACCCATATTCATGGATGGTCTCGAGCATGGTGAGGCGAGGCTCTCCTTCCTGTTGCTCGGTCTGTTGCAGCAAGCTCTTGTCGATAAGCGAAGCAATTCTATCTAAGACCTATCTAAGACCTGGCCCGCGCCCTGGTTCCCGTCAAGAGCCATGTAGACAGCCTCTATTGCCTCGAGTGTGCAGCCGCCTGCGAAGATGGAGAGCCGCCGGAAGAGCCGCTGTTCCGCCGCATCTAACAGGCGGTAGCTCCACTCGATAGTGTTGCGCAGGGTCTGCTGCCGCGCCGGTAGGTCTCGCGCTGCGCCTGTCAACACCTGTAAGGATTGGCCCAGCCGCGTGAGCAGGGCCTGCGGCGGGAGCAGTTTCATACGGGCGGCTGCCAGTTCTATCGCCAGCGGTAGCCCATCCAGTCGCACACAGATTTCGACGATGGCCCTGGCGTTGGCGCTGGTCACCTGAAAGTCGGGCTTGACCGCCTGGGCCCGTTGGAGGAAGAGCGCGACCGCTGCATTGTGCGAGAGCGCTGCGAGGTCCGGCAGGCGTTTGGGATCGGGCAGCGGTAACGGAGGCACCGGGAACTCGTGTTCGGCTTGCACATGCAGCACCTCGCGGCTCGTCACCAGCACCTTGAGCCGCGGACAGGCGGCGAGCAGGTCTATCACCGGCTCTGACGCGCTCACCACCTGCTCAAAGTTGTCCAGCAGGAGCAGCATCTGCCTCGGTCGCAGGTCCTCCCTCAGACGCTGCAGAACAGATTGGGCTGCTGCTTCCCGTATGCCCAGCGTCTCGGCAATGGTGGGCACAACCAACGCGGGGTCGCTAATGGGGGCCAGGTTCACGAAGAACACCCCGTCAGCGAAGGAGTCGCTCAGTTCGGCGGCCACCTGCAGGCCCAGGCGGGTCTTGCCTGTGCCGCCAGGACCCGTCAGGGTCACCAGCCGCACATCCTCACGGAGCAGGAGTTGTTGGATGGTGGACAGTTCCTGCTCACGTCCAATGAAGGGTGTGAACTGGACAGGCAGATTGTTGGGAGAGATGTCCAGGGTCCTGAGAGGCGGGAAGTCGGCAGGCAAATCCGAGATGACGAGTTGGTAGAGGTGCCTGGGGCGTCCCAAATCCTTGAGGCGGTGCTCCCCCAGGTCGCGCAGGCTCACATCATCTGGGAGGTCCTGCTCCACCAGGTTGCAGGTCGTCTGGGAGAGCAGCACCTGTCCCCCATGTGCGGCGTTCATGATACGGGCGGCGCGATGCACATCCAGGCCAACGTAGCCTTCAGGTGTCAAGGATGGTTCGCCCGTGTGCAAACCCATGCGGACACCTACTGCTATGTCTCCAGGCCAGCGATGAGCGGCAAGGGCGCGCTGCGCCTCCACGACTGCCAACACCGCGTCCGTAGCACGAGCAAAGGCCACGAAGAAGCTATCGCCCTGGGTATCGACCTCGTGGCCATTCCACTCCTGGAAGGTGGCACGCAGCAGGCGGCGGCATTCTGCCAGCACACCGGCGTAGCGGTCGCCCAACTGCTGGAGCAGATATGTAGACTCTTCGATGTCGGTGAAGAGCAGCGTGACCGTTCCTGTTGGGAGATGACGCGGCGAGGATTTACTTTGCCCATTCCCGCTGGGGTGCTCAGAAGAAGGAGCAAAGAGTGTCCGTCCAGGCGATTCCGCCTGGACGGCCTCTTCCAGGGCCGTGGCAAAGGCCCGCACATGCGTAAAACGCAGCTCGGGATCCTTGGCCAGAGCCTTCAGTACGACCTGCTCAAGCGCGGATGAGATGGCCGGTATCCTGCTGCGAGGGGACGGTGGAGGAGCTGACAGGTGCTGGTTTGTTATCTCGCGAATCGACCCGGAAAAAGGCGGCTCGCCACTCAGCCATTCATAGACCACGGCAGCCAGCGCATACTGGTCGCTGGCAGGCCGGGGTTTCCCTCTTAGCTGCTCAGGGGCCATATAGGCAACGGTCCCGGCTGCCTCCAGGGTCGGTTGAGATCGTGTGCTCTGGGCAATGATGGCAACGCCAAAGTCACTGAGTAAGACTTCACTGTTGCGCCCCACCACTATGTTCTCTGGCTTGATATTGCGATGGATCAGTTTTTGCTGGTGGATATAGTGCAGGGCCTCGGATACTTGCTTGACATAGGAGACAACAGCATCGAGCGGTACGCGTGTGCCTTTTGGGTGGCGCTGGCGCAAGGTTCCATTGGGGGCATACTCCATGACCAGAAAAGGGACACCATCTTCTATGATGAGATCGAGGAGGCGCACGATATGGGGATGCGCGAGGCGTGCCAGCATGCGTGCTTCAGTACGGATTTGCTCGCTGTTCTCACTCGTCACCTGGGCATGCAGGACTTTGATAGCTGCCTGGGTGCCCAGGTGCAGGTGTTCTCCCAGGTAGACCTCGGCAATACTGCCTTGCCCGATGAGACGCAGCAGGCGATAGTTGCCAAGCTGCTGTCCTACACGGTTGGCCATACCCACGCCTCCTTCGGGAGCGTACTCATAACGTTCGCTAACTCACCGGTGCCCGGTCTGTTCAAGATATAAGGCAACACCCAGAGATACAGTTGATAATAACACTGTGTATCGCTCACTAACTATACGCCAGTATGAGCAGAATTTCAACGTTCAAAATTATGCGAGTCTGTACGATGGGGATGAAGCAAGAAGGAGAAGGGAAGGAAGTGTAGTTTATCAACACTATCATGGCGGGGCTTCGCCTGAAGGCTAGCTCCGCCATTACGTTTCTTTCAAGAGCGCGAGGTCACCCGGTTAGCTCGCCTGCCATACCTGTACGTCATCAGCTGCTGAAGCGATGCGTGTGCTATCGGGCGACCAGGCGAGGGATCCTATCAGATGGGAATGACCATGATAGGTGAAGACATGATGACCGCTGGTTGCCTCCCACACCTGCACGGTGGTATCCCAGGAGCCGGAGGCGATATACTTGCCATCGGGCGACCAGCCAACAGCTTGCACACCGTTCGTATGCCTATGATAGATCACCCTGGTGCGACCGGTACTGGCCTCCCACACCCGCACAGTTCTATCTTCGCTGCCCGAGGCGATGTACTTGCCATTTGGCGACCAGGCCAGGGCCCAGACACGATTGGTGTGGCGGCGATAGGTCAGGACATGATCACCAGTCGCGGCGTCCCATACTTGCACTGTGTGATCGAAGCTGGCGGAGGCGATACGTGTGCCATTGGGCGACCAGGCCAGCGCCTCTACCGTATTGGTATGACCGCGATAGGTGTAAAAGGTCTTGCCAGTAGTAACATCCCACACCTGCACCGTGTCATCACTGCCAGCCGAGGCCAGGCGCGTGCCGTCCGGGGACCAGGCCACGGCAAGCACGAGGCCCGTATGGTCGCGATAGGTCAAGAGGTGCTTGCCCGTGGCAGCATCCCAGATCCGCACGGTGTTATCCCAGGAGGCCGAGGCCAGGCGTGTGCCATCGGGCGACCAGGCCAGCGCCCATACAGAGTTGGCATGGCCGTGAACGCTGAACAGGACATCGCCTGTTGCCGCAGCACGGACCTGCACTGTCCCGCCGGCACCTCCCAGGGCAAGGTAATTACCATTGGGTGACCAGGCGACGGTAAACACGCTGGAAGTATTCTGAGCAGTCAAGAAGGTGGTTCCCAGCGGAATAGTCGTGGCGGGCTGAGCAGTGATAACGGAGCAGGCAGTCATGAACAGCATGAACCAGCCGCAGACAAGCAACCATCCAACAGGGTAAGTACGAACTGTGCCCACGATCTTTCTCCTTATGATTAATCGGACACGACGCGCTCTCGACGCGGTATAAGCTGTTTCAGTCTCGCCCCAATCGCGAGTAAGAACGCGCTCAGACCGGCGGTAATGTATCGTATCGAGCTGTGACGGGACGGCGGTAACTGTGCCAGTAGCTGCTCCTGCTGAGCCTCTTGCAACAAGACCTGGCGATGAGCCTGAGCCAGCTGCTCGTTGAAGTATGGGGTCGTCATGATGCTTCTCCTTTGAGTGCGCTCCTCGTAGTGGGAGCCCTGGATGGTAGATTTCCTTCCTGGTTCACCAATGTGTACCTCTGCTTTCAGTCTACCCATCTCAAAGCCCATGCACATCTGTGAAAGAACTCATCGTGATTACTCATCTGTGGATGAGTACAGATGGCGAAAAAGGAGGCTTATGAGGAGGTTCTAGGTAGAATCACCTACGCGCAACCTGCTTCGTCTCAGGGCTTCGCAAAAGGTGCAGGGTTCAGCGAAGATTGGCCGCCTGCGGCGGCACACGAGGGAGAGCAAGGGCGTGGTGCGGCGGGCCGCACCACGCCCTTGCTCTCCTGTGGGGGTGGGGAACACATTGACAACTTTTGCGAAGCCCTGCTTCGTCTCAAGTGTCATTGCCAGGGGCCTGGAGACAAAGGTACAATGAATACGAGCGCTGCTGAAGCGTTGCAAAGGAAGGAAGCGAATTTGGAAAATTTTAGGAAGTATGGCAGTGATCCTTTCGGAGTCGCAGTTGTACATGGCGGGCCGGGTGCTGCTGGCGAAGTAGCGCCAATAGCGCGAAAACTTGGGGAGACCAGAGGAGTTTTGGAACCGATCCAGACCGCCAGAACACTTGATGGGCAGGTCGAGGAATTACGCCTGGTTGTGGAGCAAAACGCAGCAAAACCAGTTATTTTCATCGGGCACTCCTGGGGCGCCTGGCTGAGCTATATTGTCACTGCCAGATACCCAGCACTGGTGCGCAAACTGATACTGGTTGGGAGTGGCCCATTCGAAGAGAAATATGTGAAGTTGATCGCGGAAAACCGGTTAAGACGACTCAGCCAGGAAGAGAAGGAAGAATACCTTCATATCGTTGACATTTTGAATACGTCCGAAACACCAGACAGCAATGTTTTCCTGTCACGTCTAGGTGATCTGGTGCACAAGGCTGATGCCTGTGATCCCATTGAAATTCCAGAAGACACCACCAGTCTTGATTTGGTCGATAATCCAGGCGAGATTTACCAGGGTGTCTGGCCTGAAGCTGCCAGGCTGCGACGAACAGGAGAACTTCTGAGGCTCTCTGTGAATATCACATGCCCGGTGGTAGCAATCCACGGTGACTGCGATCCACACCCGGCGCAAGGGATACAAGAACCACTCGCTGCCAATTTGAAAGACTTCCGCATGATCATTCTGGAGAAATGTGGACATGACCCCTGGCGTGAAAGGCATGCTATGGATACATTTTACGCCATACTCGAGCATGAGCTTTCGACAGGGCGGCCATAAGGTCGCCCTGGTCCCACGATAATGAAGTTTCACGATCAAGATCGGCAATACCCGCCTGCTGTCACCCTTCGCTTCGCTCAGGGTGACAAGCCAGGGCAGTAGTGGTTGGTGGTTATTACCGGTTTTGGTCGTGAAACTTCATTATCGGGGACCTACTCCTATCGAAAGCCATACCCCTGGCCCTAAGCCGTCCCCGGCAAAGCGTAGATCGCCTCGAACTTGCTCGTCAGGTACTGTGCGAAGTACTGTGGATTGGGCAGTTCGCCAGTGACGCGCCGCATCACCTCCTCGGGTAGGTAGATAGCGCCAATAGCATACATGCGCTCGCGCAGCCACTCAAGGACGAAGGCGGTATCTCCTCCTGCCAGGCGCTCATCCAAGTCCGGGAAGGCTTTGCGCAGCGCCGCAAAAATCTGCGCGGCGTAGAGGTTGCCAAGCGTGTACGTCGGGAAGTAGCCAAAGCCGCTCGTCCAGTGAATGTCCTGGAGCACACCCCTGCTATCCGTCTCCGGCTCAATACCCAGGTACTGCCGGTACTGCGCGTTCCACATACCCGGTAGAGACTCGACGGCGACCTCGCCATTGACCAGCGCTTTCTCCAGTTCGTAGCGTACGATGATGTGCAGGTTATACGTGACCTCGTCCGCCTCAACGCGGATCAAGCTCGGCCGCACCCTGTTCAATGCGCGAGCGAAGGTAGCGACATCTACATGAGCAAATTGTTCCGGAAACGCCTCGCGCACGTGAACGAACTGGCCGCGCCAGTACGGTTCAGAGCGCCCAATCGCATTCTCCCACAGCCGCGACTGCGACTCGTGCGTTCCCATCGAAGCGCCACCTGCTATAGGCGTGCGTAACAGCGTTGGAGCGCTGCCCTGCTCGTACAGCGCGTGCCCGCCCTCGTGAATCGCTGCCATCAACGCCGCCGCGATGAAGCGTTCATCAGGCCGCACCGTAAGGCGCACATCAAACGGGCTGCCAAAACTCGTAGTAAACGGGTGCGGCGACTGAGCGATCTGGCCGCGAGAGAAATCATAACCCATCCCGCTCAGGATATTCTTGCACAGAACAACCTGCTGCTCTACGGGAAAATGCCCTTCCAGGCAAGAAGCATCTACCGTATTGCCGCTGGCCTCGATGCGCTGCAGCAAGGTCGTGCTTATCTCGCGCACTGGAGCAAACAACGTATCCAGTTTGCTCACCGTCGCCCCCGGCTCGTACAGGTCCAGCAGGGCATCATAGCGCGTCTCGGTATAGCCAAGGTGATCCGCAACCTCGCGCTGCAGTGTGACCGTGCGCGCAAGCCACGGCGCGAAGCTCGCGAAATCGTTCTGCTCCCTGGCACGTCGCCACACGTCAAAGCTGGCGGAACTGACACGCGCCATCTCCTCCACCAGCGCACGCGGCAGCTTCGTCGCGCGGTCATAGCCACGGCGGCCCTCGCGTACTAAACCACGGTCCGCGTCTGTGTAAGGCGTGTGCTGCACCTTCTCATTCAGTTCGTCGAGCAGGCTCCCCAGGCGTGGAGCCGTCCAGCGCTCGTGCAATACACCCTGCAGTGTCGCCTGCTGGGCGCCGCGCACCTCGCTCCCACCCTCGGGCATGGCCGTATTCTGATCCCAACTCGAAAGCTGACCCAGCGCTTCGAGATCCGCTATTTCGTGCATATGATCAAGCAGCCCATCGATATGTGCGTCGCTAGCAGTGAATTTTGGTCCCGCTGTAATCTCTTGTTTAAGCATAGTTCCTTTTTCCGTCTCCTCATGGTCCATAATCGGCGCAGTCAGACAGTAGAAACATCAAACCTGATCACACAAGCATGCTGCATAGCATATAATAGTTATAACAATTCGACAAGGGCTATTCACTTCTGGAAGCGCCTCTGGCCGTCTATAGTAGTGGCAGGGCTTGCCCCTGCCATGCTCTCCACGCCCGCCATTCCACCATGCCCGCACCCGAAGCAAAAATGAAATGCACCTCTGATTACTTCCTACTATTCCGGTGTCCCTAAACCAAACATCCCTCTTCTATGATAGGATAGTATCGAATCTACCCGATTCTCAACATTCCTATTTCTTCTCAACAAACAGGAGATGACATGTCACAGATTGACCAGCTGAAGTCCGACATCGATGAACTCGTTCCAGGCATGGTCGCGCTGCGCCGCGACCTGCACGAGCACCCCGAACTCGCCTTCGAGGAGGTGCGCACCTCTGGCATTGTGGTCCAGCGCCTGCGCAGCCTGGGATTGGAGGTGCAGACAGGTGTTGCGAAGACAGGCGTTGTCGGCCTGCTGCGCGGCGTGAGCAAGGAGGAGGCGAAAACCATCGCCATTCGCGCCGATATGGATGCGCTGCCCATTCACGAATTGAACGAGATAGACTATCGCTCCACCGTCGATGGCAAAATGCACGCCTGTGGACACGATGGACATACCTCTATCCTGCTCTCCGTGGCCGATATTTTAAGCAAGCGCCGGTCAGAGCTGGCTGGCAACGTGAAATTTGTCTTCCAGCCTGCCGAAGAGGTCATCGGCGGGGCCGAGCCCATGGTAAAAGAAGGAGCCATGCAGGGCGTCGATGGCGTGATCGGCCTGCACCTCATCAGCAACTACCCTATCGGCCGTGTTGGCGTGCGCGCCGGTACGGTCTTTGCCAGCGCCGACAGATTCGTGTTGAACGTGAAAGGCAAGGGTGGCCACGCCGCCATGCCGCACGGCGCGGTCGACCCCATCGTCATCTCGGCATACATCATTACAGCGCTGCAAACGCTCATCAGCCGCGAAACCTCACCGTTCAGTCCTGCTGTCATCACTATTGGCACCATCCGAGCAGGCACCGCCTTTAACATCATCCCGGAATCCGTTGAACTGCAGGGCACCATGCGAGCTTTCAGCGAGGAAGACCGCGCGAGGCTGCTGCGCCGCATCAGCGAGATCACCCGTGGCATCGCCGGCGCCATGGGCGGCAGTTGCGATGTACAGGCCTTCGATGGCTGTCTTCCCTGCGTAAACGATGTCACCATGACCGAACTAGTGCATAAAGCCGCGGTCGCCTCGGTAGGTGTGGAACATGTAGATGACAGCGAGGAGGTCATGACCACCGGCAGCGATGACATGGCCTACTTCCTCAAGGCTGCCCCTGGCTGCTACTTCATCGTCGGCGCGCGCAATGAAGAGAAGGGAGCCAGTTATCCCCACCATCATCCACGCTTCAATGTCGACGAAGACGCCATGCCCATCGCTGTCGAAGTGCTGACGCGCGCAGCAATGGATTTTCTCAAGTAGTCCCGCCTGCAGGGCACACCATCCGGGGGACGATGTCCGCAAGCCCTTCCCAGGGCACCCGCAAGGGGATGCCCTACTATATACGAAAGCGTTTCGCAGAGTGAGGTCGCGTATAGTAGGGGCGGGGCTTGCCCCCGCCCTGTCTCGTGCCCCCGCCCTGTCTCCCTCAGCCTCTCATATTAGTGAATATTTCCTATAAACCCGGCTTTTTCTAGCACCGGCAGATGTTTCGCGGTAAACTGGAAGCCAATGAACATACTAAAGTGAGATTGAATATGCAGATACGAAAACGCCCCGTTCTAATGGCTGCTATTGTAGCCATCGTGTCTACCATACTGATTATAGGAACAGTGAGCGCCTTCGTTTATATCAAGCACACGGGCGAACTTCCTATTACCGTACACAGGTCAAATACTAGCTCCACACCCGCCGCCACGGCCACACAGGCTTCCAGGAGTCCTGCACCCCTGCCTGATGGTGACGATTGGACCCAATACCGCTTCGATGTAAAGGGCACAGGCATGAATCCCGAAGGGCGCATTTCAAAGAAGAACGTGAGCCAGTTGACCCGGCAATGGTCTGTGATGCCTAACCGCGCGTTTGGATCGACTCCCGCGGTCGTCAACGGCCAGGTTTATGTGACTAACGGCAACGCCATCTTCGACATCGACCTGCAGTCAGGAGAAACTGTCTGGCGCTTCGATGACACTCCGCAGCCTCATGGCGCTATCACCTCCTCTGTGGCAGTCGATCCCGCCACCCACATAGCCTATTACGGCACTCCCGATGCGCGGGTCTACGCGGTCAATACGCTCACCGGAGAAGAGGTATGGGACCTGCAAATTGGAAACGACAAAGATGGCGCGTTCATCTGGAGTTCGCCGCTGCTGGTCAATGGCAAAGTCTACATCGGGCTGGCTTCTCACGATGACAATCCCTGTGTGCGTGGAGGTGTGTTTGCCTTTAATGCGGCGACCGGCAACGTGGTCTGGAAGCACTATATGACCCGCGCCGGTACGCTGGGTGGAGGCGTCTGGTCATCGCTCATCGCTGTTCCCAGCGCACACGAGGTAATCGCGACAACCGGCAACCCCTGCCCTCATGGCGTGAGTGACGACGAGGAGGACTCTTTCGTTGCCATGAACTGGGACACCGGCGCTACACTCTGGCAGTATACGGCCGTCCCCTTTGATGACTGCGATTGCGATTTCGGTGAAGGCGCGGTAGACTTCGTCTATCACGGGCAAGAGTACGTCGTGGCCGGAAACAAGAATGGCACCATCTATGCGCTCGCTCCATCAAAAGGGAATCACAGTGTTCGACTTGCCTGGTCGCTCAAGATCGCCAAGAGCGGTTTCCTGAACTACGGCGGCATTTTTCAACCACCCACCTACAGCAACGGTACCATCTTCGTGGCGGGCGGCCCCACACCGGATGGCCTGTGCAAGCACGGCATGCTGTATGCTTTACAGGCCAGCACTGGCGCGATACGCTGGAGCACCTGCACCCCGGTTCAGGTAGTCTCACCCATAAGCACCACGGGCGATGTTCTGTTCGTAGAGACCGGCAGCACCCTGCTGGCCTACTCATCGGCCACAGGCCAGGAACTCTGGCGGGTCCAACAGTCCGGCGAGTTCTGGGGCGGCGTCTCGATCTCGCGGGGTTCGGTGCTTGTAGCAAGCGTCTCAGGCACCCTCTACTGCTACGGCTTTACTGGTACGACGTAGATTCCCTGAATGTTTCCGAATTTATCCTTGCAGCCCAAACAACGCCGCTCGCTTATCGCGCAAATACTGCGCGATCCCTTCGGGATCTTCTTTTTGCAGCGCCATCTGCTTCAACTCGGCCAGCACCACGCTCCATTGTTCCTTTGTGGGCAGGTAGCGGCTATCGCGACTGAGCAGCTCCTCGAAAATGCGGCGTTCCAGTTCGTGCCACGTCGAACGGTCGCGGCCATCGATACTGTCTCCCTCCGAGACATAATCCTGGTCGTTGGTATTGTTGTCGACACGCACGTGTAACGGCCGGAAATAGTTGCCTATCAACTCCTCCATGTACGCCGTGTCGAGCGACCCGGCATCAAAACCCAGCGTCCCTACCAGGTGTATCTGCACGACCGGCCGCAGATCATCCTCCTCGTGCTTATGCGCCTCGCGCTGGCAGTAGTCCTCCAACCGCTCATATAGTGCATTGGGTTCTCCCAGGCCATCCACGCGCAGTTCATAGCGCACAAACGGCCGGCGCTTATTGATCAGGTGAACAGCGCGATGTCGTTGCGCACCCTCCCAATCGCCGCTGGCCGAGGGAGCATCCGTATCGATCTCGACAAAATAGTAGCCGCGTTCCCACGCTACCTCCTCCGCACCCCACGTCTCCGTTGAGCCGGGATTATATATCCACCCATCAAACTCGTATGGTTTATGCACATGGCCCAGAGCCAGGTAATCCACGCACTTGCGCAGCGGTTGAAACTGTGCCATCGAAGGCAAACCCTGTACATGCGGGACAATACCCTCAACGCCGGTATGCATCAGCAGGAGACGATACTCGACGCCCGCCGCGTCCTCCGAGGCGCGAACAGCCTCCATCACGTGGGCCAGACCTTCCATACTGCGTAACGTGGCCGCGCCCTGCCAGGGTAAGCCATAGACCCGCAGCCGCCCGTCGAGCAGATCGACATGCGAGCCCAGCATCCTGTCCCGCTGCCAGGTACTGAGCACGGGCGCACCATCGCGCATCAACGGGGCAAGAAGCGTGAGATACCCCTGGTAACACAAAAATTGTAGCCAGGACGTGCCATCGCGATAATAGCTGCGGTCGTGGTTTCCCTCGATTGCAATCGCTGCAATCCCCGCGTCTTTGAGCTTCTTTAACCCCTCGATGGCATGAATGAGCGTTTGCGCGTCAATCGCACGCTTATTGAACAGGTCACCCGCGATCGCCACAAAGTTCACGCGCCGCTCCACTGCGTCATCCATGATAGCCCAGAACGCGCGGCTGAAGTCGTTAAAGCGCTCGCGCACGCCGTATTGCTCGTACCCCAGGTGCGTATCGGCAACGTGGATAAACGAGGCTCGCATCGATTCCTCCTACTTATGGCAGTCCAAGCCCGGTCATCGTGGCACGAGCACCGGCAGCCGCCAGGATCAGCGCCGCAATGCTGTAGATCAGTATGTCCCGGCGCAGGTTCTTGCTGCCCGTGGCATAACTGATGGCAATAGGGATAGCCAGCGCCACAATAGCGCCGTAGACATAGTGCAGGTAATAGAGGTTTCCACCTGGCGCCCTCTGCCCCAGCAATACCAGCGTAACCCCCAGCACCGCCTGCAAAGCGCCCAGGATAGCGGTAACGATCAATGAAATACGCCATGGCCTGTTCAAGGTCCTCCTGGGAAGATCCACAGCCGTGTTTCTATTTCCCTCTCCACCTGAACTGGCGTCCTCCCCGGGCGAATTCGCCGGGTTCGCGCTGGCGCCGCGCCTCTCACGGAAAAAGAGCACCAGCCCCCACACACCGGCTATCAAGCCCGCTGCCAGCACCAGCACCATGTTGTAGAAATGAAGTTGTTCAACAACCTGTAACATTAAAGTTCTCCGCAGCCGCGCAAAGGCGACATAATATACTTCTTTCGTGGGATGATAATAGCGGAACTATTCCTGACGTACTATAGCAGATTTTTTCGCTTTCTGCTAACGCTGTTCCAAGCTCCCTGGTGGCGCTCCTTGCGCTGCTCACCGCACTTCGTCCGTTCCCGCTGTGAAGAGCTACTCTTATCCTCTACTCGAAACGGCGGATTCTCTCGCGCAAGCGCCTCAGCAATCTATCTCTGAAACGATGCGCTCACCCTGATCACAATGCCCTTGTTTCTTGCATGCACGCGAAGGTTCACTTGACGTGTCTACGGGTTTTCTTTAGAATACAGGTATACTTAGCTGAGCGATAAATTGACCTGGAAGCATATCCTTACCTCGCACTACACATGAGGAGGCTACAGATGGCGGATCGTGTCGGACAACAGTTTGGCAACTACCGGCTGGCCTCCCTGCTGGGCCAGGGCGGCTATGCCGAAGTGTATTTAGGGCAACATGCGCGGCTCAGTCTGCAAGCGGCCATCAAGGTCCTGCATGCCTACCTGACCGGCAGCGAGGCTGAGCACTTCTACCAGGAAGCCGAGACCATTGCCAAGCTGACGCATCCTGGGATTGTGCGCATTCTGGATTATGATGTGCAGGACGGGGTGCCCTTTCTGGTGATGGAGTATGCGCCGGGTGGCTCCTTGCGTCGACGTTATCCCAAGGGGAATATCGTCCCCCCTCGCTCAGGTCGTCTCCTATGTCAAGCAGGTGGCGGCTGCCCTGCAGTACGTCCACGAGCAGAAATTCATCCACCGGGATGTCAAGCCGGAGAACATGTTGCTGGGACGGCACGAGGAGGTGCTGCTCTCGGATTTTGGCCTGGCGGCCCTGGCGCACAGCAGTGCCTCGCTGAGCACACAGGAGGCGATTGGCACCCTACCCTACATGGCTCCTGAGCAGATCGAGGGGCATCCCCGTGCGGCCAGTGACCAGTATGCCCTTGCTGTGGTGGTCTACGAGTGGCTGTGCGGGCAGCGCCCCTTTGAGGGCTCGGTGAGCGAGGTGATAGTGCAGCACCTGAGCATGCCACCTCTACCGCTGCGCGAGCGGGTGTCCACAGTGCCAGCCGAGGTCGAGCAGGTGGTGCTGCGCGCGCTGGCCAAGGACCCCAAAGAGCGTTTCGCCTCGGTGCAGGAGTTTGCCGAGGCGCTGGAGCGAGCGAGCCTGCCTGCCTCAGCCCATTCGGTGCTGCTTGCTCCCGCGCCGGCTCCTCCAGGTGCGGCGGTTGCGTCCAGCTCTGCCACTGCGGTGGCGCCGCCCGGTCAACCGGTAATGCCCACGGAGGCGACCCACTTTGCCAATGTGCCGGTGGGGGCACTGGAGCCGACCGTATTCCCGGGCTCCACGCCGCCAGGCGACCTCACCACACCACAGACCCAGGCCGAAGGCGAGACACCCTTGCCGGGCCAAGTCGTGGCACCAACCTCTACTGTCGTGCCATCTCCCCTTGAGCCAACTCTGCCCATCCGTCCGAGGGCCGGGCGCTTGCCGAGAATCAGTACGGTGCTGCTGATCGGGCTGGTGGTCGTGGTCATCGTGGGAGGGGTTCTGGGCAGCCTGAGCCTGCTCACTCGCTTCGGCGTGCTCGGCACACACAGCGGTGCCCCTACGCTCACCCCAGTGCACGGAGGCACCTGGACGGACGACCTCGTTCATGACCCAGATTCGCTCATTCCCAATGGAGGGTCGAATGAGGGGTCGGGTATGATCGATCAGGCGCTGTACCTGCCCCTCTTCTCTAGTGATGCGTAAGGCATGCTGCATCCAGGGGCGGCAACCGAAGTCCCCACGGTGCAGAATGGCGGCATCAGTGCCGACGCCGCCACCTGGACCTTTCATCTGAAACCTCACCTGGTGTGGTCCGATGGGCAGCCCTATGATGCCCGCGACGTGGACTTCACAGGCAGGCTGAGAACCTGAGGGACTGCCAAATCTGAGACTGCCATCTTTTTTTCAGTTGGGAAATGCTCTCAACCAATGGTGACTACTCCCCATCCCTAAAGGGCGGGGCTTCTGGAATGACATCGGCTTGTAGTCCCAAGCCTAAAATGTTCTTGGCAGCATTGAGGTCTCGATCAAGATGAGCATGACAGCACGGACAAGCGAAGATCCGCTCAGAGAGTGGCATGTTGGGCAAAGAAGGCCGACCAGGAGGCGTCTGCAATGCTTTTAGCAAGACAATGATTGTGAATCATCCGGTTGATAGTCAAATCTTCTACAGCAATGATGCCAAAGCGATTGACGATTTTCCGGCTTTCTTTTGTACCTTTCGCCAATGTGCTGTGCTTGCGTTGCACGTGTGCCAATGCCTTTTCCTCTGTGCGGAAAAACCGGGGATTGGCAATCTCTTCCCCAGTCGAGAGCGTGGCAAAGGTTTTCAAGCCAACGTCTATTCCTACTTGAGAGGCGCATTCGGGCAAGCGTCCAGGCTCACACTCAACGCTGAAACAGGCATACCATTTGCCGGTACTGCTCTTGTGAAGAGTGAGCGTTTTGAGCTTGCCCCGCATGGGGCGATGCAGCACAATCTTGATATGCCCAATGCCGGAAGCATAGAGCTTGCCCTGCTCATCGATCTTGAAGCCGGATTGTGGATAGGTGAAGCTATCATAACGGTCATGTCCCTTGAAACGCGGATAGCCTGGCGTTTCACCTGCCTTGACTCGTCTGAAGAAGGCTTTCATGGCAAGATCAAGTCGGACAGCCACCTGTTGCAGCACCTGGGAATGCACCGTTGCCAGGGAAGGACGTTCTTGTTTGAGTACCGGGAACGCGGCTTGTTGCTGATACAGGCTCAGACGTTGGCTTTCCAGCTCATAGGCGGCCTTTCGCTGTTCAAGCAAGTGGTTGTAGAGCCACCGACATTCGTTCAGTGTCTCTTGCAGCAGGCCCTCTTGCTTTTTCGTCGGAAATATCCGGTACTCGAACATCTTACGCATATGTGCTATGGTAGCGCAAAACACAAGTGCTGTCAAATGAAAGGAGGGCGGCCATTCATCCCCAGAACTTAAGTCCGGGGCCTTCTGGCCGCTTCAATGGTAAAACAAGTATCGACGCTTGCTATGGCGTTGGTGTATCCGCCGGCCCCGGTGTGGACGTATCCGTGGGCGCTGCCGGCGTTGGTGTATCCGTCGGCGAAGGGGTTGTGGTATCTGTCGGACCCGGTGCCGGTGTATCCGTGTGCGCTGCTGCCGGCGTGGGGGTGTCCGTCGATGTGGGTGCCGGTGTTGCCGTACAGTGCCACGTCACAGAGACTGCATTTGCCGCGTCTCCCACCACTGTATAGGAGTAATGACCGGTTGGACAATCACCAGCCGGGATGGTAACCGTCACCTGCACCGGCTGGCCGGGAGAAAGCGTTCCATTTGATGGACTAAAGGCAGCTCCAGGTAAATCGCTGCCCGCGCTTGCAGACCAGTTAAGATCACCCTGTGAGCCCGGAGCCAGCGCCAGTGTATCATTACAGACAAAGTTACCATTATCATCCGGCGGGCAATTGTGCTGACTGGTCGAGGCCGTGAGCATTGGCGCTCCGCAGGCCCAGGGCACATCGAGAGCATTTCCCCCAGACACCAGGAAGCTGAGGGTAATGCTGGCCGGACAAACCATATCCGCTATAGTGACCGTCACCGGCGTCTTCTGGCCTGCAGACAGCGTACCACTTGATGGACTATATTGAACCGCACCACTTCCCCCGATGCTAGCCGGTGTAGACCAGTTCAGGTCTGGATCACCTGGATGAGCCAGAGATAGCGTTTCTGTGCATCTCCAGCCTCCTGGGTCTGCGGATGGCGGGGTATAGGAACAATCAGGATCAGGCGTATTGAAGGTATTCGGGTTGACTGTCAAGGTCGGCGGTTCGCAACTCCATGGCACAGTGACAGGCTGTAATCCTCCGGAGAAGGTGAGACTGGTGGTTGGGGCCGGGCAGCCCGTACCTGGGACTGTAATGGTTACCGGCTCCTGCTGACCAGGCGACAGGCTGCCATTCAGTAGACTGAAGCTAATCCCTGGTATTCCACTGCTGGTTGCAGACCAGTTCAAAACGCTCCTGGCTTTCTGATCGCTGCTCAGTATGAGAGTACAGGTCCAACCTTCCTTGTAGGTACAGTCCGCATTGGCATCGATACGGGACTGGCTCACTTCCAGCGGTGGCGGCTGCATACAACGCCACGGCACACTAAGAGGATCCGCAGGACCGGAGAAGCTGAAGCTACCGTCCTCACAATCACCGTTGGGCACAAAGATGCTTACCGGCACACTCTGGCCCACGGGTACGGTACCGCTTGAAGGGGTGAAAGTCACGTCGGGTAAATTGCTGCTCGCGCTTGCAGACCAATCGAGGTCGCCACGAGCATTATTATCAGATCTCAGCATGGCGGTGCAGTTCCAGCCATCATCAGATTGAGAACAGCTTTGATTACTGAAATGGTCCGGATCAATTATCAGTTTTCCAGGCCACCCACAATACCACGATGCAGTCGTTGGAGATGCCGCACCCGTGAAAGTGAACTGAGCCCTGGCCTCACAGGTTGTGTCCAGCGTGATCATCACATCCATTTGCTGGCCAGGTGACAGAGTTCCACCTGCGGGGCTGAAAGTAGGTCTACCGTCCCCACTGCCGGAGGCAGTCCATTTGAGATCGGGCTGGTTGCCCGGGTCGCTGATCAGCGTTGCAGGGCAATGCCAGTCCCTGTGGTTGTTGTTATCGCTACTACAGTCGGTATACGCATCAAAAGTCATCGGAATCACTATCAATGTTGTGGGCCATGGTTCGCAGCTCCATGGCACCTTGACGGTATTGGCCGGGCCTTTGAAGGCGAGGGCAGCTGTAGCACGACATTTTGTATCGGGTATAATGACATTCACCTCCACCGCATCACCTGGAGCCAACGTGAGGTGCGAGGGAAAGAAGGTGATGCCAGATAATCCGCTGCTGGACGCAGACCAGTTCAGGTTTCGCTGAGCATTACGAGCATTGCTCAGTATTGCCAGGCAGATCCAGCCTTGACCGTGAGTATAGGAGCAGTCGGTATTCGCATTGAACCTGACCGGGTCTACCTTTAGCCTTGGCTGGATTGGATTTGTCGCCGGGGGTGTTGGCGGCTTCGGCTGAGGAGTCACCGCGATTGTGGCTCCTATTTGCGCATTCCCTCCATTGGAGCTTATATGCAGCAGCGCCGAGTAGTTTCCCGCCTGGAGTTGGGTCGTATCAGCCGTTACGTAGATTGTGTGTGGGAGGCCGCCTGGCTCGATTGTGCCGGCATTTCTGTCCAGGGTCAACCAATGTGCAAGTCCGGCATCCACCTTCCAAGCCAGGCGCTTAGTACCCAGGTTGCTGACCGCCATCTGCAGCGTCACCTGATTGCCTACCTGCCATGTGCCAAAAACAAGGCTGCCGCGGCTGATTGCAAGTTTCGCCTGCTTCCTGGGCAGCAGTGATATAATCTTGAGCTTGATCCTTACCCGGGCTTCACCCGCGTTAGAACTGATACGCAGGATCGTAGAGTAATCTCCAACCTTCAGGTGAGATGTGTCAACAACGACATGGATAAACTGGTACAGGCTGCCCGGTGCAATCGTTCCGGTACTCGTCAGCACGCTGATTCCTGGCGTTCCTTTCGTATCTGCGGTCCAGGTCAGTCGTTGTCCCCCGGTGTTACCAATCTCCACCGCTGCGATCACTTTCGTACCTACCTGCAGATTGCCCAGGTCAAGGGAGCTAGGTCTAACGCTGAGCTGGGCAGGCGCGGCTACAATTGTAATTGGCAGTACCACGCTGCGTGAGCTCGCTAACTCCACTGCATGGATCGTATGTGATCCCAGGGACCAGTGCGAGTCCGTCATGATCACTATATCGAAGGTGCCATCGCTGCGCACCTGGATAGTTCCATTGGATGCAGTTGGTAAGTACAATTGCTGTGCAGCCAGTATTCCCAATGCTGATGCCACGTCCGCCTGTGTATCATGCCTCTCTGGTCCTGTTGCGCCAAGCTGCTGGGCAGTCAGCGCAGTGCTGCCGTCAAGTGAGAAGGCTACACTTCCCCCTGGCGTGAACCCCTTGCCATGCAAGTGCATTAATCCCCCCGAGAGCACATGACCACTGCCGCTCAGGCTTAGTGAAGGAGTTGGAGAAAATAAAATGGATAGCGCGCTAATTCCACCGGCGATGATGATGAGACATGAAAAACCGATAAGCGACCAACCTACAATATTGCTACGGGGCTGCTTATGATGGAGTGATCTGTAGGGAGGACGAGTAGGAGAATGAAAAGAGCCGGTTTGCCGGTGATGGATTGGGGACGGCCGCGGCTGGCGAGCTTGATGCAGCGGAGATGACTCGATTCGAGGATGCGGCGGGTGCATCTGGTGGAAAGGTTCTGCTGAATGCTGTGGCGAGCGCAGATGGTGGGGAGGTAATGCACCTTGATCCAGGCTCGGTCCAGGGGGAGTATTCGGTATAGAAGGTGTTCCGTGGACTACCGGCGTTCCACCCGGCTGTGGCATCCCCTTGACCATCGGAGCATTTGCCAATGGCGCCTGCAAGTCTCCGGGCAATCCTGCCGCAAAGGGCAGGTCAAACAATATAGCCTGGCTATCCCCGGCGTAACTCCCAGCGGATTGGACGTCCTGTTCTGGTGAACTGCTGAGATCCGTTCTTCCTTCTGGCGCGGCGCCAAGGACGCTGCCACAGCGTCCACAAAAGCGAGCGTTGTCAGGCACCTCTGATCCACAAAAGCGGCAGTATAGCATACTTACCTCCCCAGGCTAAGAAAAACGCTGCGCTGGTCGTTTGCATTAAGAAGTATGACTATACGATGATGTCTGACGTGGAATGAATTGTATAAGTTGTATCCCCCTTTTTGTAGTTTATCATATATTGTTTTAATTTACAATTGGTGGGGTTACTGGCAGTAACTGGATGTATGAAATAGTTGTAGAAGTGTGTATGGATTAGGATTACCCATATCGTAATCTTGAAGAGCGATGCGCCAGAGCGGGATTACTGTCACATTTAGCTCATCCTCCCGGCTCTACCGTGTGATGAAGCGTGGATCCATAAGAAAGAGGACCACTTCCTACAAAGCGGTCCTCGATGATTAGCCGTTATTGCTAGTTGTTGTTCCCAAGCACCTGGCATGGGTTTTTACCAAGTATCTGGCGGAAGTCATTAAAGCGTTGAAGCGTCGCCCCTCCACCTCCGAATGCCAGGTAGGTCAGTTTCAGGAGCGAACCATACTGGTTATTCTTCCCGAAGTCATTCGTGGTCGCTGGCGTATCGTTGCCAATCTGCCAGTTGCATGCCCCACCTTGGCCCTGGTTCCCCTTCCCCGTGATGCTGTAGAACGGATAGAAGTTAGCAGGTGCGTTATCATCGGTGGTCGGTATCAGTGTGCAGCCTGCGCCTGTCGAGCGATTGCACGTACTGAATTCGATGCGCGGCAGGTCCGCCTCAAAGGCCACGCGTTTGTAGTTTGTATTGTACGCCGGGCCGGTCAGCGGGCTGGTGAAGAGAATCGACGTGGGATGCAGGAGGGTGTTGCCATCGGGCCAAACTGGCTGGTAGGGAACACCGTCAAAGCCGGTATTGGTGTCGGTGCATCCTTGCAATTGGTCCAGCGACGATTGAGATGCTGGGAAGCAGAAGTTGTCGTCGCCGTTCGTTGGCTCCGTGTCGCCGCTCATGCCCTCAGTGTTGCCCGTGGGACAGCTCACACCGCCGGGCGACTGGGCAATGGTTGCACCGTTACAGTAGTCAAAGTGGCCGATTTCATCGGAGAAGGCGATGTTGTAAGAATGTGCAGCCCAGATCACGCGGGTCTGCTCCGACGACGTGCTGTACATCGGGTGGAAGTCGTAGGGAATGTTGGTGCACTCGGTCGAGGGGTCTGGTGCGTACTTCACCTGGCCGAAACCGTTCGCAGCACTGGCCACCATAAAGCCGCTCTTGCCGTTTGTCTTGTCCTGGATATCGGTCCGCAGGCCATGTTTGGTGTCGTGCAGGGTAACTGCCAGCCTGTCTCCTGAACTCATAAACAGGTCCTGTGCCGGATCGGGAGTGAAGGTGGCTGTGGCGGTCGCCTGGACCGGATTGGCCGGTCCCTGGGATTGACCATTCTTCGTTATGAAGGCAAAGTTGATGTATTCCAGACCACCGGTGATGTGAGAAGCGCAGGTGGAATTCAGCGTCGTGCCATTGACAGGGTCTTCTGACAGGCTGTCGATGTTGAGCGCTATACACCACTGAGTCGCGTCACAACTGGTGCCGCCAGCACCAAAGTAGCCACCAGGCCATTTGACCCAACCCGGGGGATAGAACTGCAGCTCCATGAACGCGGTTCCCGGGTGCTTGGGGCTAACTGCCGGGTCGACGATGTTGCTATCGCTGTCCGGCGTGCAGGTGCTGACCTGCTCAGGGTACGACTGGGTATCGCACATGGCCATGCCGAACCAGAACGCCGGGTGGAGCTGGAAATTGAAGGACTCTGCTGGCGAGGTCGGGACCCCTCCCGGCGCTGGTGGATCGCTGGGAAGTGTGAGCTCGTACCTCATATTGTTGCCAGAGCCGGGCTTGTTAGAATAGAAGAGGGTCGAGGGCTCGTCGTGCCCGACGTAGTTGCCCTCGCCAAATACTTCCTCGGGATCTGCTACCTCTGTACAGAGTGCCGTCCGAGCACAGTTCAGAACCTGAGTGTTAGCAGCATGAGCATGGTCAATAGTCCCACGCAGTGCTACGGCTGCCATGAGACCGCCGATAATGGTAGCGAAGGCAACCAGCGAAAGCACGATGCTCACCTTTGAGCGAGCAGAGAAGCGCATACATTGGCCTCACTTTCAAATACTGTTGAAAACAACGTCGAAAAGTTCGTTGACATCGCATAGTCTGTTTTGCTCGCCTTGCAGCCAGGAGGGAATCTACCAAACTGGATTATCACTGATAATGCTGGGTTGGGGGAATGGTAAGAGGGTTGCAACCTGGTTATGAAATGGTGAATATTTTAGACATTACATTTGAATATCTCCATCTTTCGAGTACTTCTATGTTAGCTTGACGTTCTTAGCAGGAGAGCGGAGCCAACAGAACGAATGCGGAGGACAAATCATCGCCTACACCCGGAACTTTCAGGAGACCATCTGCGTCTACACAGTAATGCCATTTCTAACTACTTCGAGACAGCAGCGAACCATCCGGGGAGGGCCAGCATGTTAGGGATTCCATATCATTGGGAACTTCCACGTGGGAGGTGTACAGCTTTTGCTGTGCTCAGTATCGGGTTTATGATGGCACTGGCAGGCGTGGGACTCGTCTCCTGTGGCTACAATAATGCTCAACAGGGCAGCGCACCTTCGACTCAGTCTCAGCCGCAGGCCCAGGTGACACATCCTCCGCTAAAAGTACAGAAGTGTGGCGTTGTGCAGAGTCTCGGAAGCCTCGAGGTGCCACCGGGTGATACCAGAGCAGAGCGAGTGGAAACCTGTCTCTGGCAGGCGTTTCAACACTGTCGCCCTGCTACTCTTGTCTTCATCAACAACAGTCCAGGTACAGCACTCATCCGTACTTTCACGATCTTTAGCAACAACGGCGCCTGCTCGATCTCAGATGCGAGGCAACAGCGCAGCGCTTCAAATCCGCCTTCGGTGGCCGAAACATACACCTGTACAGGTCTGGTACAAAAGCCGGGCGGGCTGCTCTTCACCGCCTGTGGCAAGGACGGTGACGTGTTTGTGCCAGCATAGTAGTTATGAAAGGCACTTCAGCTCGTACTATGTGGTACTGCCTTGTTCGTCAGGTACGTTCCATTGCTTATACCCAATAACGTTAAGACACCTTGATTCAGATCGGGAAAGCTGCTGATGACGGCAATCTGACGAGCAAACAGCGCGCCCAGGGTAACAGCGTAGACAAGCACTAAGATGATCGTAAAGTAGAACAATTGCGTTTTGCCCAGATCGATCTGGGCGGCATTGCCCACCTCCTCCCCGCGAAACAGATCGGTCCATTTCGCATCTGCCGGGCTTTTGTTGACCAGCAGTCGACCATCGGTGTCAAGTTGATTCGTATCCACGTGCTGGGCTGACAATTGAGACAGCGTTTTCGCGGTTTCCTCCTCATTGGCATCCTGATTCTGCTTGTAGTTGTGGATGAGCGGTGCTCCAACCAGCGCGGTAGCGCTGATCCCCATCAAAACCCATATGCCTGCAGGGATAGCGATCATCAGCGGGTCGGCCTGTCCAAAACGGATATTAAAGAATGCCGCCGATGCGTACGAGGAAGAGGTGACAAGTGTCCAGAGAGATGCCTGTAACCGGGAGAGGCTGAGCCTGTTGCGCTGATCGATCAGCAGCCCTCGCCAGTAGCCAGTGACGCCATGGCTCGTGACGAGCCCAATGGTGGTTAGAAGGAACGTGGTACCTAACCACGACCATAAGCGGTATGCAAGTGGTATCAGCAACAAAATCAATACAGCAGCAACGACGATCCCAATGAGACCGAGGGTATGCCATATTTTCCATTTGGGCGCAGTTGGCTGGGGTGTGGCCGTGATGGGGAGAGTTCCTGCCATAATTTACCTCTTTTAAGCATCTAAAGATAGTCGCAGCAACCAACTAGACATACGACGCGATACGGGCTTCTGTCACTCAATAAACTATTCTAGTATAAGATGCCTTTATCAGCAACTACCGGAAGAGATTTGCCAACATAGCATGCTGGAAGACCCGCGTTGGAACTTTTTACTACAGGCAACGTCTAAGCTGATAGATAGCAATCAAGAAACGCTTATCGCAGCGAAGGCACAGAGTGTCCTCACCTTTCTATACGCATGAAAGAAGTATTATTCGGAGACAAATATTATGTTCCAGAGAGCGCAGCAATACCTCTTACAACACCGGATCCTCGCCATTGGCGCCGTATTGATTCTGGCACTCTTGATCGTTGGAGTTGGAGCGGCCGTCGCCCTGGCTGGCGGGACTCCTGCCCAGGGACAGAACTGTGGAACAGTGCAGGCCAGCGCCAATAGGCTGATTAATCCAGCAGCGGCCAGGCAGGCAGAAGATTGCTTCTGGCGCGCATTCCAAACATGCAGCCCTGCCACCCTCGCCTTTAGTGAGATGGGCGTCGATACAGTATTGACCCACACCATCACGACCTCCAGCGCTAATGGCAAGTGCTCCATCTCAGACACAGTGAAAAACGGCGGTCCAGACGCTGTACCAGTGCCAGCCAGAACCTACACCTGCACCGGGCTGACACAGCAAGCGGATGGACTGCACTTCACTTCATGCGGTGAAGACGGCGATATCCTTGTACCAGCGGCATAAGTCATTGCATCACCCTAAGAAAAAGCTCATCACATCCGTAGGGGCGAGGGAACGCCATCTGGGGGATGGTGTGCAGTGGAGCGGCGCGGGGAGGGCCTTTATGGACGCAGTCTGGGGGACAGTGTGGCCCGCGTCGGCCACATCGCCAGGACCAATGAGACAGTCGGGAGGCAGATGCAGGGACGACGGGGCGGGCATACCTGCCCCCCAGATAGGGTTCCATAAAGGCCCACTCCACCCATCCACTCCCCACTCGCCCCTACGGATCACTCGGCCTGCTGCCGGTCTCTGCGGCTTCTCCATCCCTTCGGTTGATGCCTATTGAGCGACTGCGAGCGTCGCCCTGTTTGTGGATTACCTCTCATCCAGCACCTCCCGCATGAACTCGCGCAGTTCGGGAGCAATATCTGGCAGTTTCAGCCCATAAGCGATAGAAGTGATCAACAGCCCCAGCGGCGTGCCCGTATCATAGCGCGTACCGGTGAACTTCAGGCCGAAGCAGTGACCGGCCTGCGCCTGCCGCGCCAGCGCGTCGGTCAGTTGAATCTCACCGCCCCTGCCGGGAGGAGTTTCCTCTAACAGGGCAAAGATATCCGGCGTGATGACATAACGACCATCTACTGCCAGGTTCGAAGGCGCCTCCTCCAGTGAAGGTTTCTCGATCAGGCCCGTCACCTTGACCGTATCGGGTCCCAGCGTCTCCACGGCTGCAATTCCATACGTCGGCACAACTTCAGGCGGCACAGACACCAGCGAAAGCACCGACCCACCGTAACGCTCGTGTATTTCGATCATACGCGGCAGGCAGGGCGTCTCTGGCGCAACCAGGTTATCACCCAGCATTACAACGAACGGCTCGTTCTCCACCAGGTCCTTCGCGCACAGCACGGCGTGACCCAGTCCGCGCGGCTCAGCTTGCTTCACTGCTCTGTAAGTCGCCATCGACTGTATCCGGCGCAGTTCCTCCAGCTCCTTCTTCTTCCCCTTGCTCTCTAGCAGCGCCTCTAGCTCGGGAGATGCATTAAAGTGATCTTCAATGCTGCTGTTACCAGGGCTCGTGACAAAGATAATCTCTTCTATCCCCGCCGCAACCGCCTCCTCCACAATATATTGCACCGCCGGCTTATCGACGAGTGGCAGCATCATCTTCGGTATAACTTTGCTGGCCGGGAGCATGCGCGTAGCAATACCAGCTAACGGCAGCACGGCTTTACTAATCTTCATCGGTCCTCCTCTGCTCAAACTGCACGTTCAATGCTTTATAATTGTCACATATTGTAAGAGATAGTAGTTCCCAGGTCAATCTTAGGGGATGTAGTGAACTAGCTAATAGCGGGTACGCTGCAAAACCTTTACCCCTCCTCCTACGTATTACAGTATAGAGCGTTTAACTAGCCGCCCATTACATAGAAAGAAATTATCGATGATGCAACAACAAACTCCCGCGCCAACAGAGCGGCGAACAGCTCCGCGTTTACTCGCGCGTCCTAGACGCAGAGACATTTTCCTTCACGGCGGAAAAACATTCAAATTCATCGGTGCCTTGGTCGCCGATCCGCGTATACCGTTGTGGCGCAAGGCACTCTTTTTCGGCTCCATTGCTGCCCTGCTGCTGGTGCTGCTCTTTCCTGACGCCATCAACGAAACCTTATTGAGCACCGCCCTGCCTCTCGTCGGAACCGTACTGGGCGTACCGATCGATGCTGGCTTTGACTGGGTCGCGTTCGCCCTCGTCTCCATCAGCCTGCTGCGCTTCTTCCCAGCTCCCCTGGTCGCGGAACATTACGAGCGCATCTTCAAACGCTATTGAGCCCCAGGCTGCTCATCCAGCCCGGAGCTCGCACCTGGGCCACGAACCATAGAACTTACTCCCCCAGTTTACGGTTCGCGCTGCTATAGCGTGGTTCTATCAACTGGTACGCCACCCATCCATCCTGAAAATCCTTAGACAAGACCTTGACAATTGTCTCTCTATATGATAAAATTGAATATGAATTCAAGTTCTGTTTAACCGCTCATCAGGAGGTGTTTATGGCTACTGTTGCTCCGCTTGACGCTTTCCAGGAGGTCTCACTTCCTCAAGGAAGTGTACACTATTGCGACCAGGGAACCGGGCCAACACTTGTCTTTCTGCATGGCTTACTGGCGAACAGCCTGCTGTGGAGCCGTGTGATCCCTCGTCTCTCTGGACAATTTCGCTGCATTGCTCCGGATCTTCCTCTGGGTGCCCATTCACACCCTATGCAGCCAGATGCGGATCTGAGTCCTCCAGGAGTGGCTCAACTCGTGGCTGATTTTCTGGAGGCACTCGATCTCCACGACGTGACCTTGATCGGCAATGATACAGGGGGTGCTATTTGTCAACTGGTGATTGCTCACCATCCAGAACGCATCACCCGTCTCGTCCTCACCAATTGCGATGCCTTTGAACAATTTTTCCCGCCTCTGGTCAGTCCCTTCCATTATGGAGCACGTGTCTTCGGCATCCAGTTTGTCAATTTCCTGGCATGGGTGCTCCGCGCCCGTTCCGCCCAGCGCCTGTTTGTTGCGGCCCTTTCTCATCGTCGCCCAGGCCAGGCGGAACTCGACGCCTTCTTCCATTCCCTGCTCCATCTTCCTGAAGTCCGCGGCGAAATAACGCGCTTCTTGCGGGCTGTCTCCAATCGCTACACTCTGGAAGCTGCTCGCACCTTCTCCGGCTTCCACCATCCTGTGCTGCTTGTGTGGGGAAGCGATGATCCCTTCTTCTCTTCCCGCCTTGCCCGCCGTCTCCAACAGGCTTTTCCTGATGCGACCCTGGAGTTTCTTCTCCATTCGCGCGCCTTTGTCCCGGTGGACCAACCAGAGGTTTTCGCCCAACAGATTACAGAGTTTGTACATGCAGCCATCAATCCCTGAACCAGAGAAGGGAAGTGAGCCAGGCGCGCGGAGATCCCTTTAGAAGAAACCGGCGCGGTGGTTGCAAGTCTCACGAGTCTCATTTATCATGGCTTGTTCGTTGACAGTAAGGAGTTTCAGTAGAACGCGCAAGCGTCAGAAAACCCCATATTGAACATTTGTTTGACAATCCCTGTTTTGTTTGGTACGATGATCGAAGTCCGAAGTGCCGTGATGGAGACTTCGAACTTGCAGCCATTGTGATGTCTCAAGACCAAAGGTCTTATCAAACCGCGCCTTAAAACCCTGCGGCTTGAGCCGTGGGGAGTCGTCACGAAAGCCAGCATTGGAGGTCGGCGTTGACAGTTCATCGCACCTACATTCCCCAGGCGCCGCTCTCGGCCTTCGTGCATATGTTCTGGCTGTACGAAGGCCAGTATCAGCAGCACGCCAGGGAACGCCGTCTTCCGGATGGCTCGATGGAGTTGGTCATCAACCTGCGTGAAGACACTCTTCGCGTGTACGACCGGCAGCATCACGACCAGTTCCAGAGCTTTCGCGGCGGCCTGATCAGTGGTGCGCATTCGGAATTCATCGTCATCGATACGACCTGCCTGGCGTCGATTATAGGCGTCCACTTCAAACCGGGCGGAGCGTTCCCCTTTCTCACGGTGCCCGCCGGTGAGTTGCATGATGAGATCGTCTCCCTGGAGACACTATGGGGAGCCACAGCCAGCGACCTGCGCGATCAGTTGCGCGAAGCCAGCACACCGGAGACCAGGTTCCGTGTTCTCGAACGGTCCCTTCTGGCGCGTGCCGCCCAGCCCCTGGCTCGGCATCCTGCCGTCGCTTTCGCGCTGAAGGAGTTCCGTTACGTGCCACATTTGCGCACGATCTCAGACGTGACTGAGCACATTGGCCTCAGTCCGAAGCGATTCATTCAGGTGTTCAGCGAAGAAGTTGGGCTGACGCCAAAGCTGTTTTGCCGCGTCCGGCGCTTTCAAGAGGTGCTGCGCCTGATCGAAAAGGGACAGCATATCGAATGGGCGGAGATCGCTTTAACCTGCGGGTATTTCGACCAGGCCCATTGTATCCACGACTTCCGGGCCTTTTCCGGCCTCAATCCAACCACCTATCTGACACATCGAGGTGAGCACCGGAACCACGTTCCACTGGGCGATTGAGGTCATTTTTTACAAGACGAATCCCTCCACCTTCCCAAGCCGCTCCAGACCAGCCCACCTGCTCTCATTATTTGTAAATTGATCCAGGGCCACAGAATTGGCATCTTGATGTTGTGGATGAGGTGTATCAAAAATCTTCGTTTTTTTCGACTCCTCCCAGCCGAACGCTCGAGCTCGGAGAAGAAGAGGTAAAAGCCTCTCACGGCTCTCTTCCCATGCTCTTGGAGCCATCAACGAGCAGCTGTATCGCCTCGATGATCGTGCGTCGCTGAGCACTGATCTCAGCGGCGCTCAGTTTGGTGACTTCTGGGGTCGCGAAGAACCATATCGTACTCATCCCCACAATGAGCGTAAGGAGCTCAGCCGGACTCCAGAGATCTGACACGCGACCGTCACGCTGGGCCTGTTCAATAGCAGCGATCTTGTGCTGATTAGCGGATTGAATCGCTTCGTGCTGCGTTCCAATACCACCGCGTTCAAGAATGTCCCAAATAGCTAATCTCAGAATCTCTGGACATGCCTGGTACTGGTCGAAAAGGCGACCTGCATAGCTAGACAGATCAGAGGCATCAATGGGAACCTCTTGCACGAAAGCGACCACGAGGGCATCATAGACGGCATCAAAGAGTTGATCTTTATTGCCGAAATAGTCGTAGATCAGTGCCTTACTGCATCCAGCAAGGTCAGCGATCCGGTCAACACGTGCCCCAGCGATGCCTCGCTGGGCAAATTCCTTCGTTGCGGCCGCAAGCAGCCGTTTTTTTGTTTCTTGGATGTCTCGTTTCATATTCCTATTATATTTTACTGACCAGTCAGTTGACAAACTCTATACAGTATGGTAGTATTGATCATAGTAAGTTACCAACTAGTTAGTAATTAGGAGAGGAGCACATATGAGAACCACAACCCAACGACCGAGCCAAGGAGCACCTCTGGCCACGCACAAAGATATTGACGTTCCCGATCAGACCGGAATGCTTGCTGTCGTCACTGGCGCAAACAGTGGCATCGGCTTCGGAGTCAGCCAAAGGCTGGTTGCTGCAGGGGCGGAGGTCATCCTTGCCGTTCGCAACCTGGACAAAGGAAATAAAGCTGCACAGGAAATTCGTGCCCAATTTCCTGATGCCAGGGTTGTCGCAGAACATCTCGATCTCGCCAGTCTCGCATCAGTCGAAGCGTTTTCCGAAAGCATGCTTACCTCTGGACGACCAATTCATATCTTGATTAACAACGCAGGCATCATGACGCCGCCAGTCCGCCATACCACCGCCGATGGGTTCGAGCTCCAATTGGGCACCAACTACCTCGGACATTTCGCGCTCACTGGCAAACTGCTCCCGCTGCTGCGCAAGGCAAGCTCTTCGCGGGTGGTGACTCTGAGCAGTTTGACGAATCGCCTTGGCTCCATCAATTTTGACGATCTGCAAAGTGAACGTGGCTACCGCCCACAGTTCGCCTATGGGCAGTCCAAACTAGCGACCCTGCTGTTCGCGATTGAACTGAACCGCCGAAGCCTGCGCTATGGCTGGGGAATACGCAGTAACGCCTCCCATCCTGGAGCAACGCTGACCAATCTACAAACAACCGGACCGACACTTGGCAGAGGCTCCACCACCCTGATGGAACGATTGGGGATGCAGATAACGAGAATGATCCCCGGTTTTTGGCAAGAAATCGCGCAAGGCGCTCTTCCCACGCTGTATGCGGCGACCAGCCCGCTCGCTGTTGGTGGCGGCTACTACGGCCCTGGCGGCTTTGCGGAACTTACGGGAATGCCCGCAGTTGCCAGGATTCCTCGCAGAGCACGCAATGAGAAGACCGCCGAGCGGCTCTGGCAAGTCTCGGAGCAACTCGCGAGAGTTTTCTTCCCTACAGATCACGCTGCGTTAGATGTCGAGAGACGGATTTCTTACAGCAATGAGTGAAAAGATTGAACCTGGAGAGGAGCGGGAAACATGCAGATCTCTGTCAAAATGCCAGGGACTTTGCACTAAGGCTTGATCCCCTTGCGCTCAATCATTGCCCTCAGTGGAGATGAGAAAGCGCTCCAGCAAGCTGCTTACATGGGAATCTACAGCATCCTGAAGAAACCGTTTGATCTGGACGCGTTGCTTGTACTGGTGGGGCGAGCGATATGCTGAGGCAAGGAGAAATCGATGGTTCAATGAAAACGTAATCAGCATGAACTCTATTGCCACGCCCAGCACGACCTGGGGCATCTTGATCTCTGCAAGGTCGCGTAGGAACGATGGCATGCTCTCATGGGTTTCATGGGCAAATCTTTCCATGGTGATGATCTCCTCCAGATCGTGCAGGAGGAAGGCCAGCGGGAACGACCAGATCAGGGCTTTGATGCCGACCTGTGTCGAGCTCTGTTCTCAGAAGGCTTCTGGCGAACTTCAGCCAGCGGGCCAGGTCAGAAGGGTGCTCGTTCGTCAACGTGGTTGCCATATTTGCTTTCCCTTTCTCGTTTTGTCACATCGTGTCATTCTTTCACTATTGCCATTATCGGCTCTTTCTGTTGAGAAGGTATGTTGGTTCGTTTTTTCCAATACCGTTTGACTTTCTGCAAGCTGCTTGAGGGTCAACAACTGTTTGCGCATCATCAAGAGATCTCCTCAGGGCAAAACAAGGCGCATGAGCGACCGGAAGCCCCTGCGAGGGTAGCGCACGAGCATTTTGACGATCAGGCGGCAGCACTGTTTGCTTTGCGGCAGAATGACATAACTCCCGGCAATCTTGCCATCCCCGGCAGGAACGACATACTCATTGCTCAAGAGACAACCCCATCTGTCGCAGCAGCGTCAGCACCTCGAAGCGGTAGAACGCCCTGGGATCGCTCTCCATATGGAGATGCCCAAAGATTTCAAGCGTAATTAAGCCATGCAGGCGACTCCAGATAACAACCATCAGGTGGATAAGCTCAACTGGTACTTCGTGCGCCCCAGGCTTGCGATAATCTTGTCAAGGGATTATCAGCCGAAAATTGTTACTAATACGACTGCCAGGATGCCAGCGAGAACAATTGGTGTAGTAAGCAGCAGGAGGCGCAGACTTGGAGCAGGCATACGAGTGACTAACCAGAAGATGACAATATTCTCCAGTAACCCCACCAGTGTAGCCAGGAACATCGCCATAGCAGCCGATGAGCCTGCAAGATGCCCCCTACTTAGCTGCTGGCCTACCAGCACAGAGGAAGATGCTGCGCTGGCTAACGCGCCTACTACCACCACGACCAGGAAACCAATGGTCCCAAATAAGCGTTTTGCCACCTCGCTTATCGCGGTTAAACAGAGAAACAGCATGCCAAAACCAAGCACTGAACGCAACTCAAGAGGAGACTCGAGCCGGCGCTTCTGCGGAGCTTCTTGTTCAAGCTGTTGGGGACCTTCCTGCTTTGACCCCCTGGAACCCAGGATGGCAATGAGTGCCACAATTGCGGCTGCCAGCATCATCGGCACCAATACTATCACAGTGTTGACGCTTGCCTGAATGCCTTGCGGAAAAGAGAAGATGACGACCAGTGCCCAGTTGCGTAGAATCATTGCCAGATCGGAGAGTACTACATTCGTTGGCGCTGCGGCGAGAGTACTTGTGTCATCTCGCGCCTCTTGTCCCAGGAGTGCCACCGTCGCCGCACTATTCACTAATCCACCCAGAACCGCGCTATAGCGTATTCCACGTGTGCCAAATTGCCGCAGCAGTATATAGTTGACAAAGCTTAAACTCGACACGATCACGATGGTAAGCCAGATCGAGCGTGGATTCAGCACTTGCCAGGGATCGATAAACCTGTCAGGAAGCAGCGGATAGACGACCCCCGTAATAAAACCGAAGAGTATTGTGCTACGAATCTCGGCCACCGTCAATTTGCTGCTAAATGTGATTAACTCTGTTTTCCAGGCAAGCAGTGCGGTGATTATGAGTGCGCTGGCGAATGCAAGAAAAAAATTCCCCATCCCAATCACTATCCCCAGCACATTCGCTGCTGCCAGGGCGAGGGGGGTCGTGATCTCCATGGACCGCTCGTTCCACACGGCATACACATTGACCAGAATCACTATCACCAGCACTATCCCGACTTGCACATACGCTAACGTCGGGGCGACCAACCAGGAGAGCGTACCAAGCAGCGTGGCGATGGCGAAACTTCTCACACCGGCTTCTTTATGTGCCCATGCACGTTCCAGTCCGATGAGCATGCCAATACATGCTGATGCTGCCACTTTCGCTGCCAGCAGTAAAAGTGCATCCATTCCTGTTCCTTGATTAGTAACTCCTCAGGCACCTGAGGAGTTACCATCTGCTTTTCCTCACCGTACCAAGTATACATCAGGTATGTTGCTTTGTCAAGTATTTATATTATCTCATCTACTATTTATATGGACCAAAAATATATTTTCTCTAGAGAAGAGGCCGTGCAAGCATTGCAGGGAGTGAGCCTTTTTGACGACTAGCGCAACTGAAATGAATCGAGCGGATTGACATCCCCCCCCTCTTGTGTCACACTACACCAGAACCTGTATTCTTTCAGTTCTCTCGAACAAGGAAAGCTCATGTACGCGCTCTTCTGACTCATAACTCTTTAGCATCTTCTGGTTAGAGCCGTCTGGCACTACCTCGTACTATAGACAGTTCAAGGCGCCAGTAGATGCTGGTGCTCTTGTCCGTGCGCGCTCGCCTCCTTCTGTCCTGCCGAAATCCCCTTTTACTGGAAAAGATTTCACCGGAAGGAAGGAAAACACTCCACATGCATCATACACAAACTCCCTACGAGCGCAGTGAAGATCGGCCGCCGCGTCCATTATGGCGCAATCGAGACTTTCTCCTGCTCTGGAGCGGCCAGACCATCTCTGTACTTGGCACAAACATATCTACACTGGCCCTGCCATTGCTAGTGCTCGTGCTCACCCACTCTCCCGCGCAGGCAGGCCTGCTTACTGCCATGCGACTCCTGCCTTACCTGCTTTTCAGCCTGCCTGCTGGAGCGCTCGTCGACCGCTGGGATCGCAAGTCGGTCATGATTCGCTGCGATGTCGTTCGTTGGATCGCCCTTGGATCCGTTCCGCTCGCCTTCAGTTTTGGTTACCTGACGGTAGTGCAGCTCTTCATCGTTGCTTTTATCGAAGGCACGGCATATGTGCTCTTCAGCCTTGCTCAAATCTCTGCTCTGCCCCGTGTCGTTCCACCTGCCCACCTGCCGCGCGCCTACGCCCTCGACACTACAACGGAGTACGTCGGTTCGCTGCTCGGCCCGGGCCTGGGCGGCTTTATCATCAGCCTGGCGCGCACGATTGCAGTGGGAGCGATGCTGGCATACTTGGCGGACAGCATTTCTTATCTCGTATCGGTCCTCTCGCTCCTGTTCATCCGCGTGCCGTTCCAGGCCGAGCGCACAGTGGCGAGCAGGCCTGCCCTGCACAAGGAGATTGCGGAAGGACTGCGTTTCCTCTGGCGGCAGCAGCAACTGCGCATCATGGCCCTGCTCACCATGACCGTGAACTTCCTGCTGAGCCCCGTCACTCTGATCGTCATTGTCCTGGCACAGGGCACCTTGCACCTCGATGTACGCACGCTTGGACTCATCCTGAGCGCGAGCGGGGTCGGCGGCGTACTGGGCGGCTTCATCGCTCCCTGGGCGAGAGAGCGCCTGCGCTTCGGGCAGATCATCATCGGCTCGGTCATCATCTGGGCTATAGCCATCTTGCTGCTAGCCCTGGCAGCCTCGTCGCTCCTGTTGATCGCCGGGGAAGTCTTAGCCAGCGTGATGTGGCCCGTGTACGGGGTAACGCTCGTCTCCTATCGCCTGCTGCTCACTCCCGACAAACTCCAGGGCCGCGTCAACAGCGCGTTCCGCTTCTTATCCTATGGCAGCGAACCGCTTGGCGCGGCCATCGGCGGACTGCTCCTGGTCCCTCTCGGCCCCCGGGTGGTGTTCGGACTGATTGCTGCCGGCCTGACCTTGAGCGTCCTCGTCGCGAGCTTCACAAGCCTGCGCAAGGCGTCCGGTATCGTCTAAATGTAGGAGCGACCGCAAGGAGCGCCCTGGAGAGGCAGGGCCTTTTCACCCCGCCCAAATTCTGCTATGCTACATTCCGGGAACACCACAGCGCGATTTCCGTTTTTCATTCATACACAAAGAACCAATGACTAGGGACCCGAACAAAGAACCCGAACAAAGCGAGGGGAAACACATGATCGATCTGGATGAACCCACGCTAAAAGAGCACTTACGCCGCCGGAAACCGGAGGGACGCTACGAGGTCAGCGAGATTGAAATCGTGCTGAACATTCGTACACTTCAGACACGGGGCAACGGCGCCAGAACGCGCCTGCTCTGCGAAGTGCTGCTAGAACGCTGCGCGCCAGAGTTCCAGCGCCGCACCCTGGGGCTGCGTCACCGCCCGGACCTGCGCGAAGAGGCCATCGCCAACATGAGCGAGCACCTGCTGCGCGAAGCAATGGATCCAAACGAAGTATTTATGACGCAGAACTTTATCCATTACCTGCGTTGCCTGTGCGCCGACGAATTTAATCGCGTGCTGCGCCAGGAGGGCCTGTACTACCGGCGCGACGATGCGGGACGACCGTCGGGGCGGCCGCAACACGTGCCGAGGCAGCTGATGGAGCCCTTGCAGCAGGCGCATGCAGACGAGGAAGGTTCGCCCGCCGCAGATGTTGCCGACCCGAACGACCAGTACGAGTGGCTACATGCCATCGATGAGAGCCAGCGTATTCTGACCTATTTAACCGACCCGATGGATCGCTTGATTATGGTCCTGCGTGCCATCGAAGACATGAAATGGGACGACATAGCCCTCGTCTGCAAGCGCACCGAACGCACGGTCCGCCTGCGCTACGAACGCGCGCGCAGTTACCTGCGCGACTGCATCAGCCGGGAGCAGTTGGGATACACGGCACCACAGCAATAAGATGAGGGAACAGAAAGGCAACAAACCATGAATACTCGTGAACGAGAAATACAGCAGCTAAAGATGGCCTGGCTGGCGGCCAAAGAGGCTGGAGATACACAGGAGCAAATTGCCCTGCTGCGCGATCATCCCGCTGAGCAGGCAGAACTCATCGATTTCATCGCTGCCTATCGCGCCACCAGCGTGCCCGGGCCAGATGCCCTGCACACCCCCCTCTCGCCCATGACCCAGCGCGCCAGCCAGGTAGCCCTGGAGCGCGTCTTCGGCGGCTCGCTGGTGGCAGCCAACCTGCGCGAACTGCGCATGCAGCGCGGCCTCAGCATGGCAAACGCTGCCCGGGGACTGCGCCTTGGCATCGACGTGTGGAAAAAATTTGAGGATGGCGCCATCGAACTGGTCAGCCTTGGCGAACGCCAGCTCGAACGCCTCGCCGCCTTCTTCCGCGTCAGCAGCGAGCAGTTCGGCGCCATGTTGAACAACAGCCAGCCTACCCTGGCTCTCAACCGCCGCCAGATCAGCAGCGGCGCCCGCAGCCAGCAGCAGGGTCCTAAGAAGCAGAGCTTCACCGAAGCTATCGAAAAAAGCACCATGACCAAAGAGGAAAAACGTTTCTGGCTGGAGTAAACAGCAAAACTATCCATTTTGCGAACAAATGTGCCAGGTAGTCATCATACTATCAGGCATCAACAAGTGTCCACTGTATGCGCTTTCCTACACTAGCTGCATAGCGTTGTACCGTTGAGAGTCGGGGATCGACGGTACCTGCCTCTAACCGTGCAATGGCAGGTTGCGAAGTTTTTATGCGTTTTGCTATTGCGCTTTGTGAAATTCGAGAGCGACTTCGAATAGCAGCTAGAGCATTCAGCAGCGCGCGTCGCTGGCGCGCTTCCTCCATTAAAGAGGGAAATTCTGGGTTTCTCTTTGTAGATTCTTCGATCATCTCGTCCAGAAAATCCTGTTCCATTCATGTTCTCCTTTTCCATTTCCTCAAGGATTGCAGCTCGGTCTTCATCTGGCAATGCCAAAAGGAAATCTTTTATGGGTCGTGCTCCGCTCTCAGTTTGATAGTCGCGCCACTGCCTTTTATGACCTGATTGCTCACTACTCATCGCATACCTCTGTTTGAGCTATATCATATTTGATATATTTTTTCAACCCACATTCCGATATCCATTACACATGAAAATGTTGCGACATCATCTAAAAATTTGCGTTATATTTCATGCCTTCACCGCGACATAATGCTAGATGTTATCATTACCTATGAGGAAAAAATCATGGAGAAACAGATCTTAGAGGGAACAAACAACTTTGTGTCGCTCGATGAACGGTCGCGACTGGTGCGGCTCTGCGCTAGCATCACACGTGATGGTGATATTGCCGAAGACCTGGCGCAAGAGACACTCTTATTTTGCCGACAGTGGCATCTCCTACACAGGCGATGTGCTCACGCTTCTCGCTATCCCCTGGTTTGTGCTGCAAACTACAGGCAGCGTCGAACAGACTGGCATTACTGCCTTCTTCTCGACGCTGCCCACAGCTCTTTCGGCCTTTTTCGGCAGCACCATCGTTGACCGCCTCGGCTACAAGCGTACGAGCGTCACTGGCGATATTGCTAGCGCAATAACCATTGCACTTATCCCCTTCCTCTACAGCACGATTGGACTTGCCCTTTGGTAACTCCTCGTGCTGGTGTTTCTCGGCGGCCTGCTCAAATCCCCTGGCGTCACTGCTCGCAGTGCTCTGGTGCCTGATCTTGCAGCAATGGCGAAGATGCCATTGGAGCGAGCTAACGCCTTCTCCGACAGGATGTATCGTCTCTCAGGTCTCATGGGAGCACCACTTGCAGGCATCTTAATCGTCATCATCGGAACAAGCAACCTGCTCTGGCTCGATGCAGCCTCCTTTCTCATCTCTGCTACACTCATTGGCCTGGTAGTTCCACCAACGCCGCCTGTGATCAAAGTCGCAGAGGGTGGAGAAGAAGCAAGGAACTCCCTGACAAGATTATGGGACGGTTTGCACTTCATACAACGCGATTCACTCATCCTCTCAATCATCGTCACAGTAATGATTACAAATCTGATCGACGGTGCCCTCATGTCTGTCGTGGAGCCAGCCTATATCAAACACGTGTTCCATAGTGCGCTCCCTCTCGGTCTCCTCATTGCCGCCTTTGGTGGTGCGACGTTTGTTGGGACGCTCATCTTTGGCGCTATTGGTCACCGTCTCCCACGACGTTTGACTTTCGGGGTTGGTTTCACCATCGCTGGTGCAATACGCTTCTGGATACTCCTGGTGCCAGTCCTCCCCCTGCTCATCGTCGTACATGCCCTTGCCGGTCTTGCTGGCGGAGGAATTAACCCGCTCATTCGTACCTCCATGCAAGAACGTATCCCCTCCGAGATGCGTGCTAGAGTCTTCGGTACGACGACCGCAGGTGTGCTCGTTGGTGTTCCTCTCGGAACGTTGGTCAGTGGCTACGTGGTGACGTGGATAGGATTAGAATATACACTGCTGGTGATGGGAGCGTTGTACTTTTTGACGACAGCATCATTGCTCCTCAATCCTGCATTGAAGAAGATGTAGGATTACATCCTTTCGCTTTCTATGCCAAGTCAATGAGTTCATAAGATCATATTTAGTACGATATACAAACACCGCCACCTCAAAGCCATTTGCTGGGAACACACCATGCAGCTCGAAGCCCGCACGGGTATAGAAATCCCGCAACTTGTCGTTTCCCGCCCAGCAGTCGAGAACGATGCTGGCCCCCGGCTGCCGGGAAGCCACGTAGGCCTTGATGCCTTCCAGGAAGTGAGCGCCGAGGCCGCGTCCCTGCTCCCCGGGTTCAAGCATCAGCTTGTGCAAAAACCAGGGTTTAAGCATAGGATCCTCAAGCTTCCAGCGCCTCAGGCTCTCCACTGTCACCGGCTCGACGAAAACGCTGCCCAGGCGCCTTGAATCCCCATCCAGGACATGAGCTGTCCCAGCCTTTTCCTGGGCCTCAACCGTCTCACGGGGAATGGGACCTATCTGCTGGAGACTTCCTGACGCGGTAAGCTTCTCCTGCACCCGCCGCGAGAGGTCCACGACGAACGCAATATCGTCCTGCTCTGCTCGTCGCACCTTCAAAGGTTGCTGGACCATCCATCCTCCCGATCAACTCTGTAACGACAGGTGAAACGTGTGCAAGTTCCCATATTCCTGTAGCATCGCCACATGGACCTTTCCCGTACTCATATCATAAACGATAGACCACTGGGTGATGGTCTGCCTTACACGCGCCAGCAACTGCATGGCGTTTTCTGGCGTAATACTTCCTTGCTTCGCTTGTAGCCACGTGTTAGCGGTGTTGTAACGCCAATCTCCCGCTTTCACTGCGTCACTGGCCCCGGCGAGATAGAAATTGGTCGTGATCTGCCAGGGCATGCTATTGCGCACAACCTCCACTGCTCCCTCTTTCAACTCGACCGTAGCAGCATGGCCCGAAGGATCAGCAATCAGGTAGTGCAGTGATGGGCCGCCACTGAAGTCGATATTGTACGCCTGCAATAAGGTGAGCGCTTCATCGGTATTTCTGGCATGGTCGAGCATCAGGCGAATGATACGCAAGCTGCCGACGGTTGGCTTGTGAGCGTCTATAGGCTCCTTTGCACCGGGCACAGCCGCCATGCCAATCGTCAAACCATACTCGTTCATCCCATCAAAAGGCAAAAGCGGAGCATTCAACAGGTTCGCACGCTTACTGGACGTCGTTAATGCAGCCACGTCGTTGCTGCCGAAGCCCAGGTATGTAATATCCACCATCGATACCGACGCAAACCCATCCGGAGGGTGTGTGAACAAGAGCACAGATGGGCTGAATTGCCAATCAAAATTCCTGCCATACACGGCATGCTGGGGATTGCCAAAAGCGGCGAAGAGGGAGCACGCCCAGCGATCACTACTCACGACGACTCTGGATGGGACAGCCACTTGAGAACCAAGGACCTTATAGCCGCCATAATAAGTCATTGTATAGAGCGGATATGCATCCACCTTCCGTAGGCTGCCGAGTGTCCTGACCTGATCAGCGTTGAGTCCCGGCATCACCCTGCTAGGAGCATTACCCGCCACTGGCGGCGCCTGTGCAGGTGTACGGCAGGCGCCTAGAGACAATAGAATGAGGAGAAACAGCATCCCCACACGGAGTTTCATCTTAGGCCTCCCAATTCCTGGCAGCAACTGGACCATCAATGTACTATAACGAAGTGGCACTCTTCACTACTTCTAATACTACGTCTTTAGAAACGCTACACCTCTCTCCGCCCTGGAGAACCGCAACGTCACCTTACCCCTGATTAACCTTTCAAGCTCAATACCGTAAAATCAGAATCAACCTGAATCAACATCCATCGACTTATATCGATAACCATTGACTTTCATCTAAATACATGGTAATACTATAGTGTGAAGAGTTTCATTCTCGCGTCCCATCAACAAAAAAGCAAAGGAGCAAGTTGAGATGGCTGCGATGCCCCAAAAAACAGGTGGTAATACACATAATGATAGTAACAGTGCTACTGTAACACCCACGCCTAACCGCGGCGGATTGGAAGGTATAGTCGCGGCAACCACCGCGTTGAGCAAGGTAGAAGGAACCGCTGGCCGCCTGATCTATCATGGCTACAATATTCACGATCTGGCCTCCACCACTTCGTTTGAAGAGATTGCCCATCTCCTCTGGTTTGGGCGGCTGCCAAATAAAACAGAACTGGCCAACCTCAAGTCACGCCTCGCTGAAGAGCGCACCCTGCCCGCTCCGGTTTTGCAGGTCCTGCGTGACCTGCCCACGCGAGCCGAACCAATGGATGTCCTGCGCACCGCTGTTTCTGCCTGGGGCGCTGCCTCGATCAAAGGTAAACCGACCATTGACCAGGCAATTGCCCTGACCACGCGTTTCCCGGTCTTCCTGGCCGCTTTCCAGCGCCTGCGCCATGGTGAGCAGCCCCTTGAGTCGCGGCTCGAACTGGGGCACGCCGCGAATTACCTCTACCTGCTGACCGGAAAGACACCCGGGGAGCAGCACGTCAAGGCCCTGGATGCCTACCTTGTCCTACTGGCCGATCACGGCATGAACGCCTCCACCTTCACGGCACGCGTCGTTGCCAGCACCGAAGCAGACATCGCCTCTGCCGTCGTGGCAGCAATTGGCGCCCTCAAGGGACCACTACATGGTGGAGCGCCCTCTAAGGTCCAGGATATGTTGCGGGCCATCGGCACGACCGAGCGAGCCGAGAGCTGGCTGCGCACTGCTGTCACCAGGGGAGATCGCCTGATGGGCTTCGGCCACCGCGTCTACAAGACCGAAGACCCCCGCGCCGAAGAACTGCGCGAATTGGCCCGCCTCGCCGACCCACAGGAATTTATTCTGGCACGCCGCGTCGAAGAGCTGGCGCTGGCCATCCTGGAGGAACAAAAGCCAGGCCGCCGTCTCTACACCAATGTGGAATTCTATTCCGCCGCCCTGCTGGCTTCTGTCGGCCTGCCCGGTGATCTCTTCACACCCACCTTCGCTGTGAGCCGCGCAGCCGGCTGGACCGCCCATGTTCTCGAACAGGTCGGCAACAACCGCCTGATCCGTCCCGAAGCCGACTACACCGGCCCAATGGACGTAAAATTCGTCCCGTTGAACGAGCGCTAGCCAGGGAAGGCACTACCATTACATCTCGTACGGCCGATAGGGGCGACCCCATAGGCGTTCACTGAAGGCTCATGGCGGACCGCTCTGGGGAGGGCATACCTGTCCTCCAGACAGGCCACCCCATCTGGGGGAGGGGTATCCGCAAGGGGACGCCAATCAGTGTGTGGTAGGCAGGTCCCGCCTTGTCATCCTTCGCTGCGCTCAGGATCTCACTCCCCAGCGAGCCAGACCCTTCGCTGCGCTCAGGATGACACTGGGTGACAACTTCAGGCAACGCTATGGGGCGACTGCGAGAGTGGCCCTGGAGACTCCGCTAAATCCTAGAACCGTAAACTCACCTTGGTGAAATGCTCCTACAGTGTGGCGCTAGCCTTTGCAATGGATCTTGAGCACGCAGTCAATACATTGTTCCAGGTCCGGACAGCTACACTGCAAGCCATGCTCCAGCATTCGTTTCATGCCCTGCGCCCGCTGCATCAGGGTGTTCACCTCGGCTAGCTTCCGCTTCGCCAGGCTTTGCCAGCGCACAGAGAGCGGTGCGTCTCCGTCCAGTTCTTGCAGCAACGTCTGTATTTCAGCCACGCTAAAGCCGACCGCCTGGGCGGCTTGAATAAATGCCAATCTTCGCAGAATATCCGCATGATAGCGCCGTTGTCCACTGACGCGCTGGGGCAGCGGCAGGAGTCCCACGCTCTCATAGTAACGAATTGCCGAAGTGCGCATGCCCGCCTGCTTGGCTACTTCGCTGATAGTGAGTTCCGTTCTCATATTCAGCCTTTTTTCCTCTTGACTTCAAGTTCACTTGAATGAGTACACTCCATTGTAACCGATAGAAACGTCATCGGCCAGTTTCTTGAAAAGGTTTGCCGAGAGGAATGGAAAGAAAGCTATGGCAGAAAATCATCCTAACCTGTTTCTGGTGAGTGACCAGGACTTTGAACAGCGCGTGCTTCACTCCACGCTCCCAGTGATTGTCGATTTCACAGCAGACTGGTGCCCTCCCTGCCGCGTGCTGGCCCCGCTCTATGCACGGCTAAGCAGCACCTACCAGGGCAAGCTGAGTTTCGCGAAGATGGATACAGACGAAAACGTGCTCGTGCCTGCCCGCCTTGGCATCCAGGGCTTGCCAACGCTCGTACTATTCGCGGGCGGAAGGCCAGTCGGACGCGTGGTCGGACCGCACCCAGGTCGCTTACAGCAAAGCATTGAGCGCCTGCTGGCAGAGGTGAGCATCGAAAGCTCATGACCCTCAGAGCGCGTCTGATTCTCAGAGTCTTTGCCCTCTCTCGCCAGGTGCTCGCGCGGCGAAGCCGCGCAAAACACAGGCGAGCGCCGCAGGCGCTCGCCAGCGATCGTGACGGAAATCAGACATACTATCAAGGAGTGTTTACGATCCTGGGCTAAATCACATACGACTCCAGGTCCTGGCCCACCTCGATCATCCCCTGGTACCCCTGGTGCTCGGCATGCGTTTGCAGGTGATCCGCGTTAATTTCCCTATACTGATGCGAACACACAATCGTCTTCGCCCGGGAAGTCACCGCGAGATCAACAATTTGCCCGTCCGTGATATGCCCCGCGTCTATCACTGCCAGGTCCACATCCTTCAAAAATGCCACTTCTGCCTCGTGAAAATCCGAATCGCCCGTAATCGCACAGCGCTTCCCATCCCACTCAAACCTCAACCCGTGATTCCCGGCGGGCGGCAAACTTACAAATTCGAAGCGCTGCGGCCCAATCTGTAGATACCCTTCGCTCACCTCGTGCACAATCAGGCTATAAGAAGGCGTTGCGAAAGCATGCATACCAAAAATACTCACCAAACCATCGATGAGCTTCTGCACGCCGGGTGGTCCATAAATATGCAGATCCGTGCTGCGTGGACTGCTTCTCGACCAGGCCCCCGCGTGAAAAAGTGGCACCAGGTCCGACACGTGATCTGGATGAAAGTGCGACAGCACCACGTGCTGGATGTCCTTGTGCTGCACCCCGACCTCCAGCAGCCGCTGCAGGACGCCGTGCCCGCAATCAAACAGCACATGCAAACTATCCAGCTTTATCAGCACGCTCGATGCCCGCCGCTCTAATTCAATCTCACACGTACCCGTGCCGAGCAAAGTCAGACTGCTCATACTTTTGTAGCCCCCATTTCAATTGGCTTTGTTGATACCTACCCATTAACAGAAAAATTGGAAGAGCTATAGTTCTTTATTACTCTGTATCCTCCCCACCATCTCCTCGAACCATTCCTCCCCAAACCGCACCGCGCCATACATCAGCAAATTCGGCTCCCCCGTAGCCGAGATATTGCCATGATTCGCGAGCACAAAATCGCGCAACTCATCCCACGTCGCCGCCAGCGCCAGCAGCTCCTTCACCTCGTCATCCTCCGGTACGCGCCTGCGCACCTCGGCCAGCCCGATATTCAGCTCAGTGAGAAAGCACAATTCCCCGTGTGGCGCTGCCAGGTCATACACCACTCCGAGACAAAACTGCTCATGAATGTCACCCGCCTGAATCCCCGTCTCCTCGCGTATCTCCCGGCGCATTGCCGCGAACGGGTCCGGCCGCTCCCCCATATCCAGGCCGCGCTCAAAAAAACCGCCGATCACGTGATAACGCCCGGCATACACATCCACTCCCTGCCGCCTGTCGAGCAAAATATACCCATCGCTCGTCTCAATCACCGAGCATACCCCCAGCGCATTGCTCAACTCCTCGCGCCTGCGCCCCCGGAAAAACTCCGGCTCCCGCGTCGTCACATACTCCTTGTAACTCGTATCCCCTAAAACTAAATGTACGGGCGACCCTTGCGGTCGCCCTTCTTGCCCCCACCCTTCCACACCCGTCTCCACACTCACCAACCTGAACAGCGGAGCATCGAACAACTGTACACCTTTCTCGCGTGCCATAGCCAGCTTCTGCTGCCAAAGGCTGTCCATCCAACCCTGTACCGCTTCATCAACAGGCATTCTCAGCGCAGGGTCATATGTAATCACAACTTGCTCGGACCCGTACGGGCCACGGGCTAATATCTCGGACTCCATTTTGAGGACTTTTACTCCCATTCAATTGTCGCGGGCGGTTTCGAGGTGATATCGTACACAACGCGGTTGACCCCTGCCACCTCGTTCACAATGCGATGGGAGATGCGCGCCAGCAGTTCTGGCGACAGCCGCGCCCAATCCGCCGTCATAAAGTCGCCGGTCGTGACAGCCCGCACCGCTACCACGTTGGCATACGTTCTTTCATCGCCCATCACGCCAACGCTCTGCAGGGGCGTCAGCACAGCGAAGGCCTGCCCCAATTCGCGATAGACACCCGCGCGGCGAATCTCCTCGATCACGATCGCGTCCGCTGCTCGCAGCGTCTCCAGCCTCTCCTCGTCGACCGCCCCGATCACGCGAATCGCCAGCCCGGGACCCGGGAAAGGATGGCGCCACACCCACTCTTCCGGCAGGCCAAGCGCTATACCGATCTCCCGCACCTCGTCCTTGAACAACATACGCAGCGGCTCAACCAGTTGCAAGCTCATCTCCTCGGGCAGGCCGCCCACGTTGTGATGCGTCTTGATGCGCGTTGCCATCGCGGCCGTATCGTGGCTGGTGCTCTCGATCACGTCGGGATAGAGCGTCCCCTGTGCCAGGAAACTAATCGGACCGCCCTGCTCCTCCAGCCGTGCCGCCTCTTCCTCGAAGACGCGTATAAACTCCTCGCCGATGATCTTGCGCTTCCGCTCGGGATCAATTACCCCGGCTAGCCGCGCCAGGAAACGCTGTCTCGCGTCCACGACCACCAGCGGGATATGCAGCTCACGGCTGAACGTCTCCACAACCTGCTCTCGCTCGCCCGCTCGCAGGCACCCCGTATCGACAAAGACGCAGGTAAGCTGTCCGCCGACGGCGCGGTGGATCAGCAGCGCCGCCACCGCCGAGTCTACTCCGCCCGATAGGCCGCAGATCACCCGTCCCGTACCCACGCGCTGGCACACCTGCTCAACCGCCTCTTCGATCACCGAACCGACCGTCCATCCAGGCTCGCAGCCGCAGATACGAAAGAGGAAATTGCGAATAATCTCTTTCCCTCGCGGCGTATGCGTCACCTCGGGATGGAACTGCAAGCCAACCATCCCCCGCGCATTGGCCATCGCCGCCACTGGATTGCTCTCCGACCTCGCCAGCACCCTGAATCCCTCAGGCAACTCCGCCACACTATCGCCATGACTCATCCACACCCGCAAGCACAATGGTACCCCCGCCAATAAATGTACGGGCAAGACTTGCCCTCGCCCTGCCTCTATCGCTCCTGTTTGTGGTTGTTCCGTTCCTATAGCAGACCCATCAATCCCCGCGAAAACGCGAAAAACCTGGGGATCACCCGCCGCTTCTTCCGTTACTTCAATCGTAGCGGGGCCGTACTCGCGCCGTTCGCTCGTATGCGCTACTCGACCGCCAAGCTGCTGGGCCAGCAGTTGCATTCCGTAGCAAATGCCCAGCACCGGCAGGCCGCTCCGGAGAATAGCGGGATCGCAGGTGGGCGCGTGCTCATCATAGACACTCGCTGGCCCACCCGACAAAATAAAGCCTTTGATATCCAGGTGCGGGTTCCGTTGCAGTTCCGCCAGCGTAGTTGTCGCCGGTACCAGTTCACTGTAGACGTGGCACTCGCGCACACGACGGGTAATCAGCCTGCTGTACTGCGATCCAAAATCAAGAACGATAATTGCCTGCCGGCGCTCCGCGGACTGCATGTTTTCCCTTTCACCTACCTAGCTGCGTGGGGATGGCCCACCCGATACATAAATAATCTGACCATTGACAAAGCTGGCTTCATCAGAACAGAGGAAGCAGATCACATTGGCAACGTCACGCGGCTGGCCGACGCGCCGTACAGGAATGCGCTTGGCCGCCTCTTCCATCATGACCTGCGGATCAAGTCCCAACCGCCGTGCGGTGGCGCGCGTCATCTCGGTGTCGATGTAGCCAGGAGCGACCGCGTTCACCGTGATGCCAAAAGGCCCAAGCTCGATGGACAACGTGCGTGTAAAACCTTGCAAGCCCGCCTTGGCGGCAGAATAGTTCGCCTGCCCGCGATTGCCCAGCGCGGCGGCCGAGGAGAGCGAGACGATACGCCCATACTTCTGATTCACCATGTACGCCTGCGCGGCGCGGCTGCACAGGAACGCTCCCTTGAGATGAACCCCCATCACCGTGTCCCAGTCTTCTTCTGACATCTTGAAGAGCAGGTTGTCACGCGTCACTCCCGCGTTATTGACCAGAATATCCAGCCGCCCGAAATGGCTGGCCGTCTTATCCACCGCGTCCTGTACCATAGCGCTGTCCGCTACGTTGCAGGCCAGCACCAGCCCCTCCATACCAAGCCGATCAAGTTCTGCTACTACCTGCTTGCAGCCCTCGGTATCCACGTCTGCAAGTGCTACTTGAGCACCCTCCTCGGCCATTCGCAGCGCCGTTGCCGCACCGATCCCGCGCCCTGCCCCGGTGATGAAGGCAACTCGTCCATCAAGTCGTCCCATTCATTGCTCCTTTTTGTAGTTTGGATATCGAACCTGACCACCATGTACAGGCTACACATGCCCGTCACATTGAACTGAGTATATCACAACTACATGCCGTGATGACGTGGAGCCTCCATGCAGGTCACGCCCAGGGAGCCAACCCGCGCGCCATGCCGCGTGCCGGCAGGCAGAATCAGGCAATCCCCTGGAGCCAGGTCTACCGCGCTGATATTACCAGCTGCGTCGCGCATATCGGGCAATGTGAAGCGGATCGAGCCGCGTACGCAATACAACACCTTCTCGTAGCTGTGGCTATGCACCGCGTAGCTATCGCCGGGCCCATTCGACCAGCTATAAGGTGACAACCCCTCCTCTAACATGCGCCTGCGCAGTTCCTGCTCTTGAGGCAACGTCGCCTCCTCCCAGCGAATAACCCGCATTTTCTTTCCTCCTTGCCATAAACAAATATCCTTTTCAGTATACTCTACTTCTCTAGGTAAAACTCGCTGAAATATCTGTTAATACTGCCATAACATAGCAACTCTTGCCCTCACTATCATATGAGGATACAATAAAAGCCTCACCTCGATGGCGTCAGCTCACCTAAAAGGAGATCGTCTGCTGATGAGCACGACACAAATAGCTGCCGCACTATATCAATTGCAGCAACTCGATTTTGAACTGGAACGCATCTCAAACGAGCAGCAAGCAGTAGCGATTTCCCTCCAGGGCAATGACGCGCTGCAGCAGTTACGCGCTGAGCAGAAAACCGCTCAAAAACAACTACAGGCTGCCTTGCAGACCCAGCACGATGCAGAGGTGGCGCTCGAAGACCTGGGACGCCGCCTTAAAGCACAGGAACAACGTCTCTACAGTGGGGTCGTAAAAAATCCCAGGGAACTTAACGCCCTGGAACAGGAAATCCTGCACCTGCGACTACAGCAGGACAACCAGGAGGAAAAAACCCTGGCAGCTATGGATGACTCAGATTCAATACGGGAGAAGGTACAGCGCATATCCACAGAACTGCTCCAGGCGGAAGAAGCCTGGGTCACTCAAAGCGCCGCCTTGCTGGCACGCCGCGATCAACTGGAGGCGCGCCGCAAAGAAACACAGGCGAAACGCGAGCAGTTGGCCGCAAGGCTCGATGCAGGCCTGCTTACTCGCTACGACAATATCCGCCGCACCAGGCAGGGACGCGCTGTCTCCAAAGTCGAGCAGGGTTCGTGTCAATGGTGCAGGGTCATTCTCACTCCCAGTGAGCTGCAGCATGTACGCACCAGCACCGAGCTACAGACATGCAGCAACTGCGGGCGCATCCTGTACTACGACCGCTGATTAAGGGACACGCATGATTCCACGCAACCAGGCATTAATCTTGCGCACAGATGGGGCGGCACGCGGCAATCCAGGGCATGCTGCCGCAGGAGTCGTTATCGAAGACACGCAGGGCAAACTACTCGCCCGCGGCAAAAAATATCTTGGCCGCCTCACCAACAACCAGGCCGAGTACCAGGCGCTCATCCTCGGCCTCAAAGCCGCCGCGAAGTATCATCCCGCGGCCGTTCGCGTCTACATGGACAGCGAACTCGTCGTCAACCAGATGAACGGCCGCTACAAGGTCCGGCATAACGACCTGCTCCCACTCTACGAAGAGGCCCGCCGCTTCGCAGCCGAACTTCCCGCCGTCTCCTTCACCTACATCGAACGCGCCGAGAACCACCTCGCCGACGCGCTAGCCAACCAGGCTCTGGACGAACATTGAAGCATACTGAGCAGTGAACATATGAACCGAACCGACCGCCTTTTAGCAATCGTACTCGAACTGCAAGGCAAAGGCAGGCAGCGTGCCGAAGATCTGGCTGCCACTTTTGAGACCAGCAAGCGCACCATCTATCGCGACATTCAGGCGTTAGGTCAGGCAGGCGTTCCCCTGATCTCCGTTCCCGGTCATGGATACTCGCTGATGAAAGGGTATTTCCTACCACCCCTGAGCTTCACCACGGAAGAAGCGACGATGCTATTGTTAGGCAGCGACTTCATGGCCCAGAACTTCGACGCGCAGTATCGCGCGGCCGCCCAGTTGGCAGGTCGCAAAATAGCAGGAGTGCTCCCCGAGAAGCTACGTGACGAGGTGCAATATCTTCAGAGTAACATTCGCTTCATCGTTATGGGTGGCCCAGGGCAGTCAGCCGAGCCTGACATGCTGCAACAACTGCGGCGAGCGATCATCGAGCGAACTACTGTGCGTTTTCGTTATCACACACGGCATGCAGAAGACGGTAGGGATGCGCAAAGCACTCGCGAGGCCGACCCCTATAGCCTCATGCATGTCACTCACGCCTGGTACCTGGCGGCCTACTGTCATATACGCCAGGGAATACGCCATTTTCGACTCGACCGCATGGAGAACCTGGAACTGCTTGCCAGGACCTTTACTCGCCGCACTGACTTTCAGATGGGTGACTACCAGGGGAGAGAAAGGACCATCACTGTACGAGCACTGTTCGATAAGGAGGTTGCTCGCTGGGTGCATGAGTCACGCTCCTACTACGCCGTCACGGAGGAAGAGACTCCCGAAGGGCTGATGGTCACCCTCAGGGTACGGCAGGTGAGCGAAGTGCTCCAGTGGCTCCTCAGTTGGGGCCGCCATGTGCATATCCTGGAGCCGGAGTCCCTGCGCAAACACCTGGTAGAGGAGGCAGAGGGCATGCTGCTTAATCATCAAAACATAGAATAATTGTTCAAAACTAGAAACGCTGCTGACATACTATTGTCACTCGCAAATGTTGAGCGAGCCAGACCGCTAGGACGCTTTGCAAAATACTTGTTGAGTTTGGTGCGGGCTGACAGCCCATAGGCATGAAGTTAAGAATAGAAAGGAAGACAACAAAAGGCTCCATGTGCCATCATGAAGAAAAACAGTCTGCAACGAATCGTGATGGAGGGAGCCATGAACAGTGTACCACACTTGACAGAGACCCTGCGACAGATTTTGGAAGAGGAAGCCAACGCGCTGGCGAAGGAAAGCGGATTTATTCAACGAGAGCGCGTGCTCAGCGGAGCAGACTTTGCCCAAACGCTCATCTTCGGATGGCTCGCTGAGCCAGAGATCACCTTAGACGGCTTGACGCAGGTGGCTGGGCGCCGTGAAGTGGAGATCACGGCCAGCGGCCTGTGCCAACGCTTTACTTGGGCAGCAGCGGATTTTCTGCACCGCCTCTTGGCACGGCTGACCCAGGTTCGTCTGGAAGCAGAGGCAGCTCCCATTGCCCTGCTCAAGCGGTTCACGGCCGTCATCGTCGAAGATAGTAGTCGGATCAGCTTGCCCAATGAACTGGCAGAGGTGTGGCGAGGCTGTGGAGGTAGCCAGGGCAGCAGTCAGGCCACGCTCAAGCTGTTCGTGCGTTGGAATGTGCTCTCGGGCGAGCTGGCGGGGCCGCTGCTCACCGAGGGGCGACAGGCCGATGCCAAGAGCCCCTTCAACGAACAGGAAGTGCCAGCCGACGGGCTGTACCTGGGCGATCAGGGCTTCTTTGAACAGGGGCGTTTGCGGCAGTGGCATCAACGCACAGGGGGCCACAGGCGCTATTACCTCATGCGATTGCCTGTGGGGACCGGGCTCTACACCCGAAGCGGGCATCGCCTCCTGCTGCCAGGAGTGGTGCCGCAACGGGAGGGGGCTGCCGTGGAACTGGGCGTGCTGGTCGGCTGCAAGGCGCGGGTGCCCGCGCGCCTGATCGTGCAGCGAGTGCCAGAAGAGGTTGCCGAGCAGCGACGCCAGCGCTGGCGTGCCGAGGCGCACGATCAGGGGCGCGAGCCCAGCGAAGAGACGCTCTACTTGGCGGGCTGGATCATCGTGGTGACCAATGTGCCACGCCGCCTGCTCAGCTTGGAAGAAACGCTGGTGGTGCTGACGGTACGGTGGCAGATCGAGCTGCTTTTTCGGCTGTGGAAACAGGACGGACAGATCGACGAATGGCGCTCCACCAAGTGCTGGCGCATCTTGTGTGAACTGTATGCCAAACTGGCGGCGATGCTGCTGCAACACTGGCTCATCGAGGTGGGCTGTTGGCGCGATCCGCAGCGCAGCCTGGTCAAAGCTGCCCAGGTGGTACGGCGAGAAGCCGGTCAGCTCATGGTCGCTCTCCGCGAAGGTCGCATGGAGTTAGTGGTGCGCCAGATCATGCGCTGCATGCGCTCAGGCTGTCGGATCGAGAAACGCAAGCAGTTTCCCAGCACTGTGCAGCGGCTAGAGGGGGCACCGATGCTGGGTGGCAAGCGGACGCCTCGGCCAAAGAGCAGTCGGCACCGCGATCAGTGCCGACGTTGGCCTGCTGGGAAGGGGTGGGCAACTTCCAAGTCAGGCGGCAAGGCCAAGACGCCCGTTTCACTCTTAACTTAATGCCTATGCGGGCGGCCATAAAGGCCCCCACACCTACAGAATAATGCGTATTGGGTGACTGCAAGGGCTCCTGTCTGGGGGACAGGTATGCCCCTACATTTAGACTGCTACACGCTGCCCTGAGGGATCGGTTACCGGGAGGGCGATAGCACTCCTCATATGGAGCAGCAACGGTGACGGATCACGTGCTGCACGCCTGCGAGGGATTACCACTTCTGGCTCCTCGATTGCTACGCGTTGCTGGGAGATGGCCAGCGCCGGGAGATCGACAACGCTGCTCCTGCGACGAATCTCCACGGCCGGCACTTTGCTGGCCTGCTCCAGCGCCACCGCAAAGTCCCACACGCTGTCAAAGCGCACCTGTGGGTCCTTCGCTAACGCCTGCCTGACTACGTGCTCAACGGCAGGCGTGATCTCCAGAAAGCGCGAGTGCAGGCGTGGCGGTGCAGCATGCAGATGTTGTTCGGCGATCTCCCGGTCGTTGCCGTGAAAAGGAGTGTCGCCAGTTAACAACTCGTAGACGACAACGCCAAGTGCATACTGATCACTTGCTGGGCAAGGAAAGCCCTGCAATTGTTCAGGCGAGATGTAGTCGACCGTACCTGCACCACCATGCGATTTCCCTAAAAGGGACAACCTGGGAATATTGACAGCGATACCAAAGTCGCTGAGCCAAACGGTGCTGTGTGGACCCAGCAATATATTCCCCGATTTGACATCGCAATGGACCAGCCTGCGATCGTGGATATACTGCAAGCCATCTGCAATTTGCATGACATAGCTCACGATAGTCTCTAGCGAGAACAACATGCCTTTACGATAGATTTGCCGCAGCGAGCCCCTGCGTGCATAGTTCATCGCGAGAAAGGGAATGTCGCCCTCCACAGCGTATTCCAGGACCTGCACGATATGGGAATGATGTAACCCGGCAAGAGTACGGACCTCTTTGACGAAGCGCTCCCTCTTGTCCTGTGACCAGCTGCGCGGCACCTTGATAGCAGCCTGCGTACCATAATACACATGCTCACCCAGGTAGACATCTGCGAAGCCACCCTGGCCCAGGAAATCTACGAGCACATAACTGCCAAACTGTTGTCCTAACCAATCGAACATGATGAAGTTTCTCCTGGAACAGGTCTGGAAAACGCTTTACGCCATAGTCTGCTTCAATGCATCTAAGTATCCTTAGATACACAAGATTACCTACAAGACTTTCAAGCGTAACGGAAACTTTAACGTATCCTACAGCACAAAAAGCCACTTTACGGTACCAGGACAACAGAGACAATCTCGACACGGACGCTGCTATCTGTCCTAGAAAATCTGTATACTACACAGTTTAACTGACTTTTCATGAACTTGCAAGCACATCAAGAGGTATTTTAAAGACTTTTTGGTATCTTGCAGACAAAACTTGCTTTTTGCGCCAGTGTATGGTAAAATTTTCATAGAATCAAGGCTGCTTGTCGTTTTAATCACTGTTTGACGAAAAAGTCCGATTTGATCGCTCAGGTCGTACCGGATAGTTCGTTCTCGAAGCTGCTTTGTTATATTAAGAAGGGGGAGCAGGTCAATGCACGACGAGTTACTGGATGTGCAGGAAGTAGCTGCTCGCCTACGCGTCAACCCTCGTACGGTACTACGTATGGCGGATAGAGGTGAGCTGCCCGGCATCAAGGTGGCACGGCGCTGGCGTTTTCGCAGCAGCGACCTGGATACCTACCTTCAGTCGTATCAGCCTGGTTCCTCGGAGGAATCGCTGGTAGAAGAGGAGTTAGCGGAGGAGGCGTTCGCTAAGGGAAACGGCCAAAAAGCAGAACAAAGACAGGCGATGACCCCGCTGGACAGAGAGAGAGAACAAATCGAGCTAGAGAAACAGCGGCTGGCCTTACAAAAGGAGCGCATGGAGTTATATACGAAGCAGATAGATTATGCCCTTGAGACGGCCAACAAGATGGTCAATATGCTGTATCCCGACAGCGATGCAAAAACCAAGGCGTCACATTTAGAAGCCCTGCTGGCTAATCTGCTGCGCCTGGGCAATGTTCAGGATTTAGATCTCGCTTTACGAGCAGCCAGGAACCCCCGGCACGCGTAAAGCGGGAATAGCCAGTAAACAGGACTAACTCTTCTTCAGCGAGGCAATGAAGGTGTCTACAGGAATGGCTGCAAGTGTCTCGAAGCTCGCTGTACCACGCATCCCCAACTCCACCGAAACCCGCGCCACCGTCTCCGGGTCTGGAGCTTCCAGTACGGTGATGAAGTCGTATGCTCCAAGTAAGGCATACTGTGATAGCACCTTTGCTCCTAATGCCTCGACCTCGCTGTTCACTGTCTTGATGCGGTCTGGATTTTTCTTGAGCGTCTTTACTCCGTCTGGACTTAAACGACTCAACATAACGTACGTTCCCATGTGACCTCCTCTTAAATAGGCTGATAGGTTTGCTCTGCACGACATGTCAGCAGGATGACAACTGGCTTCTGCTTTTCCTACAAGTTCGGTGATCAGGGTGAAAAGTCACTCTGAATTATTTTACCATCTTATTTTCCAGGTGACAAAGGGCTCTTTGTCCAGACAAGAGGTAGATTATCACTTGCCGGCACCATGGTGGACGAGGTTCCAGAACTCCTGGTCGCCTTGCAAGAACTGGCCAGTAGAGCTGATCTCGATGAGCCTGCAACTCCCTTCGTAGACATCGACCTGGAGGATGGGCAGGTCCCACTGTGTGAAGCTATAGTCGTAGAACGTCCCTTTCCCGGCCACTTTATCCGCTCCCGAAGGACAGTTCGGCTGTGCTCGGGTTCGCTGCAGGGTATAGACTTTCTTGTAGAGCTTCTGTAGCAGCGCCGTGTCAGCAATCCTGGTCTGCTGGCCGGCGCTTCCTCCCCTGCTGAGAGTGAGTGAGGCCGCATCGGGACGCGCCGGCGCGAAGGTGGCTCCGGCCAGGATCTCCCCAAGCAGGCGCTTGAACGCTCCATTCATGGCGTACGTTCCGCCGCGCGACTGGAAATGTCCTTCAAGAGAGACGAGGCTGAGTTTCTGGCTGATGACTGAAGGGATCGCCTGGTCTGCCGCGTGGAAGACGAGCTGGTATGCGGGTGAACTATCCGCGTAGATATTACCCTGGGGAGCAAGGGGGAGTGCCAGGATGGCATGGTAGAGACGTTGTGCCGTGCTGGCGGCTGTAATGCGCGCGGTTCGAGGCGGCTGACCTGGTTGGGGCAGGTGCTGGATGGCGAGCCACTGTACATTAGCCGGGGGAGTCGCCGCGTAGATGGCCTGATCCAGTTGGGTCCAGAAAGCCGCTGTTGCCTGCCGGTCGTAGCCCTCGCCTGCGATCGAGACTGGGCGGCAGCCATCCCTCATGGCAATGACGGTCACCAGTGTTTTGCTTCCCTGGCGGAATGTCAGCGTATAGTGTGGCCCGCGCTCTGCTGTGCAGGCCTGGTATGCGGGCATCTGTGGCAGAGCGTAGATCGTCGCATAGAGCTGCTGCACCATGCGGGCGACGGTCAGGGTCACAACAGGCTTTTGCTGGGTGGGTCCTGGCTCGTCGATGAGGATGCTCACGCTGTCCGGTTTGCCGCCCGGCGGACTGCTTGATGCGGGTCCTGGACCTGAGGCCAGGCCACATGCACTAAGCCCGACCAGCAGGCCAGCCAGCAGCAGGCCAGGCAGAAGAGAGAGACCTTTGTTTCTTGGCATGGTTGCCTCCTTATGGAATCTGGCACCCGCAAGGGATACCTGTCCCCCAGACAGGATTCCACTACATTTCTGCCTATCACATCAAGGGTGTCAGAACGCGATGCTCCTCTAGTAAAGACGTTTGGGAGGGAGTGCTGGTTCCCTGGAAAGCAAACTTTTCGCGCTTGCAAGATTTTGTCAGGATTTCAGCAAAACACGTGTCGATGCTTTGAGTCTGTCTGATTGCCATCACGATCGCTTGCTCGCGCCTACGGCGCGCGCCTGATTTCTTGTGTTTGGTGGGAAAATGCGCTTCGCGCATTTTCCCACCAAACACAATATTTTTGCGCGGCCTCGCCGCGCGAGCACCCGGCGAGAGAGGGCCTGCGTCTTCGAGACAAACGACGTGGGCGGCGCGAGGAGAGAACATGCTTGCTCTACTCCGGTAAATGCGCTACTGCTTCGATTTCAATCAAGAAGTCTTCTCGGGCCAGTTTTCGTACTTCAACCAGGGTGCTGGCAGGTGGGTGGTGTGTGTTGACATAGCGGTCGCGGACCTCGCGGAGGGTTTGGAGCAGGGAGATATCAACCACGTACATATTCAACTTGACCACGCGTGTGAAATCAGTTCCAACCGCGGCAAGCGCGGCCTTGAGATTTTCAAAGACCTGTTGTGTTTGAGCACGAAAATCATGCTGACCGACGATCTTTCCTGATTGGTCAAGAGCAACCTGACCGGCGATAAAGACGGTCCGTCCCTGTGTGATCTCAACAACATGGGTAAAGCCTGGTGGGGTCGCCAGCGTTGAGGGATTAATGAAGCGTATGTTGGTTGGATGAGTTGCCACGGTTTTTCCTTTCTTACAGACCATTAACGGCTGAATAGCAAACCTTACATGAGGCACGCTCACCTGGAGCAAGAGCACCCTTTTGCTTCTAGCTCGTCTCCAGCAAAGTTTGCCATTCAGCGTTTCTTGCTGGTTTGGGGGAGCCATTTAGGAACTGCTTTTTTGTAGGCCAGGTAGCGCTCACCATGAGCGGCAAGTAACTGGCGCTCCTCCCAGGGCTTGACCAGGACCTCGAGATAGATGAGAGTCAACGGCTAGATGAAGGCCCGTAGCCAGATCATGAGAGGAGTTCGCCAGTGGATAGCCTTATCCATGTATTCAAGCCTCTTTTTTGCAGATGTATGGTAGAGTCAGTATATCATGTTTTTGCTATATGTCCGTTCTTACAGTACAGGTGTAAAAGTCGTTCGAGTGAGCTTTAGCGACTTGTACAGTGTGATTTGCAGCATATCCTGGCTCATCTGCATCCTCGCTGCTGAGAGATGTGATAGGATGAAGTGTAGGAACATTTCTTCCTCAGAAACACAGAGTGGGCCCTACTGCTCTGTCAAGCCAGATTTGACACAAAAACGAGCAGGTGAGAAACTGTGGGCGGAGAGACGGGAACAACGGAGCGGGAACGCACGCTCGCGACTCGCTTGAGCACAAGAAAGCGGTTGCAGCGAGAATCACACCCGGACACCATGTAAGATGGTGTTACCGCATTCGGGAGACGATGGATGAACGAGTATTTTCAGCGGATCAGCTCTGGCTACGATACACTCGCAGACGAATATAGCGCGCGCCTCTACCACGAACTGGAACACAAGCCATTGGACCGTGACTGGCTCACGCGGTTCGCTGCAACGGTAGGAAGCCCTGGCCCCATCTGCGATCTGGGCTGCGGGCCGGGACATGTTGCTCGCTATCTGCACGAGCAGGGCGCGCACGTGCTGGGTATGGATCTTTCGCCACGCATGATTGAGCGGGCGCGGCAACTCAATGCTGGCATTGAGTTTCGTGTCGGGAACATGGCGGCGCTTTCTGTGGCCGACAGAAGCTGGAGTGGCATTGCGGCTTTCTACTCGATCATCCACATTCCGCCAACAGAGCTAGCAGCCGTGCTAGGCGAGTTCTGGCGCGTGCTGCGACCAGGCGGAGAGGTGCTGCTGGCCTTTCATGTGGGAGACGAGGTACGCCATATCGACACGTTATGGGAGCGCCAGGTCTCCCTCGATTTCCGGTTCTATCCGCGCGCGCAAATAGAGGATCATTTGAGAGCAGCAGGTTTCGAGGTCGTGGAGAGCATCGAACGAGATCCATACGAGGGCTTTGAGGTAGCGACGCAGCGCGCCTATATTCGCGCACGCAAGCCAGATCAAATCTCTTGACTTTTCTCGTGCATTTCCGCTCGACCAGTGCATCATCACCCTACCTTTTAGGGAAAAGAGAGAAGGAGCGAGGACACCTCGCGCTCCGGCAGGGGGCTTCCCCTGCACCCCTTTCCCGAATCGGTCCCTTGATTCTGCACCAGGTCTCAGATGCCGGAGTAAGAAGAGCTGGAGACAGGTGGTCGTCAGGCTTTTCTGTCAGGCTGGTAGGAAAGAACAACGACGCCTGAACGGAACGTTCTTGTGTCCACAAGTTTCAGAACAGGCACGTCGCTCGCGTTTCTGAAGAGACGTCCACCGTTCCCCCAAACAATAGGATGAACCCAGACCCGGAGTTCATCGATCAGGCTGTGCTGCATCAGCGTGTGCGCAAAGTGGCCAGCGCCGTACATCAGAATGTCCTGACCGGGCTGCTGCTTCAGCTCGGAGACCGCTTGCGCGACATTCTCCTTGATCAGATGTGAATTGTTCCACTCGAGCGGCTCTTGCAAAGTCGTTGAAGCAACGAACTTGGGGAGGCTGTTTATCCTGTCAACAAAACCCTCTTCACCCGGCCCATCATCGGCAGCAGTCCTGAAAGGCCAGGAAGCTGCAAAGCCCTCATAGATCTCCCGGCCCATGAGAAGGGCATCCGACGTGAAGAGGAGATCGCGGGCATATTTCCCGTGTTCTTCATTCCAGAACTGACCGGACCACTTTTCTGGAGCTTCCATGACACCATCCAGTGTTGTGTACACGGATACGACTACTTTTCTCATGTTGTTCTCCTTTTGCTGCTACTAAGCTTCAACATGTGCATCATAACGCAGCAAAGGGAGCAAAGTCTTGTATAAAAACGCAAGCTACTCAGGATTTTCATACTCCGGAAATTGCCACGCCGAGCCATGCAACCAGAAGGATGTACTTGTCGCCTCAGGCAGGTTTGCATCTCTGCGATCCATGACATTTCCTGGCGGCAGGTGGGGCATAAAGGTACCCAGCCTGAAGACGATGCCCAAAAATTCACCGTCTGTCCACTGGCAGTCAATGGGCGTCGCTTTCGTCTCTGGCCCCCGCACCGTGAAAGTTGTCTTGCTATCGTGTCTCGTCACGACCATTTCCCAGTGGCTCGCAGCCTGAGAGATAAACGTGCCGGTGCGCTCACTTTGAGTACGCCAGATCGTTTCGACAAAAGGCGAGTCCGATGGTCTTTCCTCAAGGATAAACCTCATGCTTCTGCCTCCCAGGTAGCAAGCGCTACGATTGTCTTAGTGACGAGCACTTCAAAGGCAACTTTCAATCCATGGGTCTCCTCCCGGCTAGAGCGGACACCTATCTCACTCAAGAGTACCTGACAAGCAGGGAAATGGCAAGGTTTTATATTAGCACCTGTACGTTTGCGGAGAGTAGCAGGTGTAGTGGGTGTAGTGGTTACTGTTTGAGGTCGCGGCTGGTGAAGGATCTCGTCCTCTGGCTCCTTTACACCCAGCAGATCGAGTCCTTCCGTCCCAGGAGAAACTAACCAAGCGGTATAGTGCAAGAAATTCGGCAGATGCTTCACCACCGCGAAGGTGAGAAGCTTGATAGCTGGTTACTCAAAGTGAAAGAGAGCAAGATAGATGAGCTTCTGAGCTGTGCAGGCTCCAAGAGAGCCACTGGCGGTCTTTAGCCTGCTCGTCGTTGCAGTGCGATCACCGGAATCTGACGCGCCGTCTTCGCCTGATGCTCGGCGAAAAAAGGGTATAGCTCTACGACCCTGCTCCACAACCGCTCCCGCTCCGCACCTTCCGTGACAACGGCGGTGGCATCGAAGATTTCGGCCCTGACCTCGACGGTAACCTCTGGGTGAGCCACCAGATTGCGGTACCAGTCGGGATGGGTCGGTGCGCCCACATTGGAGGCGATCACGAGCAGGCGATCGCCATCTGGGATGTACATCATCGGCGTTGTACGAAGTTGGCCGCTCCTGGCGCCTCTGGTGGTAAGCAAGAGCCTGGGCCTGTCCTCCATCTGCCCTTTGCTTCGCTTCGCGCGGAATTCTTCGATCACTTGGCGGTTGTAGTCATTTTGATCGGTCATGATCCCTCCTATTGTCGATGCCAACCACGCCGGCTCCTCCCTTCCATGAAGAGGTGTGCCCTGTTCAGTCTCATGATAGCACGTCTGTTCAATGGCATCAATGTGAACCTCTTACCCAGAGGCACGACCACTGACCATGGAAGATGCCATACAAGAAAGCAGAGGGAATGCGAGTGTAGTCAAGCACCTGTAAGCAAGCGAGCTCCACCAGGAATGTGTAAGATCCATAAATTGCCTCAAATCGCATATTGGTAGGATATCACATGCAAGAGGTCATAGGACGTAAGATGATTTTTGCTTCTTCCTCAAGATCAGGTGGAGTTTTAAACTCTCGTATTTCCTCTATGGCTATGGGGTCTGCAAAATCCGGCATATCCATTGTAGTTGTTCCCTTCTCTTGCCGATTTTATCTATCATCCTCATTTACTAGTATGTTACATACTACCACATTATATACCACGCTTCTAGGCGTAGTTCCATGGGAAGGTAGAGGTTGTTACAATTGGCACATAACGCAAGACAAGCAAGGGACCGGCATGATACGCTTAAAGGTGAGAGAGGTGGCCATAGAGAAGGGCTTTAGTATGTCCAGGTTGTCAAGGGAGGCGAATATGGCCTATAAGACGATACAAACGATATGGAGGAAGCCAGATCACGAGGTAACAACGACTACGTTGGATAAACTGTCTAAGGT
>WNFX01000094.1_pt1 | contig 63214 bp, 47 predicted proteins | sample 5400111 | NCBI WGS metagenome assembly WNFX01 (sample SAMN13153363, study PRJNA577476) | soil metagenome | isolation source: 40 cm soil or saprolite under grassland replicate 1 | place: USA:California | collected 2016-06-15
CAGGCTCCCGAGACGCAAAGCAATCAGGCAGCCACACACCGCACCCAGCACCGGGAACCGGCCACGGCAAGACCACGGATCACACCGGAATGTCAGATCCAAACGTGAAAATAGGCCTCACTGAAACGTGAAGACCTCCGGCGCGCGCCTGGCAGGACTCGAACCTGCGACCCGCTGCTTAGAAGGCAGCCGCTCTATCCGGCTGAGCTACAGGCGCTTGCAGCACACGCTGCCCGATCCAGGCTACGCGCAGCCGACGCGGGAGCCACCACGATCCATCCGGCTGGCCCGGAGATGCCGTGGCCGGGCTGGATGCCATCCGCGGCCAAGCGGGCACCACCAGCCAACGGGAGCGAGCCTCAGCGCTCGATTGCCACCAGCATCGGCCTTAGGCAGGCCAGCCCGCCGCCGATCACCGACGAGACGCGCACCGGCGGACCTACCCGCGCGCAGGTCGCCAGCAGCACGATCCCGTTACCAGGGTCGGAACTACCGCCCACGCCGGACAAATCGACAAAGTAGTGCGGCCACGGCAGTGAACGGGTCGTCCAGACGACTCGCCGCCTGACGATGCTGTAGCCCCAGGCAGCCCCGCCCGCGCCAGAGTCTAGGCCCAGCGCCACTCCGCGCCTGACGCTGTAGGTTCCCGGCGGACCTGGGACCTCCGTGCCACGCTCGTTCTGCCCGGTGGCTGTGTCGATGCCAAGCAGGGCGTTGCCGACGTCGACGTACAGGATCCGCTGCACCGGGTCGGCGCCCACGAAGACGGCTCCCCGCCGCTGCCAGGACCGGCCGTTGTCCATGCGGTACGCCGTCAGGCCGTTGACGCCGGAGAACAGCAGGACCCCGTCGAAGGCACCGGTGAAGGTGCCGGCGAACGGACCGCGCACCGGCCGGATCAGCCGCTCGTCCCCGGTTCGCAGGTTGATCTCCCTGACCGCGGTCACCGGCGCGGTGCCGATCACACCGCGCGCCGTGATCGTGACGAACAGGTTGCCGCCGTCCAGCCGCCACGCCTGCTGGGCCTTGCCGATCGGATCGCGCCAGATCGCCTCGCCGGTCGCGTTGTTGTATGCCGTGACCGAACCCGCGCCGACGATGACCACCCGGGCGCGGCTGGCGCTCGCCGCGCCACCGTAGGCAGCCGCCGGATAGGTCCTGATCTGCTTGCCGGTCACGGCGTTCAGCACGACCTCCCGCCTCGGCGCGGAGAGCGCCGAGCGCGCCGCAGACGCCGAGGACGCCGACCGCGCCGAGGTGCCCCCGTGCGCAGCGGCCGCCGGGCGCGCCGCGCCGACCTGGCGAGCCGAGCGCACGCCGGACCGGCCCGGTCCGCTGCCGGAAGTACCAGGGCCCGCAGGGCCGGCGCCAGCGGAGGGCACCGCCGTTCCTACCGTGATCACGCCCGGCCAGGCGCGCACCGAGACGATCGCGGACCCGGACGGCAGCCCGGTCAGGACCGCCGTCCAGCGCGGGAAGCCGTTGCTCTCGTCGTAGGCGTCGACGGCCAGCCCGAATCCGACCGCGGCGACATTGCCGCCCACCGCCGCGTAGGCCTGGCTCGGCAAGAACATGGTGCCCTCGGGACCGGTCTCGGCGATCCATGATCCGGTCAGCTGGCGTGACCACCGGATGGCCCCGTGAGCCGGGCACTGGCCGCCACGGCACGGCCGGGACGCGACGCTGGGGGCCCGCCCTGGGAGCACGACCGCGCCGACCAAAACGGCCGCGAGCGTGCCGCGGCGCAGCCACGCCAGTGACGTGCGGCTGAGCTTCACTTTCGCGGTTCGCCCTCCCGCCCGGTCGGCCAGCAGCCGCCCGCTCCCGGTGACTGTGCCTCTTAGTCTGCCCCAGTCAGGAGCCGGGCTTGAGCCACCGCCGGCACTGGCCCTGGCCGATGTCCGACCCTTCCGTCGCAGCGCCCATGGCCGCAAGTAGCGTGGGCACTCAGACTGTCGCCCGGTATCCGGTTTTCACGCTAAGGAGAACTTCCATGGCCGACCGAGCTCCGCTGCCCTATGACTTCATGCCGGAAGTGCCGTCGTTCACTGTCGAGAGCAACGACGTGAGCGACGGGCAGCAGATGAGCGATGCGCAGGTATACAACAACTTCGGCATGTCTGGCCAGAACGTCTCCCCGCACCTACGCTGGCACGGATTCCCTGAGCAGACCAAGGGTTTCGCTGTGACCTGCTATGACCCGGATGCGCCGACTGGTTCTGGCTTCTGGCACTGGCTGGTCGCGGACATTCCCGCGTCGGTCACCGAACTGCCGGCCGGAGCAGGGGCGGCCGCCGGAGGGCTTCCCGCCGGCGCGTTCTCGGTACGCAACGACTACGGGTCCAAGGACTTCGGTGGCGCGGCACCCCCCGCTGGCGATCCGCCGCACCGATACGTGTTCGCCGTTCACGCGCTGGACACCGGCTCACTCGGGATCGACTCGGACGTCTCCCCCGCGATCGTCGGCTTCAATCTCCGGTTCCACACGATCGCGCGCGCCATGATCATCCCGGTCTTCGGGCACTGACAGCTCCCCCTTTTAGCTACCTAAGGCCGGCCAGCACCTCGCGTTCCCGATCCGGGTCTAGGCCGTGGGCTGGCCGGCCAGGCTTGACCGGCGGGTCGCCCTCGGCCTGCAACCACCGCCAGGTGTCTGCCACGGTCTCGGTGACCGGCCGGCAGACCAGTCCGGCCTGGTAGACCGCCGTCACATCGCTGTTGTGCAGGCTCGCGATCTCGCCGTACGGCGGTGCCCAGATCGGAAGCTCGGTCCACGGCTCGATACCGGCCTTCTCGATCACCTCAGGATCGGCCCAGATCAGCCGCGCGTCCGACCCGACTGCGGCCACGGCAGCGCTCAGCAGGCCCTCCATCGTGGCGTGACCTGGCCGGCTGACGGCATTGAAGGTTCCATCGATGCCCTGGTCGGCCGCGCGCAGTAGCCAGGCAGCCAGATCACGGCAGTCGACATACTGCAGCGGCAGGTCAGGCGGGCCCGGCGCGAGCACGTCGCCGCCGCGCTCGATCCGGCGCAGCCACCACGGCATCCGGCCCACCAGCTCGTAGGGACCGAGGATCAGCCCGGCTCTGGCGAGCACGCTGCGGCCGCCGAAGGATTCGAGCACGGCAAGCTCGCCGCCGCGCTTGTCCGCCGCGTAGTCAGTGCTGTCGCTGCCGGGATCGCCGTCGACCACCGGCGCGCTCTCGTCCGCGCCAAGCGGGATCGGCCACTGGTATACCGACTCGCTGGATATGTAGCCGTAGTGCCCGGCCCGCCCGGCCAGCAGCGTGGCCGTCTCCCGCACCGCGCGCGGGGCGCTGCTCCAGGTGTCGATGACCGCGTCCCAGGAATCATCGCCGAGCGCTGCGCGTACCGCCGCGGGATCGTTCCGGTCGGCGTGGCGGGCCCGCGCGCCCTGGGCTGGCGATCCGCTGACGCCGCGGGTCAGCGTGGTGACCCCGTCGCCGCGGGCCAGCGCCGTCTCCACCACCGCACGCCCGACGTGGTGAGTGCCGCCGAGTACCAGGAGTCTCATGACGTCATACTGAGCCACCGCCGCAACCCTGGCCAACTATGTTCATTGAGGGCGTAGCTCATGGAGGGCGTAGTTCACTGAGGGAGCGCGAGCAGATCGCGCAGACGGCACTGTTCGGCCCCGGCGTCCCGATCGCGGTCCCCTGGACCGGCCGGGCACCCCTAGCCGTCCCTGAGCGTTTCTTCAGCGAGCTTTCAGCAAGCTGCGCTTGAATAACGCCCGCAACTACACGCGGCCATACCGCTTACCATGGTCTGCGGCAGGCGTGCTCAGAGTTTTCTCAAATCACTAAGGCAGGTCGGGCATGGGCAAGGCGGAGCGAAACCGGCAGCAGCGCGCCAGGGAGAGCATCGCCATCCAGATGGCCGCCTCCAGGCGGGCGGAGGCGCGCAGGCGGGCGTTCATCGCCGGTGGCAGCATTGTCGCAGTGCTCGCGATCGTGGTCGTGTTCATCGTGGTCAAGGCGCTCAACAAGCCGACCACCGCCACCGCATCCTCCGCGACCTCGCACGTGACGACCAGGGTTGTCAGGCAGGTGACCAGCGTTCCCGCGACCACCCTGGACGGCGTCGCGGCAGGCCCGGCCTACCCGGCCAAGGGCAGTGTGTACCCGCACGCGATCCAGCGCATCAAACCGCCAGGGCCAACGCTGACCAGCGGAGGCAAGCCGCAGATCGTGTACGTCGGCGCGGAGTACTGCCCGTTCTGCGCCGCAGAGCGTTGGTCACTGGTGGTCGCGCTGAGCCGGTTCGGCACGTTCTCCGGGCTGCACTTCATCCATTCCAGCAGCACCGATACCGATCCGAACACGCCGACCCTCAGTTTCTACAAGACCGGCTACACCAGCAAGTACCTGGTCTTTTCCACTACCGAGGCGCAAACCGTGACCAAGGCCCCGCTTGAGCCGCTGACCACGCTCGACAAGCAGCTGATGGCTAAGTATGACGTCCCGCCCTACGTGCCGTCGGCGCAGTACAACGGGTCGTTCCCGTTCGTGGACTTCGGCAACAGGTACGTGATTGACGGCGCGAGCTACGACCCGGCGCTGCTGGCCGGCCTGAGCTGGCAGCAGATCGGAGCCGCGCTGGCCAACCCGAACAGCACGGTGGCTAAGGCCATCGACGGCGCGGCGAACCACATCACCGCGGCCATCTGCAAGATCACCAACAACCAGCCGGGCAACGTCTGCACGTCAGCGGGAGTATCGGCAGCCAGCGGGAGCATCTGATGGCCACACGGCGGCAGACCGGCAAGGCCGGCGCAGCGCGGAAGGCGTCCGGCCAGGGCAAGTCCGGGCAGGCCAGAAAGCCAGGCCAGACCGGCACTGCCCGGGCGGCCGGCCAGGCCAGGCCGGCCGGCCAGGCCACGACGGCCGGCCAGGCCAGGACGGCCGGTACCGCCAAGGGCGGCGACATAGCCAAGACCAGCGACACCGCCGGGGCCAGCGGTGCCACAGCAGGCGGCGGCGCCGAAGCCAGCGGTCCCGTCCGGGCGAACGGGACCGGCCGGGCCGGCGGCCCGCGGACCAGCGGTGCCCGGGCCGGCGGCCCGCGGACCAGCGGTGCCCGCGCCGGCGGCCCGCGGGCCGAGCGCACCAGGGCGAGCGGTGCCCGGGCCGGCGGCCCGCGGGCCGAGCGCACCAGGGCTAATGGTGCCCGCGCCGAGGGGACCGCCGAGGCAGCCGGATCCGGCCAGGCAGTTGCCGAGGCTCAGGCCGCACCGCTCTGGCGCCGGGCCGCCGCCTATCCCGGCGGGCACAAGCTGGAGTTCACCACGCTCATCGCGTCCCTGCTCGGCCTCGGCGTGTCGGTCTACCTGGCCATCGAACATTTCACCCAGGCCACCAGCCTGGCCGGCTGCCCGGAGAATGCCACCTTCAACTGCCTCAAGGTGACCACCAGTGCGCAGTCCTACGTGCTCGGCATCCCGGTAGCCGTACTCGGGCTGGCGTTCTACGTGTTCATGGTGGCGGTCAACTCACCGTGGGGGTGGCGGGCCAGGCAGCCGGCGGTGCACTGGGCCAGGCTGGGATCGCTGATCATCGGCATGGTGTTCGTGCTCTACCTGGTGTACGCCGAGCTGTTCCTGGTGAAGGCGATCTGCCTGTACTGCACGTCCGTGCACGTGCTCACGTTCCTGCTGTTCTCGCTGATCGTGACCAGGACCGTCTTCTCCGGCGTGGGGCAGGCACCCGCCAGGCGCTAGCCAGGCGGGTCGCGCAGCCTGGCCAGGACGGCGGTAATCAGCGCATCGCCGACCCGCGATGCCCGCGCTTGGCTGCCTCGGGAACACTAGCCTGCCGCATGGCCCGGTCACTTATAGTGACGGTATGCATCCAAGCAGTGATCGCCTGGCGTCGGCGGCCGGGGGCTCGGCGCTGCGGGCGGCCGGGGGCTCGGCGCTGCGGGCGGCCGGGGGCTCGGCGCTGCGGGCGGCCGGGCACCGGGTGCCGCGGGCGGCCTGGCGCCAGGGACTGCCAACTGCCGGGCGACCCCGGCGCGGGCATCGCCGTCCGGCCCGTGCCGCTGTGCTCGTCGCGGCGGCGCTGCTGGCCACCGCCTCCGCGGCCGCCTGCAGCGCGTCAGGCGCGGGCGGGAGCGGCGTTACGTACTACATCAGCCCGGCGGGCAGCGACTCGGCCGCCGGCACATCGCCGACGACGGCTTGGCGGACGCTCGGGCGGGCCAACTCGGCCAGCCTGCGGCCGGGCGACCGGGTGCTGCTCCAGGGCGGCGCGCACTTCAGCGGACCGCTGGCGCTCGGCCCGAACGACGCGGGCAATCCCGGCCGGCCGGTGCGGATCGGATCGTACGGCATGGGGAAGGCCACGATCGTCGGGGTGAGCGGACCCGGAATATCGGTCTTCGACACCGCGGGGATCGACATCCGCGACGTCCGGCTGGTCGGAGGCACAGGCGCGACCAGCGGCCCGGCAGGCATCCAGGTGTACAGCGATCTGGCGGCTGGCCGGCGGCTTTCGCACATCCTGATTGGCGGCGTCGACGCGAGCGGCTTCACGACCGGGATCGATATCGGAGCCCGGCACCCGGCCGCCGGTTTCCGTAATGTCTGGATCACCAATTGCGCGCTGCACGACAATGTTGACGCGGGCCTTTCATTCTTCGGCCCGCAGTTTGAGCCGTCCGCGCCGTCCTACGCTCACGCAGATGTACACATATCGCGGGTCCGGGCATTCCGCAATTTTGGTGATCCCGCCAACACCCGACATAATACCGGGAGCGGAATCGTGCTTGGCGGCGTCATACACGGCGACGTCGCGCTGTCGACTGCGCATAATAATGGCGGTGCCGGCGGCTCGACCAACGAGGGTCCTATCGGAATATGGGCATACGACTCGCGCGACGTGGTCATCGAGAACAGCCTGTCCTACGGCAACCGGACAGCCAGCCGCCACGATGGCGGCGGCTTCGGCCTGGACCGCAGCGTTTCGAATTCCTATCTGCAATATAATCTGTCATACGGCAACGCCGGGGCAGGCTATCAGGTTTACTCACCAAGTCAATCGGGTAACGCCGCCAATATCGTTAGATTCAACATCGGCAGCGGCGACGCCCGGCATTCCGCCGGCGCCGCCGGTATCGTGGTCGGCGGCCGGGTCAAAGATGCGAGCATCTACCAGAACACGATCGTGATGTCCGCGGTTTCCGGCGCCGCACGAGCCGCGCTGTCGCTCGGAGCCGTGCGCGGCGTGACCGTGCGCAACAACATCTTCGTGGTCCAGGGCCCGGGACCCGTTGTCGTCGCCGAGCCGACTGCGTCCCGCGCGGTAGCGCTGTTGCAGGGCAATGACTACTTCGCGCATGCGGGGTGGAGCATCCGGTGGGGATCGAAGTCTTACTTGAGCCTTCGGGCATGGCGGCGCGGAACCGGGCAGGAGCTGGTACGGGGCAGGCCGGCCGGGCACGAGCTGCCGCCGCGCATGACCGGGCCCGTGCTCGGGCTGACCGCCGCGAGTCCAAGCCCTGGCAACGGCGCCGGATTCATCCTGCGCCGCGGTTCGGCGCTGCTCGGCGCCGGCCTCGACCTGGTGCGGCTCTTCGGCCTGGATCCAGGCCCGCGTAACTTCTCCGGCATGGCAATCTCGCGTCATGCCCCGAACGTCGGCGCGCAGTAGCGGCAGGCTTGACCGGCCGCGTCGCTGGCCTTCGACCTCCGGCGCGCAATAGCAGGGCAGAATCGGCCGGCCTGCGCCGCGCGCCTCAGATTCCGGCGCGGCGCTGAGTACCGGTTTTCTGGCGGGCAACGGCGCCCTCAGCGGAGCGGAACCATTCCACGGTCTTACGCACTCCGGCTTCGGTGCTGACCTCGGGCCGCCAGCGCAGCACGCTGATGGCGCGCCCGATGACCGGGCAACGCCGGGCCGGATCGTCCACCGGCAGCGGCCGATGCTCGATGACCGAGTCAGATCCGGTGATCCGCAGCACCAGCCGGGCAAAATCCGCGACAGCGAATTCGGCGGGATTGCCGAGATTCAGCGGGCCCGCCGTCGTGGAGTCCGCCATGGCCAGGATTCCGCGGACGAGATCGTCGATGTAGCAGAAGCTGCGGGTATGGCTGCCGTCGCCGTACACGGTCAACGGCTCGCCGCGCAGCGCTTGGGTGATGAAGTTGGTCACGATGCGGCCATCGTCCTCGCGCATCCGGGGTCCGTAGGTGTTGAAGATCCGCAGGATGCCGGTTCGCAGGCCAAGCGCCCGGCGGTAGGCCGAAGTCATCGCCTCGGCGAACCGCTTCGCCTCGTCGTAGACGCTGCGCGGGCCGATCGGATTGACGTTGCCCCAGTATTCCTCGCGCTGCGGATGGACCGCGGGGTCCCCGTAGACCTCGCTCGTCGACGCCAGCACGAAGCGCGCCTTCTCGCGATGCGCCAGCCGCAGCGCGTTCTCCGTCCCGCGGCTGCCCACCGCCAGTGTCTCCAGCGGGTGGCGCAGGTAGTCGGGCGGTGACGCCGGGCTGGCCAGGTGCGCGACCACATCCAGGCGCCCGGCCACGTCCAGGCCGGCGGCGACGTCCGCCTCGATGAACTGGAACTCCGGCTGGTCAAGCAGCCGCGCGATGTTCTCCGCCCGGCCGGTCGAAAGATCGTCGACGCAGACGACCGCGTCACCCCGCGCGAGCAGGGCATGGCACAGGTGCGAGCCGATGAAGCCAGCGCCGCCAGTTACCAGGTAACGCATGTTCCCCTCCCCCTGTTGCGATGGTCACGACGCCGGCCGCGCTGCCGCACGGCCGCGGCCGCCGCGAGCTAGCTGGCCGCCCGCCCCAGGCCGCGGATCGTCCAGCCGGCCGCACGCCAGCGATCAAGCGGCAGCACGTTCCGCGCGTCGACCAGTCGCGGCTGCCGTACGACCGAGGCAAGCGCCACCGGGTCGATGGCCTGGTACTGCTCCCATTCGGTCAGATGCAGGACAATGTCCGCTCCGTCACATGCCTGCTCGGGCTCGGCCGTGTAGTCCAGGTCAGGGAACAGCTTTCGCGCTTTGCCGGTCGCCTCGGGGTCATGCACCCGTACCGTGGCGCCCTCGCGCTTGATCCTGACGGCGACGCTGAGCGCCGGAGAGTCGCGCACATCGTCGGTGTTCGGCTTGAACGCCACGCCGAGCACCGCCACGTGCCGGTCGGGGAAGAATCCGCCCACCAGGGCTCTGGCCACGTCGACGGTTCGCTGCCGGCGGCCGATGTTGAGCGCATCGATCTCGCGGAGGAACTGCAGCGACTTGACCACGCCGAGCTCCTCGGCGCGGAACTCAAGCGCGCGGATGTCCTTGGACAGGCACCCGCCGCCGAACCCCAGGCCGGCCGCCAGCGAGCTCGGGCCGATGCGCTCGTCAAGCCCGATCGCCTCGGCAAGGGTGATCACATCGGCACCCACCGCGTCGCAGATATCGGCGATCGCGTTGATGAACGAGATCTTCGTGGCCAAGAAGGCGTTGGCCGAGACTTTCACCAGCTCTGCCGTACTGAGGTCGGTCGACACGTACGGCGTGCCTGCCGCCAGGATCGGCGCGTATACCTCGCGGAGCGCCGCGTCCGCCTCAGCGCTGTCCACGCCCACCACCACCCGGTCGGGCCGCAGAGTGTCCTGGATCGCAGTGCCCTCGCTGAGGAACTCCGGGTTCCAGGCCAGCTTCGCGCCAGGCGCGGCGTGCGCCAGCCTGGTGAGCCTGGCGCTCAGCCGTGCTGCCGAGCCCACCGGAACCGTCGACTTGCCGACCACCAGGCAGTCCCGGCTGAGCTGCGGAGCCAGCTCGTCGATCACGCCTTCCACCAGGCTCATGTCCGCCGCACCCGAGTCGGACAGCTGCGGGGTGCCGACGCAGATGAAATGAACATCGCCGAAGTCGGCCGCCTCGGCCAGCGAGGTGCTGAAACGGAGCTTGCCGCTGCCGATGGTACGCGCCAGCAGCTCGGCAAGCCCGGGCTCGTAAAAGAGCGCCTGCCCGCTGGCCAGGCTGGCGATCTTGTCTGGGTCGGCGTCCACCCCGAGCACGTCATGCCCGATCTCGGCCATGCACGCCGCGTGGACCGCACCGAGATAGCCAGTGCCGATCACGGTAACGCGCATCGGCGCCCACTGCGATGAGTACGAACTCACGGTGTCCCCCGATCACGAATCCGCCGTCACTCCCTGGTTGGAGCGCCCGGCCGGAGTTGCTGGAATCGCCAGGCGTCCCGGCACATGTCGGCCAGATCGTGAGCCGGCTGCCAGTCCCAGTCCCTGCGGACCCGGCTGGCGTCGGCGATCAGGCTCGCGACATCACCAGGGCGCCTCCCGACGATCTCGTACGGCACGGCAACACCGCAGGTCGCCGTGAACGTTGCCACCATCTGAAGAACCGAGGCTCCCGCCCCGGTGCCGAGATTGCGGACCTGCTGGCCCGGCTGGTCGGCCAGGTGACCGAGCGCGATCCGGTGCGCCCGCGCCACGTCAGTCACGTGGATGTAGTCACGGATGCCGCTGCCGTCGGCGGTCGGGTAGTCGGTACCGAAGATCCGCAGCTCGCGAATCCGCCCGATGGCGGCCTGAGTCAGCAGCGGCATCAGGCAGCTCGGAATGCCCGGGGGATCGTCACCGAGCTTGCCGCTCGGATGCGCCCCGGCGACATTGAAGTAGCGCAGCGAGATGACGCGCAGGTCGCTGTGTGCCGCGCAGGCATCGGCCATGATCTGCTCGCAGGCAAGCTTGGACCGCGCGTACGGGTTCACCGGCGCCGTCCCCAGGTCCTCGGAGATCGGCTCGCTGTACTGATCCCCGTACACGGCGCATGTGGAGGAGAACACCATTCGCCAGACGCCGTGGTCGAGCATGCTGCCTAGCAGGGTGGTGGTACCACCGACGTTGACGTCGTAGTAGTCCAGCGGGAAGCGGACCGACTCGCCGACCGCCTTCTTGGCGCCGAGGTGGATCACCGCGTCCACCGGGTAGCGCTCGAATACCTGGTCGAGAGCCCGGCGGTCGCGCAGGTCGATCAGGTGCCCGGCGAGCTGACGGCCGGTGAGCTCACGCACCGCGTCAAGAGCGGCCGGGGAGCTGTTGGAATAGTCGTCGACCGAGACTACGTCGAAGCCGTGATCAAGCAAGTCAGCGCACGTGTGGCTGCCGATATAGCCGGCCCCGCCTGTCACCAGTATGGTCATCTGCGCCTCCTTGGCGCCGCGGACATCGGCCTGATCACTGCCACCGCCAGGCGAACAGCTCGCCGGCGGAGCCGGGCAGCAGCGCCGCAGCGGCCGCGGCTAGCCCGATGGCTGCCAGGGCGAGCAGCAGCGCGCCCGGCGCGGTCCGGCGCAGCGCGAAGCCGCGTGATACGCCAGCGTTCGCGGCGGCGTCCATCGCGTGCAGCGTGGGCACCGCGACCGCCACGGTGGCGTAGATCGCCCCGGCGAGGACGCTGAGGAACAGGTAGCCGGCCGAATGGCCGAGCCGCTCACCGATCAGGGCCGCGCAGGATGAGAACACGCTGATCGACAGGTACGGCAGGACAAGCATCACGGGCAGTGGCTGGAGCCCGGCGGACCTCTTCGGGGTGAGCGCGAACTCGACCGGCCGCGGCATGATCCGCTGCCGCAGCGCCGCCCAGATGCCCAGCGCCACGTAAGGCCAGCGGGCGAGTGCGTAAAGCCAGCTTTCCCAGCTCAAGATCGGCGCGGTGGGCGGGCGCAGCAGGCCGTTGCGCCGCAGCAGCAGGGCGATCAGCACCAGGAAGACGGCAATCGGCCACCAGTGCGCGCAGAACGCCAGGTAGCCGACGTTGATCCAGGGCACGCCGGTCATGGCCGCCACCGGCGCGAGCAAGAGCCCGGTGATGGTCGTCGCCACGAGCAGGCCGTAGTACGACAGCGCGTAGACGAATCGCGCGCGCAGCCACCAGGACAGCCGCCGCAGATTGCGCGGCAGCATGCTGAGCAGGATGGTCGTCAGGCTGCGCGCCCACTGGAATTCCTGGCGGACCATCGCGGCGAAGGTCTGCGGCCCGAGGCCATGCGCCTCGGCGTCGATGGCGAAGATGCCCTGCCAGCCCGCCGCGTTCAGCAGGAAGGTGGTCGAGAAGTCCTCGGCGAGCTCCGGGCCGATGCCGCCGATCGTACGCAGGGCCGCCGTCCTGACCGCGTAGTGCGAACCGATGCACAGCGGGCCGAAACCGTCGGTATGCCCGAGCTGGAACGGGCCATGGAAGCTGGCCTCTCGATACAGCCGCCCGCGGGCCGGCCATGACCTTTCCGCGTTCACGTCGCAGACGCTCGGCGCCGCTACGTAGCCGACCGCTGGATCGGCGAACGGCCGGACCATCTCGGCCAGGTATGTCCTGGCCGGCCGGTGATCGCAGTCAAGCTGCACCACGATGTCGTAGCCGCGGTAGCCGTACCGATCGTAGAAGTACGCCAGGTTGCCCTCCTTGCAGCGGGCTCGCCGCGGCCAGGTGTCGCGGTGATAGCCCGCCGCCTCTGCGCGGCTGGAGATCGAGATGCCATGCCGTCCGCACCAGCTGGCAACTTCTGGCGTCGGGCGCTCGTCGCAGAGCCAGACGTCGTAGTCGTGCGGAAAATGCTGATCGGACATCGCGGACAGGGTCGACTCGGCGATCGGCCAAGGCTCGGCTGGCGTCCGGGTCACGACGAAGGCCACCCGCGCGGCGGGGCAGGTGAGCGCCGGGCTCACCCGGCGCAGCCGGTTCGCCCCGGCGACGAAGAAGACGGGAAAGAACGACACATATCCCAGCACCACACTGTTGACGACCAGACCGAAGATGCCAAGGCGATGCGCCGGTTCCAGCCACCAGGTCCAGAACCAGACCAGGGCGGCCAGCCAGCCGGCCGTCAGGGCAGCCACGATCGCCCGGTCGGGTCCGGTTAGCGCCCAGATGAGGGTGCCGCCACGCAGCTGCCGCCGCGGCGGCTGCCGAGCCGCGAGTACCGGGCCACTGCGGGTGACCCTCCGCACGTTGCCGCCCGAGAGCTGGTCAACGTCCCTGGCAATGTCAGCAGGATCCGGTGAGCTGACCGCCGTGCCGACGGCCGCGCCGCGCCCCCCGTCCATCACGTGGCGCTCTCCTATCCGCGATGGCTGCACACTCCGCAATCGCTGCCTCGGGCTCCCGTCGCGTCCGGCGGCTGCAGGCTCCGGCGACGGTTGTCGCGGTAGCACCGCCCTGGCGCCGATGGGCCGCGGCCAGCTTCCCGGCAGGAGCGTGACAGCGGTCGCGACCGGTGCCGCGAGCCGCGATTCCCCCGATTCCCCCGCTTTCCCTCCGCGCACTCGCGTGCGCGACTCCCCCCTTGAGCTGCACTCATATACATATCCGGGATAGCCGCGCAGAAACTGGGCGAGCGCGGCCAGCGCACCATCCGGGGCGGACCTGGCACGCAGACCCGCGCACGCGCACGGGGAATGAGCGCGGCGCAGACTTTGTTAGAACACCGAACTATAAGCGCACGTCACTAAATGAAGGCCGCCGATGGCAATCTCAGATCTGGACGCGGGGCAAGCCGGGGACGCGGGGCCAGCCGGGGACGCGGGGCCAGCCGCGGACGCGGGGCCAGCCGCGGACGCGGCGAACGGGCAGCCGACGGCCGGTCACGGAACAACCGCGCTGACGGTGATGCGGCTGTTCCGTGCCCTGGAGCGAGTCGAGTCCGGGCTGACGCCGCAGCAGTACCGCATGCTCAACCTGGTCGGCGCCGGGGGCGAGCGCTCGGCCAGGCTCGCCGAACGGCTTGCCGTCGCCAAGCCGACGCTGACCACCACCGCGGACGGGCTGGTGACAGCCGGCCTGGTGTACCGCGAGCCCGAGCAGGGCGACCGGCGTGTCGTCAGGCTGCGCCTGACGCAGGCCGGGAAGGCCGCCTTGGACCGCGCCGACGCCGCCTACGCCGGCTGGCTGGACGCACTGCTCGCGAGCACCGGCGACGCCGACCGGATCAGGCACGATCTGGACCTGCTCGACCACGCGCTTGACGAACTGCGGTGTGTCAGGCGGGCAGGGCACACCGGGCCGATGACCCTGGCCGGACGGCCAGCCCGGGCTTCTGGCTTAGAGCGGGCGAGCGATCTCGTTATCAAAGAAAGGACGCCAGCCTTGGCAGACATGATCGGGCCCGCGCACCAGCCGACCAGCGCGATGGCCGAATGAAGGCACCGGCAGCGGCGACGGCCGGCCGTGAGCAGGGCGGCCGGCGCGACCGCTGGCTGCGGCGGCTGGTGGGGTACTGCTGGCGTTATCCGCGCTCGATGATGCTGGCGCTCGGCGGCTCGCTGGTGGCCACGCTGACCGCCGTGATCATCCCGCTGATTCAGCGGGACATCGTGAACAACGCGATCCTCAGCCACCGCCAGGCGATCTGGGTCGGCGCGACCGCGCTGCTGGTCGCCGCCGTGGTGAGCTTCGCCGGGGTGTACACCCGCCGCTACGTCGGCGGCCGCCTGTCCCTTGACGTGCAGCATGACCTGCGGACCGAGATCTTCGCCGCACTGTCCAGGCTGGACGGCGCGCGCCAGGACCAGCTGCACACCGGCCAGATCGTCAGCCGGTCCATCTCCGATGTCACCATGATCCAGGGCCTGCTCGGCATGGTGCCGATGCTGCTCGGCAACGCGCTGCTGTTCTTCCTCTCCCTCATCGCGATGGCCTTCCTTTCGCCGCTGCTGACCCTGGTCGCGGTCGCGGTCGGGCCCGCGCTGTTCTTCATCTCGATCGCGTCGCGGAACAAGCTCTTTCCCGCGAGCTGGGACGCGCAGCAGCACGCGGCCAATGTCGCCGGCGTGGTGGATAGCGCGGTGACCGGCGTGCGCGTCGTCAAGGGATTCGGCCAGGAGGAGCAGGAGGTCGAGCGGCTTGAGACCGCCGGGCGGCTGCTGTACGCGGCGCGGGTGAGGGCGGTCAGGCTGATGGCCCGTTACAACCCAGCGCTGCAGTCCGTGCCCGCGCTCGGACAGGTCGGCGTGCTGGCGTTCGGCGGGTGGCTGGCGATCCGCGGCGAGATCAACCTCGGGACGTTCTTCGCGTTCTCCTCCTATATCGCTCAGCTGGTGGGGCCGGTCCGGGCGCTGTCCGGGCTGATCACGATCGGCCAGGAGGCGCGCGCCAGCGTGATCAGGGTCTATGAGGTGATCGACTCGCGGCCGGTGCTGACCGAGAAGCCGGATGCCGTCGTGCTTTCTGCGCACGGCGATCCGCCTGGCAGCGCTCCCGACCTTGAGCTGGACGACGTGACCTTCGGCTACCTGCCGTCCGAGCCGGTGCTGCGCGGGCTGTCGCTGCGGGTCAGGCCGGGTGAGACCGTCGCGGTGGTCGGCACATCGGGATCCGGCAAGTCCACGATCTCGCTGCTGCTCCCGCGCTTCTACGACGTCACCGGCGGTGCCATCAGGATCGGCGGGCATGACGTGCGCGACCTGACGCTGGACTCGCTGCGCGCTGCCATCGGGCTGGTGCTTGAGGAGAGCTTCCTGTTCTCCGACTCGATCAAGGCGAACATCGCCTACGGCCGGCCGGAGGCCACGCAACGGCAGATCGTCGACGCGGCCCGGGCCGCCGAGGCGGACGAGTTCATCGCTGGCCTGCCCGACGGGTACGACACCGTGATCGGCGAGCAGGGCCTGACCTTGTCCGGCGGCCAGCGGCAGCGGGTCGCGCTGGCCCGCGCCCTGATCACCGACCCGGCGATCCTGGTGCTCGATGACGCCACCTCGGCGATCGACGCGCGAGTCGAGGCGCAGATCCACCAGACTCTGCGCCACGTCATGGCCGGGCGGACCACCCTGCTGATCGCGCACCGGCGCTCCACCCTGCAACTCGCTGACAAGATCGCGGTGCTGGATGAAGGCCGACTCGTGGACCTGGGCACGCACGAGGAGCTGACCCAGCGCTGCCCGCTGTACCGGCTGCTGCTGGCTGGCCCTGGCGACGACGCGGAGGGGGCGGACGCCGCCGAGCTCGGGTACTACCAGAATCTCTACTCCCCGGCCCATGCCGCCAACTCGGCCAACTCGGACAAGTCGGCCGACTCGCAGGCCGCCGCCGGGACCGCCGGGACCGCCGGGGCCGCCGGGACCGCCGGGGCCGCCGGGACCGCCAGGGCCGCCGGACAGGCTGCCCGCCAGCTCGCCGGCCAGGCGCAGACCAGCATCGGCCGGGGCATGGGGCTGGGCGGCGGCCGTAGCCGGGCAGGAACGGTCACCAGGATCGGGCTTGGCAGCGCCGACGGCGGCATGCTCGCCGGGATACCGCCCACCCCTGAGCTGCTCGCCAGGGTCGCCGCGCTTCCGCAGGCCACCGACACGCCAGGGGTGGATCAGGCGTTCGCCCGTGCCGCCGATCCACGCTTCACGCTGAGCCGGCTGCTGCGGCCGTTCGCGTTCGCGCTGATCGCCGGCCTGATCTTTGATGGCCTGGACGCGATCGCCGGGGTCGCCTTGCCCTGGCTGATGCGCGGCGGCATCGACCAAGGCATCGAGACCGGCGCCTTCCGCGCCATCGTCTGGATCTCGCTGGCCGTGCTCGCGATCGTGCTCGCCGACTGGGTCGTCAACGCGGTGCAGACCGTGGTCGTGGGCAGGAACGGCGAGCGCCTGCTCTACACGCTCCGGGTCAAGACCTTCGCTCAGCTGCAGCGGCTCGGGCTTGACTTCTATGAGCGCGAGATGGCCGGCCGGATCATGACCAGGATGACCACGGACGTGGACGCCATGTCGACGTTCTTGCAGACCGGGCTGATCACGATGGTCAACTCCGGCCTGACCTTCATTGGCGTCATGATCGCGCTGCTGCTCATCAACGTGCGGCTCGGGCTCACGCTGTTCAGCGTCCTGCCGGTGCTCGTGGTCGCCACGATCGTGTTCCGCGCCAAATCCTCGAAGGCGTACACGGAGGCCAGGGAGAAGGTCAGCGCGGTCAACGCGGATTTCCAGGAGAACGTCTCCGGCCTGCGGGTCGCCCAGGCGTACCGGCGCGAGCAGGTCAACGCCGACCGGTTCGCCGCGCTGAGCTCCTCGTACCGTTCGTCGCGGCTGCGGGCACAGCGCTACATCGCGCTGTACTTCCCGTTCGTCCAGGCACTGTCCACGGTGGCCGGCGCGCTCGTGCTGTTCGCGGCCGCGAGCGAGGTGCACAGCGGGCTGCTCACCGCGGGCGGCCTGATCGCCTACCTGCTCTACATCGACATGCTGTTCGCGCCGGTGCAGCAGATGTCGCAGGTCTTCGACGGCTACCAGCAGGCTGCCGTCGGTGTCCGCAGGATCTCAGCCCTGCTGCGGACGCCGACCAGCACCCCGGAGCCCGCACATCCGGTGCGGGCCGGGCGGCTGGCGGGCCGGATCGAGTTCCGCGATGTCCACTTCGGCTATCAGGGCCAGCGCCGCGAGGCGATCGAGGGGATCAGCCTCGCGGTCGCGCCCGGCGAGACCGTTGCCCTGGTCGGCGAGACGGGGGCGGGCAAGTCCACCCTGGTCAAGCTCGTCGCCAGGTTCTACGACGTGACCGGCGGGCGGGTCCTGATCGACGGCGTCGATGTCCGCGACTATGACCTGGGCAGCTTCCGGTGGCAGCTCGGCGTCGTGCCGCAGGAGCCCTACCTGTTCCCTGGCACGGTGCGGGACGCGATCGCCTACGGCCGCCCGGACGCCACCGCCGCGCAGGTGGAGGCGGCCGCCCGCGGGGTCGGCGCGATCGAGATGATCCGCAGGCTGCCAGGCGGCTTCGACCACGAGATCGCCGAACGGGGCAGGAACCTGTCGGCCGGCCAGCGCCAGCTCATCGCGCTGGCCCGTGCCTACCTGGTCGATCCGGCGATCCTGCTGCTCGACGAGGCGACCGCGGCACTTGACCTGGCCGCCGAGTCAGCGGTGATCCGCGCCACCGGGCAGCTCACCGCGCGGCGCACCACGCTGGTAGTGGCGCACCGGCTGACCACGGCGGCCAGGGCCGACCGGATCGTGGTGCTCGACTCAGGCCGGATCGCCGAGATCGGCACCCACCAGAGCCTGCTGGCCGCCCAGGGCAGCTACGCCGCGCTCTGGGCGGTCTTCGCCGGCGAGGACGCCCTCGTCGGCTGATCAGCAGCGCCCGCAAGCACGGCGACCTGGCCGGCCTGCGGCCGCCGGTCGGCCTGCGGCCGCTGCCCGGCCGGGCCGACCGCCTCGAGGCCGCCGGCCCCGGCTTCCTGTGCCGGGTAGGCCTGGCCGGACCGCATGGTGCGGACGTCGCGCGGGATCAGCGCCAGCGCGGACGCGAGCACCGTGATCGCCGCTGCACCGTACTGGGTCGCCTGCACGCCGATCGCCGCGGCAATCGGCCCGGCGACGACGGCGCCGACCGGGGTCCCCATCATCGACCCGAGGCCGTCGTAGCCGGAAACCCTGGCCAGCATGTCGGGCCTGATCCTGGTGGCCATCGTCACCGTCCAGACCACGCTCATCATCTCGATCGAGATCCCGAGACCGAACGCCGCCACGCAGATCACCGGGAGCGGGAGCAGCATCGCAAGCGAGAGCGGCGAGATCGCGATCGCGGCACCGCTCACGACCACGAACAGGACGGGTCGCTTCGGCCTCCACCGCAGCGAGACCAGGCCGCCGGCGATGAGGCCGACCGCCTCGGCCGAAGCGATCGCTCCCCAGGCGGCCGGCCCGCCAAGGTGCGCCTTGGCCACGGCAGGACCGAGCACCTGGAAACCGCCGCACCAGGCTGCGAGGACCACGGTGAACTGCAGCACCGTCGCCCACAGCCAGGTGTGTGACCGGAACTCCGACCATCCCTCGCGCAGCTCGCGGAGCGCGTTGGCGGTGTGCTCGCGCACCCGCTCACGCGGCCGTGCCCGGATCGCGAGCAGCAGCGGCACGGAGCTGAGCGTGCCGGCGCCGCACACCGCCAGTGCCCATCCTGGTCCGAAGATGGCCACGCACTCCCCGGCCAGCGCGGCGCCGGCCATCATCGCGCCGTTCATCCCCAGCCGGCTGATCGCGCTGGCCTCCTGTAGCTGCCCGGCGGGCACCAGAGTAGGCAGCAGGGCCATCGACGCCGGGTAGAAGATCGCCATGCCGCTGCCGGTCAGCGTCTCAAGGCCGATCATCGCCCACAGGCTGGGACGACCGGCCAGCATGAGGACGCCGAAGGTGCCCTCGCCGACGGCGATCATGACGTTCGCCCCGATGATCACCAGCTGCGGCGGCATGCGATCCGCGATCACCCCGCCGATCAGCAGGAAGATCAGCGACGGCGCCAGCTGCGCCGCGAGCACGTACGAGAGCGCGGCCGTCGATCCTGCCGGGTACGCTGCCGACTTCGTTGCCTGCAGCACCGCGAACGAGACGCCGACCAGCGAGAAGGAGAAGGCCATCGGGGCGAGCAGCCGGTCGGCCAGCAGCAGCCGGAAGTTGCGGTTGCCCAGGACGGGAAAGCGGCGCACGAGCGCGCGCGTCACCATGACAACCATCCAATCCGGGCAAACAAGGCGGCTGCGCCGATCCTAGCCAGGGCGACCTGGCTGGCCCAACAGGTTTTCCGGCCGCCGGTCACGGAAGTGGGCAGGTCAACGGCGCGCGACGGGACCGGAGCGTGCGCTCCCGCCAGCCAGCCTCCGCTGCAACGCCCGCTCCCCAACCCGGCATTCCCGACGCGCCGCCCTCGGTGGATCAGCAGGGTCCGGCTTCGGCTGACTACCGGCCGGTCGGTAAAGTCACCGTGCGGACTCCCCGGGCCGTCAGGCCGGCCGGGGAGCACCGACCGAGGGAGGGCTGGTCGCCGATGAGCATCCTGGGTACCAGGGTTCTGCGAACCGAAGACCCGCGGTTCCTGACCAGCGGGGGCGTCTACACCGAGGACGTCACCGACGAACGGCTATCGGGCGCCTGCCATGTCTTCTTCGTGCGGTCCCCGGTCGCGCACGCCAGGATCGCCAGGATCGATGTCAGCCCGGCGCTGGCCGCGCCCGGCGTGCTGGCCGCGTTCACCGGGGCCGACCTCGCCGACCTGCCCAGCATCCACCCGATCATGCCCGCCCTGCTGAACCAGAGCATGAGCCGCACCCTGCTATGCACCGACGTGGTGCGGTTCGTTGGCGACGCGGTCGCGGCGGTCGTCACCGAGCAGCCCTATCAGGGCGAGGACGCGGTGGAACTCGTCGATGTGGAGTACGACCCGCTGCCGGCGGTGGTTGATCTGGACGCGGCGCTGTCCGGCGAGGTCCTCCTGTTCGAGGCGGCTGGCAGCAACATCGCGGCCAAGTTCGGCAGCGCCAGCGCGCTGCAGCCTGACCTGTTCGACGGCTGCGAGGTCGTGGTCGAGCACACGATCGTCAATCAGCGGGTCGCTCCGGCGCCGCTTGAGGCACGGGCAGCCGCCGCGGCCTGGGGCCAGGACGGCAGGCTGACCGCCTGGATCCCGAACCAGGGCGCCCAGGGCACCAGGGACGGCATGGCCAGGCTGCTCGGCATCGAGCCGAGCCAGGTGCGGGTCATCACCCCCGATGTGGGCGGCGCGTTCGGCGCGAAGTTCGGCGCCGATCCCGAGCACGCGGTGGTTGCCTGGATCGCCAGGCGGCTCGGCCGGCCGGCCAGGTGGACCGAGACCAGGTACGAGAACCTGATTGCGATGACGCACGGCCGGGCGCAGCGGCACAAGCTCACGATCGGCGGCAGCAGGGCAGGCGACGTGCGCGCCTACCGGCTGGAGATCCTGCAGGACTCCGGTGCCTACCCGCGGATCGGCGCGGTGCTGCCGTTCCTGACCATCATGATGGCGACCGGCCCGTATGCCATCGACCGGGCCGAGGCGATCGGGGTGTCCGTAGTCACCAACACCACGCCAGTCGGCGCCTACCGCGGGGCAGGCCGCCCCGAGGCGACCGCCGCGATCGAGCGGGCGTTCGACCTGTTCGCCGCCGAGATCGGCGCTGACCCGGCGGACGTGCGCAGGCGGAACCTGCTGCCGCCATTCACCGAGCCGCACGAGACCGCGTTCGGCGCCCTGTACGACAGCGGCGACTACGCGGCAGCCCTGGACCGGGCGCTCGGGGCGGCCGGTTACGGCGGCCTGCGAGCCGAGCAGGAGGCCAGGCGGGCCAGCGGCGACGCCGTGCAGCTGGGGATCGGCATCGCCTGCTATGTCGAGATCACCGGCGGCGGCGATGAGGCTGGCCCGCCGCAGGAGAACGCGAGCGTGCAGGTGCATCCCGGCGGCACCGCGACGATACTGACCGGGACCTCGCCGCACGGCCAGGGCCACTCCACCGCCTGGGCCATGATCGCCAGCGAGGAGCTCGGCATCCCGGTGGAGCAGATCACGGTGCGGTGGGGCGACACCGACCTGATCCCCGAGGGCGGCGGCACCGGCGGCTCGCGCAGCCTGCAGCAGGGCGGCGCGGCGGTGCAGCAGGCGGCCCGCGAGCTGATCGACCTGGCCAGGCCGCGCGCGGCCGCCGCGCTTGAGGCAAACGCTGACGACCTGCGGTTCGATCCGGCGGTGAGCGCGTTCGCCGTGGCCGGTGACCCGGAGGCCGCTGTGTCGCTCGCCCAGCTCGCGGCGGACGAGCCGCTGCTGGTCAGCACCGTGTTCACGGCGCCGGGCGCGACCTTCCCGTTCGGCACCCACGTCGCGGTCGCCGAGGTGGACACCGAGACCGGCAAGGCCGTGCTGCGCAGGGTCGTGACGGTAGACGATGCGGGAGTGGTACTGAACCCGCTGCTCGCCGAGGGCCAGCGGCACGGCGGGATCGCCCAGGGGGCGGCGCAGGCGCTGGTCGAGGAGGTCGTGTACGACGCCGACGGCAACCCGCTGACCGCGAGCTTCGCCGACTACCCGATCGTGTCGGCCACCGAGCTGCCGAGCTTCGAGCTTGCCGACATGGCGACGCCGACCAGCTACAATCCGCTCGGTGCCAAGGGCATCGGCGAAGCGGGCACGATCGGCGCCACGCCGGCGGTGCAGAACGCGATCGTCGACGCTGTGGCGCACCTGGGGGTCAGGCACATCGACATGCCGGCCACGCCGATGCGAATCTGGCGCGCTATCCAGGCGGCGGCCGGGGCCGCGCCAAGCAAGGTCGCGGCGGCCAGGTCTCCGTCCACCCAGTCAGGGAGCGCATGATGCGGGTCGAGCTGACGGTCAACGGCGAGCCGAGGTCCGACGATGTCGAGCCCCGGCTGCTGCTCGTGCACTACCTGCGTGAGGTGTGCGGCCTGCGGGCCGCCAACGTAGGCTGCGACACGACGTCCTGCGGCGCCTGCACCGTGCTGCTGAACGGCGAGTCGGTGAAGTCGTGCACCGTGCTCGCGGTCCAGGCGACGGGCAAGGACGTGATGACAGCCGAGGGGCTCGCCCCGCCCGGCGAGCTGCACCCGGTGCAGCAGGCGTTCCGCGCCGAACACGGGCTGCAATGCGGCTTCTGCACCCCTGGCATGGTGATGGCGGCCGTGGGCCTGCTCGCCGAGAACCCGAAGCCGACCGAGCAGCAGGTACGCGAGGGCCTTGAGGGCAATCTCTGCCGGTGCACCGGCTATCACAACATCATCAGGGCGGTTCTCGCCGCAGCCGGCCAGGCGGAGGTCATCGCATGATCCCGGCCCCGTTTGACTACGTCGCTGCCGAGTCGGCCGCGCACGCGATCGACCTGCTCGCCGAGCACGACGACGACGACGCCAAGGTGCTGGCGGGCGGGCACTCGCTGCTGCCGATGATGAAGCTGCGGCTGGCCGCGCCTGAGCTGTTGATCGACATCACCGAGGTACCCGAGCTCGCCGGGATCTCGCTCGACGGCGACGAGCTTGTCATCGGCGCTGCCACCAGGCACGCCGACCTGGCCAGCTCGGATCTGGTGCGCGCGCAGGCACCGCTGCTGGCGCACGCGGCGTCGCTGGTCGGTGATCCGCAGATCAGGCACCGCGGCACGATCGGCGGCTCGCTGGCGCACGCCGACCCGGCCGCCGACCTGCCGATGGCCCTGATGGCGCTGGCCGGCTCGGTGGAGCTGCGCGGCCAGGACGGGTCCAGGCGGGTGACCGCCGACGACTTCTTCACCGGCTTCTTCGAGACGGCCCTGGCGCCCGGCGAGCTGCTGACCGCGATCCGCGTGCCGTGCGTGCCGGACGCCGCCTGGGGATACCAGAAGTTCACCAGGCGGTCCAATGACTGGGCGATCGTCGGCGCGGCTGCCGTCGCCGGCCGTATCGCGCTAGCGAACATGGGGTCGACCCCGCTCCGGGCCACCGCCGCCGAGGAAGCGCTGGCCGGCGGCGCCAGCCCGGCGGAGGCTGCCGCGCTCGCCGCGGAGGGCACCTCACCAGGGGAAGACATCCATGCCGACCGCGCCTACCGCGAGCACCTCGCGCGGGTGCTGACCCGCCGGGCTCTTGAGTATCGGGCATAACGGGCCGTCCAGCCGATGCCATCAGCCTGCGTGAGACGATGCAGGGCGGAAAGGAACTCCTGATGGACGCTCACCGCTCACCTGACGAACTGCGAGCGCAGCTGGCCGACATCGAGCGGGATCTGGCGGATCTGCGCCGCACCGTGGCGCAGATCCGGGAGAGCGTCGGCGACGCCGACGACCCGGCGGATCGGGGCGCGCTCATCCAGCAGGCCGACGAGCAGGACGCACTGGCCGACAGCCTGGCCGCCAGGCGCGAAGATCTCCTGGCCCGGCTCCGCTCCCCCCGCTGACCGCCCGCACCCCAAGCCCGTCTCCAGGGTTAGCGGTTGGCCAGGAGGGCGGGCAGGTCGGGGTTAGCGGTTGGCCAGGAGGGCGGGCAGGTCGGGGTTAGCGGTTGGCCAGGAGGGCGGGCAGGTCGGCGATGGAGTCGATCACGTAGTCGGGGTCGGCAGGCGCTGAGCGGTGGGTTTCCGCCAGGTACTTGCCGGTTTTGACCAGGATGCCGGTAATGCCGAGCCGCTGGGCGGCGAGCACATCTGCGTGGATGTCATCGCCGACCATGACAGCCTGCGGAGGCGCAACGCCGAGCGCCTCAAGCGCCGCGGTGAAGAACGCAGGGGCTGGCTTGCCGGTCACCTCGGCCTGCACGCCGGCCGCCTGCTCGAGGCCGACCAGGAACGCGCCGGTGTCGAGCTGGAGTCCTTCGTCGGTCTGCCAGTACAGGTTGCGGTTCATGGCGACCAGCTGCGCGCCGCCCCGGACCAGGGAGAAGACCCGGTTCAGCGTCCGGTAGTCGAACTGCGGCCCGGCGCCGCCGAGTATGACCACGTCGGGCGCAGAATCGTCGATGCTGGTGAGAGCAAGGCCAGGAAGGTCCGCGCTGAGGTCGCCGTCATTCAGCAGCAGGCAGCGGGCGCCAGGGTGATGCCGGTTCAGGTACTGCGCGGTCAAGGAGGCCACGGTGAAGATGTCGCCGGCCGTCACCGGGAAGCCCGCCTCGTGCAGCACGCCGGCGATCCAGCCGCGTGGCCGTGAGCTCGTGTTGGTCAGCATGGCGATCGGGTAGCCCGCCGCGCGCAGCTCGGTGACGGCCTGCACGGCGCCGGGCACCGGCCGCCAGGACACAGCAAGCACGCCGTCGATGTCGGTCAGGATTGCGCGGATACCTTCCACAGCGACAGACCTTAGCCAGTCGGGCCGTCCATATGCCGGAAAACTGCGAGCGCTAACGGGACAGCTCTCGCTCGGTCGGGGTGCGGAACCTTGGGGTGACGCGGACATCGGCCAGCCAGCTGCCGACCCGCTCCGCCTCCGCGTCGATCATCGCCACGCCGTCGGCAGCTACCTCCTCGAGCAGCCGCACGACGATCTTGCCGTCCCCGCGCTGTGCCCAGCCGCCGACCACGCGGCCGTTCAGCCAGACCGTCGGGCCCGCGTTGCCGTTGCTGTCGAACAGCGCCGTGCCGTGCGGCCCGAGGAACCAGGACCGATCGGACCATCCCATGACCGTCGGGTCCAGTGCGGGAAGCAGAGCCACCCAGGGACCTGGCTCGGAAGTTGGCGCGCCGTCGCCGGGCAGCGCGACCCCCGTCCCAGTGCCGAGATCCACCTGCACTGCCCCGAGGTCGGCGGCGGCCTGCCGGGCCTGGGTCATCGTCCAGCCGGTCCACCACCTCAGATCGGTCAGCGGCGCCGGGCCGAACGCCGCGAGCCAGTACCTGGCAAGATCGGCACGGGCCTTCGCCTGGCCGATCGCACCGGCCCCGCCGGCAGCACTTGCACCGCCGATCGCACCGGCCCCGCCGGCAGCACCGGCCGCACCGGCCGCACCGGCCGCCGCCGCGGGGTAGGCGGGCGGCGGCCCTGGCGATCCCGCCGGCCCGGCCAGCCAGTGCCCGGTCAGAGCCCAGCGATATTGCTGTGAAAGCCAGGTGCCGATTGGCCGGCCTCTGACGATGTGACCGTACGCGGCCAGCACGAAGAGCACCCGGCTGGTGATGTTCTGCCTGGCCTCGTACGGCTTTCCCTGGGCGAGCAGCAGCGAGGTCCGCAGCCTGGGCTCGTCTGCGGAGAGCTCGGCGGCGGTGGCCGCGCCGCCGCGGCTGGCCAGCGCGCTGAGCACAGACCGCTCGACGTCGGCCAGCCAGTGCTCGGGCTCGGCGATGCCGGCGTCGGTGAGCAGCCTGAGCAGCAGGGCACGCTGCGCCGCGGCGATCCGGTCGGTGGTGGCCGCCTGGAACATGGGCACAGATTCGGCCGGCACCACGAACATGGTGCGGCGCATAGCCAGCATCCTGACCAGCGCGCGCCGCTCGTACAGCGAGTGCTCGATGTCGGCGGGCTTCACCGGCCCGGCGGTCCTGGCCCTGATCGCCAGGAAAACCGTCGCCGGGTCGGTCGCGTGCAGCGCGACAAGCCGCCTGGCGACATCGACGGCATCGGCGGGCTTGCCGCCGACCGCAAGCCCGTGCCTGACCGCGAGCCGCCTCCGGCGCTCGGCCGCATCCAGCCGGTACATGCCGATATCATCCCCCACGGGCCGCCGCCAGCAGCAGCAAGAATCCAGTCATCGCGGCACTAGATACTAGACACATGACCTCGTTCGACGAACTGGTGACGGAGGCGATCTCCGCGCCTGGGCCGTTACCGGCTGGCATCCTGCCGTTTCCGTGACGGCGCGTTCGAGCTCGTCATCAACCGGCATGAGTCGTTCCGCGCCGACCGCGGCCCGGATACAGGAGGAGGTGGCAGCCCGATGAACGACGCGCCGCAGTGCCGGGTGCTCGCGATCATGGGCTCGGGTGAGACCAGCCCGACGATGGTGACCGTGCACAAGGCGCTCGCCGCCAGGCTGGTCGGCGGCGCCCGCAGTGCCGTGCTGCTCGATACCCCGTATGCGTTCCAGGAGAACGCGGCCGACATCTCGGCCAAGTCCCAGGCATACTTCGCCCGCAGCGTGGGCCTGCGGGTGACGGTGGTCAGCGATGCCGACGGGTCCGCCAGCCCTGCGGGCGAGCACAGCCCTGCGGCCGAGCACGACCCGCCGGCCGAGCGCGGTCTAGCGGCAGAGCACGGCCTGGCGGCAGAGCACGGCCTGGCGGCGGAGCACGGCCTGGCGGCGATCCGCTCGGCCGACTGGGTGTTCGCCGGTCCTGGCAGCCCGTCCTACGCGCTGCGGCGCTGGCGCGGCGATCCGGTCGCCGCAGCGCTGCGGGACCGGATCGCCGCTGGCGCCGGCATCACCGTGATCGCGTCCGCCGCCGCCGCCGCGATGGGCATGCTGGCTGTGCCCGTCTACGAGATCTACAAGGCGGGCGCCGAGCCGCGCTGGCTGGACGGGCTTGACCTGCTCGGCGTGCTCGGGCTCAAGGTCGTGGTGATCCCGCACTACGACAACACGGAGGGCGGCACCCACGACACCAGGTTCTGCTACCTGGGCGAGCGCAGGCTTGCCGTGCTTGAGCGCGAGCTGCCCGCCGACGCCGCAGTGCTTGGCGTCGATGAGCACACGGCGCTGATTTGTGACCTGGCGACGCAGACCGCCGAGGTCGTCGGCCGGGGCGCTATGACTGTGCGCAAGGCGGGCCTGTCCATCGTGCTGCCCTCAGGCGCCGCTATCACGCTGGCCGACCTGCGCGCCCTGGTCCGCGACCGCGGCCCGCTGGAAGCGGGCGCGGCAGCCGGGCCATGGAAGGCCGCCGCCGCGGGCAGCGGGGCAGGCCGCGGCGGCGGGCAGGTCCTGGCGGGCGGTGGCGAGCAGCACGGAACCGAGCCGCAGCCGGCGGGCAGCGCCGAGCCGGACGGCGGCGGCCAGGCTCCGCAGTCCCTCGGCGATGTCACCAGGGATATCCAGCGCCGGTTCGAATCGGCCATGCGCGGCAAGGAGGCCGACGCCATGGTGTCGGCCATCTTGGACCTGGACAGCGGGATCGACGCGTGGGCCAACGATACCGATGAGAACGATGACGCTGATACCGCACGGTCGGTGCTGCGCGGGCTTGTGATGCGGCTCGGCAGGGCCGCTGAGCAGGGCCTGGCCGATCCAGCGGACCGGCTGGGACCGGCGGTGCAGCCACTGGTCGACCTGCGCGCCGCGTTGCGCGGGGACGGCAATTACCCCGCCTCCGACCTGATCAGGGACGCGCTGTCGGCCGCCGGGGTGCAGCTCAGGGACACCCCTGACGGCACCCAATGGACGGTCCTGCCGTCCGCCGCCCGGTAGCGCGGCAGGCGTCCTTGGCCGGCTGGGCCGTGCGGACGGGGCGGCGGGCCCGAGGGCGGGACGCAGAGTTCTGAGACACTGGCCGGGGAGCGCCCGCGTCCCCTGTACCGCCGAGGAGCCAGCCACGCACCCCAGCCACGACGCGGAGCCGGCCAGCGCCGGCCGGCGTCGCAGCCCGCCCCGCGGTCGCCGGATCGATGATCATGTGCCAGGCCGCGCTCCTGGAGATCAGGCCGCGGCGGCCGCGTAGCTTTCGACAATGTGCGCGGCGAGCGCCAGCGACGAGGTTGCCGCGGGCGACGGCGCATTCCTGACATGGGTCGCACCCGGCGTGTGCGAGACGACGAAGTCGTCCACCAGGCGTCCGTCGCGTGCCACGGCCTGGGCCCTGACGCCGCTGGTGATTGCGCGGTCCAGCCGCATCGCGCCGATCACTGGCAGGTACCGCGCGCAGGCCCTGATGAATGCGCTGCGGCTTGCTGCCATGCTCAGCTCGCTTACCCCAGTTCGCCAGAACCGCCTGGCAACCGACCAGGTACCCGGCCAGGCCAGAGTGCTGATCAGGTCACCCGGGCTGACCGACCAGGGGTGCCCTGCCGCGCGGGCCCCGACCAGCATCGCGGTGGGCCCGAGCACGACGCCGCCGCCGGCCTGCCTGGTCACGTGCACGCCAAGGAACGGCAACTCAGGGTCGGGAACCGGGTACACCATGCCGCGCACGACCGGCGGCTGCCCGGCAGCCAGCCTGAGGTACGCGCCGCGGAACGGCACGATGCGCGGGTCGGCCGGCGCGCCGGCGGCGACCGCCAGCCGGTCGGACCACAATCCGGCGCACGCGATGGCCCAGCCGGCCAGGTACTCGCCGTCCGCGGTGCCAACCACGGTCCCGCCGCGCTGCCTGCGCACCGTCGTGACCTGGGTGCCGAGCGCGAACGTCACGCCGGCGCCGCGCAGCTCCCGCTCCATCACCCTGGCCACCACGGCGAAGTCGACGATCGCCGTGGCCGGTGAGTGTAGCGCGGCGATCCCCAGGCAGTGCGGCTCGATCTCGGCGATCTGGCCAGCGGTGACCCGGCGCAGCCCGGCGACGCCGTTGGCCTGGCCGCGCGCCTGGAGCTCATCGAGCCTGCCAAGCTCATCGGGCCGCAGGGCGACGATCAGCTTTCCGCAGCGCTCATAGGCGATGGCGTGCGCGTCGCAGTACTCCTGCATCAGCCTGGCGCCCTCGACGCACAGCCTGGCCTTGAGCGAGCCAGGCCGGTAGTAGACGCCGCTGTGAATGACGCCCGAATTGTGGCTTGTCTGGCAGCAGGCGACCGAGCCGTGCTTGTCGATCACGATGATCCGCCGGCCGGGGTGGCGGCGGATTAGCTCGCGGGCCACGGCCAGCCCGACGATCCCGGCGCCGACAACGGCGACGTCGAACCGGTCCGCCTGCACCCTCCCACCTTAGGGTCCTGCTCAACGCCGGCGGCGCCGCAGCGGCCAGCCTGCTGAGGTCGGGCTTGGAGTTGGCTGTCCAGGTGCTGTCGCTCCAGGTGCCCGTCGTGGTGACCTGTACCGGGCACGCGGTGGCGATGGGCATGTTCCTGCTGCTGTCGGCCGACCAGCGGATCGGCCGTGATCCTGGCGGTGGCCGCGCAGGCGCTACTGGTTGGCCCGGAGCAGCGCGGCGAGCGCTGTCGCACTGGCCGCGATCTCCTCAGCCTTGGCGAGCGCCTCGGCCTGCCAGCCCGGTGCCGGCGGGTGCGGCGCATGGCCGGACCTGATCTGCTTCGCCAGGTCAACGATCATCTGCCGCTGGGCCGCCCGCGGGCCTGGGCCAGGGCAGGTGTGCCCGCCCCAGGCCGCCCCGCCCATCACGTGGATGCCGTAGCCGCGGCCGGCGACGCTGTCGGTCATCTGCAGCGGGAACCCGGCGAACGCCGACAGCGCCTCGACGACCTGGGCCGATGCCCTGACCTGCAATTCGTTGAGCGGGTGGGCAGGGTCGCCGTTGTCGGCGTGCTCGATCGAGTACCAGGTGGCGTTCCCGGCCATCTGCGCCCAGGCGATCCAGCCCTGGCCGATCGGCCCGAACTGGTGGATCTGGCCCTCAAGGCCGATTCCGAAATGCGCGCTTGCCTGATACGAGGGATCGTTGAAGACCCTGATCGTGCCGGGAAGGTTTCCGACCATCGTGTGCATAACGACGCCATTCATCGCGCCGGAACCGGAGCTGCCGTTGACGCACGGAAACTTTCCGTTGTTGTATTCCGCCCCGTTATAGGGGGATTGGTCGTTGTAGCTGATGCTGGCGGGCCCGGTGATCCGGCCATGCTCGAAAGTCAGACGTCCAGGTACAGTCATGTGTCGTCCCTCCCGCAGCCAGCTCAGATTATCCGCGACATTTCGCGGAGATTCATAAAGTGTCAGACCAGCGGGGATAAGCGGTCAAGGGGATCAGCCGGTCCTTTCCGCTTTGTGGCCAAGATCTGGCCGCCCGCTCAGGTAGCCGCGGGCTGGCGGCCATCGCCGCCTGCTACGACGCCGCGAGCCGGTCAGGAGCGGGCCGGCCTGCTCAGTCGCGGCAGCGCGAACAGGGAGAACGGGTCGATCCCGGTGGCGGCCAGGATGTACCAGGCGGTCGTCCCGGTATGCAGCGACGCGAAGAATTGATCGCCTTCGCAGTCGCTGAGCCCGTCCCTGGATGCCGCGATGATTCCGTAACCGTCGCCGTTCGGCCCGCGGCGCTGTGCCTGGCGGATGTCGGATAGGTAGCCGGCGGCCAGCTTGCGGTCCCGCGGCCTGCCGGTCAGCTTGAGCGCGTCGGCCAGGTGTGCGGTGCCCTCGAACCAGACGCCGGTCCGGTCCCGCGGGCAGTAGCTGACGCCGGCGAACCGGCCCGCGGTCACGGCGAGCTCGCGCGCGTCCCAGTGCAGTGCCGCCTGGTAGGCGGGATCTTCCAGCGCCAGGTAGGACCAGCTGTTGATGTCCTCGGCCAGCTCGGTCCGGTTCGTCGTCTGGCCATCGTTGAGCGTCCCGATGGCGAAGTGACCTTGCCGCCGGTCCCACATGGCCGCGATGAAGCGCCTGGCCCAGGCTGCCCTGGTGGCCCAGACACGCTGGCCGGTCACCGTCGCGAGCAGGCTGAACAGCGCGTAGATGTCGATGTTGTGCTCGGTGGACTTCCAGCTGACCTCGCGGCCCGCCGCGGTAGCGCCGCCGGTGTAGCCGCCTGGCCCGCGCGTGTCCAGGCAGTTGACCTGCAGCCAGTTGCCGATCGCCTCCGCCCCGGTCAGGTACGCCACCCGGCCGGTGGCGCTGTAGAGCTGCACGAGCGCCTGTCCGGCCCAAGCCATGGCCCCGGACGGAACCGCCAGGTTATCCGGCACCACGTCGGCAGGCCGCCGCAGCGGCGTCGGCGCGTAGGAGGCGCGGACCCGCCCGTCGGCAAGCGGATCATGGGCCTGGACGTACAGCAGCGCGTCCCCGATCACCTCGGCGCGCTTCCTGGCCGGCCGGGTGCCGAGCGCCAGGTAGGCGTCGATGAGCACCGCGTCGTCGTAGGTCTCGGAGACCGTGAGGTGGCGAGCGCCGAGCACTCCCCCGGTGAAGCTCTGCACCAGCCGCGGGGTTGGACCGCTGGCATACCTGTCCATCATGCGGTTCAGGAATAGATATGCCCTCGAGACGCTGCGGTCGATCCAGCTGTGCGACAGCCTGACCTGCGGGCCAAGCTGGGCGTGGTGCTCCGCGGCTCCCGATCGCGCGCAGCCGCCTGCGCAGGCCACAGCCAGGGCCAGCCCAGCCCCCAGGCCGACCAGCCGCACAGCTCCCCCCGCGCGCCGGCGCATCTGCGACCAGCCTTTCACCAGCCTTGGTCACCGGCCAACCGCCCCCCGCAGGTACGGCGGCCCGATCCAGCCGGTCAGCTCGGGTCGGCAACCGGGTCGTCAGGCTGGGCTAACGGCTCGCCATCGGCCGATCCGCCGTCCGGCGCACCGCAGGCCGACCGGACGGCGTGAGACTCCGCCTGGCTGGCCCGGCCTTCCTGGCCGCGGCGGACCAGCCGCCAGCTCGCCGACGCCAGCGCCTTGCGGTGCCGCCCCAGGTACGGCGATCGGGTGCCTGGATTGCCGCTGTCGAACTTCATCTTCGTGCCCACCTCAGCCCGCTTTCCGACGACCCTGGCATGGCTCTGCCGGGGCGAGGCGCACCACGCGAAGCCCTGCCACGGCGCCGCGACTCCTGCGGCAGGCGTCCCCCCACGCGCCGACTCTGCTGGGCTTCCCGGTGCGCGCGGTCGGCGGGTACGCCGACGCACGGACGCACCAGGTGCGATGGCCTCACCCCGGCTAACGCTTAGCCAACCCCGGCGGCTGCCCAGCCGCCATCCCCGAACTCGGGGATGCGTTCCCGCAGACGGCGGATCTAAAATGCCCGCTACCGCTGTTCCCGCCGTGCGACGGCGGCCAGGACGGGCAGGCGATGACGTTCGACTCGACAGTGGCGGCGCACGTCACGACCCCAGCTGGGCGCGTGATCGGCATCGCCGAAGGAACCAGGCTGGTGTTCGGCCGCGGGCCGGATGCCGATCTCGTCATCCCCGCTGGCCGCGGGCTGTCTCGGCGGGCTGGCACGATCAGCGCGATGGCGGGCGGCGCGCTGGTGGCCAACATCAGCTACACCCACGCGTTGTATGCCGAGGGCGCCGGATTCCGGATCCGGCTGCCGCGGCTCGACGAGGCCGGCGAGCCGCAGGGCGGATGGTTCGTCACGCACGGCACGGCGCTGGTCGGCTCCCGCGCCATGCTGGACGAGGGGCAGCCGCTCCGGGTGGTGGTGGCGGCCACGGCCGTAACCCCTGGAACCGGCGACCTGGACCAGGCCGACCTGCGTGCGGACAGCGACCAGACCCTGCTGCCGCTGTATCTCGACCCGAATACCAAGCTCTTCCTTGTGGCCCTGATCTGGTGCAGGCCATGGCTGATCGATCCGGCGCGAAGCACGCCGCTGCCCAGGACGCCGGAGATCGCCCGCGCGGCGCTTGAAGTCACCGACGCGCATCACGAGATCGAATGCTTTGACACCGATCCCGCGTTCCGCGACCGGCTGTCCGCCAGGGTCGGCGAGCACCTCAAGGTGCTGCGCCGCAAGATCATCGAGCGCGGCCTGGTACGCCCTGGCATCCGGCTGTCCGATGAGGTCGCGGTGGGCGTGCTGATCGAGAACGGGGTCGTGGCCACCGCCGACCTGGCCAGGCTGGCCGACCCCGCCTGGTGCTCGCGCCAGGAAGACCTGTGGTGGACCTAGCCGTCCCTGCCGGTGTTACCTGTGGCTGACCTGGAACGTCGCTGTCGCCCTGGCACCACCAGGCGCGGTCACCACGATGTGGTAGAAGCCTGGCGGAAGCGGGCCGCTGAAGAAGTCATGATCCTGGTTGACCGCGTAGCTGAATCGGCCCGCCAAGTCCACGATGGGGTGCACCGGCGACGTCCCGACCCCGGTGAGCGACACCGCCAGGGACTGGCGCGGCACCCAGCCGGTGCCCTGGATGACGAACACCGTGTACCTGTCGCCGTATAGCTGCGCGATGGCGATGTCCGGCCGGCCGTTCTGGCTAAGCGGCTGGCCTGGCGGCGGGAACGTACCTGGCGGTGGCTGGTTGCCGGTGCTCCCCTGACCGCCGGTGCTCCCCTGACCGCCGACCAGATAAGCCCCGATCGCGCCGCCACCAGAGATCAGCGCCACCGCGGTCAGGATGCCGCCGAGCGCGACCATGACCCGGTGCCGCGCGGGCCTGGCCCGCCCGCTGACGCCGGCGGCCCGCTTGGCGCGGCCGACCCGACCGCCCCCCTGAGCGCGCGCGTCCTCCCGGGCGCGGGCGCCCTCCTGACCGCGGGCGCCCTCCTGACCGCGGGCGCCCTCCTGACCGCGGGCGCCCCCCTGACTGCGGGCACCGTCAGCGTCAGCGCCGTCGGCCTCGGCGTCCGCGCCGGTGCCGGTGCCGGTGCCGGCGCCGGGATTCCGGCCCCCCGACCATCTGGCCGGAGGCTGAGGTGATCCGGTCAGCGCGGGCTGCGAGCCGAGAGTCCGGTCCGCCACGGCCGCCGCCTCAGCGGTACTCGCCTGTCCCGCCTGTCCCGCCTGTCCTGGGTTGCCTCGGTACTCCTCGATCAGGCGAAGCGCCCGGCCGGACAGTACCGCAGGCTGGTAGTCGCCGCTCCCTGCCTGCGCGCTGACGCCGGGCGCCAGGTGCGCGAGCACCGCCGCCGATGTCGGCCGCTTGCGCGGGTCTCGGTCCAGGCAGGCGATCACGATCCCGGCCAGGTCCTCAGGCAGCCCGGCCAGGTCAGGTGGCGCGGTAGCCAGCTGCACGAGCACGTCCATCACCGTGTCGCCCTGATAAGGCCCGTGCCCGGTCGCGGCGAAGAGCATGGTGGCGCCGAGTGAGTAGACATCGCTGGCCGTGGTCGCCTGCCTGGTGTCCCTGGCCTGCTCGGGCGCCATGTAAGCGGGCGTTCCCACGGCTCCGCGGGTGACGGTGAGCGCGATCCGCTCGGCCGCCCTGGCCACCCCGAAATCGATGACGCGCGACCCGTCCGGGGAGACGAGCACATTGGACGGCTTCAGATCCCGGTGCACAAGCCCGGCGCCGTGGATCGACTCAAGCGCCTCGGCACAGCCGGCCGCCAGCCAGCGCACCGCGGGCACGGACAGCGGCCCGCATCCGCGCACCAGCGTGCTCAGCGAGGGAGCCGGGACATAGGCCGTGGCCAGCCACGGCACGTCGGCTTCCGGGTCGGCCGCCACCACCGGGGCGGTGAACGCACCGCTGACCCGCCTGGCCGCCGCCACCTCCTGCGCGAACCTGGCGCGGAAATCGGGTTCCTCGGCGAACTCGACCTTGATCGTCTTGACCGCGACCATCCGCCCGGCAGCCGACCTGCCGAGGTAAACCTGCCCCATCGCGCCAGCGCCCAGCCGGCCAAGCAGCGTGAAGCTGCCGATCTGCTCGGGATCCCACCGGCGCAGCGGCTCCAATGGCACGGAAAGCGGCACCGTCGGTCTCCTCCTGCTACCTGCGCATGAACCACCATAATGCCGGCTGCGCCGCCGTCCGTGGCTGTCTTCGCTGCAGCACTGCGCGTGGGCCCCTGCGGACTCAGCCCCGGATCGCGCTGATCAGGCTGAGCACGGCAAGAGCTGCCATGGCGATGGCGGCAGCGCCGATCACCACCTTCATCGGCACCAGGCGGAGCAGCGTCCGTCCGCCGGTAATGGCCAGTGCCGCGACGGTCCATAGCGCGAGCACGCTGCCGACCGCGACCGAGATCGGGTCGTGATACCTGGCGGCCAGGCTGGCGGTGAGGATCTGGGTCAGGTCACCGAACTCGGCGACGATGATCACGGCGAAGCTGGTCGCCGCGATCCTGCCGAACGTGGCCGGCCGGCCATCGGCTGGCCCGATCTCCCGTGCTTCGTGGCTACCCCGCAACAGCAGCACCGCGCCGGCCAGGAACGCCACGGCGACTACCGCCTCGGTGACCCGGTGCGGGAGCAGGGCAAGCAGCCCGCCCGCGGTGACCGCGAGCGCCACGTGCACGGCGAACCCGGCGGCCGCCCCGGCGAACACGTACAGCGGGCGGTGCCTGGCACCGAGCACCAGGCTGGCCAGCGCCGTCTTGTCGGGCAGCTCAGCGGGCAGCACGAGGGCGAACGTGGCAGCCGCGACGGCGAGATTCACTGCCCTGTCCCCTTCCTGCGGCCGCCCGGCCGCCTGCGTCACGGTCGATCCGGCCGCCCGCAGCGCTGATCCGCGGGGCTGGCGACCGTGCTGCGGCCGCCTGCTGCCGGCCGGCTGTCAGCTGTCCTCGGGCGGCGGCAGGCCGAGCGCCCGCCTGATCAGCCGCACCTGGGCCTCGACGGCGGCGTCAGCGGACCGGTGACCGCCGCGGAACGACCGTAGCTGCGCCACGGTGGCCGACAGTGCCTCGAGTTCGGTCAGCGCGATGCGGTGCTCGTTGGCAGTGATCAGGGCCCGTGCGATCGAGGCGACCGCGGGCGGGAACGGTATCCCGGCGAGCCGGCGGTCGAACCACCGCTCGGTCACCGCCTGCGCCCGCAGCCAGCCGTCTGCGGCGGCGGGATCGCGCCGCCAGCTGCGGGCGAACCCGTCTACCTCGGTCTCCAGCCGGTGGTTGGCCGGCCTGGCGATCGCCAGGTACCGGCCTGCCAGCGCCGCGCGGCGGGAGCCGGTGAGCGCCGCGCCGGCCGGTGTGCGACCTGGCTGCGAGCCAGGCCGGGCAGGCCCGGCACCGCCGCAGCCTGCGGCCATGCTGGCCAGGGCGGCAGCAGCCAGCGCGGCCGCTGCCATCTGGACCGGGCCCTTGCGGGCCCTGGCTGCCTGCGTCACCTGCTCACGGTAGCCCGCCGCGGCCGGTGCGCAGGAACGTCCTGACCGGATCAGGAACGTCCTGACCGGATCAGGAACGTCCTGACCGGATATGGCAGTCCTCAGCACCTGAGCGCGTGCGTAGCGCAGCGGCACCTGCGTGACCAGGTCCGGCCGCTGCTGCCTGGCAGTCCGTCCTGCCCGGCGATCATCACGAGCCTGGACCGGCTGGCCGGCACTCTCACCTGGCCGCCAGGCCGGACGGCGCAGCCGCTCGGTGACCGACCAGGCAGGTTCCCGATCCGGGTGACCGCAGTGCCGGGTACTGCCTGGTTCGCGAAAGGCCGCGATTGGCGGCGCGCACCGGACGTAGGCTCCCAACCAGCTATCCAACGCCCGAGGGGGGATCGGTGACCGGCAGTGCCATGGAGAATGGCCATGTCCTGAGCGTTCGTGACGGCAGGCCGGATCCGGCAGCGACCGCCGCCACGCGGGCCGGCCTGCCGGCGCCCCGTCCGGCCGAGCCGGTGGGCCTGGTCGTCGGCACGGTGCCGGCCACGCCGTTGCAGTTCTGCGTCGGGCTCGCCCCCGGCCAGTACCTGCAGCTCGATGACGTCGTGGTGACCAGCAGGGACCTGCCGGATTCGGCCGGCGTGCGGATCGCCGGCGTGGTCACCAACGTGGAGGCGACCCACGAGGGCGCCAGGTTCGCCTCCGACGTGTTCCTGATCGCCAGCGGCGCGCTGCCCGCGCAGGTGTGCGAGGTCGCCGAGGTGACCGTGACCAGGGTCGAGCCCGAGGTCTACGTGCCGCCCATGCCCGGCGCCCCGGTGCTGCGGGCAAGCGGGGAGCAGCGCGAATCGGCGCTGTATTTCGACCAGATGGGCGACCAGCGGGTCCCGGTCGGATTCGGCCGCGACGGCCAGCCTGTCTACCTGAACTTCGAGTTCCTTGACGGCACCCGCGGCGCGCACGTCTCGATCTCCGGGGTGTCCGGGATCGCGACGAAGACCTCATTCGCCCTGTTCCTGCTGCACTCGATCACCGCCTGCGGCGTGCTGGCGGGCGAGGCGCACAACACGAAGGCGCTCATCTTCAGCGTCAAGGGCGAGGACCTGCTGTTCCTCGACTACGCCAACAGCCGGCTGACCGGCGAGCAGCGCGCGATGTATGGTGCGCTCGGACTGCCAGCGGCGCCGTTCGGGAACGTGCGAGTCTTCGCCCCGCCCCGCCGCGATGATCCGGCGGGCACGCCCGATGTGACCGCGCGCGACCGCGCGGTCAGCCCGTTCTACTGGACGCTTGCCGAGTTCTGCGCCGACGAGCTGCTGCCGTTCGTCTTCGCCGACGCCGAGGATGAGCGGGCACAGTACACCATGCTGATCTCGCAGGTGGCCGCCAGGCTGCGGCGCGACGCGATGCCCGCCGGCGACGATGGCGCGGTCATGATCCGGGGCGTCGGCCAGGCCCGCGACACGCCGATCCGCACCTTCGGCGGCCTGGTCGGCCTGCTGGAGGCCGAGCTCGGTGATGAGGGCACCCGCGGGTCATGGGTGGCGGGCAGCGCGGTCACCGGCAGCGTCAACGCGCTGCTGCGCAGGCTCAGGTCCGCGGTCAAGCCGCTGTCGGCGATCATCCGCGGCGACCTGGCGCACCGCGGCGAGCGTTCGATCACCACATCGCGGGCCCAGGTGACGGTCGTGGACCTGCATAACCTGCCGGACCGGGCCCAGCGGTTCGTGGTCGGGGTCACGCTCCGCGGCGAGTTCGCCCGCAAGGAGCGCCAGGGCACCGCCAGGCCGCTGATGTTCGTGGTGCTCGATGAGCTGAACAAGTACGCGCCGAGGGATGGCGACAGCCCGATCAAGCAGATCCTGCTCGATGTCGCCGAGCGTGGCCGCTCGCTCGGCGTCATCCTGATCGGGGCGCAGCAGACGGCCAGCGAAGTGGAGCGGCGGATACTGGCGAACTGCGCGATACGGATCGCCGGGCGGCTCGACGCGGCCGAGGCGGAGCGCCCGGAATACGGGTACCTGCCGCCGGCCCAGCGGCTGCGCGCGACCCTGGCCAAGCCCGGCACCATGTTCATCGCCCAGCCCGACATCCCGGTGCCGCTCGCGGTGGACTTCCCGTTCCCTGCCTGGGCGACCAGGCCGAGCGAGAAAGGCGTGTGGGCAGGCTACGACGACGGCCCGCCAAGCCCGGCCGACCCGTTCGCGGCGATTCCGGGCGCGCACGACGACCCGCCGCCGTTCTAGCGGGTCAGCCGGCACTCAACAAGCCGCGGAGGCAGGCATGAAGATCTTGCACACCAGCGACTGGCACGTCGGGAAGGTGCTCAAGGGCCGGGACAGGCACGACGAGCACATCGCGGTGCTCAGGAGCATCGTGGCGATCGCTCGCGACCAGGACGCCGATGTCGTCCTGATCGCCGGCGACCTGTTCGAGACGGCCGCGCCGAGCCCCCGTTCCCAGGGCCTGGTGACCCGCACGCTGCTCGCGCTCGCGCAGGACGGCCGCCAGGTGATCGCCATCGCAGGGAACCATGACAACCAGAACCTGCTCGACGCCGTGTACCGGCCGCTGCTCGGCCAGCTCGGCGTGCACCTGCTCGGGCTGCCGAAGGCGCCTGGGTCCGGCGGGACGCTGCGGCTGCGCACTCGCGGCGGCGAGTCCCTCACGGTCGCGGCGCTGCCGTTCCTTTCGCACCGCTACGCGGTCCGCGCCGCTGAGGTGCTGCTGCACGAATCCGCCGAGCACACGCTCGACTACTCGCGCCGGATGGCCCAGATCCTCACGCTGCTGACGGCCGATTTCGCGGCGGACTCGGTCAACATCGCGATGGCACACGCGACGCTGCTCGGCGGGCGGCGGGGCGGCGGCGAACGCGACGTGCAGACCAGCCTGGACTACGAGCTCTCCGCCAGCATCTTCCCGGTGACCGCGCATTACGTGGCGCTCGGGCACCTGCACCGCCAGCAGGAGATCGCCGGGCCATGCCCGATTCATTACAGCGGCTCGCCGCTGGCCGTCGACTTCGGCGAGGAAGCCAACAGCCCAGCCGCGCTGATCGTCACCGCCGCTCCCGGCATCCGGGCCGATGCGCGCAGTGTGCCGACCACCGGTGGCCGGCGGCTGCGGACCTTGCGCGGGACGCTCGACCAGGTGATCGCAGAAGGCGAGCAGGCAGGTGACGCTTACCTGCGTGTCATACTCGCCGAGCCGGCCAGGGCGGGGTTGGCTGATCTGGTGCGCGACAAACTGCCCGATGCACTCGAAGTCAGTCTTGACGACGCGTTCAGGCCACGGCCAGGCGGCCGGGGCGCCGGCCGGCCGAGCCGGATCGGCCGCGGACCGGCCGAGCTGTTCGGTGACTATCTCGCCGAGCAGAACATCGACGACCCGCGGATCGCGGCGATGTTCGCGGAACTGCTCGACGAGATCACCAGCGCGCCTAGCGAAGCCGGCGCGCCCGGAGAAGCCGGCCCGCCGGCGGAGGCGTGATGCGACCGATTCGGCTGCTGCTCGACGGGTTCGGCTGTTACCGGGTGCCCACCGAGGCCGACCTCTCCGACGTGGACTTCTTCGCGCTGACCGGGCCGACCGGATCGGGCAAGAGCACGCTCATCGACGGGCTGTGCTTCGCGCTCTACGGCACCGTGCCCAGGTGGGGCAAGGAGAACGCGATCGCTCAGGCGCTCGCGCCTGCGGCCAACGCCTGCCGGGTCTGCCTGGTCTTCGAGGCGGGCGGCAGCAGGTACGCGGCGGTCCGCGAGCTCACCCGCGACAAGAAGAACCTGGTCAAGACCAGAAACGCCAGGCTGGACATGCTCGACATGACGGTGCGGCCCGACGCGCCGCTCGCCGAGCTCGTCTGCGCCAGCGTCGAGCAGCTTGCCGAAGGCCCGGACCAGGTCAAGTCCCAGGTGCAGGAGATCCTCGGACTGACCTACGAGCATTTCACCCAGTCCGTCCTGCTGCCGCAGGGCAGGTTCTCCGAGTTCCTGCACGCCAAGCCGGGTGAGCGGCAGAACCTGCTGGTCGAGCTGCTCGCGTTCGGCGTCTACGATCAGGTTGGCCAGCGGGCCAGGGAGCTGGCCAGGCTGGCTGCCGAGCGGATCGCGCACGCGCGCAGGGAACGCGCCAAGCTGGCCGGCGCGACCCGCGAGGCCGAGCAGGCCGCCACCGGCCGGGTAGCCGCGCTGACCGCGCTCGCCGACCTGGTCGATGCCAGGCTGGCCGCAGTCCAGGCGGCCGGCGAGCAGGCCGAGCAGGCTGAGCAGGCCGCCCGTGCGGTGCGCGAGGAGGCCGGCCTGCTCGCTGCCGTACGGACGCCCGCCCACGTTCCCGGCCTCGCCGGGCAGATAACCGGCGCGGACAAGCTGGTGACCGAGTGCCGGGAGCTGCGGGAGGCCGCCGAGACGGCGGAACTGGCCGCGGAACGCGCGCTGGACGCGCTGCCGGCCAGGTCCGAGCGTGAGGCGCTCAGCCAGGCCTACGCCAGCCGCAGGGAGCTGATCGCGCAGCTGCACAAGGACGAGCAGGTGCTGGCCGGGCGACAGGCCGGCGAGCAGGCGTGCGCCGGGCTGCTGGACGCCGCCGACAGCGAGCTCACCGCGAGCCGGGCGGCGCTGGCGGCGGCCGAGCGCCGGCATGCGGCCGCCGCCATCGCCGGCAGCCTGCGGATCGGCGACGACTGCCCGGTCTGCCTGCGGCCGGTGACATCCCTTCCCGAACACCCCGCGGCCGCTGACCTCACCGCCGCCGGCGCGGCGGTCGATGCGGCGGCCATCGCACGCCAGCGGGCGGCGGACGCGCACGCGGCCGCGGCCAGGGCCGCGGCGGCGGCGGGCAGCGCGGCGGAGCGCACCGGCGCCGGGCTCGCCAAGATCACCGCCGCGCTGGCGGCGGCGGCGGCCGAGGCCGAGGTGAGCGCGTCCTTGCTCAGGATCGAGGCCGCCACCCAGGCGTTCCGGCTGGCGCGCAAGGACGCGGCCGCCGCGAGAGCCGAGGCGGTAGCGGCCGAGCGGGCCCGCAATGAGCTGCACCAGACGGAGCGACGGGCGGGCGCTGAGCTGCAGCGAGCCCGCGATCCTGTGGTGCCGCTCGGCGCTCCCGCGGTGACCGACACCGATCTCGCCGCGGCCTGGGAGACGCTGACCGCCTGGTCAGTCGCGCAGCTGGCCGTGCGCAGGCTGCGCCTGCCCGGGCTTGAGGCCGCGGCGGCGGAACTGCGGCAGCGCGCGGCCGGCCAGGAAGGCGCGATCCTGGCGCTGCTCGCCGAGCATCAGATCCCGGCTGGCGGGGAACCGGCCAGGTTCCCCGCCGTGCTGGCCGAGCACCGGGCCAGGGCCGAGCGCGACCTGGAAGCCGTACGCCGGGACCGGGCGGCCGCCGCGGCCCTGGACAAGCAGATCCAGGCCGGCCGGGCGCAGGAGCAGGTCGCGGCCAAGCTCGGCCAGCTGCTCAGGGCGAACTCGTTCGAAGCCTGGCTGTGCAGCGAGGCCCTGGACTCGCTGGTGGTTGAGGCATCGGCGACGCTGATGGAACTGTCCCGCGGCCAGTACGAGCTCGACCGCAACGACCGCAATGAGCTCGTCGTGATCGATTATCAGGACGCAGGCTCCCGCAGGCCGGTGCACACGCTGTCGGGCGGCGAGACCTTCCAGGCCTCGCTGGCGCTCGCGCTGGCCCTGTCCCGGCAGGTGGTGAGCCTGTCCGCGGGCATGCGGGAGCTGAACTCGGTCTTCCTCGACGAGGGATTCGGCACCCTGGACGACGACACGCTGGACACCGTGGCCAGCACGCTCGAGCAGCTTGCCGCGGGCTCGGACGCGATGGTGGGCGTCGTCACCCACGTGGCGGCCCTGGCCGAGCGGGTCCCGGTCAGGTTCGTCGTCGGCCGGGCAGGCAGCACCGCGGTGCTGCGGAAGGAACGCCCGTGACCGCGGTGCGCGCGGAAAGCGCGGTCACGTTCACGGTCGACCCGTGGGATCCCGGCTACGGGCTGGCCGCAAGCGAGGACCTGGACACCGGAGCCCTGGCTGAGTCCAACGCCGAGCTTGACCTGGACCTTGAACTGCCTGCCGCCAGCTGGCGCGCCATCGGCCCCGATCCGGCTGGCGCGGTTCCGGCCAGGATCGCGTTCCTTGACGGGGTGCGCCGGATCGACGCACGGGTCTGGGTGCATGGCGGCGCACCGCAGCCCGCCCCGGCCATCGCCGCCTCCTTCGCCGCCGGGCTTGTCTGCTGCGAAGGCGGTGCCGCGCGCATCGCCGATGTGGACGTCGAGCGCGGCCTGTTCACCGCGGCCGCCGGGGCGGCCGGCATCGCCGCGAGCCACGCATACTATCCGGCGATCCCGGCCGACGGGCCTGCGCTCGACCAGCTTTCGCTGGCGCTACAGCAGCAGCTGACCGATGCCGAGGTGCGGCTGGCGATGCGCTACCGCGCCGCCGCCGCCGATGGCGACGACCTGCTCGTGGTGGACGGGCCGCTGCGCGGGCGCACGCACCTGGAGCGCACCGTCGGATACGTCAAGACCCACCACGTGGCATACCTGCCGGCCGAGCAGGCCGCGGTGGTCGCCGGGCTGCGGCCAGGGCAGCGATCCCCGGCGTTCACGATCGGCACATCCTGGCGGCGGCACTCCTGGTACCTGGCGCTGCCCGGCACCGCGGGAGTGCCGTGGTCCGGCGTCGTGCGGCTGGAATGCGCGCCAGACCTGGCGGCCCATGACGTCATCGGTCTTGCCGACCTGACCGGCCTCGTCATCCCGCGGCTTGCCAGCTCGCCGCACAAGGACCCGCGGGCACCGCAGAACCTGGTGCCCATCGGCGGCCTGGAGCGTGAGCTGCGGCACCGGCTTGGCGACCAGCGGCTGCTGTACCGGGCGCTACGATCGGCTGCCGGCGCCGGCCAGCAGCGCAGCCCGGCTGCCGTTGGCAGCATCGGCTGACGGTCGGTGCCGCCGGAACGCCGGCCGGGCCGCAGCCCGTACGCCGGGCCCGATCGAAGGAGGATGCGTGCCATCGACGAGCCGGTACTCGGCCCTCTCGCACCTGCAGTGCCCGCGGTGCGGTGCCAGGTACGCGGCGGCGCGGGTGCTTGGCACCTGCGCCTGCGGGTCGCCCCTGCTCGCGCGCTACGACCTGGAGCTCGCCGCCGCGCTGGTCACGCCGGACCTGATCGCCGGGCGCCCGGCCAGCCTGTGGCGGTACCACGAGCTGCTGCCGGTCGCCGACCCGCGGCAGGTGGTGAGCCTGGGCGAGGGCATGACGCCGCTGCTCGCGATGCCGCGGCTGGGAGCGGCGCTCGGCCTGCCCAGGCTGGCGATGAAGGACGAGGGCCTCATCCCGACCGGGACGTTCAAGGCCCGCGGCGCGGCGGTCGGGGTGTCACGCGCCGCCGAGCTTGGCGTCCGCGGCCTGGCCATGCCGACCAACGGAAACGCCGGCGCGGCCTGGGCGGCATACGCCGCCCGCGCCGGGCTGCCCTGCCTGATCGTGATGCCGGCCGGGGCGCCCGCCATCACCAGGGCCGAATGCGCGGCGGCTGGCGCCGAGCTGTACCTGGTCGACGGCCTGATCGGGGACGCTGGCCGCCTGGTCGGCACCGCGCTGGCGAGCAGGCCAGGTTACCAGGACGCCTCCACGCTCAAGGAGCCCTACCGGATCGAGGGCAAGAAGACCATGGGCCTGGAGATCGCCGAGCAGCTCGGCTGGCGGCTGCCTGACGTGATCGTGTATCCCGCCGGCGGCGGGGTGGGGATCATCGGCATTTACAAGGCCCTGACCGAGCTGCGCGAGCTGGGCTGGACCGCGGACCCGATGCCGAGGCTGGTCGCGGTTCAGGCAGCCGGCTGCGCGCCGATCGTCAAGGCATTCGCCGAAGGCGCCATCTCGAGCTTGCCGTGGCCGGACGCCGGGACGGTCGCCTTCGGGCTCACCGTGCCCAAGGCGCTCGGCGACTTCCTGGTGCTCGATGCCGTTTACGCCACCGGCGGGACCGCTGTCGCCGTGGACGACGCTGACCTGCTCGCCGACCAGCGCGAGGTCGCCAGGCTTGAAGGCACCTTCATCTGCCCGGAGGGGGCTGCCTGTTTCACTGCCGTGCGGCAGCTGCGCGAGTCCGGCTGGCTCTCGGCGGATGATCGGGTGATCGTGCTGAACACCGGCACCGGGCTCAAGTACCCAGATACGATCCGGCCCGACCCGCCGCTGCTGGCTCCCGATGGCGCCATTCCGGCGGCGGGTAGCTGATCCGGACGCCAGGCCAGCCGGCGGCGTCGCCGCGGAAGCCGACGATCCACCGCGCGGCGGCCCTGACCGGGCCAGGCGGCGGCCCCTTCAGCGTCCAATCCGCCTCCTCGGTCCGGCTGCCCGCGGTGACCAGCACGACGGCGGCCAGCGGCACGCTGATGGCCGCGATCGTGACGAGGACAAGCACGGTGATGATCATGTCGGCCTCCAACCGGGCCCGGCCGCGCTGCCTGCCGCAGGTCTGGTGGGCTACTGCCGACGCTATGCACGCCAGGAACCGGCCACCATGAAGGAAGCCCACAGGATGACCCACAGGTTCGCGCCGCCGGCGGCTGACCAGGTGGCCGCCCGACCGCGTTACCGCCTGATCGTGAGCCCGTCGATGACCAGGGCCAGCATCCGCTCGGCCTGCCCGGCATCACCAGGCGCCCAGTCGGCGGCCATGCTGACGCCGTGCGCCAGCCGCAGCACATCGGTGCCCTTTACGTCGCGGCGCACCACTCCGGCCCGCTGCGCCCGTTCCAGCAGCTCGGAGGTGGCCGAGCGGAGGATCGTGCCGCACGACGACAGCAGCTCGGAGTCCTTGTCGAGTGTCTCGAGCAGTGCCGTCGTCAGGCTCCGCTTGGTGCTGCTGAAGGCCACGAGCGCGCGCAGCCAGTCGGCGAGCGCGGCGCCGGGCGACTCGGCCCGCGCCAGCTCTTGGGCCTTGGCCCGCAGCCCCTCCACCTGATCGCGGTATACCGCCTCGAGCAGCGCCTGCCTGGTCGGGAAGTGCCGGTACAGGGTGCCGATGCCGACTCCGGCCCGCCGCGCGATCTCCTCAAGCGATGCCGTGTCGGCGTCCCGCTCGGCGAATGCCTCCAAGGCAGCGGCCACCAGCCGCTGGTAGTTGCGCCGCGCGTCGGCCCGCATCGGCCGTGCGGCGCCACGGCGGGGCGCGGTCCCTGTCGTGCTCATAGGTCTTCACCTAACCCAGCTTGCAAAGCGGAGGCATCCTCCGTATAGTTACCGGAGGGATCCTCCGTATGAAGTTTAGCCCAGTACCGGGGCGCTGGCCAGCCTGGTCCGGCCAGCTCATGTCCCAACACCACCCAAGAGAAGGAACCCGTGCCTGTCTCCTCGATAACACGTCCCGTCATCCCGGCTGTTCCGCCAGCCAGGACGCGCCGCAGCCTCACGCTGGCCGTCGTCCTCTGTGCTCAGCTGATGATCGTCCTCGACATGACCGTGGTCAACATCGCGCTGCCCAGCATCGCCAGCGGCCTGCATTTCTCCGCGGCAAGCCTGTCCTGGGTGCTGAATGCCTATGCCCTGACCTTCGGCGGGTTGCTGCTGCTCGGCGGGCGCGCCGGTGACATCCTCGGGCGCCGCCGGGTGTTCATGGCCGGAATCGCCTTGTTCACTGCCGCGTCGCTGGCCGGCGGCCTGGCCACCACGGCCCCGTGGCTGCTCGCCGCGCGCGCCGTCCAGGGAGTCGGCGGCGCCATCGCCTCGCCAGCGGTGCTGGCCATGATCGTGTCCGGCTTCCCCGGCGAGCGCGAGCGCACCCGCGCGCTCGGCATCTTCACCGCGGTCATCATGGGCGGCGCGTCGCTCGGCCTGGTACTCGGCGGCGTCATCACGCAGTGGGCATCCTGGCGCTGGGTGCTGTTCATCAACGTGCCCATCGGCATCGCCGTACTGCTGGCCGCTCCCCGCTACCTGAGCGAGTCGGCACGCCAGCCAGGCAGGTTCGACCTGGCCGGAGCCATCACCTCCACAGCCGGGATGACCGCCCTGGTCTACGCGTTCAACCGCGCCGCGTCTGACGGATGGGGCGGCCGGATGACCCTGACCGCGTTCGCCGTCTCCGCCATCCTGCTCACCGCGTTCGTCATCCATGAGTCACGCAGCCCGCACCCGATCACCCCGCTGCACCTGTTCGCCGACCCGGGCCGGGCCGGGTCCTACCTCGCCAGGCTGCTGCTCGTGGCCGGGATGTTCGGGATGTTCTTCTTCCTCACCCAGTTCGTGCAGGAGGTGCTCGGGTTCAGCCCGCTGCTGGCCGGCATCGCGTTCGTCCCGATGACCGCCGGCCTGTTCGCGGTGTCCAGGCTGGCGCCGCGGCTGATCCCGCGGTTCGGGCCCAGGCCGCTTATGATCGCCGGGCTGGCGCCGGTAATCACCGGGATGACCTGGCTCGCCCAGATCTCACCCGGCACCAGCTACCTGAGCGGCATTCTCGGCCCGATGCTGCTGCTCGGCACCGGGATGGGACTCACCTTCGTGCCGCTGACCATGGCCTCGCTGCACGGGGTCAGCCCGGACGAGGCCGGCGCGGCGGCCAGCATGGTGAACGTCACCCAGCAGGTCGGCGGCGCGCTTGGCCTGGCGATCCTGGTCAGCGTCTTCGGGAATGCGACCGGGAAAGCGGCGCGGCATCTGGCCGCGGGCGGCGGGCCGCTCTGGCAGTTGCATGCGGTGCTCGCGCACGGCATGGCACGCTCTTTCGGCGTGGCGGCCATCTTCGATGTGTGCGCGCTCGCGGTGATCCTGGCGGCCGTCAGGATGCGGCAGCCGGGCGACGCGGGCCAGGCGGCGGTGCCGACAGAAATCCGCGAGCTCGCGGACCCCGCCGGCTGACCATCTGCGGCATCTTCGTGCTCTAGTGCGGTGACCCGACCGGCACCGGGGCCGGCCGGCCGGCCGGTTCAACGACGAGAACCTGGCGGCGCGACCTACCCAGCGGGAACGGTCGCGATGGCCAACGCAGCGCCGACCGCGCGCGCCGACCCTGCTTGCGGGCATGATGAGTCCGTTCATGCCCGCAGGCCAGGAGGGGAAGGCGATGCCGGTTCCGCGCGCGGCCCGGCCGCGCCGCTGGCCGCTGCTACGCGGGATCCTCCCGGTCAGCCGGCCCGCGCTGACCGGCGACGTGCTGGCCGGTATCACGCTGGCGGCGCTCGGCATACCGGAAGTGCTCGGCTACGCGCGGATCGCCGGCATGCCGGTAGTGACCGGCCTGTACACGCTGCTGCTCCCGATGGCCGCCTTCGCGGCCTTCGGCTCGTCGCGCCATCTGGTGGTGGCAGCTGACTCGGCCACCGCGGCGATCATGGCCGCGACCCTGACGGCGATGGCCGCCGCCGGCTCGCCGAGGTACGTCCAGCTGGCCGGGCTGGCCGCGCTGATGGCCGGCGGGCTGCTGCTGCTCGCCAGGCTGGCCGGGCTCGGGTTCCTGGCCAACTTCCTGTCCCGCACCGTGCTGCTCGGCTTCCTGGCCGGGGTCGGCGTCCAGGTGGCCATCTCGCAGCTGCCTGACATGCTCGGGGTCGGCGTCCCCAGCACCGATACCGTGGGCAGGCTGGTCGCGGTGGCCGCGGCCGTCCCGCGCGCTCACCCGCAGACCGTCGCCGTCTCGCTGGCGGTGATCGCGATCATGCTGGCTGGCCGCAGGCTGGCCAGGCGGATCCCGAGCGCTCTGATCGCCGTCGCGGCCGCGGCCGGGGTGAGCTGGGCGGCCGACCTGTCCGCGCATGGCGTGGCCGTGCTCGGCCCGGTGCCTCGCGGCCTGCCCATGCTGGCGCCGCCCGCCCTGCACCTGGACGACGCGCAGGCGCTGCTCGGTACGGCGGCGTCCATGTTCGTCGTCATCCTGGCGCAGAGCGCGGCGACATCCCGCGCCTACGCGGCCAAGTACGGCGAGTCATTCAGCGAGGAAACCGACCTGGTCGGATTGGGGCTGGCCAACGTCGCGGCCGCGTTCAGCGGCGCGTTCGTGGTCAACGGCAGCCCGACCAAGACCCAGATGGTCGGCGGCGCGGGCGGCCGCAGCCAGCTCGCCCAGCTCGTCACCAGCGCGGTGGCGCTGATCGTGCTGCTGCTGGTCACCGGGCCGCTTGCCTACCTGCCGATTGCCGCGCTCGCGGCGGTGGTCTTCCTGATCGCGGCCGAGCTCATCGACGTCGCCGGGCTGCGCGCGATCATGTCGGCCCGCAAGGACGAGTTCGCCGTCGCCCTGCTCGCCGCCGTGGCGGTCATCGGCCTGGGCGTGCGGGACGGGATCCTGCTCGCGGTCGTCGCGTCGGTCATCGACCACCTGAGGCACAGCTACCGGCCAAGGAGCAGCGTGCTGTTGAAGTCCGCTGGCGGGCACTGGCAGCCGATCCCGGTGCGGCCAGGGGCAAGGACCGACGACGGGCTTGTCGTCTACCGGTTCGGCAGCAGCCTGTATTACGCGAACGCGTCCCGGCTCCTTGATGACCTGACCACGCTGGTGACCGCCGGCAGCCCGGTTCGGTGGCTGGTCCTGGACGGGGCGGCGATCGGCGATGTCGACTACACGGCGGCCGCGGTGCTGGCCCAGATCGTCAGCCGCCTGCGTGACCGGCGGATCAGCCTGGTGATCACCAGCCTGCTGCCGCCAGTCCGCGATCAGCTCGGCCGCTACGGCATCGGTCCTGGCCACGGACTTGCCGCCTATTACGACACCCCGGGCGAGGCGCTCGAAGCCTTCCGCGCCGCCAGCGCCGGCCTCCAGCCGGGCTCGCCCGCCGACCCGCCGGCCGCCGAGCCGCCCTGACCGCCGCCGGTACAGGGGCACGGGCCCCGTGCGGGGCGGCCAGCCTCGGGCCGCTGCCGCGCGGATCGGGCCGGCCAAATGTCATGCTAAGCCAAGGACTGCTTGCCGGTCAGTACCCGTATTCACAGGTGGAGGTCACGATGAGCGATCCGCAGCTGTTGTCATTCCGGCCCGAGCCGAGCCAGTTCGCCTGGACGTTCGGCGGCGCGGCGCCGGTCGCGCGGGTCAGGCCGCCGGCGATCATCGAGCTGTGGACGGAGGACTGCTTCGCCGGCCGGGTGCGCGGCAAGGACGACCTGGTGTCGGTGGTGTGCGAGTTCCCGTTCCTGAACCCGCAGACCGGGCCGTTCTACATCGAGGGCGCGGAGCCGGGTGACACGATCGCGGTGCATTTCATCTCGATCGAGCCGAGCAGGGACTGGGCGGCGTCCACGACCGTGCCGCTGTTCGGCGCGCTGACGTCCACCCATCTCACGGCCACCTTGCAGGAGCCGCTGCCGGAGATCGTCTGGATCTGGGAGCTTGACCGCTCAGCGGGCAGCTGCCGGTTCACCGCCCGCGACAGCGACTTCAGCGCGGTGCTGCCGATGAACCCGATGCACGGCACCGTCGGGGTCGCTCCGGCCAACCTGGAGGTCCGCTCGGCACTGGTGCCTGACGCGTTCGGCGGCAACATGGACACCCCGGAGATGCGCGCAGGCGTGACCTGCTATCTGGGCGTCAACGTGCAGGGCGCGTTGCTGTCACTCGGCGACGGCCATGCTAGGCAGGGTGAGGGCGAGACCTGCGGCGTGGCCGTGGAATGCGCGATGAACACGGTGCTCGCGGTCGACCTGCTCAAGGGCCAGGCGACGCCGTGGCCGCGGCTCGAATCGGACACGCACCTGATGTCCACGGGCTCGGCCCGCCCGCTGGAAGACGCGTTCAGGATCGCCCAGGCCGACCTCGTGCAGTGGGTGGCCGGCCTGTACGGCCTGTCCGCGATGGACGCCTACCAGTTCGTCAGCCAGACGGTCGAGGCGCCGCTGGCGAACGTGGTCGACACGAACTACACGTCGGTGGCCAAGCTGCGGAAGGAATTCCTGCCAGCCGCGGAGATCATGCGCGGCGCGCACCAGCGGCTCAGGGAGGTGGCACGCACCTACTGAGCCGCTGAGCGCCGCGCGGGGGCTGGTCAGTGCTCGGCGTCGATGCCGTGGAACGCTGGCACCCTGATCGTCCGGTGCGTCGGCGTGCCGCCGATTATCACCTTGCGCAGCGAGATGTCGTTGCTCGCGGTGGTCTCGTGCAGCACTCCGCCGGGGTTGGCGATGATCTCGATGTAGTAGGTGCCGTTCGGCAGGTGGGTGACGTCGAACGACTGGCCGGCGATGAACTGGAAGTAGGTGTCACCCCAGCCGACCGGCATCATCTCCCTTACCCACAGCGCGGTCGGCGAGCCGCAGGCACCGCCGAACCCGGTGAACGGCGGCTGCCAGGTGGCGTGCCGCAGCACCAGGTCAACCGGATCGGTGGGGGCGATGCAGAAGCCCACCTTCCTGCTGCGCAGCACCAGCGTCTTGGCCGCGTTGAGCAGCCGGTACTGCGTGAACTGCTGGAAGTGCCAGTGGCTGTGGCCGTTCTTGTTGTCAAAGCCCATCGTCCCGGCGCGCACCCGGCCGATGACGTGCCCGTTGCGCCAGAAGTACTGGTAGGCCCGCATGACCGGGGAGCCATGCACCCGGAAGCCTTCGACATCAAGCGGGGAGTTGCCGCCGACCCAGACCGTGGCGCCGAACTGGATGCGGTAGGTCTTTGGCTGGCCCTTCCGCCCGGTGCCCTGAAGCGAGATGCCCCAGGACGGCAGCGGCACCAGGTCGGGCAGCACCGAGCGTGCCGGGTTCGCCAGCGCCGGGACGCTGGGTAGCCGCGGCAGTGACCCGTGCCGCGGCTGCCTGGTCCTGGCCGGGCAGATGAACCTGCAGCCGGAGCCCTTGACCACCGTGATCTTGACATGCGCGACCGCGTCGCGCGGGGCGACGTGCAGCAGCCCGGCCCAGACCCGCATCAGCCTGACGGTAACCGTGTACTTGCCCAGCCTCAGCCGGTAAGGGGATCCGCCGCCGAAGCCGCCGTACGGGTCCACGCCCCAGCCCCGCTGGATGCCGAGCAGCATCCCCTTCTCAAACGGATCGGAGGAACATTGCTGCGGAAACGGCGAGCTGGCCGGGCTGTTCGGGCCGGTCCGCTGCGGCGCGAAGGAATTCGGGCAGAACGCGAGCACGTGCGAGGCCACGATCTTGCCGGTGGTGTTGGCGATGGTGATCCGCAGGAACCTGCGGACGCCGTTCCAGCCGTTCAGCAGCCATGACGGCAGCCGCCGGAATTGCGTCACGTGGCCGGGCAGGTGGACTACCTCGGTCAGGGTCAGCGGCTGGGCGTAACTGGCCCGCTGCACCTCGAACTCGAGCGGAGCCCGCAGCGCGGCCACGTAGACGCCAGGATCAATAAACACCACCCTGCCGAACTTCTGCACGGTGATGCTGCGCTGGGCGACGACGAGCCGCGCGCTCGGACCGGCGGCAGCACTCGGCGCGGCAGCACTCGGCGCGGCAGCGCCCGGCGGGGTCCGCTGGGCCACGGCGGGCCCGGCGGCCACGGTCGCGGTGGCGGTGAACCCGGCGGCCGCGACGGCGGCCAGCCGCAGCCCCCATCGGGAAAGGTTCATGGCACTCCTCACTGAACAGCCAGAGAATGCGGGCACGGGTCGGCACGCTGGAGAGCGAGCAGATCGCGACGTGGGATCAGGGGGAGCCGCGATCATGAAGTCAGACGCATGCCAGATGCGCGATGTTGCAGAGCAGAAGGAATACTTCGGCCGATTTGCTAACGATTTGGATACGGCGCCAGCCGATTACCGCGTCAGGGCGGAATGCCGCTATAAGCCCGGCGCGAGGAAGTCCGCGGAAGTGGATCTGGGCCTTGCAATGCGTTCTTGCCGGATTTTCATGAACGCCGCTCCCGGTAGAAGCCGACCGGGTCGGCGGCTGCCGCCACGGCCTGATAGGCCCCGAGGTCGTCGGGCTGCGACTGGCCGGCCAGTTCCGCGTCGACCAGCCGCCGGTACCCGCCGATCTCCGCGGCCAGCCTTGGCTCGCCCCAGCCAAGCTCCGCCGCCATCAGCGCGGCCGCGTGCGGCGCCGCCTCCCGGCCCCGGTCAGGCACCTCGATGGCGATCCTGGTCCGCCGCGCCAGCACGTCATCCAGCCGGACCGCGCCCTCGGCCAGGCACGCGTACACGATCTCGGCGCCCAGGTACCCGCCGGATCCTGGCAGCACGTGCCCGAGTTCTGGCCGTGCGGCGATCAGGTCGCTCAGCTCGTCGATATCGGCGCCGTACCGGCCGAGCAGCCGCTCGACCTGGCTGGCGGGCAGCCCGCTGCGCGCGGCTATCTGCTGGCGGGATGACCTGCGCTCGGTGTATCCGGCCGCGCCGGCCAGCGGTACCTGGTGGGTGCGTGACCGCGGCACGGCCCGGCCGGCCTGGCCCGCCAGAGCGGCCAGGCCGGCGGCGGCCGCGTCGATCAGGTCGCTGGCCATCACCCGGTAGGTGGTGTACTTGCCGCCTGCGATGACCGAAAGGCCTGGCACCGATGAGTCGACCGTGTGCTCGCGGCTCAGCCTGGTGGTGTCGGCCGTCGCCCGCGCGGCGACCAGCGGCCGCAGCCCGGCGAAGACACCCTCGATGTCCGCGTCGGTCAGCGGGTCGCTGAGCATGTGGTTCACCGTGGCGAGCAGGTAGTCGATGTCCGCCCGGCTTGCCGCCGGGCCCGCCGGGTCGTGCGGCCACTCGGTGTCGGTGTCTCCGATCAGCCAATGGCTGCCCCAGGGGATCACGAAGAGGACGCTCTTCCCCGTCCTGGTCAGCAGCCCGGTGCGCAGCTTGATCCGGTCCCTGGGCACCACGATGTGCACGCCCTTGGACGGCCTGACCCGCAGTTCCTGGCCCGCGGCCAGCGGTGACCAGGCGCCGGTGGCCGCCACCACATGCCTGGCCCTGATCTCCAGGTCGGCGCCGTCAAGCAGGTCCCTGGCCAGGACGCCGGCCACCCGCCCTGACCTGGTCAGCGTGCCGTCAACCCGGATGTTGGTGGCCATCGCCGCGCCGTACCAGGCAGCCGTCCTTGCCAGGCAGGCGACCATCCTGGCGTCGTCCTCCTGCGCGTCGTAGAACTGCACGGCCCCGACCAGGGAGCCTGGCCGCAGTGCCGGGGCCAGCCGGAGCGCTCCCGTTCTGCTCAGATGTCGTGACCTGGGTACCGCCCGCGCTCCGCCGAGCGTGTCGTAGAGCAGCAACCCGCTGCCGACGTATGGCCGCTCCCACAGCCGGTGCGTCAGCGGCCAGAGGAAGGGCACGGGTTTGACCAGGTGCGGCGCCAGCGCTGTGAGCAGCAGGCGGCGTTCGGTCAGGGCCTGCCGTACCAGCGCGAAGTCGCCCATCTCCAGGTAGCGCAGGCCGCCGTGGATCAGCTTGCTCGACTTGCTCGATGCGCCGGCCGCGTAGTCCCTTGCCTCGACCAGGGCCACCGACAGGCCCCTGGTCGCCGCGTCAAGCGCGGCGCCGGCTCCGGTGACGCCGCCGCCGACGACGACGATGTCGAAGATCTCGTCGGCCATCCGGCGGACGGACTCGGCCCGGTGCCCGGGGCTCAGCGCGGGCCCGGTCACGGTCTCCCGCCCCGCTGGCCGGCCGTCTGGTCCGTTGCCGTGCCGCCGCACGGGCCCGGCTGGCCGCCCGAGCCCGGCTGGCCGGCCGCCAGCCAGCTGCCGAGCACCGCCTGCCAGGCAGCGCGGGCGTCCGCCCTGGCCGCGGCCGGCAGTTCGGGCCTGACGCGCCGGCCGGATGCGAACGGCAGCCCAGCCAGCGCCGCCAGGTCGTAGCGGCCGCCCCCGATCGCGGCCAGGGCGCCGGCCCCCCAGGCGCTGAGCTCGGTCACGGCTGGCCGCTCAAGCTCTACGCCGGACAGGTCGGCGATCGCCGCGAGCACCGAGTCGTTGCGGGACAGGCCGCCGTCGGCCCGCAGCACGAGCAGCGGGCTTGGCAGCCCGTGCCGCACCGCGTCGATCGCGTCCACGATCTGGTGCACCACGCCGAGCAGCGCGGCCTCGGCCACGTCCTGCCCGGTGCTGCCGGCGGTGAGGCCGCCGAGCAGCGCGCTCGCTCCGGCGGCCCAGTGCGGGGTGCCGAGGCCGAAGATGGCAGGCACGCACCACGGGCCGGCCGTGGCCGCGACCGCGCCGGGCCGGATCAGCGGCCACGCTCCGGCACCGAGGACCCCGAGCCCGCGCAGCCAGGTCGTGATGCCGCCGGCGTTGGGCACGAAACCTTCCAGCGCATAGGTGGTCTGGCCGGCCAGTTGCCAGGCGCAGCTGGCGACCACCCCGGCGGGTGCGGCAGGCGGCAGCGCAGTACCGGCGTTGCACCACAGGAACGCGCCGGTTCCCAGCGAAAGCTTCGCCATCCCTTCGCGCCAGCAGCGCTGGCCGAAGAGCGCGGCCTGCTGATCTCCGATGCTGGCGAAGATGGTGGCCTGGCCGCCGCACGCCGCGGCGTCGGTGCAGGCGACCGGGCCAGTGGTGGGGACGATGACCGGCAGCATCTGCTCGGGAACGCCGAATAGGTCGAGCATGACCGGATCCCAGGTACCTGTGGCCAGGTTGAACAGCATGGTCCTGGCCGCCATGGACGGCTCGGTCGCGTGCACAGCACCGCCGCTGAGCCGCCAGGTCAGCCAGCAGTTGACGTCGCCGAACAGCAGCCGGCCGCTGGCTGCCGCCCGGCGCGCACCTGGCACCTCATCCAGCAGCCAGGCGAGCTTGGCGGCGCTGAACGCGGGCTGAAGCGGCAGGCCGGTACGGGCCACGATGGCCGGTTCGTGCCCGCCGCGCCGCAGGTCGGCGCACAGGGCGGCGGCGCGGCTGTCTCGCCAGCTGATCGCCGGGTGCACCGGCTCGCCGCTGGCCCTGTCCCAGACGACGAACGTCTCGGTCTGCGCGGCCAGGCCGATCCCGGCCACATCGTCCCAGCCTGACCCGGCCATGGCCAGCGCCTCGGCGAGGACGGCGCGCACCCCGTCAAGTAGCGCGCCGGCATCGTGCTCGACCCGGCCGACGCCGGGGAACGCGGCGGCCAGCGGCCGGCTGGCGATGGCGACTGGCTCAAGATCGGAGTTCAGCGCTACGCACCGGCTCGATGAGCTGCCCTGGTCGACGGCCAGGACGAGGTCAGGCACTGCTCATCCGGCCCCCGTGCCTTCTGACCTGTTGCCTGCGGCCTGGCCGGCCGCGCCGGAGGCTGCGTCGAGGACGTACCTGATCTGGCCGCCGATCGACGGGCCGCCGGGCAGCCTCCGTTCGAAAATTGCCCCGCCGATCGTGAAGCCCCAGGCGCCTGCCGCCTCCAGGGTCCTGATCTGGGCGACGGTGGCCACCGAGCCAGCCGCGATCACCGGCCCGGCGGCCGCCCGCACCACGGCCGCGGTGAGCCCGGCCGCGTCGGCGGTGCGATGCCGGTACGCGAGCAGGTCAAGGCCGAACACGCCGTCGAGCGCGGTGATCGCGCGTGCGCTGTCGGCGATCTCGGCCACCTCGCCAAGCAGCACGCTTGGGTGCCCCACGACCGTGCCGGGAAACGGGCAGTACCGCGCCGGGGCGCCGGCCAGCACGCGCAGCCCGTCCTGCGGATGGGTGCCGCCGAGCACCCAGTCCACGCCGATCTCGGTCGCCGCCGCGATCGAAGCGAGCTCGTCCTCGCGGCTGGTGGAGACCACTTCCAGCATGACCTCGAGCCCGTCGGCGTGTGCCTGGGCGCAGGTCTCACGCAGCGCCGCGACGGTGGCGCCGACATCCTTGAAGCCGACGTACCGCAGGCCGCAGTCGCGGATCTCGGCGTAGACGCCCAGCGGATCGCTGACGGTGCGGTCCTGATGGGTCAGCATGAACACGAACTCGATCACGTCGCACTCCCGTGCTCCGGCTGGCTTGGCAGCAGCTGGCCGATGTTGTCGATGAGGTAGTCGGGCCGGACGGCGGAGCGCTCGACCTCCGCCGCCGAGGTCGCGCCGGAGAGCACCAGCACGCTGGTCATGCCGAGTTCCCTGCTCATCGCGACATCGGTGAGCAGCCGGTCACCGGCCATCACCGCCTCGCCGGGCGGAACGCCGAGCCGGCGGCGCACCTGCTCGGCCATCTGCCTGCCCGGCTTGCCGAGTACTGCCTCGGCCCGCGCACCGGTGCATGCCTGCACGGCGGCCAGCATCGCCGCGCAATCCGGCAGGCCGCCGTCGGGACCCGGGCAGAACGGATCGGGGTTGGTGGCGACGATCGCCGCGCCGTGCAACCGGACGGCAAGGAAGGCACGGAGCAGCTTGCCGTAGTCGAAGGTGCGGTCGAACGACACCACGACCACCCCGGCGGCGGACGGCTCGGTGGTGACCGGAATGCCCGCCGCCCGCAGCGTGTGGTCGACCAGCGGCTCGGCGACCGTCAGCACGCGCCGGCCAGGATGCGTGGCCGCCAGGTAGGCCGTGAGCACGCTGAGCGGGGTGAGCACCTCAGACTCCGCGGCCTCTAGCCCGAGCGCGGCCAACCGCCCGGCGTAGCTGGCCGCCGATCGCAGCGGGTTGTTGGTCAGGAACAGCACCCGCGACCCGGCCAGCCGGATCCTGGCCACGGTGTCCGCGGCGCCAGGCAGCAGCTCGTCGCCGAGATAGACCGTGCCGTCCAGGTCAAGGACGTAACCGGCGAACACCCGCTGCGGCCTGCGCAGGATCGGGCCGGGCTGGCCAGGCGTGGCCTGGGCCGCCTGGCCCGGCGGATCTGGCTGGTCGAGCAGCCCAGGGTTGCCCGGCGGCGCCGGCCGCGATGTCATGACAGCACCCCGGCGGCCGCGAGCACGGCGTCGACGTCGTCGTCCGTCCAGGCGCCGAGCAGCATGGCCAGGTCGGCGGCGCCGAACCGCCGCCGCTGCAGCGCGCAGTTGGCCACCGCCCACCGCGCTGTGCGGTCGTCCACCGGCACCGGCAGTTCAGCGAACGTGGCCGGCAGCCCGGCCCTGCGCAGGCCGGCCGCGATCGTGCCAGGCCCGGCCAGCAGGTCGCCGAGCGCGGCGCCGTGCGCTGGCCAGCGTGCCCGCAGCGCCGCCAGCGGATCAGGCCGCCCGGCGAGCAGCCTTAGCTTCGCGGTGTAGTCGGCCAGGCACTCGGCGGCCATGTTCCCTGACGGGTCGAGCGAGCTGAACGCCGCGGCGATCCGCTCCGCAGCCAGCCCGGGCTCGGGCAATCTGGCCGGCCGGCCAAGCGCGCCCGCTGCGATGCGCCGCAGCAGATGCTCCCAGGTCGCGGCCGCGATCACGCTGGCGACTCCGACCAGCTCGCCATGCGCGTTGCCCGGCAGGGAAGGCCGGCCAGGCACCCCGCGCGTTCCAGGCCCGCCAGGCCCGCCCCGGCCGGCACCAGGAGCACCGGCGGCCATCTCGAGCAGATGGCTGATCGCGTGCTCCATACCGGAGGCAGGCGCGGTCGAGCCTGCCACGCCCATCGTGATGCCGCTCAGCGTCAGCAGCCTGGCCAGCTCGGCGGCGTGCTCAGCCACTCCGTCACCGAGCCCGAACATCCGCTCGCCGTGCGGCCGCACCAGATCGGCGACCTCGGCCAGGTACGGCGGGCCGCCGGCGCTAACCGCGGCCGCGAGGTACCAGTCAGCGCTGGCGGTGAACATCGCCGCCATGTCCCCGACGCCTGCCCGGTTCAGTTCGGCCGGGGCGCCGGCCAGCACGTCGTGGTCGATGACCAGGACATCGGGCCACCGAGTCGGCGTGGTCCGCTTGACTCCGTCGCGCAAAAGCACGGAGAACGGATCGGCGTAGCCGTTCACGCTGGTCGCCGTCTGCACGGCGACCAGCGGGGTCCCGGCCGGGGCAGCGGCCTTGCCGATGTCGGTGATCGTGCCCGATCCCACGGTGACCGCGCAGCTCGCGCCGGCCGCCGCCGCGCTGGCCAGCGCCACGGTCTGCTGGTCAGCATGCACCGCGCCGTCGGCCGGGCCGAGCACCGCCCACCGCACCGCGAACCTGCGGCCGGCCAGCTCCTCGATGACATCGCGCAGCAGGTCACCGCGGATCGTCATCGGCGTTGCCGCTGCCAGCACCACGACCTCGCCAGAGCCGCTGCGCAGCCCGGCGATCGCGTCGCAGGCCCGCCCGAGCGCGCCATGGCCGTCGATCACGGCGGCCAGGCCGATCGGGCGCGGTGCCAGGTCTGGCCCCGCGGCAGCGCCGGGCCGGCGGCCGGCCGTCGGCAGGCCCAGCCTGGCCCGCAGCGCGCCGAGGTCGATCGCGCCCAGCCAGGCGGTCACGTGAGCGCGCCTGCTACCCCGTCGTAGACGGCCCGGTACTGCGCGTATCGCTCGGCGTAGACGTCCTTGTTCGCCGGATCCGGGTGATAGCTGCGCGGCGCCAGCCTGACCGTCCTGGCCACCGCGTCGGCGACGTCGGCGAAGGTGCCCGCCGCCACCCCGGCCAGGATCGCGGCTCCGACGGCGGTCGGCTCGGCGCACAGCACCGGCTGCACCGTGCGGCCGGTGACGTCCGCCTTGATCTGCAGCCACAGCTCGCTTCTGGCGCCCCCGCCGACCACCCTGATCTCCTCCCCCGCCAGCCCGAGCGCGTCCATCCGGCCGAGCACGTCCCGCAACGCGAAGGTACAGCCCTCAACGACGGCGCGGGCCAGGTGGCCGCGATCGTGGTTCATCGCGAGGCCGGCGAAGGCGCCCCGCATCCGGTCGTTCCAGCGCGGCACGGTTGCGCCGGAGATCGTGGGCAGGAACAGCGCACCGCCGGCCCCCGGCGGTGCCATCGCTGCCAGCGCGAACATCCCCGCCTGGTCGGTGCCGAGCACGTTCTCGCCCCACCACAGCGTGCAGCCGCCGGATACGAAGCCGGGGTTCTCCACCAGCAGCAGCCCGGTGACGGCGTGCGCGTGCGTTTCGACCACCCGCTCGGGGTCGAACACCGGGCCTGGCGCGGTGACCGCGACCGGCTCGGCGGTACCGGTCACGTCGGCGACCAGCCCGGGCACGATGGCGCCAGCGCCGATGCACGCGCCGTGCTCGTCACCGGTGCCGACCACGACCGCGCACTGCCCGCTGAGCCCGAGCGCGCTTGCGGCGCCCGCGGTGAGCTGGCCGGCCACCGTGCCTGACGGCCTGATCGGGGCGAGCCGGTCGCTGTCGATGCCTGCGGCATTGAGCATGACATCGTCCCAGGTGCCGGTCCGCAGGTCATAGAGCAGCGTCGATGACGCGTTGGCGTGGTCCTGGGCAATGGTGCCGGTCAGCCAGCCGAGCAGGTAGCCGCCCGCAGGCGGGAAACAGCTGGCTGCCTGGTAGGTGCCGGGCTCGTGGTCGCGCAGCCACATCAGCTTGGGCGCGATGTGCGAGGCGTCCGCGACCAGGCCGGTGGTGGCGAAGATCCGGTCGGCGCCTACCCGGTCAGCCAGGTCGGCGGCCTGGCGGGACGCGCGCCGGTCCAGCCAGATGATGGCCGGCCGCAGCGGGCGCCTGGCGGAGTCCACCGGGACGACGCCGTCCACCTGCGAGGCCAGGCCAAGGTGGCTGACCTCACCGGGGCGGACGCCGGAGCGGGTCATCACCTGCCGCACCGCTCCGGCCAGCGCCGTCTGCCACTGCAGCGGGTCCTGCTCGGCCCAGCCGCTTGCCGGGTGCGTCATCGTGCATGCCTGGGCGGCCGAGCCCGCGTCCTTGCCGTCCGGGTCGAGCAGGATCGCCTTCACGCTCTGCGACCCGACATCCGCGCCGATCAGGTAGCCCATGCTCCGGTTCCGCTCTGGTGGCGGCCGGCGGGCATGCCCCGGTGATCGGATCTGCCATGCCCGCCGGCCCGATGCCCCGCCTGGTGCTCACAGCCCTTCGTTGATGAGCCGCCCGGCGGACTCGTATTTCTCCCGGTTGCGGGATTTCAGGTAGAACGCGAAGCCGATCCCGGCCACGACCACCAGCGCGTCGATCGGCCCGAGCCAGTTCGCGTAGCCATAGCCGCCACCGAGGAACTTCAGGTTCCCGAACAGCAGGTACACCACGTAGGCCTGGGAGATGAACGAGATGGCCGGCGCCAGCCGGGTCTTCCACCAGTGCCCGCGCAGGTCAGGATGCCGCTCGAAGTAGATGAAGATGCTCAGCGACACCAGCGCCTGGACCGCCAGGATGATGATCACGCCCATCACGGCCATCAGGCCGTACAGCTGGATGTAAGCCTGGCTGTTCGGGTCGTTGCTGCCGGTGAACGCGGCGAACGCGGCCACGATGAGCAGCGCGATCACGGTCTGCGCGATCGATGCCACATGCGGGCTCTTGTAGTGGTGATGGGTCCTGCCGAGCTGCCTGGGCAGCAGCCCCTCGCGGCCGAGTGAGTAGGCATAGCGGGCCGTGGTGTTGTGGAACGCCATGCCGCAAGCGAACGACCCGGTGATGATCAGGTAGCTGAGCACCGAGCCGACCCAGTGGCCGGCGATCGAGTTGGCCGGTGAGATGAAGTAGTCCGCCGCGTGCTTCTGCGCCTGCAGGGCCGCCGCGTGCACGGACGAATAGCCGGCGAACGGTGCCCACGACGTGAGGATGTAGAAGATGCCGAGCCCGATCACCGAGATGTACAGCGCCCGCGGCACCGTCTTCTTGGGGTTCTTGGATTCCTCGCCATAGTTGGGCGCCATCTCGAAGCCGACCCAGGACCAGAAGGCGAAGAACAGGCCGATGCCGACCGCCCCGGCCGCGACCTGGCCGCCGCCGGCCAGGCTGTGGAACGCGTTGACCGGGTTGATGCTCGCGGCCGGGAGGTGACCGTGCGCGTACATGAAACCGTCGAAGATGACCAGGATCACGACCTCGCTGACCAGGCCGATGCCGAGCACCATGGTCGAGAGCCTGATGTCGAAGTAAGCCAGCACGGAGATCAGCAGCACCATGCCCATGGCCAGCCAGGGCCACGCGACGTGCACCCCGAACTCGGCCAGCTTGAGGTTGAGGAAGTACGCGAAGCCGCCAGCCAGCGAGGCCTCGAAGACCGAGTAAGCGACCAGCGCGCCATATCCGGCGCCGATGCCCACCTCGCGGCCGAGGCCGTGACTGATATAGGAGTAGAAGCCGCCAGCGGTCGTCTTCGCCCTGGCCATCGCCACGTAACCTACCGAGAAGATCACCAGCACCACGGTGGCGAACAGGAACGCCGCCGGCGCGCCGACCCCCTGGCCATAGCCCACCACGATCGGCGTGTTGAACAGCATCGCCGAGATCGGCGCCGAGCCGGTCAAGGTCAGGAACAGCACCCCGTACAGGCCGACGGCGTGCTTTTTGAGCTTGTGGACGTCCTCTCGCCCCGAGATGTCCAGGCTCTCGAACATCGCGGTCGTCTTGATGACTCCGTCGTCGGCATAGTCGCCGCCGGTTCCGGTCGGCACTTGGGTATCCGACATGCAGCCAGTCTCCCGTCAGAGCTTGGCGTCGTGCGCTGTCCGCGCGGACAGCGCACGGCGGGCATTGATGATGCCGTCGCCGGTCTGCGGAACACCGGAATCGGCGACATGAGAAGGCGGCCTTTGGACGCCAGGAAGCGGCAAGCCCGCCAGTCTCGGCCGGAACGCGCCGCCCGACGCTTCTGGTCGGACCGTGATGACCGCCACTTCACCTCCTGGACATACCAGCCTCTGGGGGTGCCCGGCTGGGCGTAGATGCGTTCGCCATGCATCAGCACACCTTTGGGGCATCATCGGCACGCAGGCGTCGCCTCGCCGGACCCCGACCGTAACATGGCCAAATCGGGCGTGACAATAGCTCTTGACGGGCTAGATGGTGCTCTTGACTATTGGGTCAGACCGATAGATGATTCGGTCTGGTATGAGTCGGCCGGCGGGTCATCGGGAGCCCGGCGGCAGGCGGCCGCTCGGGTGCGGGTCATCGGGAGCCCGGCGGCAGGCGGCCGCTCGGGTGCCGGGACGAGGCAGGGCGATGCACGACTACGACGTCTTCCGGGTGGAATCCAAGGCCGAGGTCCTGGAGAAGTCACGGGAGTTCTGGAATCCAGGCAAGACCGACTTCTGGGCCGACAGCGGCATCGATCTGGTCATCGACCGGCGGGACGGCTACTTCATCTGGGACATGTCCGGGCTGCGGCTGATCGACGTCCACCTGAACGGCGGCACCTTCAACCTCGGGCACCGCAACCCCGAACTGGTCGAGGCCATCACCACCGGCATGCGCTCGTTCGACATCGGCAACCATCACTTTCCGTCCAGCGCAAGGGTGGCGCTCGCCGAGGCGCTCATCGCCACGGCGCCGCCGAACCTGTCCAAGGTCGTGTACGGCAGCGGCGGCGGCGAGGCGATCGACATCGCGCTCAAGACGGCCAGGCATGCCACCAAGCGCCGCAAGATCGTCTCGATCATCAAGGCGTATCACGGCCATACCGGGCTGGCCGTGGCTGCCGGAGACGACAGGTTCTCGCGGATCTTCCTCGCCGATCGCCCCGAGGAGTTCAGCCAGGTGCCGTTCAACGACCTCGCGGCCATGGAGGAAGCCCTGGCCGGCGGCGACGTGGCGGCCGTGATCATGGAGACCATCCCGGCAACCTACGGTTTCCCGCTGCCCGAGCCCGGCTACCTCGAAGCGGTCAAGCGGCTGTGCGAGCGGCACGGCACGCTGTACATCGCGGACGAGGTGCAGACCGGGCTGATGCGGACCGGCGAGATGTGGGCGGTCACCAAGCACGGCATCGAGCCCGACATCCTGGTCACCGGCAAGGGCCTGTCCGGCGGGATGTACCCGATCGCCGCCGTGCTGGTCAGCGAGGAATGCGCCGGCTGGCTGACCGAGGACGGCTTCGCGCACATCTCCAGCTTCGGCGGCGCCGAACTCGGCTGCGTGGCGGCGCTGAAGACGCTGGAGATCTGCGGCAGGCCGCAGACCCGTTCGATGGTGCACTACATCGCGGACCTGATCGGCGCCGGCCTGCGCCGGATTCAGGCCAGCTACCCGGACTGGTTCACCGGCATCAGGCAGAACGGCGTGGTCATGGGCCTGGAGTTCGACCATGAGGAAGGGGCGAAGTACGTGATGCGCCACCTGTACCTGGCCGGGGTCTGGGCGATCTTCTCGACCCTTGATCCGCGGGTGCTGCAGTACAAGCCGGGGCTGCTGATGACGCCGGAACTCTGCGAGGAACTGCTCGACCGGACCGAGGCCGGGATCGCCAGGGCCTACGCCGAGGTCAGGCGGACTCCGGCCAGGAGCCGACGGTGAGCGCACAGCCGCGGCGCCCGCCCCGCA
>WNFX01000156.1_pt1 | contig 63101 bp, 42 predicted proteins | sample 5400111 | NCBI WGS metagenome assembly WNFX01 (sample SAMN13153363, study PRJNA577476) | soil metagenome | isolation source: 40 cm soil or saprolite under grassland replicate 1 | place: USA:California | collected 2016-06-15
GATCCTGGTAGAGCTGACAATACTCATCGAGAAAGGTCACGGTTGGGATGGCTTCTCTCGCCTTGCTCATAACTCCTCCCCCTACTATTCTTTACTACACTTTCTACCTCCTTATTTTACCCAATTTGACAGAAAAGGGTGATACCAACTTGCGTTCTAAGAGACGCTTCTAAAATGCGGGAAGTAGGTCATCGACCGGAGGCGTTGGGGATCAGCTTCCAACTGATTGAGTCCATCACATACCTTGTCAATGACCTCATCGAGAGAGGCAAGGGCCAGATTCGCCAGGTGTTTTTCGCGCACTTCTTCCCAGACATGTTCCACCGAGGACTCTGGCTCTGGACTGTAGGCAGGCTGAGCAATGAGTCGCATATTCGCCGGGATCTTGAGAGCTTTTGACCGATGCCACCCAGCTCGATCGACTTGCATCACCACAAAGTACTTGGCAAACGTGCTAGACACGTGCTCGAGAAACAGATTCATCATCTCGGTATCGGCAGAGGGCAGAATGAGCGAGGTCATTTTCCCTTCCGCCGGCGCCACAGCCGCATAGACATGGGTATAGTCGCGTATGACTTGCTGTGGCGCTTGGGGCCGCACGCCAGGCGGAGCCCAAGCACGTCTGGGGATGCTCACACGGCCGAAGCGGCCTTCATCTTCGGCCATCTTTAACACTGGTCTTCGGTCAAGAGGATCGCGTGTGGCCAGTGCCGTTTGAACCGCCTGCGCAAAGTTTTTTTAAAAGCAGCCTGCTCTTCTGGATTGGCTTTGGGATGACGTGGACGCGGCACGAGCTTACGCCAGCCGTGACGATCCAGCAAGCGATAGATACTCGTGATATGCACCTTATGCTTCACTTCCGCTTCAAAGGCGCGCTGAATGTCTTCCGCCGTGGCAATTTTTCCGTGCGCAGCTCGTGCGAAAAAGGGCTGCAGAAAGCTGCGTTCTTGCTCCAAGCTCATGTATTCATGACGACGCCCTCCTTTGCCTGGCGTTTCTATCGCGGCCAGTCCCAAGCGGTTATAGCTGGAAATGACGCGGCGCACTGTCGTGACTGACACCCCCGTATCTCTGGCGATCTCTTCGGCGAGGCTTAGGAGCCATCAAGGCGTGATAAATGATCCCCCAGCGCTCTCGAACCCAAGAGCGTGGATCCAGTTTCATGCGACGTTTGACGTCTTCCACTGGATAATGAGCTGCGGCTCGTGTGACTCTCGTTCCCACAACAGGTCTTCTTCCCTTCTTTCTTCGGTTTCTCCATTATATCACACGGAACGCAAGTTAGTATGAGACCACATCTCACGAATAACGAAGCCAAGGAGCTGCTCTTCATTGTTCATGGTACGCCTCCGACTAGTAAAAAGATATGAACGAATCAGCGACCATGAGTACGAGCCATTTTATCACCCCTCAGAGGGTCACTACCCAAAAGTGCAAACATAGAGATTATTCCCATCATGATAGCCTTGGTATGGTTTGTACTCCTTTTCATTGTATAGTTGCAGACACACATATACTAAACTGAACTCTTGTAGCTCTACTCTCAATCTACGCTTTGTGCAGACCCCTGACTTTTTGTGCAAACATCACTTTTAGGCAAAGCCGCTTACACTCATGCATCACGCGGTCGTTTCAAAGAATCCCAGGTTCGTTCTATCTACCGTCGCGACCAGCACCGATCTATCCAGGTATTTATTTCCGCGTTCGCACGAGGTTTCCGGTAAAAAGAGGCAGGCGTGGCAGGCAGCCTTGTGCAATGAGCGTTCTTGCAGGCCGGTATGCTCGGCGCAGAGCGGATCGGATGTGCAACTGCGCATCTGCTCTAGAGCGCCTTCGATATGCCGCCCAAGCTGCTCGGGTAGGCCCAGTCCCACCAGTCCTCCCAGCGTCCCTTCGCTATCAGGAGCCGCCGTGTACAGCAAAATGCCCGCCATCGGACCATGCTCACTTTCCGGGGGAAGGGAATAGATGCGCTCTCGAATGCTGGCCGCCGTATAGCCACACTCAAGAGTGAGCTGGCGCATCAGGGCATGGGCAAAAGAGTGCAGCAGGACGTAGCGCAGTCCAGGATAGCCGAACAACACATCTGCCATATGCCTGGCCTTGCGCCACTGGATGTGCGCTTCCATGAAGGTGCGATCATGAATGCGTTGAGCCCTCCCACCTATCCAGTTGCGGACTGCATCCTCGCGGAATTCGATGAAAATGCCTTCGCCTCGCACCTCGGCAGCGGGCACCCAGGTGGGCCGCTTGCGCGAGAGGGGAGCACGTCGCTCTTGTGGTAACTCTATCATATCATCGAAGTCACCTGGCGACTCGATGCGCGTGTACCCTATCAAGGCCTGCACCTCCCGCAGTCGCTCTACCAGCACCACCTGCCGCAGCACGTGCTCGTAGTCAGCAGGAGGTGGAACCGGTGTCACCTTGAAATCACGCGCTGAAGGGGCAATGGCAGGATTGCTCAACACCTTCCATTCCGGTGTTTTCAAGCTCGGTGGGGAAGCATCCTCATCCGGCGCTGACTCATTTTGCTTCAGCTCCACCCGCTGCCATATTTCAGCATCTGAGTAGGCGGAGAAGTGTCCTAACTGCCCAATGTGCCTCAGGAGCTCAATGTTCTGTTGACTGGTGACCTTTGCCAGGATGTGCCAGTGCTCCTCTACCAGTTGACCGAGCCTGTCAAGGGCGTCGGGTATGGCAAGAGCTGAGAGCACCAGGGAGAACCAGCTATTGGAGGCACCCAGCAGAATAGCTCGCGATTGTTCCTGGCATGTGTTTTTATCATAGGTGCGTAAATGCGGGTAGCGTCCATTACACTCGGGCAGGTTTTTCGCGCCTTCGGCCCCGAACGCATCGGACATGCGTTTCTGTTTGCCGCAGGTTTCACATATCACCTGGATATCCGCGGCTTCGCCTGAGACACCCAGTTCGCGCAACTTCAGCCTGGCCTTACACTGGACGTCGCCATGCACGAAACGGACCCAAGGAAAGTCATCCAGGTGACCGTATCTACATGCTACTAAGAAGCGTGCGGGTACCACGGGCGGAGGCGAGCCAGCAGAGGGGCAATTCACATGAACGTAGCGCGTCTTGTCTGCCCTGAAAAGGTCCGCCTTCAGTTGAAACAGGCCAGAGTCCAGGGACGCCAGGGAGCGACAGCGCGGGCAGAGCATCCAGCGGGGAAAGGCTGCCACCGGCACACCGACGGTGTGACTCTCATCAAAAGGATTGGGAGGACTTGGCTGTTCTGGCGCTGCCGGCGGTGCGAGCAGTCGTGCCACCTGCGAACCAAGAATTGTACGTACTACCTGCAAAAGACGTTCCTCACCGATCACCGTAGGATAAGGATGTTCCCAGTCGTCCAGTCCCATGACGATGGTCGAGATATAGGGCAGGTCTACAATTGAGCCAATGCCATAGGTGAACAGCACCTGGCTTGGGGTCAGCTCACCCACGCGATACTTTTTCCTGGTCGCGGTCATACTTGCAGCTCCTCTCCTTCTACTGGAGCGTGGGTAGCTATTCCGTCTACGCTCTCGGCGCTCTCGCCCAGGCCGCGTTCATCCAGGATCAGGTTGATGGATGGTTCCACGTCACGCAGCGAATTGAGGCAGGTAAAGGGGGTCCAATCACCCAGCCCGGGTTGGCGCAGGAGACCAATGGTCTGCCCGTCCTTCTTCGTTCTGTAGCCAAGCTGGGTACCAATATTCATACCTGCCATGTTCAGCCAGGAGGCTCGCAGTTCTTCCAGCGCCGCTCGGACCATCTCGCCTACCTCTTTGCTCCCGGTCACTGCTACCGCTCGTGCAGCGATCTCGCTGATGGCTGTTAGGAAGTAGGGATGGCTGCCGATCACCTTGCCAGCCTGGCTATTCTCGTTAAACTCGGGGCCGAGCAGGCGCACATAACTCACCAGCAACGCTGCCATACCCCGGTCGATCGCGCGAGGCGCAAAAGGCGTGACCGACAACGCCTCCACTTGCTGGTAGAAGGTCGCGTGGTAATGCTCAAATTGTTCATAGTGTGAGAGGTCGCGGGGACGCGCCCAGTTGAACGCCACACAGACCAGTCCAGGAGCGTTCCGCCCGACCCGACTGGTCGCCTGGATGTATTCAGCGGTGGTTTTCGGCTGGCCCGTCACCACCATCAGGCCCAAACGTTTGACATCGACGCCCACCGAGATCATGTTCGTCGCGAGCAGCACATCAATTGGCCTGGGTGATGTTGTGCCCGGCTGGCCAATCATGGACGGGTCAAATATTCTCTCCAGTTTGTCCAGCACCTCGGGTATGTCCGTCGAGCTTTTACGCGAGGTGAGTTCTTCCAGGTAAGGTGGGTTACGTTTTGCCAGGCCACGCTGTTCCATCCTGCCCAGGCGAGAGCGCACGTCATCTTCTACCAGGCGGCGCATCCCTCCCAACTCGTTCATGGAATTGAAGTACCCAACCAGGGTCATCCAGGGATCGGCAGCTCGCCCATACTCGTTGTACAGTTTCTGGCCGGCAGAGAGGTAGGCCACATAGACGCGGATGAGTGTGGCTTTGAGACGGCGTCCACTGGCGCAAATGCCTACGTAACGGCGTCCCGGTGTCATCTCGCCCGGCTCACGCTGCCGTGCAAAGAAGTTGTCGGTGACATCCAGTCCCTGCGGAGGGAAGACGTTGACCCGGCGCATGAACAGGGCAGAAACCTGCTGGGCCGCTCGCCGGATCGTAGCAGTCGCCGCAATGACTTTCGGGCGCACCTGCTTGCCGTCCACCTCCCACGTCGAAAGGCTGTCCACGACCGTCTCATAGAGACCAACCAGTGTCCCCAGCGGACCCGAGATCAGGTGGAGTTCATCCTGGATGATCAGGTCCGGTGGTCGCAGTGGCCGCTGTGGCACTGAACGCGCCGCCGGGAACATCCCCACAGCGCGATGTTGATCCTTATCCTCCAGGTCGGGCGAGCGGAACCCATGTCGACTGCACTTTTTGTCCACCTGGCCAAAGAGCATTTGCGTCGCGCCGTTCCAGGGCATCTGGGCAAACTTATCGACGGTCGCGATCAACAGAGCAGGAAGACAACGGTAAATTTCCTCGTCGACGACCAGCACCGGCAGTCCTTCGGGAGTACGTTTGCGGCTGAAGGCACACTGACCCAACGCATCACCACAGTAGAGAAAGGTACGACCTCTGCCCTTGCTCAAGGGTTCAATCTTGATATCGCGGCCAGCATCGATAGGAGTGCCACACCATGGGCAGTTGGTCAACTGGCGCGGTGAGCCGACACCCCCAATCGTACTGCCCCGCTGGTAGAGGCCGCGATCCTGCCTGCTCGACTCTTCACTCTGCTCGGTTGTATTGGGTGTGGTGCGCTGTCCAACCCACAGGCCTAAGCGGAAGGGGGTATTACCCCAGGTTCGCTGTGTGTCTTCTTGCCGGATCACCTCGCAGGCACAGATGAGCGCCGAGGCACGCTGGAACTGCTGCAGCGTGAGCAGGCGCAGCGTATAGCGCATGATGACCGCTACTCCGTCCTCGCCGGAGCGGCCTGCGATGGTTCCCTGCAGGCGACGGATGGCCAGTGTGTAGGCTGTCAACCCTAAATAGGCCTCGGTCTTTCCGCCACCCGTGGGAAACCAGAGCAGGTCGGCATCTGCGCTCGCTTCCACACTGCGGTCGGGATGGTGCAGGTCGGTCAGCGCGGGCAGGTTCAGCAGGATAAAGGCTAATTGGAAGGGCCGCCAGCTGCGGTTCTCGGGCAGGTCTTTTTCTGCCAGCGGCGTGTTCTCTCCGCGACGCCGATCTTCCGCGTGCAATGTGTGAATGCGCTGCTGCCACATGGCCCTGTTCATAAAGGCGAAGGCTCTGGCTGCCCGCTCATGATGTGCCAGTAGTGTAATCCCTGCGCGCATACGACCTGACGTGCGGCGGCACTCCTCCAAGGCCTGTACTGCTGCATGACGGTACTCGGCCAATCCTGGTTCTGGATCATCGATACGCGCCGCCTGTGCAGCAATCCAGGCTTCATACGCTGTGACCAGGGGCATTAAGGTACGGGCCAGGTCAGCCATAGGGCTTTCGGCCAGCTCCTTCATGTCCAGTACCAGGTTAGCTATTTCCGGTATCTCAGTGCTGGTAGGCGATTCGGTGCGCGGCACATCGAAGCATGGTACGATACACGTGGAGATGAGTATGGCCCTGGTTGGATCGCCTGGTAAGGTCTCGGCGTGCGTGCTGACACCATGACCGATGGCAAATCCAACATGTCTGCGGTAGAGCATAGCCATCGCCTGCTCTTCAGTGGATTGCCTGTTCCTGCTGACCCTGGGACGCTGCTGGAAAATAGCGGCTCCACCGGGAGCTGCAACGACGAGCTCCGGTTGAAAGACCCAGGCTTCATCGCGGCGTTTTTCAGGCTCGCGCTGTTCATTCACCAGGAACAGCGTCACCGTCCATGAGCCCTCCGAACGGCGTATCACCCCTCGCACCACCACATCAGGCTGTTCCTCTGGCTCAGGGCTCCATGATGGCAGCGGACCTTCTTTGAGCGAGAAAATACGCGGCTCGCCGCCCATCTGCTGGCGCTTCCACACTGTCTTAGGAGCGCCCTTTGGCGTCTTCAGCGTTTCGCTATGCTCGCGCCTGTAATAGCCCCACCTCGCGTTGACGCTCAGATGAGTGGCAGTATCATCGACGCAGAAGCTCATACCAATCGATGACGGGCAGAGAGTCGCGACCTGGAGTGCGGCTTCATCACTGGCACCATCCTCCCCGCTGCTCTCTTCCGGTATCGCCAGTTCGTCCAGTTCTTCCGGCAAAATCTGCTGATCCCTGGGAGCGAGCATACCTACGAGGTAGCGATCCCGCACACTGTTCTCATCTAACTCTTCCTCGGCACCACCCGCTGGGCCGAGCAGATCTTGTAACACCAGCCGTTCTAATTCATCGCGTAACGCTGAAGGTGAAAGGGGCTGGAGGACGGTACGCGGCACTGCTGGTGCTGGCTGCGTCGTGGTTTGCTGCTGTGTATTTCCTGCAAGATGGCTATCTACCGGCTCTCCTGCTATCGATTCCCAGGTGGCAGGACCGCTGCCATCAGATCCAGGCGTGCTTTCATAAGGAGAAAGAGTGTGCAGTACCTCCCCAGCCAGGCCTGCGGAGATGGTATCGATGCCGATGATCTCGCTGTGCTCCACCAGGTCCAGTCCAGCCAGTAACAGCGCCAGTTGGTCCATGGGGGCTTCATTTACCTGACTCCAGTCTAATGTAGCTTCGCCCATATGCAGGCTATAGTTGATGGCTGCCAGGTCGAGTTCGCCTGGAAGGATTTGGGGCAGGCGGATAACGTTCAATTCGCGTTCCTCTCTTTATTGATGTGGATGTAGTATACCAGTTTGCGGGGAACCTGCAAGGGTGGCTAGTCGACGAGGTTCCATCACAAATCGGAGGTTGAAAAAAGGCAGAGAAGTTTGTCGATGGTAAATTAGAAAGTACGCTGCTTGCCAATAAAAATTGCTAACGGTTTTGCTGAACTGTAGCAAAATGTCGGATTGCTGGATGAGGGTATATTATCAAAGGCTCTCCGTGGGCAATGATTACCTTATTCGATTGGGAAAGTTTAACAGGTATTGGGCCGAAATGCCTGCCAGGCATTTGCACAGCCAATGTTACAGTGACGGCTAAGTGTGCTTCACCTCCCCTTGCCGGGAAGATGAAACGTCCACAGCTTGCCATCCTGGGAGCCGACGTAGACCACCCCACCCGCCACCGCCGGCGAGGACTGGATGAAGCCGCCAGTGGAAGCCGTCCACAGTGGGGCACAGCTCGCCTGCCCGCCACAACCGGTCGCGTTGAAGGCATACAGTTTGCCGTCATAGGAGCCGATGTAGACTACGCCGCCTGCCACCGTCGGCGAAGACTCAGCGTAGGCGTTTCCTCCAGTGGAGGCCGTCCACAGTGGGGCACAGCTCGCCTGCCCGCCACAACCGGTCGCGTTGAAGGCATACAGCTTGCCATCAGCGGAGCCGACGTAGACCACCCCACCCGCCACCGCTGGCGAAGACAGATCGCCGGGTGCTGCAGTGATAGCCGTCCACAGTGGGGCACAGCTCGCCTGCCCGCCACAACCGGTCGCGTTGAAGGCATACAGCTTGCCATCAGCGGAGCTGACGTAGACCACCCCACCCGCCACCGCCGGCGAAGACTGGATGAAGCTGCCAGTGGAAGCCGTCCACAGTGGGGCACAGCTCGCCTGCCCGCCACAACCGGTCGCGTTGAAAGCATACAGCTTGTGATCAGCAGAGCCGACGTAGACCACACCCCCCGCCACCGTCGGCGAGGAATGGTCGATGGAGTCTCCAGTGGAGGCGGTCCACAGCGGGGAGCAACTCGCCTGCCCGCCACAACCGGTCGTGTTGAAGGCATACAGTTTGCCGTCATAGGTGCCGATGTAGACTACGCCGCCTGCCACCGTCGGCGAGGACTGGCCGATGGAGCCTCCAGTGGAGGCGGTCCACAGCGGGGAGCAGGCGAACTGCCCCCTGCAGCCGGCCGAGCTGAAGGCATACAGCCCACCCTGCGCACCGACGTAGACTACGCCGCCCGCTACCACAGGCGAGGTGAAGTCTTGGTTGGGAAAGCTGGGCGACACAGCGGAGGCGGTCCATAGCGGAGGGCAGCTCAGCTTCCCGCCACAACCGACCGCGTAGGCATACAGCTTGCCATCAGTGGAGCTGACGTAAACCTCGCCGTCCGCTACTGCCGGCGAGGAGAAGATGGGCCCACCAGTGAATGCTCTCCAATATGGCACCAACTGCGATACGTTTGCAGCGGTCAGCACTTGCTCCTGGGGATTAAAGTGGGTATGCTGCGGGTCGAAACCAAACATCGGCCAATCGCTAGCATGAGGAGAAGCAGGGCGCGTGGCGGTCGGTTGATGTGGAGCGGTTGCAGTGGGGTGAACCGCAAACAGTCCGCTCCTCGTGACCCATTGCGACGTGAATACCACCATGCTCCCCAGGATCAGCACCGCCAGACCCAGCAGGAGCGCTGTCTTGCTTTTGCTCAGACGAGGCCGGGAGGTATCGCCAAAGTGCTGTCCACCGCGATTGGTCATTCTACACCTCCTCAGTCTCGGCTTGCCGTGCCTGTTCTCTCTCTATATGATGCTCCACACATGATGACGTATTCCACCCGGTAGTATAGCGCGGATTGTGCAAAAAAACCAGAGGGTTTGTACGAGAGCAGATTCCAACCCTAAATACAAAGTACTTTACTGGATCCGGGTACTGCGGTTGAGCCTGAGTAGCTGACCTTTCCTATATCTAAGGATACGAACGCATTACCATGCAACTGGTAGCAGGACAATTTACTAGGAGTTATAAAGCTGACCGTACTGGTTAACTGTGGCAAAGAAAAGGTAGTTTGTTCATTTACTGTATTAATGGTAAATTCTGGCGTGAACGAGTATGTTTGGTAACTAGATGAATTTGCTGGCAAAAAAAACAATTCCACATCGGTAGTCTCTCCTGGATATAAGGAAAGCTGACTCATTACCTGCTCTTGAACTCTGGTATTTTTACTTCCAGGTTTCAAAAGAAATGTATATGTATTAGTGCTTGGACTACCTCCCGCCTTGTGACCACAGTTACCTGAAAGCAAAGAACAGGCATCTATCAGACGATAGCGATAATTGTTTGGTTGAGAATCTGTAACATACCTTATTCCCGGAGTTATCTGGATAGGTTGCTGTCCTATGTTTGTTAAACTCCAAGCTCCGGTGCAGCCACCACTACTGCTAACGTAACCTTTATCATAGGTCCCCCAATTGGGGATATATGCTCCCGGCAGGTCCCCTAAAACCCTTTGGAGTGTGTTTGGGAAAGGGGGAGGTTGCTGACCTGAAAGTGAGTCAAAAGCAAACACAGCCGCCATCTGCTGAATTTCACCAGTATCGTACGTGAGGCGATTTGTCGCTAAAACGATATTTGTATCCTCATCATAGTTTATCGCACACCTAATAAAGCCTCTGGAAGCAGGAGGCAAAGAAGTATCAATATGGAGTAGTCCAACAAGATTGAAGGCTCCACCTGGATTTGAGGAGAAAAGAGATGGAGGGGGAAAAGATTTCGCTCCAACAGTAGCGGATTGGGAAGGTGTAATAGTTGGCCGGGGAGTGATAATACTTTTGCCACACCCAGCAAGCCAGGCAAGAAGGGCGATCCCTGCCAATATTCTCCCTATCGCAAAAACTCTAGAGAAATAAAAGCACATGTTGTCACCTCCCAAAGGAAAGGCAAAGAAGTAGAGGAGACTGATACACTGGTTTTGCGAACGCATGATACAGCCTTTGCCCAGAAGCTTTCATCCGATCCTGGGTAATAAAGCGTTGTTCTTTGAGCAAAAAGGGGTGAGGTTCCATCGGTCTGAGAAGCTGAAAAAACAATACTTCCCGTTTCACCACGGCTGGTCTTTTCCACCCTTTGGGACCAGGGGTATCCCTTCCCTCATCACGGTGCTGGAACAAAGGATCCTCCTTGAAGCGCGTACAGATGCCAGTTCTCAGCATCTGAGAACACAACTTCAAAAACAGTTGGTAACGTGAGTGTGTACTTCTGCGACTCCGTAGCTATCTGGTAGGTTACTTGCATCTGAAACTGAATGTCGGCGAGAACATGAGACGTCACCTGTACATCAAGTTGGTCAGATTCACCGGAGGTTAACTGCACGCGGGCATACGGCACGGGGAGGTATGTGGCCGGAAGGACTTGTCCAGATTCTTGCCCATCGTATATGACTTGGTAGGGGTTCGCTGCGTAGTTGAGCAGTGACCCCTTGGTCCACACGTCCAGTGGACGCGGTCCAGAGAGGACTTTCTTGATCACAACCGCCACTTGATCGATAAGGATGCTATACTTCCCTTGATACAAGCTATGGGCTTCCAACACGACACGATAGACCGAGGATAATTGGCTATCTATACGTACAGCTCCTATGCTCCGTGGATTCTTGTCGTCTGGTAGATAGAGGGGGTTCTCTATCGAGTTACCTGGAATCACATAGGATGCGCTTTGGAAGGTAATGAAGTAAATTTCAAGATTGGCATCATGAATGCCCTGAGGATTGGTCACAATTTTCGTAACAGTTGGGAGCTGCGGACAAAGAAGAGTGGGACACCATGACGGTCGAGCAAGGACAACTACGAGGAGAGTAGTGCTAAAGATGGAGCTGGTGGTCGATATCGCAGTAGCAAATATCAAGAGCCGACCGTACCACTCTTTTTTACGGTTTGGTGTATTGCCCGTATTCTGTGGCTCTGGTCCGAAGGAAATAAGCAGTGCAGTCAAGGTGATGAGCAGCAGAACACCTCCAATAATGGGTGATCCAATCGGATGTTGCTCAATAACAGTAACTAATGGCACTGAGTGGGGGAGTTCTTTGAAACCGAGCAGCACGAGAACGATACTCGGTAAGATAAGAGCAAGTTGCTTAACTAAGTATCCTCTTCCACGTTTTGTTAGAGAGTAAACCCATCCGTAGAAGGATGCCCTCGCTTTACTTACACTGTTAGATGGTGGAATTGGACTCGTAGTGTTTCCGGCACTGCTAACCGCACTCGTCTCCGAGTTTCTAGCAACGCTATCCACTTTGGTCTCTCCTCCAGACGGTGTGCTTTCGGGCTCTTTGTTGGGAGGAACACGTTTCTGTTGTGTATTCTGAGAGGGGTGCCCTTTACGTCTGTCAGAAGCTCTTGTCTTTTTCCCAGGCATATGACAGTTCCCTCTTTATCTAACTGGAACGCTCTAACATTCGAGCGTTAATTGCTACTCCTAGAACTGCATAATAGACGGCCTTATAGACTACATTATAGTCTATGAATGAGGAGATGGCCAAGTGCTCAAGTTAGCTGGGTTCCACCACAAACCGGAGACTAGCCAGCAGGGCAGCGTTTGGCAGAAGCAGCCTCCCACTGGGCATTGAGAATGCCTACCCGCAGAGCCACCACGGCTGTAGCGTTCACGCGGCGCCAGCGCATCCCGCGTCGTTTCATGCGCAGATTGATCACCACAGCAACTCCTCGATCGGCTCGCAGTCAGGTCCGAGCCGCAGCGTCAGCAAATGGGCGAGGGTGGCCTCGACGTGCTCTTGCCACAAGAGCGGCTGGAGCTTTTCATACTGCTCTTTGCGCCACGCCCGCTGGACTTTGCTTTGGCCCGGTCCCACCGCACGAATGGCGTCCCGGATCTTGCCCCACGGATGCGACCAGTCGAGAATCTTGGTGGCCTGCGGGAAATGCAGGTCCGCTTCCGTCTTGATCCAATCAGCTCCATCGCCCACCACTACTTGTCGGTGGGCTTCCTGCGCGCCTAAGGCACAAGTGGCGACATAGGCCAACTGGCCCAGCACGCTGGAGTTCTGGAATGTCGCCACGTAGCGACGACGGGGTCGATTTCGCTGACCACCACTCCCACTTTGCCTTCTATGCCTCTCTTGTGCTCACGGCTCCTGACTCATCCTCCATCCAGGCCTACCCACAGCACCTCTGACCGCTTCTGCTTCTTACGCTCTCGGCCTCGCAACTCGGCTTCCCGTTGGTGACGCACTTGTGCAGCAGTCGGCTCCACCAGTGCCTTTGCCTCCTCGACCTGCCGCAGCGCCTCTTGACTGCCTGCTCGATTCGTCAGACGACGCAGGTGTTCGAGACTGATTTGCGCGCCACATAAGCGCTTGAGCACCTGGGCGGCAGTGGCATAGGGCCAGGAGGCCCCTGCCTCAGTACACGCCTCGCTCAACGCAGCCGTGACATTGCCCCCGGCTAAACTCCCCAGACAGTCATTGGCGGGACGAAAACGTCGACGACACTCTAAGCAGCGCATCCGGCGGAGGAATAACACTGCTCGTCCATATTTGGTGAGTACCACCCGTCGGTCTGTGCTTTCGCTGTGCAGCGTCTTGCTTCCACAGGGTGGACAGGTCTTGCATTGCTGTTCCGCCGCTCGCACCGCCTTCTGAGTGGCTTCTCACATCGCGTGCTGCCCTGCTTCTTGGACAAGATGCTCGATTTGGTTGATATCTGCGGTTGCAGGAATGTCGACGATCAGTGATACTGTGACTTGCATGAGAGGCTTCCTCCTGTGACTCTTCTTGAGTTTTTGTTCACAGTAGCAACCTCTCTGCTTTTTTTCAACCCCTATTTGCGGTGGAACCAGTCGACGAATATGCCCGTCTCCTCACCGGCGGGTTCGCTACTCCGTTCGATTTGTCCCAGACTGGGTATACAGTGCAGTCGGGCACCAACGAAAGCTCCAAACCTCTGGGTATCAGCGTGTTTCGCTCAAGGCGACAGCTTGCTTGAAGGCTGGGAATAAGGCAGGTTCGCAGATTTGTTTCCTTGAGAAGTGGCGTTTCTCTCCTGTGCATCTTTTTACCGGGAAAAGGGATGGCAAAGTGGTAAAAAGCAGCACAAAGAGGAAAAGCTCGATTTCTATTTTCCCTACGTTCAAGAGGAGAATACGCAAGCAATGAGTAATAATGATCGGAATGAATATAATCGTCGAGTGGTTGAGGAGTTCCGTGCAAACGGAGGCCATGTGCAGGGTTGGGCACCCTTAATCCTTCTCACAATAAAAGGTGCCAAATCGGGTCAAACGCGCGTCTATCCATTAATGTCTGTTCCTTATGGCGATCACTACATCGCGATCGCTTCCAAAGGAGGCGCGCCCAAAAACCCTTTGTGGTATTACAACCTGCTGGCTCATCCCGATGTCACGGTTGAAGTCGGGAACGAAAAGTATGCTGCTACAGCAAAATTGCTGACTGGCGGTGAGCGGAAACCCGCATTTGCGAAGGCGGTCGCCGTGTTTCCTCCCTATGGGGAGTATCAAAAGAAAACGGCCCGCCAAATCCCTGTTTTTCTGCTCGAACGGCGTGTAAACTCATAAAGTCGAAGCGGACCGCGGGCACCAAGACGTATTCACCGGCGCAACCCATCGCGATCAGGCCTGATCGTCGCCCACATGCCTAAATGCTTCCAACCAGAAGTTGCGGCAGAAGCTGTGCTTCTGCCGCTCAGTATCGGGCTATAGGCATATTCCTATGTTGGTGATCCCGCAAATTCAACCTGGAAGCATTGAGTAGTGCCAAGGAGCTATCATCATCCTCCAAGATTCCAATATGTCGCATCAAACCCCTGCAAAAGCGGGGATCGAGTCTCCGCAGGTATCGTCACCAGCAGCGCGCGCATCGCACGGGTCATGCCAACAAACATCGTGCGCCGGTCGATGGCCAGGAATTCTTCTCGCTCCTCTTCAGTCACATTTCCGGGCACGTGGCCGTACCAACCACTATTGATGAAGCCTGCCAGGGCCACAATGGGAAATTCCAATCCCTTTGCCGAGTTCAACGTCAGTACCTTCACGCCTGGACGTGACAGGTTCAGTTCTGCCCCTCGCATGAAGTTGGCCTCAATACCGCGCTGCATGAGCTCTGCGGCAATAGACCTGCCTGCCTTTTCTGTGGGACAGAGGACTGCACATGCTCCGATGCCTAACCTGAACTCTCGTGCTGCGTCTGTCAAGAAGCGCGAGAGGAGTTGTACTTCCTCGCCGCCACTGCGGATCGTTCGTACGGCTGGCATTGGCCCACTATTCATGTATGTACGCTCTACCGGCTCGTTATCCAACACACCTGCTGCTAGATAGGACTGAGCTGCCTCACCAATCTCACGCGTTGAACGGTAATTCGCGCGCAGGACAGCAGTACGGCCCTGGAAGTGTAGACTCTCATGCACATCCACCCAATTGAAGCCGCTGCCGTAGATGGACTGGTTGGCATCGGCGGTGATAAAGATGCGATCTGGCTTATCGCATAGATGCATCAGCAGGCGTAATGCACTTGGGTCAAGGTCCTGCGCTTCGTCTATCACCACCGCATCGTATGTGAGACTCACTCTACCCTGGACAACGTATTCCTCTGCTTGCGCACGAGCCTGTCGCCATGTTTTCTTACCTTGCTGCTTCAGCAGGCGCTCTAAAGTCTCATGTACCTGCCAGACCGCCCTCCTCTGTGTGGCATTGAAGCGCACTTTCCGGCCCGGGCGTGCTGCCGCGAGGTACTCTTCTAACGTCTTGACCTGGCGTGCCACGATGACTTGGTTGATCTCCTGGTGCAAATACTCGATACTGAGCCGCTCAACTGCCTGTCGTTGTGCCTGCTGCTGTATTGCATTACCATCAAAGCGTGCTATTTTCACTGCCTGCCAGACAAGATTGTTCAGCTCATTGCCATCAATGAACTTTGGGGCTGCCCCCGCCTGGCTCAGAAGTGACACCGCAATCCTGTCCGCCGTCCGCACTTCCACATACTGCAAATCATCGCTGAGAAGCTGTTGCAGAAGCTGCTCAGACGACTTGACAAGGGCATTCGTATAGGTGGTGAATAGAATACGAAATGTATCGTGCCCTCTTTTGAGGAGCTGCTGCACCAACGAGCGCACACGGTAGAGTGCGATGGTACTCTTGCCTGTGCCAGGCCCTCCTTTGAGCAGTGTTGGTCCGGAGGCGTTCATGCCCCAGTTGACGTACTTTTCCTGTTCAGGTGAGAGCTTGAGAAGAAAGCCGAGCAGCTCGCCCTCTTTGAAGCGCAGGAGATCATCCACGTGCTGTAACACGTAATCGGGCTGCTGGACGACCTGGACGAGGGGCCGCTCGAACATGTACTCGTCGATCTTCAGCAAATAATCTTCCGGGACGCCGGGGCAGTCGAGCAGGTCTTCCGCAGTCGAGATGGGCAAGAGGCGAGCATGGCACTCTTTGGGGACGCGCAGGTTAGTGAGCAGGTCGACGGTGATGGGCTCTGGTAGGCGCCGCTTTTCCGGTTCCTTGGGCGCGAGGAGCTGCTCCCAGTCGGGTTGTGCTGCTTTCATCATGCCTTCCAGGGCAAGGTCAAATCCGCCCAGGAACTCTATGTCGAGATCTTCATCGTAGGTATTCTCGCGGCGACGGCGTACTGCTAGCAGGCTAATGTGTGGCTCCTCAAAGGTATAGAAGATGCGGTAATCGCCAGCGCGGATACGATGGAGCCGGGGGTCTATGTACTTGAGTTGTTTTTTGACTTTAGCGTCGGGCGTGGGGTCTTGCTCAAGCAATTTGATTTTTTCAAGCACCTGGTGTGACTCCTTAGGAGGCAGGGCCAGCCATTCGTTTGTGAAACTGGGTTTCATTGTTACTAGCCATTCAGCACCCATAACTTACCTCTCCACTTCAATTTGCGAAGCTATGACCCGAGACAAGATCGCGATTGGCACATCATTTCAAATTTGCTATTTACATTAACATAAATCGATATTTATCGCTTTTTCTTGGTACCTTTGTGGGTAAGCAACAACATACCAGTATGTATTTTTAGCTCCATCAATATCGCCACTTTTGGATATTTTAATGGTTCTAAATCAAGCGAGAAGTAAGTCTCCAACGACAGTTAAATAATGTATTACAATTCGTAGAGATATATTCTATAATCTTAGCCATGATAGAATAATCCCATCACTTTGCTTGTGAAAGTAGTACCTCTGAAGTCTTCTACGACTAAGAAGACAGGTCAAGTAGTAATCAAGCGGTGATACATTACCCTGGTAGAGTAGCAAACGAGCACGGGCATGTCTCCTTACTATTGTCCAGGAGAGGCAGTAAATGATCATGGACGAAGATACCATATTGATAGTTACAGGTGATCAAGCAGGAACGAGAGCAGGTGGCTTCAAATCGCTCAAAGTCGAGGAACTTGCTGCCAATGTACAGTTGTTTATCAAGCAAATAGGCAATGTGCTGGGGCAAACACCAAAGACACTCGGTGATTTCAATTTTGAGGAGCTTGAGATATCTGCTGAGATTACAGCAAAAGGATCACTAGCCATTCTAGGTACGGGTGGTGAACTGGGCGGGACAGGTGGATTACGATTTTTGTTCCGTCGTTCGCCGGAGGCAGCTGATGATGGGAAGCAAGTTACTGCAGTTCCTAAAGAGTCGTAAGCAACAAAAGACATTCCTGGACTACTGATGTCTGTCAACTACTGTAGTGACCGGTGTCGAAGGAGGGTGCGATGGAACCCATTGCAATTCTTGTGCTTGTCATCGTGGTAGTTAGCATCTTCGTGACAATCTTTTTGCTACTGCTACGACTTAGAAACGCCCGTCGTGCATCTAACAATGATAGCAGTGGCGGAGTACCAGATTGGCAACGCCAGGGACAACAGGCACAAACGAGCGTTAATCCCTGGGGGCAGTCCGTGCAGCAACCGGGCGCATGGGGTGTGCCGGGCTCACAGCAGGCAGGCGGTTGGGGCACGCAGGGCTCCAGTTCTCCGCAGCAGCAACCGGCATGGGGAAGCCAGCCCGGGTCAGCGTCACCACAAGATCCCTGGGCGCAAGCGCAGCCTGTTCAGCAATCCCAGCAGCAGGGTCCCACACCTTATGGCCCAGGCGGCTCACCAGGACCGGCATGGGGACAATCTCCGCAGCCCGCAGACCCCTGGGGTACACCAGCGGCGCAACAGCCACAAGCGGCACAACAAGGAGCATGGCCACAATCATTCCAACAACCGTCCTCTGCTCCCTTCGCGGCAAGCAATCCTTCTACCCCAGCCTGGCAACAGCAGCAAAGCTCTTCCAACATGGGTGGCTTTGGCGATCCGACAATGGCACAACAGGAGCCAACGGCTCTCTACGGCGGTAACGAAGCCGATCGCACGATCGTACGTAGCACTGGTCCGCAGGGGCGCCTCGGTGTGGTGCGCGTCGAGGAGGGCAAAGAGCTCGGGCGCGTCTATGAAGTGCGCAAGGATTCACTCAGCATCGGACGCAGCCGCGAAAGCGACATCTTCGTGGAAGATCTGGCCGTTTCACGCCACCATGCCTCTATCGTAAATATGGGCAATGGCAATTATAGTCTGAAAGATGAAGGCGGCGCCAACGGCACTAAAGTCAATGGCCAGTTGGTGAAGAAGTATCAGACGTATCCTTTGCAAGAAGGGGATAAGATCCAACTTGGTCGGACCGTGTTGGCCTGGGGCCAGACTTCAGTGCAACCGAATCAGTCTGCAGGCTCTTGGGTCCTACCTTTAGAGCAACAACCTCAACAGGAAAGTCAATATTTGGAAGCGCTATCTCCTCTGGGGAGAACGGATGTACGTTACAGTGATGTATCTTTTCCGAGCCACACCGTCGTAGGACGGATGGAAGCGTTGCGGGTTGCCATCACACGTAAAGCCGTGAATACGTGGGCTGTTCCCCTGGCTTTAGAACGATCGTCAGACGACGCTCAACCGATGAAAGTAGATGCTTATGTGGTTGTCTCACCGCTGGACTTTGATCTGGAGAGTTCTAATGTACAGACGATCATAGTCTTCCCAAATACCGATTCTGCTCCTGTGCTATTTAAACTCGTGGCAAAAAGTGAAGGAAGAAAAACCATTGCGGTCGAATTTTTTCAAAATGCTCGTTATCTGGGACGGGCTGAACTAGAGACTGCTGTCAGTCAACAAGCACAATATCCTCACACAGTATCAGCACAGGCATTGTTGGAGATGAGCGCTACGCAGTTGGCACCCGACCTCACGATTCTTTTTGATCGCGTACCTGTAGGCAATGACAGGCATTATTACCGCTACCGGCTCCTATCGCCCATCCGTGAACTCAATCTCTGGTTTGACGAGTTTCGTTCTCCGGAAACCAACGTCACGCCCCAGGGTTTTCTTGAAGAAACATTTACCCAGCTTAATCGCATGCTCTCCAGCGATACACCTGGCGAATTCTTCTTTGGTAGGCTCAACAGCATTGGGATGAGTCTTTATCGACGTCTGTTTTCAGACGACTTTAAGCACTTGTACTGGAATAGTTTGCGCAATAAGGTCCAGAACATCGTTATTATTTCATTTGAGCCCTGGATACCCTGGGAATTGGTACGACCATTCAACCATGAGACAAATGAGGCCGACGATGGTTTCCTGTGCGAGAAGTTCAACCTGACGCGTTGGTTGGCTGGAGCCGGGTTCCCCGATACTGTAAGCCTGGAACAATTAGGGTTGATTGTATCTAGCTCTAGTCTTGATTCAGCAAAGCTAGAAGCAGAGGAGATTAAGAAATTACTTGGCAGAAAAGCGCGGGATATTCTGTCTTCGAGTCCGTCAGTCTACCGTTTACTGAGAACAAGTGACCTCTATGGCCTGCACTTTGCTTGCCATGGATCATTCAATAAAGATAATCCAGACATGTCAACGTTGTCTCTAGAGGATGGAACCTGGCTCAGCCCAATTGATATTGATGGTGATGGGCTGACTTTCGGCAAAAATAGGCCTCTCGTATTTCTTAATGCCTGTGAAACCGGCCAGGGTGGATACGCTCTCACTGGTATGGGTGGATGGGCAGAGGCCTTTGTGGGGCGGGCCAGGTGTTGCGGCCTTATAGGTTCAATCTGGAAGGCGAAAGACGAATCGGCCTGTAAATTTGCTGTGGCTTTCTATCGCAATCTCCTTGATGGTAAAACTATTGCTGAGGCAGCCAGGTTAGCTCGTCTGAGTATCAAACAAACGGGCGATCCAACCTGGCTCAGTTACACTGTGTATGCCAATCCATTGGCTCACCTGGTCATAGATAGGTCTCAACAACGTGATAATCCCATTTTGCAACCTGCGGGGTGAGCAGTTGCAGAACTCGCTCTCAGCACAACATGTTATTGGCGGCTTTTTTCTCCTGGCCAGACTTATACAACCATAGCGAAACAAATATTGGCTGCAACGTCTCCCCCACCACAGCGAGCAATAGCTCGCTCAATTGGCTCAAATCCACCTCATTGCACAGCGTTGCGCTGAAGGAGACCAGCGTGCGGGCTGCACATTATACTTTGTCTCTCGCAAGGCAAACAAACTGATCTACTGTGTACTGAAACGAAATATCGTTCCCAAGATGCACTCAGAAGATCCACACCCTGGCGTCGCTAAAAATCGCATCGATTGCATGTCCATCCTCTTCAACGACAATCATGCCAATACGACCTATGATGTAAGTGGTATCGGTTACACTGTTGATGAGCTGGTGATTAACATAGAGGTCCATCTTACTACCATTAGCCACGACGGCCAGTGTATTCGGTTGATTAAGCCCTGTATGAATAGCTGCACTTGACCCACTGGCCAACACCTGTTCTTGACTTCCCGCGCTCAACGCGAAACCGTAGGTTCCATCCTGCCCTATATAAAAGTAGTAGAACCGGGCGTGTACAGCCTGACGGAAAATAATGCCGCCGTAGTTGCCCTCGGTAATTTTCATCTGTACCTCGTAGGTGAAATTGCTGAGGTTCGTTCCTCCTACAGGGCAGTAGATGAAATAGGGTCCTTGAATACTGATAACACTTACATGGTAGCTATTATCCACGAAGTGACAGTGACCCGTGTTAGTGGTGCCTTATCGTCATCGTTGTCCCAATGATAACCCTGAGCGAGCCCGAGTGAATTATCACGCAGCGGATCATCAATAAGTAGCGTGCCACTATACGGAGGATATGGGTTTGGTGATGCTATTGGAGTGGCCGTAGCTACCACCGCATTTGAAGAGTTATTGCCAGGTACTCTATGTGTTGTGAAAAAGGCAAAAACACCGGCTCCTATCAGGATGAGTATAAGTAAGACGGTGCCACCAACGATAGCAAATCTGGCAGTCTGGCGTTGAGGTGGGGTTTCAGGATATGTCTGTGCCTTTTCGAATAAGGGAGAGTAACGCTCAGTTGAAGGTTTTTGCGGTAACGCGCTATCGAAGGGAACCGGAGCAGCTGGCTGATATGGTATGGCCTCGATATCGGAGATATAAGGATTACACCTAGGACATGTTGTTGTACCTTCAGGGATTTGCGCTCCACAAGAACTACAGTTCATACTATTACCTCTTAAACCTGCTTATGATTCTTATTCCCTGCGCGAGCCTCTGCAATTATACCTTGTGGCGAATTATCCAGTAACCAAGGAAATGCTTCTTTCAGATCGTCCTCAATATGCTTATACATAAACTTTCTCAAGATATACGGGCTACTGTCGCTCACCTTAAATGGCAAATGACTATCCCCGATACCAGTACAGAATTCCAAACCACACGATGTGTAAAGCGACCCACGATAAGCTGGGTTCGCTTGCAGCTCCTGTTTATTTTGCTCTATTTTCTGCTCACTGCATTGCACGACAGTGTTCTCTGACCCATGTTCTCTGCTAATTTCTTGAAGAAGGAGAGAGCAAGGTCGAACTCCCCATGTTTGTGCTTCCTCTTCAAGTAGTGCCCAAAACATCGTCACAGGCATTTTTCGATAGAGTTCAAAATGCTGGCAGAGTGTGGGAAAGTTTCGCTCGGCCAGAATGCGGTACTCATTGAGAAATGTGAGAAAGAGTGCCTCGAGCAGTTGTTCAAGCGAGTCACGATAGCTAACATCCTCAGCGAGCGACCATCTTCGCTGATTTCCTCCTTCGTACCACTCTGTAAGAGGTGAACGAGGGATTTCAGTGACCCCGAGCTTTTCCAGGTATTCAACGTCCTCTAGCAAGAGAGGTTCGCGATCTTCAACCTTCCGGTAATTTCTCTCACTCGAAACATTCTTCCCCGCGCGAGCTAGTTCCCATGCTTGATTTTCTATCTCAGCCTCTTCCTCTGGGATCTTGGGAATAGAATAACCTGAATATGGCCCATTCTTCGTCACCTTAATTATTCCCTTCGCAATGTTGCGGTCCACGAGTTGATGCCAGAGGAGATCGTAGGCAATCTTGTAGAGCAGGAATATTTTGATCTGCTCCAAACGGAGTGGAAACAAGGACTGCGATGCTCCTAGTTGTCGCCGAAAGTCTGCCGCGTAGTTCTGCAAACACGTCGCCGCTACTCGCTCGATGAGCAAGGCCCGATTCTGGCCCTCATCCAATTTCCCATGCTGGACTATTTCTTTTATAGAAGGCCACAGGTTTTGTGAGAAAACCTCGTCCGCAATGTCGATATCTTGAAAACCACGAGAGCTGCTTGTCCAATGAATTCGCAATGAACCTGCAATATAGGCTTTGTTCTCCTGTGTCCATGCTCCGGGGATCGTTGGCAAGAGGAGAATTTTAGCATCACCATCCTTGAGCGGTCGGAAGCCATGCCCAGAAATAACATTATGCACGAAATCTATATATCCCACAAAACCTATGGAATCTGATGTGTGTGGAGGAAATGACCGTTTAAGATATGGAAAATGCGTATCCAGGACTTCCTCATACAGCGAAAGAAATGCAGAGGCATTAGCATGCAATGATTCATCAAGAACTCGCTTATGCTCTTCTGATAGGGTTAACGTATAGTAGAGATTCAAAACGTCGAGGCGAACACCATGGCGCTCCAAATGGTTGCACACCTGCCGAAAATCCTGGGCAGATTTCTTCTGCCATTTCAGTGAGCGGAAAGCAATCAGGTAATCACGCAGCTTCTTAAAATAAAAACCAATATAAGTTGTTTGCTCACGATATGTGCGCTCTAAAATACTCAAAGTAAAGAGTTGTTCCGGCAGTGATTGCAGGAGAGGAATGTTGAGCGCTTCCAGCAGGTCATCCAGTTCGATCTCATCGCTATTCAACTCATAGAAACGGCGTGCAATCGCTGGAAGCAACCGCTGGATCATGTCCTTCTGCTCATCAAAACGGCCGCAGAGTTTCTGAAAATATGCTTCGAAAAAATCAACGACGGTATACCCGATGTGAGGAAGAAACAGGCTGGCTGCAACCTCGAAAAGCACGCGCAAAAGGAAGGGCACGCGCTGGCACATCTCCAGTACTTCCATATCGATAGGTCCACTATACTGGTAGAAGGCGCGATACTTATTGATCGCGGCCAGCAATTCCTGGCCGTCTAGTGCTCCAACCCCGTGTCCCTTCATGTCATTCACTCGAAATACCAGCGACGCAAGCGGCGTTGGGATGCTGTCTTCCTCGAGCAGATATTGCCAGGTCTCCGACTTGCATGTCAGGAGCAATTTGACAGGATACCCCTCCGTTCTCCTCAAGAATTCAGTGAGCATGTGTCTGACCGAAGCCAGAGAGAGACCATCAATGTCATCAATCCATACCAGGATCTGCTCATGTTCGAACAACTCAAGCAAGCGTTTGACGGCCTGGATGTCATCATAGTGCTGTGAGAGCACCCAATTGAGGTCTCGACTGATGGCCTCAAGTATGCCTCCTGCAATGTCCGAGCCTCGGTAAAAGAAGGTCACGACTCCTTGTTCCAGGGAGTGCAGCGCACTATGACAGGCCCAGCAGGTCTTTCCGCTTCCTGAATCACCAACAGCGCTAAAGCAACGCGCCTCTGCTTGCATGAACTGTTGCATTGTTTCGGCAAGATGCCTCCGTTCTTCGTACAGTTCTGGAATGTATTTCTTGTCGCGGTCGTCTGCTGCCCCCAGCAGTTCTCTCATATAGGTCGTCACTTGCCATTGACAGAAGGCCAAAATATTCTCGCGCGAGTAGCCAAAAAAATACTTGATCGCCTGATAGTATGCTTCATCTGGAAGTGAAACAGTCAAATGATGATGAGGATCTACTTTGTCCGGAGAAAGTTCTTCTTTGGTGATAGAGTCAACGAGCTTCCAAACCTGCCCGTTGGTAATGAGGCAGAGAGGCACGATAGGATGCACTAATCGAGCATAGGAGACAGCTTGATCGATGTCATTAGAACTGATATCGATGTCTGGGCCTTTTACCTCGACAATGAAGAGGTTCTGCCCGTTTCGAGTCACAAGAATGTCCAAACGTGGTTGTGCAGTACGTATCTGCTCCCCTGTATCGATTCGGTAAGTAAACCGTCCCACGTGTAGGTGGAAGCTTTTCTCGTAATATAGTTCGCTGATGTCAAATCCCAGAGACTGAAGAATGGTGACGACCTTCTTGATTTTAACATCTTCTTCATTGGCGAGTGCAAGCATCTTCCACCTTCTTCAGCGCATGCCCCTGGTAAGCGCCATACGACCGGCTTCAGAGATTTCCCATATTCCTCGCGGAGAATCCGGCTTCAAAAGACCTTCTCTCGCCATAGAATTGCGGGCCCATTGAGCTGTGTTACGCCAGCGCGGCATTTCTGGGTCAGAGGCGAGCGGTTCATAGTCTACTCCTATCAAAATCCCCGTCATCAACCGCTCCACCCTTACCAGCACATCATTCACCCTGGCCGACCCGCCCAGTTCATTGAGGGTCTCCAAAATAGGCTGATAGTACGCTTTCTCTGGCGTACGTGATCCCTTTTGTAATCGCCCTACATTGCGCCGCTCGGCACGCATCATCGCTTCTTCTTCGTCACCTTTGTGGGAAACCGTCAATGCTTCCCACTCCTTGCGGAGAGACACTAGTTTATCTCGCAACGTCGTGGCGCGACTGGCGCGTCCAAGGGCCTCGCGAGCACCTTCATAGTCGCGTCCTTCGAGAGATCTTGCCCCAACTTTATTGATGAAATCAATCTCCATCTCGATCTCTTCCAGGAGCATCTCAAAGGCGCCAGACACGTTAGTGGGATTGTTCTCGATCATGGCTCGTTCCTCCGTTTCTATAAGATTTCGCAGGCTCTATATACAAGGCGCGTTGCCTTGAGACTCAGATAAATCCCTGAACATCACTACTCATCTTCACTCAAAACCCCAGCTCCCCCTGCCCCACCACATACCTCGTCTTCTCCTCCATCACCCTCTTCCCCTTCTTACTATTTCCCTTACTCCTCGCCCCCTTCTCACGCAGGCCCTGAGCCACCTCCTCAGCATAGCGCTCATGGTTCAGTTTGAGCAAGCGGCCCAGTACTTCTCGCCTGGCTGGCTCGCTGATGGTGTAGCGCAAGCTCTGCTTGGTCTCGTGGAAGCCATGCCCCAAGTCGAGGTCGTGCCAGCCATAGGCGCTGGCCACCACCTCATCCATCTCCTTATGCAAATCGCGCAGCCGCACGATATCCTCTGCTGTTTCGTGAGAATCATGGAAGCGGTTATATGTCTTGGTCAGGCCCTCCTGGCGAGCAAGCATGATTGATTGACGGTGCTGATTATAACGCCTTCCGATATCATTCAGTCCTTGAAAATTGTTGGGGAAAGGGAAGGTTTCGTAGCAGTCAGTGGGAGTGTAACGCATCCTTGTTTCAAGGGTTGAGCCACGAAGTTGTGCCCAATCACCATGAAACGTACATTGGGTCATGGCAAAATCTGCATCTACCTCTGAAGCAATGATAACTAATGGATGCCAGTACACTATTTTGGTAGGAACCCAGGCACATAGAGGATACTTTGAGACAAATGGAATGGCCAACACCCGTTTCATCCCATCAATAGCAGTATAGAGGCCTGGCGCGCGCTCAGCGTATTGCCACCATCTTTCACGCCTAACTCTACGATTATTTAAATCGCGTTCTGGCTTTACTTTCCCTCGTACTATCTTCATACAGTCAAGATAGGTTTCGGCATGCTCAAGCGGCCAATCATGGAAATTAATCACCCAACGGCTCGGCGATTGATCAGGACGAGAATTCAGATCATCACCATTCAAAATAGGAAATAGTACTTCCCGATTGCGCACATCTTTCTCTATTAACTTTTGTGCCTCCTCTACTCTTAACACAAATCCCATCCCTAATATATAAGAACCTATAAAGGATTTACCTGTGTTAGCGACAAGAGGGAATGGTTTTCCTTGTGCTACGCTTGGCAATGTTAAAGAGGGAGTAATACCTTCAACCCGACTTCCATCCAACATAAACGACCCAAGCCAAATACCCCGCCTTAGCCATACATGCGCCACTTCTAAACTAGCCTCTCCGGGCCACTTGCGACTAGGTGCAGCATATGGTATTGTCCAGCCTGATGCTGTTATTTGATCTAACCCGACCTCGCGGGTGTCTCCCTGAGCAATTGTGTTAGTTGCTAGCAGTCCACACATTCCGTCTTGACGTAACAACTGGCTTACACGCAAGAAGAAATAGGTACATAGGTCAGCAAGACCTCGTTTCCCATACGCCAGGTATTTTACCAAATAGTCGCGGTAGTCTATGCCAAGTGTACCAGTGATTTTACCCCCACCCTGAAACGGCGGATTACTCATAATGGCTGCAAAACCCCGCTCTTCTTCCACACCAATGGCAAACACTTCAGGGAACTCCAGTGGCCAGTGGAAGGGTCGGCGACCATTCAGCAGCTCGTCAACCTGTTCGCGCATTGCAGTAAAGTCATGTCTGAGCTTTTCCCACTGGGCGGCAGTAAACCTCTCCCTGCGCGCATCTTCAAAGGCGCCCACCAGCACCGTGTACCTCATATGGATAATACCTTTGAACAGTTCCTTCTGTTTGGTATCGCTCAAGGCGGTTGTGATAAGTAAATCGGCCCCCAGTTTGACAAGCGCCATCGCCTCTTCTGCCTCGGCCAGCATGCGCGCTTTGGCCTCAACGTCACGTACGTCATGTTCTGGCAATGCGCTGATCTGGCGGCGTAGCTTGAGAGCAGTGTGGAGGGCATAGGTGATGGCAGGTTCAAACCAGCCCATCTGTCGAATGGTTCCCGTTCCCTGCGTGTTATCCATTGACCACGAAGTGAGTTGCTTGATATTGACACCGAGCAGTGAGTCGCCACAGCGCAGGGCATGATCGAGGAACGTGAAGGGCTGGTTCTTGTTGAGCGTGATCAGCCAGAGCGAGAGCTTCGCCATCTCCACTGCCAGCGGGTTCTTGTCCACGCCGTAGAGGCAGCGTTCGCACACTAGGCGACGGGCAAAGGCCAGGCGTTCTTCCGCATCGTTGGCGAGCAGGGTCTCGCCCGGCTCGCCTGCTGATGCCTGACCTTCTGGCGCGATCTGCGGCTTCTTCGGCAATTGCCGCGCCACGTTTTCCCAGGCCTCTACCAGCTTCTCCGAGAGGTAGCGACAAGCCTGAACCAGGAACGCGCCCGATCCCATCGCCATGTCACAGACTTTCAAATTGAGGATATCCGCCGCCGGGCGCAGTTGCCACTCTGCCTGCGGTTTGCCCTCCGCCGGGCCGATGTAGACCAGCGGATCGAGCGTGTGCTTCACAATCGGTTCGGTCAGGCTGCGCGGCGTGTAGTGTGTACCCGTGGTACGGCGGTCACTCCCCTGTGTGACGTAGACCGACCCTGCCGTAATCACCACGGGGTTGCCAAAGGTATCTGTGCGCAATAATCCTGCGAAGGGCAGTACACGCTTAAACAACTCTGCGTTGTTATCGCACGCCGCCATCAGGCTGCCACGACTGAAACGTTTCGGCATAGGCGAACTCACCAGCGCGTTCTTGATGGCGCTGCGACTGCGCCCCGTCTTCTCCTCCAGGAAATCCAGCCAGGCCGTTTCATCCTTCGCGGACAATTGCTCTAGTTCGGCCAGCGCTACTTCCGTCTCGTGCTCTCGCGAACCGAACAGGCCCAGCACCGGTTCGGCTGCCCGGCGGGCGGTGTGGTCGAGCAGACCTTCGTAAACATGCCCGATCTGCTCCACATCCAGCGCGCGGAACGACAAACGCCGCCGCTCGGTTGGCCCGCCTCCTGGTACCTTCACCTGCAGGAACTGCAATGCTTCCAGCAGGTGCAGCACGGTGCGGTTATTGATCAGGAGCGGCTCGGCAGCGGTATCGCGCCAGGAGGTGCCAGGAGTGCGCCCTTCTAAGAAGGGGTAACGGTCGGGGTCGAAGAGGTGCCCACCGTAGGCGGGCAGGCGCATATCTTGATGCTGCACTCCCCCGTACACGACGCGAAAGACCGCCAGCAACCGGCTCCAGGCGTCGTGTCGCCGCTCCAGGACCTCTTCGCCATGCTGATCGGCCTGCTCGCGCAACTGGGCCTGCAGCGTGGAGACGCTGTAGTACTGGTCGTAGAGCAACTCACCCAGCAGCAGCATGCCGCGCTCCTCTGCCGTCAGCAGGAAGACCAGTCGTATCATCACCGCAAGCGCCGCTTCGTACAGGTCCGTCTCCTTCAGTGTGCCCAGCAGCGTGCGGTTGCGATCCTTGTCCATGCGGTCAAGCGACTGTACCAGCACCTCGACGGCCTGGCGCACCTGGTAGCCCAACTGGTCGGTGACTTCCTGCTGGTTGCTGGCACTCTCGGTGAGCAGCGCTTCGAGCGTCTCGTCACCGGGTACGCCAAAGAAACGCTGCGCGCACAAGAGGCTGCGGAATGCGCGCAACGTGAGCGGTTCCTCAAGCCACAGGGGGGCCTGCCACGTGGCAAAACCCGTTGTTTCGTTGAGCGGCGCATCGACCAGCATCCAGCGTTCGCCGTTGGTCACCAGTCCCAGCTGCACACCGGTACTGCGCAGCAGTTCCATCATGCGCGTGGCGGGCGAGGCTTTCCAGTGCTGGCCCGGAATAGGCTTTTCCAGGTCCTGTCCCACGGGATACAGCTTGATGAGCAGGCACGGCTTGCGGTCATCAGGCGAGATGAGCGCCATGTCCGGGCGCAGCGTTTCGTTCTCATCAGCAATATGCGCGAACAAACCAGGAGGCAGGGCAGGTCCTTCAGCCAGCACTTCACGCGGCATCTCCAGGACATTCGCCAGGACAAAGCGCAGCCACTGTGTATGAATGGCGGGATCAGGTCGCGCTCCCAACTGGTTATCGGCCCACTCGTCATACGCCATGCGCAGCGTGCGACTCAGTTCGGGGTCATGCGCATCCAGTCCCTGCGGGAAGACTCGCATCAGCACAGGCATACTGAGAAACGGACCCGATACCTCGATCAATGAGAGCCACTCTGCATGATGACGCGCAATGGACATGACGCTAATGCCCTTTCCAGATCAAATAATATACAAAAAATTTGTATGGCTGCGATACATTGTGGTGCCACGATAATGAAGTTTAACGACCAAAGCTGGTCATGTCATGCTGAGCGCATGAGCCGAAGCCCTTCGCTACGCTCAGGGTGACACGTATTACCGATGGTGCTTGTTAAACTTCATAATCGGGCTGCCACGATAAATTGGACACCTACGAGTGTGCCAGTCTTTCCGGCACGAGGTAGGTGACCGCCACAGGAAAGAGCCGGGGCTGCGGGTCGGCAAAGCGCCGCTGGATGGCCGCCCGTTCCTGCTCAATTTCGGCGTCGATCTGCTCAGCCCGTTCTGCCAGGGCGGACATGTTGCGCTCGAATTGCTCATGTTCTTCCGTACTAAAGCCCGCCAGTTGCAACTGCACAACCTCGGGCTGCCTCAACTCCGCCAGGATGCTGGTACGCAGCTCGGTCAAAATCGTCGTAATGTCGTTCATTTCCTTCTCGGCCCGTTCCGCCAGCAGCTTTTGCAGTCCTCCTGCGCGTTCGCGCATGCGCGCCTCTAATGCTGCAAGGAGGGCCTCACGGTGCGCAGGCCACAATTCCCGCAGGCGCTTCTGCGTCTCTGCGGAGACGCTTTGAGGCCGAGCCTCTGCCAGCGCTCGCTGGACCTCGCCCACGTTCATGCGGGCGAAGCGTCCCTCGCGTAAATAGCCGCCCGCGGTAATCAGTTCTTCGTGCAACCGCTGGCTATCGCCGCCTAGAAGCAGCAGCCGAGCGTGCGCAATCACAACAGGGGTATCCAGCGCTACATTGGGGACGACCCGCGCCGTCACGCGATAGAGTTTGCGCTGCAAGTCGGGCGACCAGACCTCTGCCCGTAAGAGCCGCAATGACATGGAGACCAGCCGGGAATTGAGGTGGGCCAGCACCACGTCATCTCGCCCTTTAACCTGCTCGTGGTCAAACACGATAGGTCGGATACGATGCGTATGCGGGTGCTCCAGGCCCTCCGTACATGGCGCCCAGCTTCCCTTGAGCGGGGGAAGATAGAAGACCTTGATGCTGGGCTTTTCACCGTTGGGGTCGTTCAGGGTCATCCGTTGTAATGGAGGTTGCCCAGCCAGTTCCAGGGCAACTTCAACCACAGCCTGCACATGTTCCGGTGTCAGGCCAAGCTCGCGCCGGCTTTCCTGCAACTGCTCGTGCAGGCGCTCGATCTGTTCTCGCAGCCTGCGCTCAAATTTTAATAGGCTGCGCAGCGGAGCGGCCTGTTGCTCGGCAGCCTGTGTATCCAGCCTGCGCCGACGTCCAAGCATGGCATCTTCCACCTGCTCGGCGATTACCGGGCCAACCTTGCCCAGGTCCTCGCGGATCGACTCCACCTTGCGCACAGCTCGCAGCAAAAATTCCAGGTCGGCATCCAGTTCCCCAATGGGCAGGTCTTCATCTACAAGAGGACGATTACGATACGTACTACTGACAAAGTGATAGATGTTGACCTCGGGGGCACGCTGGCCATGGCGGTCGATGCGCCCGTTGCGCTGTTCCAGGCGGTTGGGATTCCACGGTATCTCGTAGTGAATGAGGCGGGCGCAATGGTTTTGCAGGTCAATACCTTCGGAGGCGGCATCGGTTGCCAGCAAGATGCGCACCTCTGATTCCCTGGGATCGGCCTGGAATGCCGCCTTGATCGCTTCCCGCTCCTCGGTCTTCATGCCGCCATACAGCGTGAGCAAGCGTCCCGGCGCAGCCAGTCCCTCGCGCTCCAGCAGGTCATGCAGCCATTTCTGCGTGGCACGGTATTCGGTGAAGATAATCACGCGCTGCGTTGACCAGGCACCCTCCGGCTTGATCGTTGCGTGCAGCCACGTGATGAGTTTCGCTGCCTTACTATCAGGCCGCGTGCGAGCGCCAGCAGCCCAGTTACGCATGCGCACGAGCAGCGCCTTTTCTTGCGCCGTGGGTTCGCGGAAGAGCGGCGCGGCGGCTTCCAGCGCAGCGGTATGGGCCTCCTCCAATTCGTCGTCGTTATCGCTCTCCTCCCCGGCCTGCTCCACCTGGCGGCGCAGTATCCCTAAATTGGCCTTGAAAGCACTAGTGTCGCGCCGCCTCGCATTCGCCAGCGAGTCCTCGTGCTGTCTCAAGGTGATGGCAAATGCTTCCGGCGATGAGAACAGGCGTTTCTTGAGCAGCTTCAGCACAAATTCGGTCGTGTACTGTTCTACTTCGTCGACCGCTTTTTCAAGGCGCAGGTGGGTGTACGTTTGCAGGAGGCCATGCACTTCTCGCTCTTCTGCCGTGTAGTCCACTTCGATAGGCTCCAGCACTCGTTTTGGGAAGCGCGGGGAGCCATCCCAGCGGGGCGGTAACTCAGATTTGAGGCGGCGCACCATCACCGCGTGCAGTTGTTCGCGGTCGATCCGGATACCACGCGCAAAGCGCTGGTTGTCCAATAATTCCAGGAGTGCGGTAAAGCTCTCGGGGTAGCCATTGTGCGGCGTGGCCGAGAGGAACAGTTTATGCTCAAAGTGCGGAGCAAGGCGGCGCAGGGCATGGGTGCGCTGCGAGTCGGTGGCATACTGACCCTTGCCAGACGGCGCAACGTTGTGGGCTTCGTCAACGATGAGCAGGTCAAATTTACGTGGGTAGGTTGGTTCGCCCTGGGGAGGCAGCACCTCACTGAAGAGGCGAAGCGGTCGCTCCCGCTTGAGAAAGTCAATCGAGGTGATCAGGCGCGGGAAATGCGTCCAGGGGTTGACGCGCAGGCCACGTTCGCGCCGCAGGTTCTTCATCAGTTCGCTATCAACGATGCGAAACTCCAGGCCGAATTTATCGCGCATCTGGTCGCGCCACTGCACCTGCAGCGCGGCTGGGCAGACAATGAGTATCTTGCGAGCACGGTGGCGAATAATCAATTCCTGGCCGACCAGCCCCGCCTCGATGGTTTTACCCAATCCAACATCGTCGGCAATCAGCAGGTTGACGCGCGGCATCTGAATTGCGCGCACCACGGGGTCAAGCTGGTAATCCTCCAGCTCAACGCCGCTGCGGAACGGGGACTGCAGCGCTCTCACATCCGCGCTGGAGGCAGCTCCCCAGCGGACGGCATTGAGAAAGGTATCGAGCCGGTGGGGTGAGTCGAAGCCGGTGGGCACGGGCAGCGCGTTCTTCTCGATGACCTGCGCGCCTGGCTCTACCTCCCAGATCACCTGCAGGTCCTCGCCCAGCGCGTCATCCTCAACCGAACTGAGCGTGATGAGGTGCTGGCCATGGTTCTGCGAGTGCAGTTGACTCAGGCTACCTTGCTTAACCAAGTCGAGTGGTAGAGTGCTTTGTGCCACATCGACAACAACGTAACGGCGCTGCCGGACATCGACCAGCTGCCCTGGCTCAGGCACATGCAAAATGAGACTCACTACAAGTGCTCTCCCTGCTAAACACGTGTTTGTTCAAGGAGGTTTGCGTCCATTCATTCCCCCTCTGCTTTCGTTGCCAACGGAACGCCACCTATTATACATGTTAAATTTGGATTCCACCATATAAAAGAGCCACTAAATCTATGCATCAGTACTGTTCTATGATAAAATCCTCAGTATCACCGCTCAGTCATCTCTAGATGGATACCTCCGTTGATCTTTCGTGTGAAGGGGGAGAAGTAAACGTATGGCTGTCAATCTTGCCTCTGTTGTAGACACTTATCTTAAAGACACAGATTTTCAAGACAACTCACGCAGGGTCATTGCAAAACGTGAAGCGAGTATTCCTACACTGAAGAGGATTGTTACCGAGTTTGTTGATGGATTGACAGATCTAAAGTCCTTCCGTGAGCTGTTTGATAAAGCGCTCCATACAGAAGATGATTGGGGAGCTACCGGTACCGGCTTCCTGATGGAGATCAATAAACTGGCGAAGTATCATGCTGAGAATAATACGAGCACAGAAGAGCATTTCAGGCAAACTCTGTCGGGTTTGAACGCAGGTAATCTTGGTCAGCGCATAGAGCAGTTCTATATGTTTCTCATGTCGGAGCGGGAGCGACTCCGCCAGGCGGGTAAATCGAGTGGCATGATTGTATCACCTGCCAACTGCGCTTACATCATCTCACTCTTTGCCTTCTGGCTTGATCGGCCTGGTCAGCCCGTAATGTACTATCTGAGTCTGCGGCGTGGTCTCAAAATGCTTCTGGAAGCAGGAGCGATTCCGAGACCAGCAGGACTGCAAATCGTCGGCGATCGCGTTGAAGTCAGGTCTGAAGTAGATCACCAGGCAGTGCTCCAGGCCCTGGATAGTCTTGCCATTGCTGCGCCAAAGCTCAAAATCAAAACAGATGCATATGGGACGGAGCGCTTTCTGTATTGGATCACGGAGAATCCGTCTATCCTTGAAGAGACAGGCAGAATCGAGGAGATAACTGCAGTACAGACGGTCATCGGGCATGAGCCACTGATACCGACGCCTGAGCCATTGCTTACAAGGCTGGTTGCAGAGGTGAGGCGTCATATTCTGGTGGATCAGACGGTGATACGGCGTATCTATCATGCGTTGCTAGCCGGACACGTTATCCTCACTGGGCCGCCAGGAACGGGGAAAACGGAACTGGCGCGACTCATCCCTGAAATTTTGTGGCGCAGTGATGAGGGAACAGGCAGCGATCTCAAAGCGACCGCCTATACTACGATGCTGGTAACAGCTACCGATGAGTGGAGCACACGCACGCTGATCGGGGGGATTGCACCGAACATTTACAGCGGGCAGGTCTCGTATCGCATACAGCACGGCTACCTCACCAGCGCTATCCTGAAGAACTGGGTAGTCGATCCCGATGATACTACGAACTGGCGGAATGCCCAGCGCGTGAGCTTACATGCACCCAGCATACTGGACCATGGAGAGATAAAGGAGTTTCGCGGGCAATGGCTTGTCATCGACGAGTTTAACCGCGCCCCCATAGACATCGCCCTGGGTGAAGCTCTCACATCCCTCGGAGGCAGCGAGATGTTGCGAGTATCAGTTGATAGCGGCAGCGCCGAACTACCATTGCCGAAGGACTTTCGCATCATCGGCACGCTGAACAGCTTCGACCGCAACTACCTTAACCAGATCAGTGAAGCCCTTAAGCGCCGTTTCTCGTTCATCGAGGTGCTGCCACCATCGCGCACACAACGAGATGCAGAACAAAGTATCGTGCTGTACAAGGCGCTGAAAAGTATCAGCCATTTGAGTGAGGATATCTCCGTCAGTAAAGATGGTGTATTGAACTGGCGACATTACGCGCCTGGCGCTGTTAATAATAGGCAGACCTATATCACTATTACACCAGATCAGCCAAACCTCTACCATATGCAGTGGACCCCACTCGATAACGGCAATCAAGTGCAGGAAACATTTGACACTGCATGGGACCTCTTTGAAGTCATACGCATATATCGACAGTTGGGCACTGCCCAGGCCATTGCGCTGGTTCGTCAGATGTTGATTACAGGTATCATGGCTGGCCATATCGACAGGGATGGTTGGCTTGAGGCTCTCGATGCCGCCCTCTGCGATACTATAGCCGATCAGTTGCAAGTACTGCTCCCTGATGAACTTGAGGTATTGCTCTGGTACCTCAAACTTGATAAAGATGCGTTTATCACCAAGTACAATGATTCTCTCAGCAATCTAGCCAAAACACCACGCCGTCGTCGGGCGCAACTGGAGGCATTGAACAGCGTCGTTGGTACCCATGGCAACCCATTCCTATCTGATGACGAGGTAGAGCGCCTCGTCGAGCAAGAGAAACCACAGATCGCAACTGAAGTACTCACCGCAATTTTTCATCTTGACCATTCGCCCTTTAGATTGCCACAGTTCACCCGTCGCCTGCGTACCTTCAAAGCCGAGCGTGGTCTATGATTGATACAACCAACATTGAAGAGATTCCTTATGAAACCGACCTGGCCTGGTCGCTCCACCTGCAGCGGCGTGTGATGCGCCTCTTGCTGCTGCACGATCAACGGATGTTCCGGGGACAGTTTTGCACCTTCTTTGCCGAGAGCACACTGCCCAAAATCCCCCTCTTGCAGCAGTATGACCACTACATCAAGTTGCTCACACTCAGTGATGAACTGCTGGATGACATCCTGCCTCGCATTCGCCGCCAACTAAGCCTGCAAACCACCCAAGTCCGTCTTCAGGAGGAGGCACCTACTCACGGGGATATCGACTGGCAGCGCACTATGCAGCGGAACTTGAGTGAGTCGCCGGGGCTCACGCCTCTCACGTTCGATACACACTTGCGGGAGCGGAGTATGGCGATTCCTGAAAATATCCTCGCTGTTGCCGTGCTCTTGAATTATCGACGAGTGCTACAAAACACGCTGCACGAAGGGTTGAATGACGAGGCACTGACCGACCAGGAGCGCCAGGTACTTGTCGGGGCTGACGAGCGTGCCGAACGTGAACTCGCTGCGCCCTATGCTCGTGCCCTGGTCGAAGAAGCGCAGCGCGTCGACACTGAAACGCTTGCCGACCGGGTCGCAACACGGCTTCGTCCCGGTGCCAGTCCGTACCGCGACCTCATTGTATGGTGGCAGCACTTCAGCAGTCTGCAAATCGGGCGAGCCCAAGATGAGCGTTCGCTTGCATTAGCCAGCAAACGAACCGATGAGAAGACGGATGCCTGGTTATACGAATTATGGATTGCGCTGGAACTTGCTCATCTTCTGCACGAGGCACATGCGATCGGTGCGAGCGATGTGAATGTTGCCAGTGATACACTGCAGTTCACTTTTACCTGGAACAGCCGCCGCTTCCGCTTCATCTATAATCGTCAAACGGAGTTATCTGTCAGTGCCGCTCTTGGCTGGCAACACGCGCCCGCTTCTCGCCCCGACTACACCATCGAACGCGAGAACCTGCTAAAGGTATGCCACGAGGGCGCCTTGATCTGGCGTGAGCCACCGGTCATATTGGACGCCAAGTATTACCTTGGCGGCAGCGACCCAACAAACACACATACTCCCATCAAAAAGTTGCTAGGGGACATGAAACTGATCGGCGCTCAGTATGGGGGCTTGTTTTTCCCGCGCCTGCCTGAACCTGCGCCTGGAAAACACGCAACACGCGAAGTCAGGCGTGGAAGCGATCTTTATAACAGGGAAATGCTGGGAGATGTCAGCGTATACCTGTACAAGCTCATACCTGCTATGCCGTTAGAAATATTGCAGGCACGCCTGCGGGATGTGCTGAACTATGCCAGTGATAATCTGCCTGATCGACCAGCGCCCGTGTGCGAAGGTGTATGGCTTGATCCCGACAGTATCAACGCGAGCCACAGGCACCTGCCAGCCAGTTCCGTTCTTTGCCCAAAGCGTCACATTGGTGAAAGTGTATTTGACCTGGTGGATGCTCAACATGATTGTCTCCAAAACCCCCACGTCTGCCATGTTATTGACCAGAAAATTATCCCTCCAATTGTCATCCGGGCCACGACACAGGACGAGCTGACACAGCAGGCAGGCGATCTGCGCACTCGCAATGACGAAACGTTGCGCCAGGCAGAACAATCCGGAGATGAGGAACGTGCCGAGCAGTTGCGCAATCACATTTTCCTAGGCGTCGGGCGGGCAGTTGAGCAGTACGTCAAGCTACGAGGCAATACCACCATGATTGAGGAGCATTTCGAACAATGGGTGTTCGGAGCTTACTGGAAACAGCATTCGCGTTGCCTGGCGGAGGAAACGCGCAATATCTTGCTCAGTGGTGAATATGTGTGGCACGAGTACGCGCAGGCACAACTTGAAGATTGGGCAGCCCCGGTCATCCAATATTGCCGGGCGCTAGAACGTGAGCTCAAACGGCGCTCGTGTCACCATCACCCGTCATCCTTTAAGGGATGGACGCTCGGCTCATTCACCTATACGTACGCGAACCGACACACTAAGAATGATGCCGGACATGATTGGAGTATACTGGAGCCACTCATCAAAAGCGTGGGCGGCAATGCAGCTGAATTTGAGCGCATTCTGCAACGCCTGATCGCTGAGCGGGTCAAAGAGTATCGCAATCAACTTGCACATGGTGATCCCATAGCGAAGCAAGATGCGCAGTTCCTACGCGAATCGATTCTAGGCAATCGTAATCAACCGGGTATTCTTTACTGTTTAGCTGAACACCTGCAGCCGGTGTAGTCATTACAGCACCCTGTTAAAGGTACACTTTGAAAATGAATTCCGTCATCCTTTGCTGCAATAGTATCTGAGTATGATCAAGCTATATCCTGGCTCTATCAAAGAAGGATGAGTCATTGATGGAAGAGACTAATAACCGAGAGGAAGCATTCTACACTAACCAATCTTCGCTTAAAGAAGATCCATTACTTTCTTCTTCGTCCGTTGAGTTTGCTATTGGCCAGCTCGTGGCTCTACGTTCTGATCCAACTCGCGTCGGTGCTATTATCAACGTTTTACCTGGAACCCCTGAAAATCGCTATAGCGTATTTATAGATAACACGCCATCAACCTATTATGCCAGCCAACTCCAACGACATGACCTGCCTTCTCCTTCAATGGCTATTACCCCACTGCCTGTGTTTCATGCATATATGACAGCCTTACAGCTCAATCATCCCAGTTTAACCACGCTTTACTCCTTAAATGCGGCTCGTGTTAATTTCGTACCCTATCAGTTTCGACCTGTGCTCAAGTTCATTCATGCAGATCGACCTCGTCTCCTCATTGCGGACGAGGTTGGCGTGGGCAAAACAATTGAGGCGGGGCTCATCTTACGCGAACTGCAGGCACGGAAGGACGTGCGTTCGGTTCTCGTTCTCTGCCCGAAGCCCCTGGTAGCCGAACGCAAATGGCAAATTGAGATGAAACGCTTCGATGAACAATTCATCCACCTCGATGGACCAACCTTACGACATTGTATTAGAGAAACGGACCTGGATGGGACATGGCCTGAACAGTATGCAAAAGCTATCCTCCCCTTCTCCTTATTCGATCAGGCGCTTCTCACCGGTGATATTCCCAGGAAAAACAAAAGAAGAATGATCGGATTGCTTGAATTGAACCCCCCTCCACATTTCGATCTTGTCATTGTGGATGAAGCACATCACCTGCGGAATACCAGCACAGCGACCCATCAAGGAGTAAGCTACTTTTGTGAACAGGCTGAGGCAGTCATCTTTCTCAGCGCCACCCCTATTCAAATGGGAACGAATGATTTATATGTGCTCCTCCATCTACTCCGACCGGATCTCATTCTTGACAGAAGTAGTTTCGATCACATGACTGAACCCAATCCCTTCATCAACCGGGCAATTGAAGCCACAAGAGCCAACGCATCAGATTGGCCTCGACATGCGCTAGAGGACCTGCAGCCGGCATCGCAGACTCCGTGGGGGCAGGCGCTTTTACGCAATAACCCAACATTTCAACGACTAGCTACAGAGTTGGAGACTGGACAGTTCAATGACCAAAAGAGAATTGCATGTATCCAGGATATGGAGCAATTACACACCTTTTCTCATCTTATCAATCGTACGAGAAGACGAGATATCGGCGATTTTACAACACGCAAACCAGAAACAGTGACCGTCCACTTTACTCCTCAGCAGCAGCAACTCCATGATATGGTGCTCACGACGCAACAGAACATCTTGCGACGTACCCATGGAGATATCAATGTCAAATTTCTGATGACAACCATTCGTCGGCAGACAGCGAGCTGCTTGTATGGCCTTGCACCTCTCCTACGGAGTATCCTTACCCGTCATATCGACCAGATGATACTTACAGAGGCCGACGAGGAGGGAGAATACTTCTCGGATACGTTGTTCACATCCCTGGAGCCAATTGAAGAGCAGATCCGTTCAGTTTTGGCAGTGGCTGATCGTTTAGATGGATATGATCCTAAATGGGAAGCGCTGCTCACCATCGTTCGTGATAAACAGAAGCTGCCTAACAACAAATTGCTCTTGTTCAGCAGTTTCCTTCACACGCTTTTTTATTTACTCGAACGTCTGGAGCAAGAAAACATTCGAGTGGCTTTGATTCATGGGGGTACATCTGACGAGGATCGACGTATGCTGCGTGATCGCTTTAGCCGTTCCCGGGAAGATGATGAAGCGCTCGATGTGTTGCTTTCCTCTGAGGTAGGATGTGAAGGTCTCGATTACCAGTTTTGTGATTGCCTGGTAAACTATGACTTGCCCTGGAATCCTATGCGCATTGAACAACGTATTGGGCGCCTTGACCGCTACGGGCAAAAAAGCGAAACGGTTGCCATCTACAATTTGATTACACCCGGCACCGTAGATGCCGAGATCTACGAGCGCTGTCTTGTTCGCATCGGCATCTTTCACCAGGCTGTAGGGGGCAGCGAAGAGATTCTTGGAAGAATAACCAGCGAATTGCACGAGGTTGCGGAAAACCTGACCCTCACACAGGATGAAATTCGCACGAAGTTGCAGCAGATCGCAGATAACGATATCCGCCTTATGCGGGAGCAAGCCGAACTGGAGGAACACCAGAAGGACTTATTTGGCATCAGATTCCCGGCACAACAACTTGAAAGAGAGATTCAGAATGTGACAAGCTTCTGGCTCTCTCCCTGGGCCCTACAAAACGTAATCCAGTATTATTTAGAGCAGAATTGTAAGACCGAGCAAAGCTATATTGTAGGAGAAAAGGCACAGAAGCGCCTCCGCTTAAGCCAGGAGGCACGTAACGTTGTATTAAGTCACCTACAGCAGCTACCTCGTCAGTTGTCACCTGTTTTCCGCGAATGGGAAAAATGGCTGAAAGGTTCTTCGCCCAATCTCCCTGTCACGTTTGAGGCCATGTATGCTGCTGACAAACGGGACATTACGTTTCTCAATGCCATTCATCCCCTGGCACAGCAGGCGGCTCAGACTTTCAAGAAAAATGAGGTTCTCTATACAGCTTTCTCCGTGGAGGATCCTTCCCTGACGCCCGGAATATATCACTTTGGCATCTGGCTCTGGCAAAAGGTTGGTATTCGTGATGAGGTCACGCTCCAGCCTATTTGCAACGATCAAGCACTAACAGATCGTTTTCTTGCTGTGCTTGAGAAGGCATTGCCTGTCCAACCAGGAGAGATCCAGTTACCAGATCAAGTGGCTTTTGATCAGTTGGAAGCGTACCATCACAATGTATGGAAGAGCGCTCAAGTAGCCTACAAAACATACAACGTACAGCTTGCCCAGTATCGTAAAGAGAGCCTCCAAAAAAGTCACCAGGGCCATCTCGCTCAATTGCAGACACGGCTTGCACAAGCCAATGAAGAAAATATCAGGCGCATGCGGCAAGCACAGATAGCCAACACCAAAGCAGATTTTGAGCGACGTATGAAAGATCTTGATAAAGCAGCTCAGCGAGCTGATATCAGCGCTCAGCCCGTCGCCTTTGGCGTTATTGTAGTAAAAGGGGAATGAGATATGGATAATTGGTTTGAAGAGCTTTCTCAAATACGCAAGAAATTTGATGACAGTGTACAGGAGAACAACTTTGAAAAGGGCATTCGCCATTCAACCGTTGAAAAATATCCTGATCCTGTTCATTTCATCTATGAATTACTGCAAAATGCCGAAGACCAGGGCGCGACAGAAGCTCAGTTTCAATTATTCGTTGATCACCTTGTTTTTAACCATAATGGCAACCCTTTTACCAGGGCTGATGTGAAGAACATTACAGGTATTGGCAACAGCGATAAACCACAAGAAGCGAACAAAATTGGTCGCTTTGGCATCGGCTTTAAATCGGTTTTTGCCATAACCGAGCGACCGGAAATATATACTGTGTTAGAGGACAAGCCATTTGCTTTTGCTATCGAACATTTAGTAGTGCCGGTCGCCATCCCTGGGAACCACGAGAAAACCCATCAATATAATACCCAATTTATATTTCCATTCATCAAAGGGCAAGAAATTACTCTCTATGGAAAAATTAGGGAACGATTATCCACTTTAGGTTTTGAAACCATGATTTTTTTGCAAAACATGATATCAATAGCATGGCAAACAGAAACAGACCACGGAGTATATCTGCGTGAAGTAAAAGGTTCGCGCTGCGAATTATGCGGAGAAAGTAGAGAAGATGGACAACTACGGCAGAGTAGCGCAAATTATCTCATCTTTACCAAAAATGTAAACTTGGGCGATAACGATAGGGAATTAGACGTCCGTGTAGCATTCAAACTCGACGAGCAGGGAAAGATAATAGAAGAACCGAACCCAAAATTGGCCGTCTTCTTCCCTACGGAGCAGGTAACCGGGTTGAATTTTCGCTTACATGGTCCTTTTTTACTGACTGACAACAGGGCAACTATCAAAATCGACAATGATACGAATACCAGATTAATACAAGAGTGCGCTGTTTTGCTGGGCGAGACCGTACGACAAATAAAAGAAGCAGGCTTACTAACTGTTGATTTTTTATCCCTGCTGCCCATACGAAGGGATAACATAGAAATATCATTCCGGCCAATATATGACCAGGTGCTCAAGGTATTGAAAGAATGCCCCTTATTGCCTACTTCAGATGGAACATTTACAAGCGCCGGGCAGGCGAAATTGGCACGTAGTGCAGAACTTCGCGAGTTGATAAACGATCAGCAATTAACCACACTCTATGGATCACTATCTCCTTTACATTGGCTAGTACCAGATATTACACTTGATAGAATGCCCGATCTTTATCGATATTTGACCAAAGATCTTGAAGTCGATGTCGTAGATCCTGATGGCTTCGTACGAAAATTAGAAACGCTATTTCTGCAGAAACAACCAGATGAGTGGCTCGTGAAACTGTATACCTTTTTGAGTAAACAGCCAGGTCTCAACACTATCATCAAAGGGAAACCTATTCTTCGCCTCGAAGATAACAGCCATGTTTCCCCTTTCAAGAGGGTCTCACCATATGATAGGAAAGAAACACCAAACGCTTATCTTCTTCGTGAAGGGGCGAGTAAATTTCCTCTCGTAAAAAGGTCGCTACTGGCAGAGGAAGCTGTTTACTCCTTTCTCCAAGGAATCGGCTTATCTGAACCAGACATTGTTGATGAGGTACTAAAGTCCATTCTACCACCTTACGCTGAAGGTAAAGTTGACCTTGATGATGAAATGCGTAATAAACAGGATCTACGCCACATTCAAGAGGCTCTGACTCGTATAGGGCATCGCGCCAGACAGGAACTTATTTCTACGCTCAATAAAACCCCTTTCATTCGAGCAAACAATGCAAAAACATCGGAAGGAGCATGGAAAGCACCTTGTGAAGTTTATGGCAAGACGGAAGAACTGTTGATCTGGTTTGAAGGGAATGAACATGCCTGGTTTATAGCAGGCTTGCTTCCAGAGTCCCTATTGAATGACTTAAACATTCGCACCCATCTGCAGCCGAAAGCAAGAGTGGCAATAGGAAGCACAGGATATGTAGCGATTAGCGATTGGCACGGCTATCATCAACGGGGTCTTCACCGCTTCGATCCTGATGCGAGTTTAGATGGACTTCCGCATGCCATCGACCATATGACGCCCGATAAAGCCTCGATGCTATGGAATATCTTGCTTGAACATCGCCATCTCATCAAGGGAGTTGTAGAAACATCAACTCAACAAAATTTTAGTAACTCCCGAAGGGAAGAGAAATTCTCTTCAATGGGACGCCTTTGCAGCCAGAAAGTCTGGTTACCTGATAAGAATGGAGATTTCCACTCTCCTGGAGATCTGTTCTTAACGGATTTGCTAGAAGGTTTTGAAAAGAGCACAGATGAGGCACGCGAACTGGCTATAAAATTAGGGATGAGAAAAGCCGAGGAGTTACAACTGGCGGATAAACTAGGTATGCCATACGAGCTTATTTCACTTATTCTGCGCGATCCTGAGGCATTTCCAGCACGGTATGAGGCGTTTCTGGCATGGGAAGATCAACACAAGAAGGCTCCTTTACCTTCAAGTATCACCAGCGACCCGGATAGGAGAAGAGAAAAGGCAGCTGAAGCAGCCTACAACGCTGAGGAGAAAACCTATAAAGCAGTTACGATGAATAGACGTATTTCAGCAGGGAATAACGACCCAAAGGTATACCTCCGCAGCCACAACACAAATGAAGATGGTCAGCTTATCTGCCAACTTTGTGACAAGCCGATGCCGTTCACCCTTCCAAATGGAGAAGAATACTTCGAGGCTTACCAGTATTCTGAAATCTTAGGGAAGGAGTATGAGGCTAATCACCTGGCACTTTGTCCAAACTGTGCAGCTGAGTTCAAATATGTCTGCCAGACCGACGAGAATAAGAGAGCAGAGCTTATTCTGGATCTTAATCCAGCGGTCGATGAAGCAAATCTCGTGGTACACCTTGACATGCCTGTACATCGGTGCTTGCGCTTCACGCAAAGACATCTCATCGATTTGCGAGAAGCTATCCAGGATTGGCTTGAAGCAGAGCCAGAGGCTGTAGAATAGACATTATGATGGCCTCATAGAATGAGCATGGATGGTCTTCTTGTTCCGAGAAAGCGAATATGACAGCCAAAAACTCTTGACACATCTTTTGATTTTCCCCATTGCGTACCTCTTTGAGCGCGGAATAAACGGCTATGGATGGCTATAGATGAGTAATGCCGAAGGGGACTCGATACATGATGCTTCCTGGTTGGCATTAATGTTTGAGAAGAATCATGGTATCGTTCTGAGCCAACAACAGTCTACATGCAGATGGGGGTAGATCAAGCTCCAAAAACAGCAAGAGACCAGTTATGCTAACCATATCTTTCGCCTACCACCAATCCCTCCGCGCTCCGTCGATGGATACACTCTCAAGGCGTGACGCCTTAGGGCTCATTGGTCATCAAGAGGAGAGGCAGAAAGCCCTGTCTTTGAAACGGCAGCTTTCTGCCTTCTTTTATCTCACGACAACCAGCCGATAGGACGCGTTTCTAACGTGCTGAAGGAACCATGGGTGTTCCTTTGCTAGCCTTTACCACCGCAACCGCTCTTTCATGCTCACGAATTGCTGGTGGCCGATGATCAGATGGTCCACGAGCTCTATATCTAAGACCTTTCCAGCGGCGACAAGCTGGTTCGTCACCTCCACATCCTCATGGCTAGGTTCCGGCAGGCCAGTGGGATGGTTATGGCAGACGATGATCCCCGGGCAATTGCGTGTGATGGCCGGGCGAAAAATCTCGGCGGCACGTAGGACCGAACTGTTGACAGTCCCGCGATAAAGCGGCATGTTGCTGACCACGCGGTTTTTCGTGTCGAGCACAATGACCCGTAATTGCTCATGGTCAAGATGCGCCATGTCCGGCATCACCAGCCTGGCGACATCGGCCGGCGCAGTGATCTGGTATTTGTCGCCTGCTGGCAGCGTGTTGAGCCGCTTCCCCATCTCCAATGCTGCCTTGATCAGCGCAATGCTGGCCTCACCCAGACCCTGTTCCTGGCTGAGTTCTCGACAATCAGCATGCAGTAACCCGCCTAATCCCCCATATTTCACCAGGAGCCTGCTTGCCAACTCAAGGACATGCTCACGAGGAGAACCGCGCAGGATGATCGCCAGGAGTTCCTCCGTTAAGAGCGTCTCGGAGCCATAGGCATAGAGACGTTCGCGTAGCTGTTTCATTTCCTGTACCTTTCAAACAAACACAATGCGCCAGACCTCTTCCTGAAGGCCTGGCGCACTGTGCTCTCTACTAACAAAAAGCCCGCAGAGCTTGTAAGGTTCTGTGGGCTTACCATTGCAAGGAACGACGCGCCTCTCAGCGCTTCCTTCTGACCACTCCGTTGTGTAACTCCTCCTGGGCGTAGCGAACCGTATGCGCGTGACAGATGGCGATGGCCGCAGCGTCAGCCGCATCGTCCGGGCGAGGAATCGTCGTGAGGCGGAGCAATAGACGCACCATCTCCCCAACCTGTTCTTTTTTCGCGGCACCGTAGCCGGTCACGGCGAGCTTGACTTCATTGGGCGTGTATTCAGCAATCGAGAGGCCGCTGTTCGCCAGGGACAGCATGGTCACTCCTCGTGCCTGCCCCACAGCCATAGCAGTGCTCACGTTCCTGCCGAAGAAGAGTTCCTCTATCGCCGCCTCCTGGGGGCGATAGCTGGTCACCAGCTCGCCGAGTTGGTGATACATCTGCTGTAATCGGTGTGCCAAGGGAATACCTGCGGGGGTTCTGATGACGTCACAGGCGATCATCCTGAGTATCTCGCCTCGTGCCTCCACTACTGCATAGCCCACAATCGCCACACCAGGGTCGATACCCAGGATGATCCGACTCGTTGAACCTGGTTGATGAATCGCTGACATACCTACCTCCTTGTGCAAATACGAAGCCCCGTCAGGGAAATGCTGACGAGGCTTCCTCAATCTTCTTTGTCTTGACGTTCTCTGTCACACCTGGGCAGCTTTACCGTCTGCCTTCTTCGCTGTTGAGCATCCATTGTCGGATGAGCGCATGGACTTCTGCTTCATACTGCACAGGTTCTCTCATCTGGTAGAGCCTGCGGATACGTCCGCTCAGCAGGCCTCTATCGCTGGGTCGCAGTCCTGCCAGATGACAGAGCTGTTCAAACGCTCCGTCATACTGGCCGACGTGACTGCTATGGGCATCGAGCACCCAGTGAAATCCCTGCAAGACAGCTTCATCCTGCTCTGAAAGCGGGGTATCGATGCCACCGATCGTGCCAAGGCGTGTCGCAAGCTCCCGGCATGCAGATAGTACCTTCATGCACCGATGAGGGTTGCCACGCAATGCTGCACGTGCTTCCTCCGATGCTTCACCAAAATCGAATGGGGCCATGGTTGTCCTCCTCTGTGGATAGGCTGTTCTACTCAGTCATGCGGATATGCATGTCCTCTGTCAGCATGTTCAGGTCTCTTGTGTGTTTGGCGAGAACCACTGGTGGTTGTGTCTCCCTTCCACTCACGCGCTGTCATGCCGACACGCTTGATTGTGCTCCAGTAAGGCATGCTCTCTGCTTGTCGGCGAACGCTCGTACTGCAAGCAACGTCAGCAGGGGATTCATCACTATCCTCATGGATCTCTCCTTGCGATCTTTATGTAATCATGCTTTCCAGCGACTGTCCGACTTTGAGGGTATGACCGATGGTGCGCTCAACCGTGACCGCACGCGAAAAGATCGGTTGAGCAATCGCAACCTGAGCACTGGCGTGCAGTTCATGGGCTGGTTTGTAGAAGCACATGACACAACTCATGCGCGGGCCACCCTCGCGGTCAACCTCATAGAGGTCTTCGTCGGTCATCCCTTGCGCTTTGTAGCAATAGTGGGGTTCAATACGGTAGGCACGGCTGGCGCGGAATGCGTCGATCCGCCGGTAGTCCAGGATGGGCCGCCATTCCAGCATCCACTCCAGGCTGGGGCGGCGGCGTAGCACTGGCAGTCTGGAGCGGCCAGGCGATTCCCGCCACCGCTCACCCAGCACCACGACCGGTGAGGGACCGAGGAGGTCCCTGTTGCGCCTGGCCCAGGCGTTGAAGACATCGCGTTTGCAGTAGGAAGTGCAGAACCGGATAGCCGGACTGGGCCACATCCTGCGCCATTCCACCAGGTCCAGGATAGACGTCACCATCATGATGAGCTGCGCTTCACGGCACCCGCAGGCCCGACAGTGTGGCTCCGGGTGCGATGACAGGTAACGCTTTGCACACTGGCTGCACTCCCACCCGTAATAGTGCATCTGTGATGTGTAGAGCGGGACACCGAGCACGTCACACACATATTGGCAATACTCGGGTGTCCCTGGCCAGTCTTCCAGAATCACCTGGTGGTGAGCCAGCACGCGCTGGGACCCACGCCGTTCGAGGGTCGCTATTAAGGCCGCGACGCTGTCTTTCCCCCCAGAGATCGACACGGCCATCGTTGAATCGTCTGGCAACGTCAGCTGGGGCTTGTGTATCTCATATTCAGGAAACAGCAACTGGGACACATCATCCTCCTTTCATGCAAAAGAGACAGGGCTGAGGAAGCTCCTCGGCCCTGTACGTAGGCTCACTTGTCGGTCTCGTAGAACGGCAAGGCCATCTCTTCGTTCTGTGCCATCCCCGCCAGCAATTTCGCCTTCGCCTTCTCGTTCACTGTGCCGTCTGCATACTGGATGAGCGCGATGCCCGTGATCGGCAGTCCTAGAATGAAGCCCGGCTCCCACTCCCTCACCTCCTCACCGGTCGGACGATACTGGTAGATGGTGCTGCCGATCTTCCGCAAGCAGAGCGGACGTTCACCCTCCTGCTCAAACACCTCCATCGCTTCGTCGCCTTTGAGCACGTCCCACAGCTTGAAGATGCAGGGTCCCATCCGCGCTTCGTCTGCCTGCGCCGCTGCTGCGTCCATCCCCTGGAGGGCATAGGAGGCCAGGTCGTGTCTGGGGAGCCGCTTGTAGCATCTGTCAGGAAGGGTGAGGTCCCGCCACGGCACGATAATGGCTTTGGGATGGGCTAAGAGCATCCTGCTCCTGCGCGTCAAGAGTGAGAGATCGAGATTGGAGTTGAGCCGGCGCGACGCTCCCAGACGCCTTGATTCCTCAATGTAGTCCAGGGCATATTCATAATGCTCAGCACCGATGTGGATGAGCAGGTCATAGACAGGCCTGCCGGTCTCACCATCGAGCACCGGCTCACCTGACGCCGGGTCAACACGCTGCCAGAGTTGGGGCTTGTTGACGAGGTCTAGACCTGCCGGGAGCGGCAAGGGCGGGTCGAACAGGAAGTATTCCAGGGGACTGCCATAGGGACTCAGCCCAGATTCGGCATACACGCCTCCGGGCTCACGGTCGCCACAGCCTCGTTCGTCAGGGATAGCTCTGGGAAAATCAAACATGGGTAACCTCTCTTTCTTGTGTTTCTGTGGCGCTCGTCGAGGTCAGAGGAGACGCTCGTAGGGCGATCTGCAGTTCTTTGATGAGGACCCTGAGAAGCGTGCCTATGCGGCTCAAAGCAGGGTTGGCGCTGGCCTGCGGCTCAAACCGTTCCAGGATGGCCAGCACCTGCGCAGGGGAAAGCACCCCATCTGATGCGTCTAGCAAAGGGGCCACTCCCATCGTCGCTACGGGGACCGTGTGTCCATTTCCGGCCATCGAATGAGCACGCGACTCAGGCGCCTGGGTCCATGCCTCAGCCAGCGCGGTTTGCACAGGCACCAGACCGGTATTGATCTGTACGCGCAGGACTCGTGTGATGAGCTCAGCCGTGAGGTCTGCGCCTTCCTGTGCCAGTTCTGCCACCTGCTCCTGGTGTGCTGGACTGAGCCGGGCCATACGCTTTGCTACCTCCTGGCTCACCTTGCCAGCGAAGAGCTGCGTGAGGATGGGGTCAGGTAGGCGCGCTATTTTCAGTCGTTCGGAGAGCGTCCCCCGGTGAAACCCGAAGTCTGCAAGGTCATCAAGGGTCAAGCCAACCTCTTCGTCGATGAGATGACGCAGGTTCTCAATCTCCTTGATCCAGGCAGCTGAGCGCTGCTCGTTCTCGATGAGTCCGAGCTGGGCGCCCAGTTGCGGAGTGCCCGAGGCGTAGACCTCGCACTTGACGACCGAGAGTCCGGCCATCCTGGCCGCCAGGATGCGCCGGCGTCCCAGGACGACTTCAAAGGTGGCTTCTGGGTCATGCGGCGTGGTTCCGGAGCGAAGCACCACCGCTGGTGCCTGGAGGAGACCGACTTTCTGGATGCTTTTGACGAGCCGTGCCGCCGGTCGGGTCAGGAGCGCCGCCCCGGGAACGACCATGCGCTCAAGGGGAAGGAGCATCGTTTCATGTGGGGGCAGTGCTGTGATACCCAATCGTTGCAGGAGGGCAAGCAGTTTTTCATCTACCTGCTGTACGTCTCCCTCAAGCAACGACTGTTGTTTAGGCTTTCTTGGCATAGGTATAGATCCTTTCTTTCATTGGAGTGGATGTAGACCCATCCACTTCTTGCCCCCCGTCTCACGCGCGAGTATGCTGATTGGCACAGACGTGCCGCCATCATGGCGATTCTTCTTGCAAAGACAGCGCTGTCCGTGCTACACTGCATATGGTGCTGTCCTGTATATGAGCTAGCAGGCCTGACACAGGTACAGCGAGCGAAGTGAAACAGGGGTTGGGAAAACAATGGTTAAGAGTGAAGGCGTGGCTGACGCGAGCTACTCAGCCCATAACGGCCTCTGCAAAGGCGTTGCGGGAGCGGGAAGCGCGATGTCAGCCGCGTCTTCGTTTATGTGGGAAGTCATACCCCACAGGGAGAGCGTCACCACCCCAGCGGGAGTAGGGGTTTGAGGTTCGCCTATCTCAGAGGTCGCCGGGATAGACAGGACCTCCGTGCGGTTCTTCTGGTGCGGAAGAGCGTTGCGCGGTTGGGAGCGCCGTCTGCGTGCCAGCAGGATGTGGTCTGCCAGGCCAAAGACAAGGGCTGGTTTCCTGCCATTCCCATTCCAGGTCGGTGCTTGTTCGCCATCTGAAAGGTGTGCTGGTACCGGTGGTTCGGCCTCAACAGGGAACGCCGCTGTAGGTGCAGGTGCCATCTCTGCCATGACGATGGCAGGTACGGGCATAGCAGGCTCCTCAAGGGACATTCGCTCAGCCTCCGGGACAGCTTCTACAATGTGAATTGGTGTGAAGGCCGCCTCTGCTGGATCATGCGCCCATACGGACGGGCCTCCCTCCGCGATGATGGCGGTCAGGCGCTCCGGCAGGGTATCGACTGCGCCGAACCACTGCCGCCCGCGTCTCAGCGCTTCTTGTAGCTCTTCCCCGCGTTTGGCGAAGGCTCCCTTGAGCGCCTCCGTATCATCGATCTGCAGAAGCGCCAGTGCGTCGATGTCTTCGTCCTCCTCCAGTTCCGTTTCCAGGCTAGCGCTCAGTCTTGCCAGGGTGGTCTTGTCGGCTCCCGCATGTTCGATGAGCGCGCCCCTGGCGGGTTCACCCGCAAACGCAGCCGCAGCACCGCTTTGTCCACCCAGCTTACGCAGCTTGGCATGCCCTGCTGTGCCAGCGTAGACCAGGTAATAGATTCTCACCTCCTCTCGTTTACCCAGTCGCCAGGCCCGTCGACTCGCCTGGTCTAGCATGAACAAATTCATTGCCATTTCATACCAGATGATCGTATCCACCGCCTCCTGCAGGTTGAGGCCCTCGTTGACGCGCCGGTAGGGGACGATGATCACCTGATGTCCAGAGGCGACAGCGTCAAGGATGGCTTGCTGCCGGTCCTCGGCCTCGACGCTGTTGGGCAGTGTCCACGGCTTGCAGTCCCTGAGCACCCACTCCAGGCGTCTGGCCATGCTGCGGAGATCATTTTGCTCCATGTACACCATGCACCGACGTCCTTCAGCCAGTTCCTTCTGCACGATCTCGATGAGCCGCTTCTCCATCGGGTACAAGTGATCCCACGCCAACACCGGTGTACGAACCAGGAGTTGCCTGCCCAATGTGTCGCCCCAATCACTGCGCTCGGTCTGCCAGACCTCAAAGGGACGTTCACAGGGCAGTGCTGCAAACCAGCGTGGTACGGTGCCCTTTGCCATGCGCGCCGCCTGGTTGCGTTCCTGAGCCAACTTATCGAGGCGTCTGACCAGGCTCAGGTAGTGGTGCCCGATGTGACGCGGCAGAGCCCATGCCTTCACTTCCTCCTCATGCGTCCGAGCCGCTTGTAGCTGCTCAATGGCTGACCGTTCCTGCTGGTCATACGCTGCCAGCGTTTCTTTCCGAGAGACGCCATCGTTCTCACTGTGGAGCAGCGCTTGCTGGCGCTGCTCGCGGAGGTCGGCCAGGGCTTGCTCTGCCTCTCTCACCGCATGTGCTGCCTCTTCTAGTGCCTGCTCGACCTCGGAGTCGCGCATGGGCACAATCTCCGGAATCTCGATGCGCGGCGGCATGTATGCTCCCACATCCAGCACCGTGAGGTAGCAGAGATCCTCCAGCAGCGATGGTATAAGCTTGGCCGAGAGTCCTGGGGCGGGAATGGTCGAGACCTGGACGTTCGTTTTGCCCGAGCCCTTCCGTGCGTCCGTTTCATACTCTTTGGTCCACTCCTGAATGACCCCATAGGTGGAGAGGGCCTTTTCGGCGTCCTTCCAGCCATAGCCGCGCTCTACCCAGAACTGCGGGTTATAGCGATACCAGTAGTGATAAAAGCCCAGGATGTCGCCGCCGTAGTGGGTGCCGCTCGTTAGCGCCCGCGCCTGGGCTGAGAGCATAGCCAGGTGATGGGCGTGGGCGATATCGGTATCGCGCCCGCGCCCGTTGTGACTCTCGTCTACGACGGCAAGCGCCACGCAGCCCCGGAAGAACCGGTAGAGGTACTCGTAGGGACTGAAGCTGTCAGCAGGCGGCAGCCGAAACGCGTAATGACCCGTTCGCGTGACAAGCTGCCCCGTGTGCGATGAGGCATAGCCCACCACACGCCTGGACCACCTGCTATAGACCGGGATCAGCTCAGGTCCTCCCTGTGACAGCCGGTACGCTACGACAGCGCCCTGCTCATCCTCCACCGGCTCGTATCCGTGCGCAGCGGAGAGATCAGGCTCGACCACGGTGATGGGACCTCCTTCCGAGGCCACCAGGCGAACGCCACGGGGCAGCGTGCGTTTGCCCTCCCTGGTTGCTCTCGCTGCTGTAGATGGAGTAGAGGAATGTGCCTGTTCAAAGTGAGCCTGGACGAAGGTAGGGAACCAATCCATAGATTGCCTGGTTCCCTCGATCAGCATCTCCAACGCAGCTCTCTTGTGCTTGACCGCCTCATGCAACTGGTCTGCCAGGGCCGCCTCATCGCGCTTGACCTCCTCAAGCAGCTGCGAGAGCCTCTCCACATCACACCTGGCGACATCCACCAGGCTGGCGAGCGTGCGCGTATCGCGCTTAGCGATCTCCACCAGCAGCTCTGCGAGTGCATTCCCCCCACATTGCTCCATCGCAGCCAGCAGCTCTCTGAGCGCCGGGTCATCCTGTTTCACTGCTCCGACCAGCAGGCCTGCGAGCGCTTCCTCGTGCTGTCTCATCTGCTCAAAGATACTTCCACACGCGGACGCACCACACCTGGCTAGCTCGCTCAGAACCTGGGAAAGCTGTGGTCTGTCGCGCACAATCACTCCAACCAGGCTCATGAGCAACGACTCATTGCCCTGCACCAGCTTCACCAGGCTCGCCACTCCTGCTGTGGCTTCTTTTTCCCTGGCAACATCAACCAGGCTCGCCATGGCCTGTGACCAGGCGGCAAAGGGAAGCTGCGGGTTTTTCCGCTCTGTGGCCGCTAAGCGCCGCTCTTGCCAGAGTGGAGCGCGCAGCACGGGATTACCCACACTGCGCCGCTCTTCATTGCGCCGGTCGGTGGGACAGGAGCACCAGCGTGGCTTCTGCCGGAACCACGTGAGGCTGGTCACCGGTTCGCTCTGCCGCGACTGTTCCCGGTCCTGGTCCTCACTCGCACGCACCTGCCCTTCCTGTTTGCCCTGTTCCTGCCCACTCAATTGATCGCGCTGTCCTGGCACAGCATCGATGCGTCCAATGAGCCCGGCTAGAGGATAGCGGCGCGAGACGCTGCACGCGGGGCAGTAAAAGTGCGAGACCTTCACCTCTTTGGTGAGCAGGTCCCCAGCGTCTTTCGAGCGATACCCTACCAACCGATCCTTCTGGTCATAGACCGCCTCCAGGGAAGCTTTGCGCTTCTCATCTGGTTCGAGATCAGGAACGACAGAGGTAGAAGCCCGTTCGAGCACGGCCGGTTGCCATTCCCGCCCAAAGGCACGTGTTGTCGAGTGGGAACAGATGGCGAACACGGCGGGCGCTGCACTCGTCGCGCAGCGCTTCAGCCAGCGCATGATGTCCGTGTGCTTTTCAATGAAGAACACCTCGGCCTCCGGCCAGGCCGCCCGAATTTCCCTGGCGTACTCTTTGGTGACTTTGAGCGGTGTCGAGACAAGCACCGGGAGAGCCGTCGGCCCTGCCGCTTCAGGTGCCATGAGCCGTCCTGTCTCTCGGTTGCGGTAGGCGACGATCTGCCGCGTGCGTGGGTCTCTCACGGGTTCGAGTCCGAGCAAGGCCAGGGTGGATGGGTTCTTCAGCCACGCTCGTCTCAAGCCTGCGATCCAGGCTGGTTGCACAGTCTGGCGAAACTCGCTATTTCGCCTGCGCCAGCGGTAGGCCATGCGTGCCGCCGTGGCCGCTGCCAGGCGCGTCTTCCCTGTCCCGGGTTCGCCTTGAATGGCCGTGCGGCCTGTGAGATCGATGGAGCGACCCATGGCATACACCCGGTGCTGCTGGGCAGGCGCCAGGCCGGGGAAAGCGGCGCCGGGCAACTGTTTATCCTTGCCGAACTGGGAGACCACACGAATCTCCCAGTCGTCCGGGTTCAGCTGGTAGCGCGGGATGCGCTTCTCCACGACGCGTGCCGCCAGGGTGTGCAGCCACGGCTGGAGGAACGCGAACACCTCGTCTCCCTGGAGGTAGCGGGAGGTGCCCTGTTCCAGGTCCAGCACACCCAGAATGGGTTTGTCCTGCGTCTGGCGCATGGAGACGTGAACCACGCCGCGTTCACGCAGCTTCTCACGTTCCTCGGCGTCGATCTGCATGGAGACCCACTCCTGACCCACAAAGCTCGTGAACAGGTGTGGTGTCGCCTCCGCGCCACTGCCTGGCCCGGTGACGATTTCCCCATCGAGCACTCCGGTGAGGAACTCTGCCGCCACATGCGCCTCGCCCGTATAGGGCATGGCGGATGAACCAAGCAGTCCTTCTTCCGGCCAGGTGGTCGCGGCCTGCCAGGCGGGTGAGAGATGGGCACCGGACCGGGAGAGTGCGTAGAGCAGGGTAGCCTCATCGGCGTTACGTACCACCAGCGCCGGAACGATCCGCGCTGGAGGGACAGGGTAGGGATCAGCAATTGCCATTTCAGGGAGTTCGGGCGGTGGCAGGCCTTGCTCCCAGGGCGACTGCCCGGCCTTCTCGGGCTTGCGCCAGCGAAACCCGGAGAGCCGCTTCTTGTGTGCCGCCTCCGACACACGCGGGGACGGCAGGCGGATGCCCACCACACAGATCTGGGTATAGTCCTCGAACGCGCTCTCATCGTCCTCGTCGGAGACACGGTCCGGGAACTTCCACACCCGTACCTGCTCATACCACTTGCACCAGTGGTTGACCATCGTGCCGTCCCAGGCAGAGCGGGCGGGCACGATGGCGACCATCACGCCGCCGGGCATGAGCAGTTCACCCGCATCGGCGATGATGCGGTACTCGGCGCGTTTGCCATCCTGCAAGAAGTAGGGTGGGTTGACCAGCACCAGGCTCATCGAACCCTGGGGAGTGGTCACGCCCTCAAAGGCGGCGGTGACAATGGTGGCAGAGGGCAGTTTGCTGCGAGCCTCGCGTGCCCGCTCGGCGCTGATCTCGATCCCGAAGAGCCGGGCGTTGGGGATGTCCCAACAGGGAAAGAGTAAATCCCCTTCGCCCACCGTGGGATCAAGGATGTTGACCGCTTCCTCCTGTGGTGGAAAGCTGAGCAGGCAGCGGACAATGCGCGCGGCCAGCTTCGGGGGTGTACGGACAAACGACGATCGACTGAGATTGACCAGAGTACCATGTGCCATTCATTACCTCCTGTAAACACACAGTAGTGCCCCACATGCAGGCTGGTCAGCATCATGCTTGCGCCATCTTGTAGCTACAACAACTGGAGCGGAAGCGACACTGACCGAGACGACATGTGGGGAAAAAAACAACAGACGGAAGGAAAAGGGGGATGGGAGATGCGGGATGCACAGACCTTGCAGGCCTCACCCCTCTGTAGTGCAAGGTGAGGAGTTGCAGCACAACAGAGCAGTCCTGTATACAGGCATGGCGGGGTGACGCACACGCTCAGCAGTCTGCTGACTTCCTCACCTAGCTGCTAGCTATCTCGCCAGGGAAGCCAGCCGCTGCGCACCCCATGTTTGATGAGCTGCGACCAGGCGGCCAGGTCACCCGAAAGCAGCCATGCCTTCATGCCCAGAGCTTTCAAGGGCCGGATCAACTGGCGAGTGAGTCCGTGACTCCACAGCTCTTCGGCCCAGACGTCGGCCCACTCGGGATGCTCGTGGTCGCGGTGCAGAAACATCACGCGCATGGCATACAGCTGGCCGAGAAAACTGCGCTTGTGTGGCGTTGGTTCGTCCCAGTTGCCCAGCACGAAGCGTGTCCGGTCCACCTCTGCCACCTGGATTGGAGAGGGTGCCTTCCTTGCAGCAGGGGAAGACTCGGCTTCCTCGTTTGGCTTCGGCAGATCGGGTGGGTGCAGGATGCCCTCGGAGATGTGGGCAGAAAGGGGCAGGGCAATGGCATGCACCTCCCTGGTTCCTGGCAAATGCGTTGCAAACTGCTTGTATCCGATGGGTAACCGTTGCAGGCGCAGCGGGCCATGCCACTCCACACCATCAGCCAGGAGAAAGGCCAGCTGTTCGCGCTGCCAGAGTTTGGCGAGGGCTGCGCTGACACTGGTGTCATAGCCCACTAGGCTGATGGCCACTACATCGAGGTCGTGGCAGGCCAGGGCAGCCACCCGTGGGTGCTGCCCATCGACCTGTACCGTGCCGAAAAAGCGGTTAGGATGAAAGGGCCGTAGCGGCAAGGTTCCGTCGAGTGTCGTCATCGGGCCACCGCCTTTCTCGCCTTCGGCAGGCCGGGACGCTCTCCTCGTGCCGACGCTCGGCGCTGGCGCTCCTCGGCCTGCTGCGCCAACAGGCGATTGACCAGGTCGACCGTCTGCAGGCCGGAGAGTTCGTCCAGCGTTTCGATCTGGTAGAACTGGCAGACCTTCGCGATGCGCGACGGATCACCGCCTAATTGTTGTTCAATCCAGGAACGCTGGTAGGGGCTGATGCTATCGCTGGTCTCAGCCAGGTTCCCAGTGCCTGCACTGGGAACAGCGGGGGCGGGGGGCGCAGGCGGTGCAGCAGGAAGGCGCTCTAGTGCCTCATTCATGTGCACTGCTGGCTCCTGCACCGGTGCTTGCTGCAGCCCTCGGGCTGATGGTGCTCCTGCGAGTTCCTGGGCCGATGCTGGTGGCACAGGACCTGGTCCCGCACTGGCGGCAGTGGTTGCTTTCGACTCCGCTGCCGGTGAAGCAGGCAGTAGACCGGCTTTGCGATATAACCGCTCCGCCAGCTGGTGCAGTTCTTGCTCCGAGAGCGCTATCGCTCGCTTCTGTGGGTCATACGGTACCCACGCTTTGGGCAGGTCGTAGAGATAGCGACCCAGGGCGACCTGGGCGCAGGCGCGACGAAAGGCCTGCGAGTAGGCTTCCGTCGCGGCGTTTTCCTCCTCGCGCGGCTCCCCTTTGCGCGAGAGACTCGTGAGGAAGGCTTCGCCTACATCGGTGTGCGCGATCTCGCAGATCACCAGGGTGACGGGGATCACCAGCTTGTTGCCAGCGACCAGTGGGGTCATTGGCGGTGTACTCCAGCGACCGGGCACCAGGGTATTCAAGCGATCTTCATAGGCGCGTTTGTCGGCATAGGGCAACGCCAGGCAGATCCAGGCGTCGCCACGCTGCACGGGAGATTTCGGCAAGAATTTGATCTCCTCTGGCGGAAAGGGTGCGCGGAGGTGCTCGATCAGCAGATCGAGTGTGATCACGGGTGAAGGTATGCTCATAAGAGAATGTCCTTTCTAATGTGCTCAAGGCATCCTGCCCCAGTGCACCGGCCTGCACACCCTGCAAGCGCTCTCTCCTATCTGATTTCCAGAGCCGTTCCTTCTCCACGCCGAAGGAGGACAAGAGACGGAGGCAGGGAAGGCAGACGGGATCACACGAGATGAGAGCAGGCGGGCGGGTGAAGAGCAGAGAGGGTGAGCTGAGGCAGGATGCAAGAATGCATGTGAGGTTAGCCCCGGTCGTTAGGAGGCGAATCCTGCTGCATCATGTGGGATGCGCCTGAAGTTCCTGCACCGCCTGCAGATGTCCCGTGGTCTGGTGGGAGTTCCTGCAAGCCAATGGGCATGATCAGCCAGGCTTGACCGCTTTCACAGGACACAATGACATCTCCGACCGAGGTGGATCGCAGTAAGTGCAAACACCTGCTCGAGCGGAGCCTCCACATCGGCAACATGGGTATAGTATCTGGATCGGTCTTCATGCCAGTGCGACGCCTGTACCATAGGTATCGCGAACAGGTCGTTAGCATGATAGACGGCATAGCGTCGATGCGTGTGCATGGTTACGTCCTTTCATTCTCAGTTGTATGGTGTTGTGTAAAAGCCTCGTAGAGCGGCCACATGCTCTGCGGACCGAGTCTGCGCCAGCGCTCGCACCAGTCCTTGCCCCACCGGTCATGGGGTGGTGGGCAGAGCGTGACCGAGAGTCCTGCCTGCCTGAACTCGCTGGCGAGGCGTGCCATCGCTGTCTTCCCGCTCTCGTCGGCGTCAAGGGCCAGCACCACGCCTTTGACCTGTGGGGCTGATCGCACGAACCATCCAGGTCGGGCAGCCGTGCCGACCAGGGCGATCACAGTACTGGCTGGAAAGCCTGCTGCTAACAAGGCCAGCCGATCAAAGCCGCCTTCGACCAGGACAACCCGTTCGGTGAGTTGCTCTGGTGCATCAAAGCCGAACCACCCTGCAGGGTTGGTTTTGATCCAGCGCCTGGGAGCACCAGGTCTGTCGAGCAAGGCCTTGTGGGTGTTCTCATCCATCCCAGGTTCCCACCTGAGCAGCGTGCGCCCGATGAATCCTCCTCCATAAAGGGAACCCAGCGGGAAGACGATGCGTCCAATCCAGCGCTGCAAGAGTGTTTGCTGTTCCGCTGACACCGGCGCTTGTTCCAAGACCCCGCGCGAGAGGTAGCCACTACCACTTGCCTGGGCAGTGGCCAGAGGAATAGCACGTTCGTTGAGGTATAGCTGCACCCGCTGGGATGAAGCCAGGGACGCGCGCATCAGGGGCGCAAGAGCCGTGAGGGCGGCCACTTCGTCTCGTTGCCAACGTGGGAGAGGTGGCGCAGAGCGCATATGTCGTACCGCGTCTGATCCTAAAGAGGATGGGGAAAGAGGATCGACACACGGTGGTGGAGAGCGTGTCTCGCTGCCAACCCCGCGTCGCTCATCCCTGCTTCCTCGTTTACCGGAGATCGTGTGGTTAATGGTTTCTAGCAGCACGATAGCATGGCAACAGTGGCAGAACCCCCAGCCGGTGCTGGAATCAATCGAGAGAGAGCGTTGATGGTCGCTGCCATGGATGGGACAATAGGCTCGTAGCTGCTGCCCGCTCTCTACAGCATCGACCAGATCGCCCAAAGACAACCGGTAGATTACTTTTCCCTGCCGGGTGGTCTGTGAGGTGATAGTCATGGACACGCCTCCTCACAGCACCATGCGCATGGCTCGCGCCAATACGTGCCAACCTATGAGCAAGCTGACAAACGGAGATGGAGCAAGCGGGTGGAGAGCAACCGCCAGCGAGACCAGCACGTTACCCCCGAGCGGAGTGCAGCTCTCCTTCCAGGCATACCCACGCCATAGGTTTACACTGCCATCGGGTGCGCTCCCTGGAGGACAACGCCGGGCAAGCTGCTGGCTGTGCTCGTCGGTATACGCCTGGACTGTCTCCGGGAATGGACACGTCTCCAGCCAGGCGAGCACCGCACGCATATTACACCTGGGTTCCGTACGCGTTGTAGGCGACATCTGCACAAGCAGATCCATGGTGATTCCTTCAGATCGGCAAACCATTGCCAGCAGTCGGATTCGCCGTGGCGATGCGCTTTCCCATAGGAAGTGATAGCCCCTGTGGTGAGGATATTCCCCAACGGAGAACATGCCGCCCAGGTAGATGGTGCTACAGATGGGACAGAGTGCTTTGGGAAACAGATGGAGCGTATGGACATCGGTATGCAGGGCTGCGCCAAGGTCTGCCAGTTGCTCCGCGGTCAGGCGTGGGTATTCACAACTTCCCGCTTTATACCAGGGACGTTTGCAGACTGGGCAGACAAAGAGGAGATGCCTGTCAGCTTCTCGTGTCGACATGGTATCCTGTCGTAACCGATGGCGCATACGAACATCATGATCATCGAAGTTGGTGAGTGCGCCAAAGTGGTTGAAATTGAAGGGTTCATCTGGTATCATGTGGTTAGTCCTTTCTCTCCCGGATGGGAGAAAACAAAAGTGGGCAGCACACCTACCGGGGTGTGCTGCCTTTTCGCTGTTGACGATGGGTGATCGTTCTGTTGGTGTCTGCATATTTGCACCAGCGTTTGGGTGGTGCTCGTGGTTGGGACATGGTCACTCTTTGTGTAGAAAAAGCCACTTCCTCGCGACAGACAAAGAAGTGGTTGACTGATACCTGGGGAAAATAGATTGTCCTGAGACCTGGCCTGAAATGGCTCCTGGTAACGTATGCTCACCTGCAATAGACCAGGATCAGCACAGAGGGATGAGCGACAGGCAGGGTGAAGATGGGGGCGGCGCATTCCCCTCGCCTTTAGACAGGGGTTAGCCGCCCTATCTGTTGCTCTTGCATTCTATGGTGGTATACCATGCTATAATGTTTGGTATGGAAGAACAACATACCAAACACGTCACCTATAACATAGCGTATCATTTTGTGTGGTGTCCCACGTACCGGAAGCATATTCTCGTAGGAGAGGTTGCGCACTTTGTTGAGGCAGAAATTCGCCGCTTGTGCGAAGAGAACCGCTGGAAGATAGGGGCCTTACACGTGCAAGAAGATCACTTGCACGTATTTCTCTCAGCACTCCCGTCAGTGGCTCCCTCACTGATTACCAACACGCTTAAGGGGATAACGGCGCGACAAGTCTTTAAGCGATATCCAGAGGTCAAGAAGCAGTTATGGGGCGGCTCCTTCTGGTCTCGCTCGTATTATGTGGGCACGGTTGGAGATATGACCGAAGCAACCGTCAAAAAGTACCTTGAGTTAGGACAGGGCTAATGCGCAAAGCGTTCAAGTATCGTTTGTATCCAACGAAAGCAACCGAACAGCAGCTGTTTTGGACGCTCACCAGATGCAGGGAATTGTATAATGCGGCACTGACTGAACGGCGCGATGCCTATAAGTACGCAGGCAAGAGCGTGAGCTACTACGATCAGCAAAATGATCTCCCTGAAATCAAGGCCGAGATCAGGCAGGAATACCAGGATATTGCCGCCCATGTCCTACAAGATGTCTTGCGGCGGCTTGACAAGGCATTCCAGAACTTCTTCCGGCGCTGCAAAAACGGGGAAAATCCAGGCTATCCCAGGTTTCAGGGCCGTAACCGCTATGATAGCTTCACCTATCCTGATGGAGCCGGCTGGAAGCTCACCATCGAAGAGCAGGGCAAGAAGCTCAAAGGGACGCTCAGTCTCAGCAAGATTGGCAAGGCCAAAGTCACGCTTCACAGGCCGTTAGAAGGCAAGATCAAAACGGTCACCATGAAGCGGGAAGTCGATCAGTGGTACGTCACGTTCTCGTGTGAAGTGGAAGCGCCTGAGAAACTGCCTGAGAGCGTCGAGGATGTTGGGATTGATCTTGGTGTCACCCACCTGGCAACGCTTTCCAACGGGGAGATGATCGAGCACCCACGCTACTACCGCAAAGCTCAGAAGACGCTTGAGAAGCGGCAACAGGCGCTCTCTCGCAAGAAACGTGGCTCCCATCGACGGGACAAGGCGCGTAAAGCGGTAGCGAAGGCACACCGCAAGGTGGCACGACAACGGCGGGACTTCCACCACAAGGCAGCAAAGCAACTGGTAGACCGCTATCAAGTCCTGGTGTTTGAGGATATCCAGACTAGCAATCTCATCAGGAAACCGAAGCCCAAACAGGACGAAAACGGGATGTATCTGCCGAATGGAGCGGCGGCCAAAGGCGGATTAAACAAAAGCATGTTAGACGCGGGTTGGGGAACCTTTGTGAGTATCTGTACTGTCAAGGCAGCATGGGCCGGACGGGCGATCATCAAGGTTGATCCCAAGTTCACCTCGCAAGTGTGTTCAGGCTGTGGACAGATCAAGAAGAAAGACTTATCCGAACGCTGGCATTGCTGCGAGTGTGGGTGTGAGCTAGACCGCGATGTCAACGCGGCCATCAACATTTTAGAGCGTGGAAGACGCCAACTGAGAGCACTCTCAGTAGAAGCTCCCTGCCTTTAGGCGGGAGAGCACTTCACCTCGATTGGCTCTACGTAGAAGTATTTAGAAGAGCAGGCACCCTGGCAACAAGAGATGAAGGAGCTGTTCGCGACCGACGTCCGAGACGACCAGGGTCACCTGAGCGCGGTTCGTGGGATGCCGCTTGTTGACCATTTCCAGCGACTCGATCATGTGCGTGAGCGCCTCTTCGCATCCTTTCGCGGGATGACCCTCGAGGAGTTTGACCTCCCGTTCGGACAGTAAGCCGTCCTGGCTGCACTGCAACAGCCTCTACTCCCTTGCCAAAGGCGTCGGGAGATGCTTTGCGCAAAATGTTGTATGAGCCGTTCACATCCGCATTGAGGAACCGCTTGCCCGATGCCCGGTACAAGCCACGTTTCACCCGTCTCCCACTGAAGCGCGGCTCCTGTTCCACTTCCCCATAGGTCGGGATCGCATCCCCATCCAGGAAACTGGCCTTGCTCGTGTAGCTCTCTTCTTGCAGTACCACCTGTATTCCGACGAGCCTGGCCTTGTAGCAGAGCATGTCCACAAAGCGCGCATGCGGGAGTTGGACAAAGTGCTGTTTGTCCTTTTTGCGCATCTCCGCTTCCTGCTTCCAGCATGGGTTCTTGCCGATGACGAGCGTGCCGATGCCCTCAGCCACGAGGAGCGCGACAATCCGCTTGGAGGCGGTGTGCAGGTAGAGGTCAATCCGCCGAGTACGTTTGGCGGTCATGCGCTCCATGCGCTTAGTCGTACCGGTCGTTCCCAGCTTCTGCTGCAAGGCGGCCTTGCGCTTGTTGTAGTACTGGTTCGTGGACTTGAGCGGTCTCCCGTTAACAAGACGTGGGAGAAACCCCACTTTGTTTGATGTTAGAGCCGCCAGGTTGTTCACGCCAATATCTATCGCGGCAACGAGAGCAGGTTCGACTGCCGCCTGGGTTTCTTTGCGCTCGTAGACCACTTCCACCACATAGTAGCCGACGCGTGGCACAATGCGCGCTTGTTTGACAGTCGTTTGTTTGGTACGAATGACGATGCCGCCGAGCCCGGAGGGCTGGATCACGCCGCGCTTTAGTCCTTTCTTGCTCAGGGCCTGGATATCATAGATGAGGATGTTGCGGCCCTTTTGCTTGTCTTTGTACTTGGGCAAGCACGGGCGGCCTAAGAATTGTGACGGGTCTTCATACCAGGCGGCAAGTGCGTTGCAAAAGGCTTTCCAGTTCTTGTCGAGGAGGCGCAGCACATCATTGCTGACTTTGCGCGGCAGCGCAGTATAGGCGTCAGAGCCTTTGACCAGATGATAGACTGCCGCATAGCCCAGGTAGGTGCCCGTATGGATGAAGCTTTGCCGCATGTGATAGTTTGCCAGGTTGTAGAGGTTCTTGGAAGCGAAGGCTGCCGCATCGATGGCCTGATAGCGGCTGTCTGTCTTGCGGATGACATGCCGCTCAACAAGTTGCATCCTCTTTCTCCTGCTCTTGTAGTTCAGCGACAATCCGCTCCGTCTTGCGTTTGGCGCGGCGTTGACCGTACAGACGGGCAGTGAAGCTATAGACAATGGCGACCAGATCTGCAATCAAATCCTCTTTGTTGTTCTCCCCCGCATTGACGACCTCGATCTTGCGCCCCTGGGTCTCTAAGAGCGTTTCGATGTAGTGGAAGCCAAAGCGCGTGAGCCGATCCCGATGTTCCACGACCAGCAGAGTGATGCTCGTATCTCTGAGCAGGCTCAAGAGCTTCGGACGGCTATCAATGACGCCAGAGGCAATCTCGCTTCCCCACCTGTGAGACCTGGTACCCCTTCACCTCACAATACTGTGAGAGCCGCTCCGCCTGCCGCTCTAAATTCGCTTTGTGCTCAGCAGAGGAGACGCGGGCATAGATGGCGACTTTTTGTGCGGCGTTCGCTCGTTCATGCTCGATGACGATGATGGTTCCCGATGGAGCCTGATAGCCCTGAATCGTTCCAGACCAAAACCAGCGAAGGGCTGTGCGATAACTGATGCCTTGTTGTTTGGCGTACTGACTTAACTTCATAGAAGAAGTGTAGAACAAATGTACTCATTTGTCAATATCTGACACCGTTTCATAGGAACACTCTCCACACCGGAATGGGTCCTGCACCATCTGATCCAGCATGAGACGGAGCATCGTGGACACATACAACTGCTGCGGAGTTGGGCAGAGCAGGCGTTGGGACAGAGCAATCCGCACAGTGAG